>Ga0210057_1000087_pt1 | contig 179799 bp, 220 predicted proteins | sample CryGeyCG2114_010_2_FD_183968 | JGI IMG/M metagenome (GOLD analysis project Ga0210057, IMG submission 183968) | Groundwater microbial communities from aquifer - Crystal Geyser CG10_big_fil_rev_8/21/14_0.10 (SPAdes) (version 2) | ecosystem: Environmental > Aquatic > Deep subsurface > Groundwater...
GAATTTTGGAGAATGAGGTATAATCACTTTAGACCACATACGAGCTTAAAGAATAAATCTCCAGATGAGATTTATAATGATTTTAAATTATTATTTTAGGGGGTGACATATGTCACCTGCGTATACACACTAATTTAGTATTCATTAGTACATTTTAGTATTCAATTTTTCCCAAAAATTTTTTTATAAATTTTCTCACCAAATTTGTATTTATCTTCGAGATTAATTACAATCCAACCAAGAATTAATCCAATTAATCCACCAGTTAAAACATCACTCATAAAGTGTAATCCAAAATAAACTCGTGAGAAAGCAACCAAACCTGCAAAAACAATCCAGACATATTTGAATTTAGGAAATTCCTTTGCTAAAATCGGAATAGCACAAAATGCAAGCATTGATTGAAAACTAGGAAAACTAAAATTCCAAATTAAATGACTTCCTTTTTCTAGAAAAGGTAATATTGGAACAATTCCTTGTTGAAATGGGCGAAGTCTATGAACTCCTAATTTAAAAATAAAACTAATTCCAACTGATAAAAAAAGAGTTAACCATAAAGGCAAAATCCATTTTCTCTTATATTCTTTCCATAAAAATAAACTTGTTAAAAAAAAGAAAATAATAACTTCAGAACTAACAAAAGTTATCCCAAGAAAAAATTCATCCAATAAAAAATTTCTAACTAAAGAAACTCCTTTCACAATTTCTGCATCAAATATAAAACTAATTAAAATACTTAAAATTCCAATCAAACTTATCACAACTTTTTTCAACATATTATTGATAATCCCAACTTATTTAAATAAATATTCATTTTGATTTGAATGAAGCTAACATCTGTTCAAGAACTAATTTCAAGATATTTAATTCTTTTATTAGTTGCGATTCCAAATTTATATTTATTTTATTTAATCTTCACACCCTTGACAGTTTATCCTGTTTATATTTTTTTTAGTCTAATTTTAGAAACAACTTTATTAGATAATATTATAATAATAAATAATATCGCAATAGAATTAATCAAATCTTGTATCGCAGGTTCTGCTTATTATCTTTTATTAATTTTAAATTTAGCAATTCCAAATATTAAATTAGCAAAGAGAATTAAAATGATTAGTTTCGCATTTGCAACTTTTTTAATATTTAATATAATAAGAATAATAATTCTCTCTTGGATGGCATTAAATACTTCTGATTTTTTCGCAATTACTCATAAATTAACTTGGTATTTTCTTAGTGTAATCTTAGTTGTTGGAATATGGTTTTCTGAAGTGAAAATTTTTAAAATAAAAGAAATTCCTTTTTTTACAGACATAAAATTTTTATATAAATTCATAAAATGATTTCCCAATTAACAGAATTAATTTCTCAAATGACTGTTCTATTATTATCTATAATAAATCAATTAGGATATTTTGGAATTTTTGTCGGCATGACTATTGAAAGTTCTTTTTTTCCTTTTCCGAGTGAAGTTATTTTAATTCCTGCAGGAGCTTTGGTTGCACAAGGGAAAATGACTCTCTGGATTGTTTTTGTTATGGGTTTATTGGGAAGTTTAACAGGGGCTTTAATTAATTTTTTCTTGGCAATGTATTTAGGAAGAACAACAATAGATTTACTAATCTCAAAGTACAAACATATACTCTTTTTGAATCACGAAAAAATAAAACAATCTGATGATTATTTTAGAAAACACGGAGAAATCACAACATTTATTGGAAGATTTATTCCTGTTATAAGACAATTAATTTCTCTTCCAGCAGGTTTCTCGAGGATGAATCTGTTTAAATTTTGCCTATTTACTAGTTTAGGTGCTGGAGCTTGGGTAATGATTTTAATTTATATAGGGTATTTATTCGGAAATAATGCAGCATTAATCCAAGAAAATATGCACATAGTTTTATTCATCTTATTAATTCTTTCAGGAGTAATTGCTATAATTTATACACTATTAAATAGAAGACATAAAAGAAGATTAATTAATTGAAGATAAAGATTTAACTAAAAATTTCTCAGTTACATCTAAAACTTCACAATCTTTTATAACGAAATCATAACAAGCAGGTCCAGTTTGAACAATTTTTGTTTCATCTCCTGATTTCAAATTAAAAAACATATATCTTCCAGCAGAATCACATTGTGCATATTCAGGATCTTTATTAATTTGAACACCCATAGCACCCATAATTTGATTAAAGTTCGCAACAGCAATAACTCCATCTCCCTCACAATCAAAATTTTCCTTACTATCAATAACTGCCATTTCTAACAAAACTAAATCTCCTTCAAATGGAATTGACTTTAATTCACGAGGGTCATTTCTCAAATAAACATTATAATCAATAGTCCGACTTTTAGTAACAAAATTAGATGGAAAACTTGTATGATAGAATTTTATTGTTCCTTCTTTAAGTATATTATATTTAACTCCATCTGATTCAAAATGTGACATAGAATAAAAAACCATTAATGTAATTAAAAATCCTAAAATAACCATCCCAATCGCTATAAAAATATTTCTTAATAATTTATTTTGATGTTCAATTTGATCCTTTGTTGCAAATTTTACTGGTTCTTGTCCACAGATTTTTATTGTTTTTTCGTGTCCTTCTTTTCCTACCTCGAAAACTTCACAGATTTTTTCTTTCTTTGAATCTTTTACAAGTTTCTTTTTTGAAGTTTTTTTCACAGGTTTCGTTTTAGAATTTTCTTTTTTTACCATCTTTTTCTATTGTGTTTATTATTTATAAATATTTATGAATTATTTAATACTCAAAATTTTAAACAAAGTCTCGTCGCTGAGTTTAACTAAATCTTCTTTTTTCCCTTGTATAATTAGACAATTATCTTTTTGCTCTATTTTAAAATCACCTTCTTTTATCAAAATAAAATTATCTTCACAAGTTTTAATTGGCCAAGTTTCTTCACATTCAAATTCATTTTCCAAACAAGCATATTGAATTCTTTCGGCAGATTTAATAAGATTTCTATAAATTTCCGATTCTGCTTCTTTGTCTTCTGAATAAATATATAGTGGCTGATTTTGATAATCTATTAATAAATTAATGAATTCGTTAGATTCAAATTCTTCTGTTTCTTTTGGATTATACTTAAATATAAACTCTTGAAATATCCAAGAACCATCTTTTTTTATAAATTCAAAATTATTGTATTTTATTTTAGAATCTTCTTCAACATTTTTTCCTTGAAAAGCATATCCTATAACACTTGCAAACATAATTATCACAAGAATTCCTCCAACTACTATCTGTTTTGTTCTTTCTTTTTTTTCTCGTTGATGTTTAGAAATTATTTTTCTCATGTAAATTTTAATATTTTATAGTATAAAAAATTTACTTAATTCGGCTTTGGCGAAACCATATAAAAAATAAGTTGGCTTACTATTCTTAACTAAAAGAGATAAGCCAAAATGAAAAAGAATTGTGAACTTAAAACCTTTCTAGTTTATACCAGAAAATTGATAAATATAGAATTTATTATTTAATCTATGATGATTTAAAAACAATTTTTATGGTCGATATTAGCGAGAAAAAAGATCAACAAAAAATAATAAATAAAATAAAACTCTTGTTAACATTTTTTAGAAAAGAATTAGAAAATTTGATAAAATAATTATTTTACTCTCCTTATCCTTCCTTCTTTAATATCTTTAAAACTTTCTATTAAATCATTTAGAAATTCAATATCTATATTTGATTGCATTTTGAGTTCTTCATATTTTTGTCTTGATATTGTAACCATTTCTTCCATAAAAATAATGTTTTCAAAACTTTATAAAATTTTTTAGCTCTCCCAAGAATATTATTTACAAAGCTCGATAAATGCCTCTCTGGATAATTGTAAATCTTTTTTTATTATAGTGTTGAGTAAACCCTGTCCAATCTTTTGTCCAGGATGATTTGGAATCGTCGTAATTCTTCCATCTGGATGTTTAAAAAACATATGACTTCCTCGCTGTCTAACAAATTCAAAACCAATTTTTTTAATTATTTTTACTAAATCTATTGCTGTTAAGTTTGAAATTTTAGACATTTAAACTTCTATTTGTTGCAAACCAAAAAACCTCTTTTTTATAGCAGGTTCACATTCAAGATATAATTCAATAGCCTCTTTAGTTCTTATCATTAATTCATCTAATGATTTTGCTTGTGTATGGCATCCAGGAAGTTCAAGCACTTCTGAAACAAACCATCCTTCTTCATCTTGCTCAATTAATAAATTAAAATTTGTCATAATTTATTTTATTCGTTAAACTTTATAAAATTTCCCTTTCGAGCACTGCAAAGTGCGAGACTTCTGTCAAGAAGTTAAAAAAAAGAAAAAGAAAAAAATAAAAAATTTTTTTGGATTTATTCTACCTTACTCATTGTTGAACTTCCACTTACACCTACAGTACCAATATACTTAGTTCCTGCAGTTGTGTCAACACTTACTCCTGGTTCAATTAATCTTGAAGCAGCAGCAACTGTATCAGCAGCGTGATAACCAGCAACTAATAATGCAATCTTTCCAGATGTGAATCCGTCAGCAAAGCTTTGAACAACATATTGTCCAGCTCCAGCTCCAGTTGCATCAGTAAATGCGCCCTCACATAAAGCTCCACCTAATAAATCTGCAGCAGCTGAGTTAATACAGCTTCCTCCAACAACTACAACATTCTTGTTTGACCAAGAAGATTTTTCGCTGTCTTTGAAAACCATTTGACCAGCAGCAGATAAAGTAGAACTAGCAGCTGTTAAGTATACTTGTGCATAAGTTTCAGAATCTCCAGTTGGATAGTAAACTTCTGCATAATCAGGGTCACCTTTAGTATAGTGCATTATTCTAGGAGCAACATCATCAATGATATATGTTTCATAGTTTCCAGTTCCAGTGCCAACTTCACTTCCATTAGCACCTCCATTTGCAGCACCATCAATTTGGCTTACCTGTAGTTCTTTAGAACCTGCAGTTCCATAATCGTCAATTGTTAACTTGAATGCACTTCCACTTCCAATAGAATCGTCTTTATTTTCACCATCCATCCATAAGAACCAAGTATTAACACCATATCCTGCAGTTGGTTCTGAAACATTTGTCATGTTTATCAAACCGTTTTCAGGAGTGCCTAATACAGTTCCTTCAAATGGTAAATATATTTTCAATCCACCTTTTGTGTAAATTGTACTAAAGTTTACTCCACTTCCAGCAGTCAATGTAACATTTTCATTACTTCCAGAAGTATAAGCAACTCCAGCAATAGTTAATGATACTTGTCCAATTGAACAACTATTTGAACTAGTAGATTTATCTTCACAAACATCTACCCAAGCTCCATTAGCCCATTTACTTATTGTTGTAACATTTCTGCCAGCAGTAGTATCTTGTGATACTTTTGCCTTTAATAAGTAAGATTCTGCTTCATTTGATGCAGCATAAGATGCAACAAAATATCCATCCCAATCTTCTCCACTAGCATTTTTTTCTTGGAATACAAGTGTATTTGTAGTAGATGTAGCCAATCTTTCTGTTTTAGATTTTCCAAGACCTGTAAAGTTTCCGTTTGTAGTTTCAGAATATAATAAATTGAATGTAGCATCCCCATCTTTAATAGGAACAGTTAATTCAATAGAATCTCCATCACTTGATACTGAAACTTTTTCTTCTGTTGGTCTAACTAAATCTGCCATTGTGAATTTAAGTCCACCAAACCCAGGCATTACAATTTCTGAACTAGGTGTTAAAAATTGTTCTTCATCTGTTTTCCATGCAATAACAATTTTATCTATCTTTTCAGTAGCTGATGAACCTGTTCCTCTATGAACATGTCCAATTACTCCTTGGATAGTTTCATCATTCAATTTAATATCTGAGCCAGAAGTTATTTCTAACTTACCAGTTCCAATACTAAAAGTAGAACTACCTGTTTCTCCAGAAACTTCAAGTTTACTAATATCTCTAACTCCAATATATGCTCCGTCAGAAAGTTTAGCACTTGTTCCTTTAGTTAATTTACTTGTTGATGCTTCTTTACCATTTACAATGAATTTTACTTCATCAGAATCGATAAAGCCAAGACTTACTTCATAAGTTTTTCCACCGCTTGTTACAGTAACTGTTTCACCTTCATTAACTGTTGCAATTGTTGCAGAGTCAAGTAAAGTTAATTTACCCATATAAGCAGAACCTGGAGTACTAGCATTCTTTAAATCAGAAACATAATATGTTTTACCGAATAAAGTTAAGTCACTTCCTTCAATATCATCTAAATCTGTTCCAACAACATCTGATTCAGCATCTGTAATAAAATCCATAGTATAATTCATAACCCATGTATTTGAATTAAATTTAAATCCAACTACAGGAGTTTTTTCACTTAATCCTATTGCACTTTCATAATCAGAATCTCTGAAATGTGTAAGTGTAGGAGTACCAATTTTAATGCTTTGTTCATAATTGAACTCATCATTATCATCAGCAACATAAGTTCCTTTAGCAAGAAGAGTTGGTAGGTCTGTATTATCTATTGTAGATGTATAAACTCCCCATGTGTCTCCCATGTTTAAATTATCACTTGATTTTGCAATCAAAACACTATCGCCTGTTGGTGTACCACTTCCTGTTGTTACTTTACTAGATAAATAGTTTCCAATACTGTTAGCTGGTGTTTGATCTAAAGCACCTGCACCAGTTCCGTAAACAACAGCTCCGTCTGCGCTTCCTCCAACCACGAACGGTGCTGGGAAATTAGCAGCAGCTGCAAAACCTACAGCAGAAACAGTCATTAAACCACTAGCAATAACCGCAGAAATTTTTCTAAAATTAAATTTCATATTTTTTATTTTATAACCTCCTTTCAACTCTATACTCGTTGCCTATGACAACTCGTCCATAAAATGGATGAATATAAATGAAAGTATAACTATTGTTCGTCTTATTTCTTTAAAAAGATTGCTACCCATTTTTTTGGTTTTTCTTTAAAAAATCCCTTTCTTTAAGGTTTATTATATAAAGGTTATGATGTCACTATTGTATTAATACAATCTCAATCAAGTAGATTTATACAAAGATTTATTAATATCTATTTTTATTATAATATATATTAAATTTTAACATATATGTAATTTATTACAATGACTAAACAAAAAACAAGGGAAATTAATATCATAGAATCAAAAGGTGCTTTTTCTATTTTAAAAAAATCAAAAACATCTAAAGAAGATTATAATTTTTCTGGAATACTTGCTTTAAGACAATTATTGAGCAATGAAAAAGCAAGAATAATTCATGTAATTAAAACTCAAAATCCCACTTCAATTTATGATTTGGCAAAAAAACTTGAAAGAAGTTTTAAATCTGTAAGTGATGATATTAAGCTTCTTGAAAGATTTGGTTTTATAGAATTGATTGAAGAAAAAACAAAAAATAGAATAAGACATAAACCCGAAATTATTGTAGATACTATTACAATTAATATTAAAATTTAATAATAAACTTCAAAATTAATAACTATTTCATTACCGCTTCTATAAAATTCTTGAACAGCTCCTTTAATGTTGCCTGTTTTAATTCCTTGTTCTAAATATAATATATCTTTTCCATCAGATATAATCTCAATTTTTCTTCCTTTGATTGGTCTTGTTTGCCCAAATTTCCAAGATGAATCCATAATTTCATTAAGAGTCTTATTTAATATTTCACAATTACTTTTATCATCAGAACATAAATCTTCGTCATTACACCCTAAAATAAGCTTTTGCACATTTAAAAATTCCGCGCCATCACTTCTAATACATTCACTTGTATGTTGCAAAGTTGCTTGAATAAAGCTTTCAATTTCATAACTCTCAACAATTTCTTTATTATCACTTTTCAAAGAGATACTCAAAAAAACAAGCAATACTATTGCGACGATAATAATTATTAATGCAAATCCAACTATTTCTTCCTGCCCCTTGTAAGCATTTTTACAAAAAATGCTTCGGGGTACACTAGAATATGTGTGCCCTGAATTATTCATTTTTTTATTTAATCTATGAAGAGTTCTCGCACCTCCTTGGTGAGCAGACTTTTGTCTGATTAAGTTAAGAGACCCTCTTTTTAAAAAATCTTTTTTTTGTTTATCCATTGTAACCCACCATTAATCTTGCAACTTCACATTTATCATAAATTCTTCCATCAAATGAATCTTTCCAACATAAAGCTACAAAATTAGAATATTCTGAACTAATTTCTTCAGGATATAATTTAATTATGTCACAATTTGGATAATTGACTAAATTACAGATTGTTGTTCCTGAACCTTCTTTTATTATTTCAATATTTGAAATTCCCCAAAAGTTTTCATATTTTGCTAAATTTTCTTTTAACATCATTAATTTATCTGCATCAATACAATTTATTTTTTGAGAACCAAATGCTTCACCACAGGAAAATTCTGGAGAATTAGCAAGTTTAGAAACTAAGCTTAAAGCATTTTTTTCTTGAAGTTCTATTGCAGTTTGTTTTAAATTTGATGTGGAGATTACTAAAACAAACATTCCAACCAAAACAAAAAATAATGTTATTGCCATTAACATAAATGCCATTTGTTGAATTTTTAATTGTGCTTTATTATTTACCATAGACGACACCTACTATTTACATCATTCTTTTCTCTAATTTCTTCTGCAATATTCCATACAGAATGTATATTAGTTGAACTAGTCAAAGATTTTGCAGAATTAGATAATTGAATTAGATTGTTTCCTAAATTTGAATTACATCCTCTTTGTGAAATAAAACTTTCTTTGTCTCTATAAATTTGGCTTAATTGTTCAATTCTTTGCATAATTCTTTGCAATTCACAATCGTATGTTCTTTTATCAGAAAAAATAGCAGAATACATTAAAGCATCTGTTTCAAAATGTAATATATTTTCATTTTTTTTAACAGTTTTCATACCATAATTTACCTGAATTTCACAATCTTCAGAATTAAAACAAACTTTAATTTCATTTTCTAAATTTTCACATTCATCTAAAAAAATATTTTTTTGATCTAGTGCTGACAATTCTTCTTTAATTTGGTTTGGAGCATCAATAAAACAATAATTATCTTGGGAAGAAGTAAGATAAATTAAATCTGTAACTTTAAATGGGAACTCTAATGGTTTTGAAAAAATATAAAATGTTTTTCCTTCAGAATAATTTCCTGAAAAAATATATTTGTTTGCAAAACTTACTTCTACATCTGTCGCCGTCCATTTATCAAAACTTTTTTGAGAAATTTGAATTCCTTGTCTTCCAAAAATTCCTTCTTTATCACATTTATTATAAATTCTTGTATCTGTAGGAAAAGTTATTTGAGTAGTTTTTCCAATTTCAAAACCTGTTTCTAAAGGATTCAATAATATTCCTATTTCCTTTGCTGTTTTAGCTCCAATTACTGTTTCTTGAGTGCCAATTATTTTTGTAACAGCAAAAATAGTTAATGATAATATTATTGCCCCCACAATAATTGCAAAAAGCCAAGCAAAAGATATTTGTAAAAAACCTTTATTATTTTTTTTTAACATCTTATTTAGTGATTGTAACTAAATCTTCTCCATATTGTTTTACTATCCTCAATGTGATTTTACCTTTGTCATTTTTAATACAAAATGGATTATCTCTTTTTACAATTTCATTTAAATTAATATTTTTAATCTCTTTTGAATTAGAACCTTCAGAAGAACCAACTGGATAAAAAAATAAATTTTCATATTCTTGGTGAAATTGTTTTAATTCACTAAAATATTCTTTATATTCTCTTCTTTCTCCAGAAGGATAATTAGAATAATTTGCAAAACATATAAATTCTATTTTTGTTGGAAGGCGGTATTCTTTTTCTTGAGAACTTTGAGAACCTTTCCAAGCTCGATTAATATCATTTTGTAAATCTGCTGTAAACTTTGAAATTTGTGCGACATCACCTAATGTTAAAAATTTTTTAATTGCCACGAATGAAAAAGAAATAAAAATAATTATTAAGATAATTGAAAAAATCATACCAAAAGATAATTTCATCTGCCCTTTTTTCATAACTAAAAATAGAAACTTTAACTTATAAATTTAATTAAATAATTTGTCCTGCAGAAGGTCTTGCAGTTATACTACATGAATCATAATTAGGAGGAATATTAAATTCATCTTTACATTTAATATAGAATGTTTCTTGTGAATTCCATTCAACAAAATGTTCAGTGTCTTCAACAGTTTGCATTTTAATTCCATTTTCATATTCATATCTACAACCAATTTCATCGTCGGTGTTATATACACATTCCCCTGATTCATCAGTAATTAATTTAAGATAATTATCTTCTTTGTAAGCTCTTACAACAACAGGAGGTAATCTATCTGTCTTAACATTGAAATTAACTTCTGAGAAAGCACTATTTCCTCCAGCATCAACACATTTAATTGAATAATTATAATTTCCATCAACTAAATTAGTTAATTCTTGCATATGTTGATAAGTCATCTCAACAGGGTTGTACTTGAATTGTATATAACTTCCAGTTCTAGTTGAAGGTTTATAGAAACAGAAAGCTTTTCCATCTTCTGCACCTGAAGAAGTTTGAACTTCTAAAGTAGCTTTTATTGGAGAAGTTGCATCTTTAATTGTTCCTTCTGGTTCAACCCAATCAATGTAAAGAGGTTTAGTTCCAATTAAAGTTAATTTATATGATTCTTTGTTTACATTTCCTGAAGTATCTTCACATCGAAGATAAAAGTCGTTTTCTACTCTATCTTTTATTCCTGTTAATGTAACATCACAAGGATAAACTATCTGTGCATTTTTAACAATAGAATTTGTATCACAAACCATTCCATTTTCCATTGTATCAAAAGTCTTATCTGAAAAATCCCATTTACAAGTTGCAGGTTCATTAACAAATATTTTTGTGTCAATTTGAGTTAAATTATATCCAATAGGTTGATTATTTGCAACACCTGTTTCAACAATTAATGGAGAAGTGAAATCTTCTTCTTGTTCAACACAGAACTTGAAAACAAAATCTGCAATGTTTGAATTTCCATTAGCATCTTCACATCTTACAAACATAGAAAGATTTAAGCCACTTTCTAAAATTGTTCCAGTAGCATTTAATGACGGCAAACTCATTGTATGTGAATGATTGTAAGTTGCTAAAGAACTTGAACCAAAATAAAATTGCATATCTTCATAAGTATCTTTTCTTTCCATATCAATTTTACAAGTTGCAGGTTCGTCTAAAGAAATTCCAAATCTCAAATTAGTGTATGCAGGAATACATCCATTTGCATTTGTTTTAGGAATTATTTTAACACCTCTATCTGGTGGAGATATTGTAGTATCTGGACTATATTTATATTCGTCAGCTAATACATCATTCCAAGGCCTAATTTCAGGAGCTTCAGCATCATTACGATTAACCCAAGTACATAATTCTTCTTCTGTTCCAGGATTTAATAATTCACATCCTTTACCTAAACTTTTACATTGATATTCATTACAACCAAAAAAGTTATCATTACATTTTTCACAATTTGCTCCACCTTTAGGAGCTTCCCAAACAGTACATTCAAATGTTACACTTCTTGTATCAACATCTTTGTAATTTTCCCAAATATAATAAGCTGCTACAACAATTCCAACATAAATTCCTGCATTTCCTAAATAACTTTCTCCACCATAATTTTTATTATACCATTGTTCAATTCCACCTTGTGTCAAATGTGCTGCTAATACTCCTGCACCTGCAGCTTCACCTAAAGTTTCTGCTTGTTCTTCTGTTTGTCCTAATCCTTGTTTAGCAAGCCAAGTAACAATTGTTTTAGCAATTCCAGCATGAAATAATCCTGTTAAAAGATGTCCCCCTATTCCAGCATTCATATCTAAACCATCAATTGTTTTACCAGGTCCTCCCTCAAAAAATGGGTTTGATCCAGTTGGTTGAACATTTTGACTTATTTTATTATTAAATCTTTGAGTTGGGCCACTATTTGATGAAGAACTATCTATTGGATAAACAGGTCTTTTACTAGGTCCTGTTGGAGTAGGAGTTGTTGGCTTATCTACTCTCGCATCAGCACTAACAATTCCAATTTCACTTCCAACTGCATAAGAAATAGCAATAATTCCAAATAATAAAATTGCAATTTGACTTAATATAATTAATTTTTTATTCATGGTAAAAATTGCAAATAATTTTTAATTTTTTCAATAGTTCCCCTACTTGATTTTCCTTTACAATCTCCTAATGAAACACAAATCTTATTTTGTTCTGTTCCCCAAGTATCTTTATAATCTTTCTTTTCATTAAAACATTTTGTTCCATCTTCTTGTGTCCAATCATTAGATTGTTGTTGTGCAAGACTTTGAGTAAAATGTGCAGTGCAAGTTGTACTAGCTAAACTACAAATATTTGATGAACTAGTTGAACTTTTCCAAAAATCAAAACCAGGTGCAACTAAAGGAACACATTTTCCATGTTTTGAACAATCTCCCAAATCAATACAGTCTTTATTTGATATACCAATCCATTGACAATCTCTTATTGCAGTATCTTCACAATTTCCAGGAATTAATTGCGAAACACAATCTTGCCATTTGTTTACTCTACAAACAGAAGAAGTAAATTCAACATTATTTCTTTCTGGAATAATTCTTGTTGATTCAATACAAACTTCAGCTCTTCTATCTGCACAAGGTTCTACAGTAACTTCCCCATTATAACAAACTAATCGAATAAATCTACTTCCAGGAAGACTTGTTTTTGTACTATCTAATTTTCCAATATTAAGAGTTCCACCACTAACATCAAGATTAGTTATTCCAGGAGCATCTGCACACCAACTTTCTCCATGAAGATATGTTTTCCCTTCCCACTCACAATCTAAATCTCTACAAATATTATCTCCATAATTTGGTTTTACAGAATCTTCATTTCTATCATATTGTTTACAAGTGCTTCCATCATAATAATTACAATCACCACAACTAGCAGAACCTGCATTTGCTCCGTTGCCACAAGTCGGTGCAGTTATATATTTCCAATATAATTTTCCATTCTCTCCATTAGGAACGACTTGTCCTGTTTCTTTTTTTATCATACTTGAATCATAAACATTTGCAACATTACCACAACTATCTAAGAAGTAAACTTCATCAGCCCCTTTAACACAAGTTGTCTTGTCTGTTACAGCACAATTAGTTGCCAGTTCATCAGCAGTACATAAAAATTCTTCATGGAATTTAGAACCACTTATACTTTTACATTCAGAACGCGTTGTCATTTTACAAGTTGTTTCAAATTCTCTTTCAAAAGTACAAGCTCCTTTTGATTCAGGAAATGCACTAGCAATACAAGTAATTTCATCTTGAATATTTGGTTGAAAATGAGTATCTATCGAATATAAAGAAGCAAAACTTTTACATTTTATTTGAGTCACAAAAGCTGCTTGATCTCCTACTGCACAACAACCTAATTGACATTGAGGAATATCATCTGAAGATTCACTACTCCAAAAACCTAAACTAGAATCACAACTTCTTTGAGGTGTGTTCTCCATACAATCTCCATCTCGTTTATTTATGCAAGTTCCTAAAGCACAATAAGAAGTAGAAATACAAGCAGTTGGTTCTGTAAAATAATCTCTTCCTAAATCATTATCATAAGAGATATCACATTCATTTTCACTAGCATCAACACACCAAGCACCACCACTTCCGTCGCTATTTACCTTTGTCTTTTCACAACAATTAGAAATATCTCCTAAAATATTATTTGTTAAAAAAATTCCAATTAGTAAAACTCCTATTAATAGATAAAATTTATTTTTCATTTTATATTTCATAACCTTGTGGCCAAGCATAACTACGAGATGCAAATTGGAATTTTTCTCCAGTATCTCTATTAGTTAAAACATAAACTGTTGTACCGTCGCCTTGTTTTTTCTTTTCAACTTTTAAATCATGATAAAAATTCATATACAATGTTGTTTCTGAATCCCCATATGTTGATTCAAAGTTCAATATGCTTATAGCTATGTTGACTAATTCATAAAGATTATTATTCACAACTATACTGAATTCTTTATACCTCTCTGAATTTTCTTTTGTCAATGTTAATGTGTGGTTAAAATTAACAACAATTCTTTCAGGAAATAATCTGATATCTTCTTCACCCAAATTTAATTTAACATTATATCCTTGATTTTCATAACTTTTTTGCATAGCTTGAAAACATTCTCTTGCATCTTGATTTATACTTTTTTGTAATTCTTCCTCGATATGTTGTATTAAGAATGGTTGTTGCATTACACAAGGTTCATAATTTTTTTCAGTATAACATAAATATTCTAATTTTTCATTATTATACATAATATAATGTTCAGGATTAAAACTTCCTCCTTGAGTCGAGATTAAATTTATATTTTCAGATATTTTATCTTGTAAACATGTTTGAACAAATGCTGTTGGACTTTTTGCACCAATGCCTAATGTTACCTGTAATTGTGGATAGAACATATAGATTGCTATACCAAGAATAACAATAATTATTGCAAGAATAATAAATAAAGTTACTTGTCCACGATTGCCTAAAAATTTTCCACCCATTTTATTTTTTATAAGGGATTTACATTTATAAATATTATTCAATTTTAATTTTAAAATAAACTCGGAGAAATAGAAACACAACTTCCAACATTACCCAGATTATCAACACATTGTATATGATAAATTTTTTCACTATCCCAGTCAATATAATGTAATTTACTTACTTCAATTCCTGGTTGCATAAGTGTTGTAGAATCTTTAACTGGAACATCACAATTTATATTTTCTGTGTTATAATAACATCTTGAATTTTCATGTGTTGTTATTCCAAGCAAACTTCCTGAATTATAGATTGTTGCTATTTCTGGAGCTTTATTATCTATATCTAAATTAAAATTCACATAACTTTTTGCTTCATTTCCAACAGAATCTTTACATCGAATTGGTATTTCATAAATTCCTTTATATAAATTTAATTCTTGTGTATGAATTGTAGAATCTGTAGAGAAAAATAAATGTTCTCTTTTATCTGCAGAAGAATCAATATTAATCCAAGAATAATTCCAATAACATTTTGATGCCCCTGTTGTTCCATCTGCTCCGCCAGAAGTAGTTATCTTTAATGTCATAGGATAAAAATTATCTTTACTATTAACTTGATTATATCCTGAAGGAAGAGTAGAAGAAATTTTTAATTCACTAACTGATTGAGAAATTTCATATTTTTGATATTCTCTCATTACATTTCCATGAGTATCATTACACTTAAAATAAATTTCATTATTTTGTTCATTTAGTCCTTCAATTTTCCCAAAATTACATGCATATTCAATTTGTCTTTTTCCGTCGCTGTCACAAACTAAAGAACTAATCATACTATCATAAGAAGTTTCTTCATCAAAACTATATTTACAAGATACAACTGGTTTATTAGTATATACTTTTAGATTTTCTAAAACATCACCCCCATATTTTAAATATCCATTATTTGCAGGTTCAAATCTTTCTATTACTGGTGGTCTTAAATCAAGAGTAGGATTAATACACATATCAACAACATATTCTGCTACATTCGCCACACCATTATTATTTTCACATCTAATATACATTTTGTAATTTCCACTTTCATCCACATATTTATTTTCATAATAAGGAACTCTTAAATTGAATTCGTGTTCTTTAGCTAAATAATTTCCAGAAGTTGTTGTGCCTGTCCAAATAGATTTATATTCATTAAGATTTGAATGTTCTTCTCCCCAAACACATTTTGAAAATTTATTTTCTTCATCTTTATCTGTTGTTAGATTAAAACTTAAAAAATCATTTCCATTAAGACATTTTTTATCATCAGAATTATTTGTAATTGAAACACCATTTGTTGTAATTGTGCTAACGAAATTTTTTACATTTTTAAATTCAATAATCGGTTCAGTAATATCTTCATATTTTTCAATACAAATTGGTTCTTCTGTTCCATAAACATTTTTTAAAACTTCACAATTTTTTCCAAGACTCCAACATTTATATTCAGTACAAGGCAAATTCCCATCATTACATATGCCGCAATCATCACTTTTAATTGGAGGTTCCCAGGGTGCACAAGTAAAAGTTTTTTCAGATCTTTCTATTTCTCCAACTTTGCCTGCATCTGTCCATTGGAATAATACAACTTCTATAACTACTGCAATAGCAGCAACAATATGTCCCCAATAAGGAATCCACGATACTGCCGCCCCTATACCCATGTTTAATGTCCTCCATTTGTTTAGATCTCTTTCATCGTTAGAAAGTGTTTCTTCACATATTTCTCCTTCTGAAGTATCAGCACAACTAATTTCCCCTAATCGACTATTAATTAAATTTAAAGCAATAGAACTCGTTGAAGCACCAACATTCATTCCTAAAAATCTTGGCACATTATCAGTATTTTCATTTTCAATAATTTCATTATATCTATTACTAAGACTACTTCTTCCAGTATAAACCCCTTCGGTGTTAAGATATCCTGCACAATCACCTAGGCTGATACATAAATCATTCATTTGACTATAATATCTTTCAGCATTTTCTGCACATTCTTCATCAACAATATATCCTAATGATACTTTCTGGAGAAACCAAGTTGTACATGTATTCCAAATAGGATCTCTCACTAAACATTCATCTTCAAATTTATATTGTTCCACAATTGGACAATTTATTGAAGCAATACCACAAACAGAATTTCCATTATTCCAATTTATTGAAGAGTGTAAATTGAATCCCATCGGATATTTTGGAACACAAGCTTCAAAATGAAAAAAGTCTACATCAGAATCTTTTACAACATCTACAGTTTGCATTCGACAATCAGGTTCTGTTTCACACTCTGCTTTAGTTTCAATACTAAAACATTTTCTTCCTAAATTTGGACGACACTCTGCAATAGAAAAATCTTCCCCTTTGATTTGTGTTACATTTTCTGCACAAATCTGTGTTCTATATTCGCCGCAATTAATTGTGCTTATTTCTCCTTGACTACAAGATTTTTTATAATGTGATGAACCAGGAATATCTGCAGAAATTTCAACATCTCCGTCGGAATATTCTCCAACTTGCCCCTCATAAATACACCAGCTCTCTCCATTTTTTCTGTATTTATTTCCGTCTGTCTCGTCGATACATCCCAAATCTGCACAAACAAAATTATCTTCTGCTACATGAGTTTCACTACTAGATACTTTTTTACAAATACTATTTGCTAAATCACAATTACCACATTCAGAACCAGAAGTACATTTTCCAAATTTGTCTACAAATCCAGAATTCCAATTAAGCTCTTTTGAGTTTTCATCATTTCCTGAATAAATATTTTCTCGATTTCCACAAGAATCAAACCAATAGATTTTTCCATCTTCACAGTTAATACTTTGTTGTTTTTCACAATCTGTTTCTAAAGTTGGATTAGAACATAAAATTCCATTATTAAATCTACTTCCACTAATTCTAGAACATTCAATTTGAGTATTTAATTCACAAGTTTTTCCGTCGGTTGTTTCATAAACACAAGCTCCTTTTTCATCAGAAGAAAGGTATTTACAAGAAGTTCTTGGTTTTGTTGCATCAAAGATTCCATTATTTTTTTCACACCAAGATTTTTCTATATATTGAGTATTTGTTCCTAGTTCACAACAACCACTATTACAATCATCTGGTTTATTTGTGGACCAACTTCCGCCTTCACATTTGCTTTGAGAAGATTGAGAACATAAACCTTTTTTATCAATACACCAACCTTGTTTACAGAATGTGCTGAATATGCATTTAGTTGGAACATTATCAAAAGAAGGATTGCATTCATCTGCTGATTCCACTTCTTGACAGAGTGCACCTTCTAAAGTTTTTTCACAACAAGATTCTGCTGAAACAAATCCAATTTGTTTTATTGAAAAAAATCCAATCATAAATTTTAATCCATTTTTAGCTAATTTTTCAAATAAATTTATTTTCAAATTAGTTCCAATTTTATCTTCACTTAAATTATAACTTTGAGCAAATGTAAAATTAATAATTAAAATTATTTGAAAAAGACATAAAACTAAAATTATTTTATTACGAACCATTATTCTATAACACACCCCCGAACAGCAAATCTAAAAATATTCTCTATTCCTCTTTCCATTATACTATAAATTTTTTCTCCGTCGCTGTTAGAGAATAATTCAATTTTTATTTCAGGATAAATCATCATATAAGATTCTTTATTAAAATCACAATATTGAGATTCAGAATTTAAAATTTCATGTGCAACAAGAAGTAAATTATACAAATTACTTTGAACAATTACACCAATATTTTGCATTTTAGAATTCTCACCATTTTTAATTAGATTTATTTCTCCGTCGATTAAAAGTGCAATTCCTCTTTGATTTAAATTTATATTAAATCCATTATATTTTGCATTAACTTCATAATTCTGTTTTTTTAGATTTTTTTCTAATTCATCAAAGCAAATTTTAACATCTGATTTTATGTAATTTTCAATTTCATTTTCAATTCCATTAATTAACATTGGTTCTTGATTAATACATCTATCATAAGAATTTTGATTATAACACAAATAAGTTATGTTCCAAGGTTTTGTATCCTCGTCAAATTTAAATGTTTGAAATAATTCAGGATTTATTTTTCCACCTTGCATAGAAAGAATTCCAACTGATTCTAGAATTTTATCTTCTATACATGATTCTAAAAATGAATTTGGATTAATCTCTTTTGAACCTCCAATATTTGGAAGATATCCTTGTCTAATAATAAAAAAAAATGCTATTGCACCAACCAACAAAATTCCTAGAACAATAAAAATTGTCACCTGTCCTTTTTTCATAATACTTGATAAGAAATAAATTATATAAATTTAATCTCTGCGATTTCATCGGAGGCAATTAGAAATCGCTGTTCTACAATTAGGGGAAGTTCGAGCGATTTCGTGGTAGGCAGTAATTAAAAATAAATAAGCCGTGCGAGGTCGCGAGTCAAAAGAAACCAGCAAGGGTTTTAGTTTCTGTGCGATTTCATCGGAGGCAATTAGAAATCGCTGTTCCGGAATTAGAGGAAGTTTGAAAGAAACCAGCAGGTGTCTTTCAGTCTTCTGTTTCAACTCTTGGAGCAAGAATAAAACTAATTTCCATACTCTCATTTCTAATTTCCATTTTCAAAGGATGATTTGTCGCAAAGTTAAGAATTGTTTTTTCACTTAATTTAGAACCTTTGATAAATTTTGAAAGATATTCTAAACTATATCTTGCTTTGCAATTTTCTGCATTGATTTTAGCCTCGTCACCTGAAAATTCTGCCCTCGCTGAATTCAAACCTTTTGCTTCAATTACAAATTTTCCTTCATCAACAATAAACGAACAAGCCTCGGCAACAACTGAACAATCTTCAATAGAATCAATAAAATCAATTGAATTAATTTCCACCCGAGAACTAAATTCTAAATTTGGCATTTCTTTTTCTTCGCCGTCAATATTAATTAAACCTAAACTAAAATTTCTAAGAATTCTATCTTCAATTCTAATATTCAACATGTTCTCTTTTCTCTCTAAAATCAAAGAACTTTTTGCACCACATCTTTTCAAAATCCTTTTCAAATCATCAAGATTTATTCCTAATACTTCATCTTCTGATTCAAATATTGAGAAGAAACTTTTAGGAAGTTTGAATCCAACCATTGCAACATTTGCAGGGTCAATTGCAACAACACTCATTCCAAATTCATTAACTTTCAATCGAACTTCTGTAACTAGCTCTGAAATAATTTCCATTGCCTTTGAAAAAATTACAGGATTATCTAATTTAACTTTCATTCAAGAAAAAAACTAACCCTTTTTTTAAGCATTACTATAATAAAAGATATAAACTTCTTTCATTTTTCTTAAAGATGGAGAAGTCTTTCAAAGAACAAAGAATCAGAAATTTAACCCATCTTTATTATTCTCGTCCTGAAGTTCAAAAAGCAATTTATGAATTTTGCAAAAATAGAGAAATTTCTCCAAGATATTTTGAAGGTTTTGGAAAACGCCCAGATACTTTTCAGTATAAAGGAGATGTTTTCGAACTTGTAAAAAAAGGAGCAACTTCTTTTCATTGTTCAGAAGAAATTTGGAAAGACCCATTAAAAATTTCAACAGATATGACTCCTGAAAAATATAATGAAATTCGAACAGGATGGGATTTACTTTTAGATATTGATAGCAAGTATATTGATTATTCAAAAATTATGGCGCAAGAAATAATTAAAGTTTTGAAATTTCACGGAATAAAAAATATCGGAATCAAATTTTCTGGTTCAAAAGGTTTTCATTTAATTATTCCATGGAAATCTTTTCCAAAAGAAGTTAATGGAATTCAAACAAAAGATATGTTTCCAGAATGGCCAAGAATTTTGTTGCAATATATTGGTAAAAAAACAGAACCTTTTTTGATAAAAGAAATAACAAAATTAACAACTCCAAATAAATATATAAAAGATTTTGAGGCACCTAAAGAAGTTGTGCCAGATATTATTCTTGTTTCTCCAAGACATTTATTTCGAACTCCATATTCTCTTCATGAAAAAACTGCTCTCGCAAGTGTTGTTTTAAATCCAGAAGAAATTTCAAAGTTTGAATTAAAAGATGCAAGTCCAATGAATGTTGAAGTTAAAAATTTTATTCCTAATTTAGAAAATATAAAAGAAGGTGAAGCATCAGAACTTTTAATGCAAGCATTAGATTGGTGGAAAGACCACAAACCTGAAGATGATAAAAAAGCAGAGGGAAAATATGCAAATTTCAAACCTTTGAATTTGACAAATGTAAATGAGAATCAATTTCCTCCTTGCATAATAAATATTTTAAACGGAGTAAAAGATGGAAAAAAACGAGCACTCTTTTCTTTAGTTCATTTTTTCCGTTCTATAGGATTAGATAAATTAGAGTTAGAAAAAAAAATCGAAGAATGGAATAAAAAAAATATTCCCCCATTAAAACAAGGTTATATTGTTTCTCAATTATCTTGGGCATATCATCGAAAACCTCTGATGCCTGCAAATTGCAAAGAATTTTATCAGGGAATTGGTGTTTGTGTTCCAGATAATTTGTGCAAGCAAATTAAAAATCCAGTAAATTATATTGTTAGAAAAAATTTTGCAGAAAATAAAAATTCAAATAAAAAGAAAATAGAGAAAAAACCTAAAAAAGAAAAAAAGAAAAATAAAAAATCTCAGGAAAATTTATAAACAATAACTAACTAATCTTATCATGAAAAAAGGTGTATTATTATTGGGATTATTCTTCTTATTTTTAATCCCTTTTAGTTTAGCACAAGATTCATCAGTTAGTGATAAAGGATACGATTGTTTGAAGACAAGATTTAATGAAACAAATTGTAATTCTCTTTCTTCAGAAGGAAAAATTTTCGCTTTGTTAACTTTAGGAAAATGTAAAAATGAAGTTCTTAATGATACAAATTATAAATCAAATTTAAAATATACTTCTGAGGCGATTTTAGCATTGGATACTATTGGTTCATCTACAACAGATGCAGTTAATTGGGTATGGGCTCAAAATAAAACTCCAACAGAAGTAAATTGGTTTTTACAAATTGATAGTTCACAGGCAACCTCTTGCACAATTTCTTATAGAGGAACAACAAATACAATTAATATCGGAGAAGATAAAAAAATAGATTCAAATGCAGGAACTTGTCTTGGAAGATATACTGGAGATTACTGGTTACAAATTTCTTCAACTTGTTATAACGAAGAATTTGAAATAACTTGTGATAAAGATTTTTTAACAACACTATTATTTAAGAGTTCTAACGACAACACAATTCATGTTTCTTCTGAAGCAACTTCATCTCAAGGAGGAGGAACTACAACTGAAAAAATAAATTTTTTATGTTTCAAAAATGGAAATAATTGTGATTATGAAGGAACTTTGTGGGCAACAATGATTTTAGATTATATTGGTTCAGAACAAGATTTATCTCCTATAAGTTTTTATTTAACAACTTTAAGTAAAAATTATCCAGAATATTTTCCAGAAATTTTCTTATATTATTTAACTGAAGAAAATCAATTTGAAAATGAATTAATTTCTTCTCAAAATCCAGATGGTTCTTGGACATCAGGAACAAATAAATATTATAATACTGCTTTAACATTATTGGCTATTCCTGAAAGTCCAACAAAAGATAAAGCTATTGCTTGGTTAGAAGATAAACAAATGGATACAGGTTGTTGGAATTCTAATAATTTTGTAGATACTGCATTTATTCTTTATTCTGTTTGGCCAAGAGGTGTTAGTTTAAGTGGTGATGGAACTATAACTACTTCAGATAATTGTGTTGATGCAGGATTCTTTTGTATGTCTGGTGTAAATTGTGCTAGTGTTGGAAATATTTTATCTTCTTATGATTGTGAAGGTTTTGATAAATGTTGTGATAAAGAACAAGAAATTGAAACTTGCGATAGTTTAGGAGGAGAAATTTGTAATTCAAATCAACAATGTTCTGATGGAACTTCTGAAAATACTTTTGATTTAGATTATGGACAAACTTGTTGTGTAGACGGAGCTTGTGAAGCAAAGGCTGTTGAAGAAGAATTTACTTGTGTGTCAAGTGGAGGAATTTGTAGAATAGATAGTTGTGGAGATAATGAAGAGACTTCTTTTGAAACTTGTGAATTTGGAGATAACTGTTGTGTTACTAAACAAGATTCAGGACAAACAAATTATCTTTGGTTATGGATTTTAATATTTGCAATTCTAATCGGATTAGTTATTTTTGGAATTATAAAAAGAGATAATCTTAGAGAATTTTGGTTTAGATTAAAATCTAAATTGAAAAAAAGTCCTCCTTCAACACCTGGAATGGGAAGAGCTATTGGACAACCATTTACACCTGCAAATAATCAAAGAAGATTAATGCAAGGTAGACCATTTTCAGGAAGACCTTCGATAAACAGATCTTCAAGAATTTCAAGACCTTCTTCTAAATCTTCAAACGAAATTAACGATGTGTTGAAAAGACTTAAAGATATGGGAAAATAAATTTCTCAGATACTAAAATTTATTAACTTATTTTTTCTTAATAATCTATGAAAATAAAATTTGGAATAATTTTTTTATTATTAATATTGCCTTTAATGTCAGCAATAGAAATTGATATGAATGATAATTTTAATCGTGGGGAAATTTTAACTGCGACTTTTTCAGGAAATTTTTTAGAAAGTGTTTCAGAAGATAATTTTTTCTTTTACAAAGGACATAATAAAATTCCAATAAATTTTGAATTAATGAATTTTGGAAATGATTTTTATATCTATGCATTAAATGATAAATCTTCTGGAAATTATTCTTTATCTTTAGAGAATTTAAAATATTATAAACAAGGAGAAATAACTGATGAAGTTATTTCAAAAAATTTTACAATTGCCGAAGAATTTGCAGATTTCACAATGGATAAAGGATTTATTACAACAAAAGAAGATTTTGAAATTGAATTAAAAAATTTACAAGATAAAGAGATAACAATTGAGATTAATCAAGGACAAATTGAAAATAATTCTGAAACAAAGGGATTTTTTGATAGTTTATTTGGAAATTTTTTCTTAAGTCTGACAGGAAAAACAACTTTTGAATTAGAAGAAGAAAATTCAATAACTCTTTCGCCAAATGAAATAAAAAAAATAACTTTTAAAATTGGAGAAATTCCAGAACCAACAATTAAAAAAATATCTTTAAGTACAAAAAATTCAATTTATGAATTTTTAGTTTATATTCCTTCTAAAGTTAATTCCAATGATAAATTTAGTTTAAATTTTGAACCTTCTGAATTAAAAATTTCTTTATATCCAAATATAACTAAAGAAGAAATTGTAACATTGAAAAATATTGGAGATGAATTATTAAAAAATATAACTATTAAAATTTCAAATGATTTGGAACCTTATGTTAATGTCTCAAAAACTGAAATTTATAATTTAGATGTAAATCAAAGTCAAGAAATTCATCTTCTTTTTACACCAGTAAATAAAGAACAAATAATCGTCGGAGAATTAATCGCGAGAATTCCTAATGAAACTGAAGATTTGTTAATAACATTTGAAATGTTTACAGATGATTCATCCAATCCTTCTGAAATAATTTCTTCTAGTTCTAAAAATTGTAATGAACTTAATGGAACTATTTTTGAAGAGCCACAAATTTGCGAAGGAGAAGAAAGATTTGCAAAAGATGGAAATTGTTGTATTGGAGAAATAAAAATTCCTGAAAAAAGCGACACAGGTTTGATTATTGGCTGGGCAATTATTATGGTTGTAATTTTATTTTTAGTATGGTTTTTTAAATTTAAATATAAAAAATCAAAAGGTGAAATAGATTTATTTAAAATTGCAAGAGGAGAATAATGGTTTCAAGACTTTATGAATTATGGGATGTAAGCAAACAGAGAAGTTTAACTGATTTAGAATTTAGAGAAGCATTTGATTTGATAACTCGCCCAGTTTATTCTAAAGATTATTGTCCAAAATGCCCCCCCAAAAAAAAGATTCAAGCAATTTATGATGTTCCTTTTTGCCAAGAACATATACATTCTGCAATATTAAAATCAAGAAAATAATTATTTATTCAGTTGGAACTTTAATTATTACTTTTTTTTCCAATTTTTCGATTTTTATTCCAGCCCGATCAAATGTACACATATCGCTATCTGTTTGAATATAATGGCAAGAATACATTATTGCAATAATTCCCACAGCTAATGAAAGATATTTTGCAGCATATCCTAAGCCAGAACCTAATTTAGAATTTTTAAAACTTGTATCTACAGAAGGATAAGGAATACCTTCTTTAGTATAAAATTGTGGCATAATATTAAGATTGAATTAAATATTATAAATATTTAGTTAATAAATTGCTATTAATTTTGTTTCTCTTTAGGAAGAAGTGATTTCAATTTGTTTTCAAGAATCATTTTTTCTGTTTGAATTACTCTCGCAACTTCGTCATAATGATGCAATCTTCTCAAAACTTCATTAAATAAATCATTCCATCCAGCATTAGTAAATGCAATTAATTCAGGTTCAATAATCTCAAGATGTGCAGGCATATATTTTAAAGCTAATCCAGTAAGAATTGATATTTCTTCAATTTTGATTTCAACTTCTGCAAAACTTGTATAAAAATCTTTTTGGTCTTTCATTAAAACTGGTTCATGAATTATTTTATCTTCAACACTAACGCCTTTTTCTTCATCTATTTTTTTAATTAAATTATTAAGTGTTTCTGTTAAATGTTCTGGCGGTCTTCCAGCTATTTCAATAATCATTCTCACACTAATTTGTTTATCTGAATTCATTTTTCCTTTTCCTTGTTTTAAACATAAATAAACCAAAAAGCAAAACACAAAATAATCCTAAGCCACATTTTGCATAATCTGTTTTTGATAAACTTTCAGTATCATTTTCGCTTTTTATAATTTGTGGGGATAAACTAATAACATTATTTTCTATATTTGTTATTTTATCTTCTTGTTTTACAGTTTCTTCTTTAGGTTCTTCAAAAATTTCTTCTATTTCTTGGAAAATTTCTTCTTGAGTTTCTTCTTGTTTTGAATTTGTTTCTCCCTCAACACAAGCAAGTCCCTGAGTTTTAATAGATGCAAGTTTTTTATCTGCGATACCATTTACATTAATAAGTTCATCTATTGATTTAAATGAACCAAAATCCTCTCGATACCAGATTATTTTCCATGCCGTTGCATTTCCTATTCCTGTTAATTTATCAAGTTCAATTACTGAAGCAGTATTGATATTGATTTGTCCGCTTTCACAAACTGCAGAAATAAATGGAATTAAAATTAGAATAAAAACCAAAAAAATTTTCTTAATCATCAATTTATTATGAAATTAATTTTTTTAAATATTATTGTAAAAACTTTTTCCCATGTTTTTCACGAAAATCAATATATTCAATTTCTCCTCGACTTTTGCCTTTTTTTGCAATTAATATTTTTGAAAATATTTTATTCTCCAAAAGCCACATACACATACTTTTTTCAATTTGACTAAGATAGCCATTTGATTTTACTTCAACCCCTATAATTTCATAATTATTTTCTTCATTTTTTTTGAATGCTATAAAATCTGGAAAGCCAGTTCCAATAACCATAACTTTCTTGAAAGGATTATATTTCCTCTTTGCTGGAACAAGTTTTAATCTATCATAATCAACAGTATTTGTCCATTTGTCAACAACCCACCCCATGGATTCTAATTTTTCTCTAACCTTTGTTTCAAAAATTCTTCCAGAAACTCTATTTTTTTTCCCTTGTGCAGAATAATCTATTTCACCTTTTTTCATATAGAAAAGAATAATCCGAAGTTTTTATTTCTTATCAAATTTTTTCTTTAATATAAACATAAGTTCCTATCTCAACTAAATCAAATAATTTTATTATATCTTTATTTCTCATTCGAATGCAACCATGCGAAGCAGGTTTTCCTATTAATCCTTCATTAGATACACCATGAATATAAATTGGTCTCGAAAGTGTATTCTTATTTTCTATCTCACATCCTTCAAGAGACATTAATCTACTTGTTATAGAAACACGTCCTCTTCCAGTAGGATTTATTTTACATATACCAACTTCTTCCCTATTTTCAAAAATAGTTCCAATTGGAGCATCTTCACCATATTTCGCATGTATTTTATGAATTCCTAGTGGTGTTTTATAACTTCTACCAAGATTTCCAAAACCATATTTTGATGTAGAAATATCATATCTTTTTTTGATAATTTTTTCTCCAACTAAATATATTTTCTGTTCAAGACCATTTACAACTAGTAGTTGATTCGAAGATAAATTAAATTTTTCATCTACTTCAAAATATAAATTACAAATTCTTTCTTCAAGAGAATTTTCATGAGAGAAAATATTTTTAGAATTTGATATGAAATAAATAAAACCGAGTGTAGATTCTTTCAAAAATTTTCTTCTATCCATTAGATTTATTCTTTTAAGAAATAAATCTTTTTATTTTTTTATATTTAAATTTTACAGATCTCGTGCCTGCAAAGTTCTTCTTTTATTTGCCTTTGCTCGTTTGATTGCCTCGATAAGTAATTCTTCTACTTTCCTTTCTAAAGCCATCTCTACTTCTTCAGCAATAGAACTAACAGCATTTTCTTTATCTAAATCCTTCACAACTTTTTTTATGTTTGATTTAACAATTAATCCCATTATTTCTTTTTGCCCCCCTTTATATTTTCTTCACTAGGTTTCATCAATGGAAAAATTTGACATTCCCTTGCTGTTTTATCCATCAAGAAACTAAAAACTCTTTCACTCATTCCAAAACCACAAACAGGTGGCATTCCATGTTGCAGGGCTTCAACAAATTCCTTGTCTTTCATCTGGGCTTCCTCGTCGCCACTTTCCCTCAATTTTTGCTGTTCATTAAATCTTTCTTCTTGGTCAATTGGATCATTTAATTCACTATAACCATTTCCTAATTCAGATCCAGCAATAATTGGTTGAAATCTTTGAGTTAACTCTGGATTTTTTTCATCTCTTTTTGCCAAAGGCGAAACACTAACAGGAACTCCAACTAAAAAACCTGGTCCAGCAATTTCTTTTCTACAATGTTTCCATAAATTATCAATTGCTCGAGTTTTGTTAAAACCAACTTTATCATATTTTACACCAAGTTCATTCAATTTCTTTTTTATTTCATTAACATCGGTTTTCAAAATATCAATTCCAGTTTTTTTCTTTACAGTTTCTCGATAATCATAAATTTCCCATTTTTTCCCTAAGTCAACATCAAATTCTCTAATTTTGAATTTCAAAGTTCCAAAAGTTTCTTTTGCAATATATTTGTATAATTCCTCGACAAGTTTCATACCTTTTTCATAATCTGCATAAGCCCAGTAAAATTCCATTTGAGTGTAATCTTGTAAGTGTTCTGCATCCATCCCCTCGTTTCTAAATTGTCTTCCTATCTCAAAAGTTTTTTCAAAACCTGCAACCATTAATTTTTTTTGCCAAAGTTCTCCCATCGAAATTCTAAGATAAACATCCATATCAAGTGCATTATGGTGTGTAATAAATGGTCTTGCATCAGCTCCTCCCACAGTAACTTCTAAAACAGGAGTTTCAACTTCTAGAAAATCTTTTTTTAATAAAAAATTTCTAACAGCATTCCAAAATTTAGCTCTTTTTTCAACGAGTTCTTTTATTTCAGAATTCATTAAAATATCTAAATATCTTTTTCTCAATTTCTCTTCTTCATCTTTAATACCATGAAATTTTTCAGGTAAAGGCAAAATTGATTTTGACAAAATTTTAATTTCTTTTACTAAAATAGAAATTTGGTTTGTTTTTGTTTTGAAAATTTTTCCTTTAACTTCGACAAAATCTCCGGCATCCAAATATTTTTTAAAAAATTCTCTATCTTTATTTGCTATTTCTCCATCTTGTAAAACAATTTGAATTTCACCAGTTCCATCTTTCAAAATAGAAAATGCAATTTTTCCTAAATCTCTTTTTGTCATAAGTCGTCCAGCAGTCTGCACTTTTCCACCAATCTTAGATGACAAACACTCTTTGCAAGTTTGTTTTTTGTCAGACTTTGCAGGAAACGGGTCAATTCCTAATTTTTTTATTTCATCAAGTTTCCTTTTTCTCTCATTGATAATTTGTTCTTCACGTCCCATTAATATAATAAACAATTTTACTTTATAATTATTCTCTTTTATCTAATTCATCATTCAAAAGTCCGTCGACAATTTTCTGAAATCTGTCTTCACGACTAACATGTTTGTAGATAATTTTTTCAAATTTTTCTTGTAACTTTTGCACTTTCAAAAATAGTTCCATTAATTTAGGATTTCTAACTTGGTATTCACCCATTAATTGTTTAACAACAAGTTCAGAATCCAAAAAACACATGAGTTCTTTATTTGTATAGTTTGAAGCTAATTCTAATGCTTTAATCAATGCTTCATATTCTGCAATATTATTTGTAACAAAATTTCCAATTCTTTTGCTAAATCTTGTTAGTATTTCTCCGTCTTGCCGAACAATTACTCCAATTGCTCCCGGCCCTGGATTGCCACGGGCACCGCCATCAGAATTTGTGAAAATCATTTTAAAAATGTAATAATTTAAAATTTTTTAAATCTTGAAATTTCTCAGATTTTTCTTCGACTTTTCTTATTTGTGCATGCTTGGGTCCTTTTTTGCAAAGTTCAATCATTTTCTTAACATCATCAATATTTCCTTCTAAAAAAACCTCTACTTTTCCATCTTCAAGATTTCTTGTAAACCCTTTAACATTAAGTTTTTCTGCATTTTCTTTAATAAAACTTCGGAAAAAAACTCCTTGAACTGTTCCTTCAATGTAGAGTCTTACACTTTTTTTCATTAATTAATAGAATTGAAATGAGTTTATTAAATTTTAGATATCTCGATAGTCAAATTCATTCGTGCTTGAATTTTCCCAATATTCAAGTGCGAACTAAAAATTTCTTTTGAAATTTTTTGGCTTTGCTGAGTTAGATTTTCCTATAATCCAATTCATTATTAACAACAGCAACAACCTGTGAAGCAAAATATATTTTATTCCCAATTGAAACAGGAGTTGTAATTTGTTTTAATCTTTTCAATTCTTTTCTAGGCAAACCTTCGTGGTCTCCAAGAACAAAAACACAATTATCTTCTATCTCTACTTTTCGTAAATCTTCTCCTTTTTTATCTAGAATAAATATTTCACTACCTTCATTTTGTAATTCATCAATAACTTTTAAAAAACTTTTTCTCTCTACAAAACATCCAGGAAAAATTTCTTTTTTCTCCCCTTCTTTGTATTTGTATAAAATTTTTCTTAATAAATCTGCGATGTTCTTTTTAGAAATTTCTAAATCAGGTTTAATTTGAATTTCAATATGTTTTGGAGGGTCTGGCATTCCATAAAGAACAAAATGAAATTTAATATCATCACGAAATCCGTGCGACAAAAAAACTCCTTGAATAAAACTATGAATTGCAATGTCCATTCTTCCAGCTTTCATTAAATTTCCTTGACTAAGTGCCTTTCCAGATGTTACTCCATCTTTTGAAAAATAAATGAAATGTTTCATTAAAATTATAATAGATTCTATTATATAAAATTATTTAATAGGTTGTAAAACAAATTCAGCTTTAGCAAAAATTTCATTACCTTTGATAATTTTATACATTCCAATAAATTTGTCGTCGCTAAAAGCACAAACAACTTCATCTTTTATAACCCCTGGTTTACTAATAATGTCTTCTAATAAAATTGGTTTCCCTGTCCATAATTTTTTTATAATTTCTTTTTTTACTTTAATAATTTTGTAAACTTCTCCAACAATTTCTGCAGGAATAATTATTTCTCTTAATAATTTGTCATTTCCATTTTTATATTCTTCAACAGCTTTTTCAAATTCAAATAAATTAACTATTGGATATTTTTCATCTTCTTCTTTAAATATTCCAGCTCTAACCCTCCTAAGTTCTAACATATGTGCTCCGATATTTAATTCATTTCCTAAATCATCAATTAATTTTCTAATATAAGTTCCTCCTTGACATACCACCCTAAATAAAATATCTTTTTCATCTTTTTCAAGAAGTTCAAAATTCATAATTTCTCTTTCTCTCTCTTGCCGTTTAACTCTTGATTTTACAGGAGGAGTTTGTTTTATCACTCCACTAAATTTTTCTTCAATAATCTGTTTAATTTTTTCAAGAGAAATCTCTTCGTGCATCCGCATAATTCCAATATATTCTTTATCTTCTCCTAAAAAATATCCTGTTAATTTACAAGCACGACTTAACGCAACAGGCAAAACTCCTGTAACTTTTGGGTCCAGTGTTCCAAAATGTGATGTTTTTTTTAATCCCAATTTTTTCTTCACAAAATCAGAAACATTAAATGAAGTGGGGCCAGATGATTTATCTATATTAATAATACCAAATTCTAATAATTCTTCTGTTGTTTTATTTTGTTTTATTTTTTCTAAATTCATATTTCTCCTCGCAAATATTTTTTTCGTTTAGTTTCTTCAAATTTTTCAATCGCATATCTTAACATTGTTCTCGGCATTTGTTTATAATATTTTTGTAAAAACTTTTCTTCAATCTCAAGATTTCTATTTCCAATTTCTCTCAACATCCAACCAACTGCCTTGTGTATTAAATCATGAGTATCATTAATTAAAATTTCAGAAATTTTTAAAGTATCCTCAAAGTCATTATTTTTAATGAATGCATATGTTGAAATAATTGCAATTCTTTTCTCCCATAAATTTTCTGATTTCACTAAATCATATAATATATCTCTTTTATTTTCTATTAAAAAATCTCCCAATAAATTATAGGCACTCATATCAACTAAATCCCAATTATTAACATTTTTTGTATTTGCTAAATAGAAATCTATGATTTCTTTTTTATTTTTTGATTTTTTATATTTCGAATTTAATATCCTCAATGCAGAAACTCTAAAAGGGTGAATTTTATCTTTAATCAATTCTCCTAAGAATTCTAATTTTATATCTTCATATTTTCTAGAAATGTCTTTAATTTCTTTAGAAGTTAACCCCAAAAAAATAGCTCCTTCCCCATATTCTCCTTTACCTGTTTTAAAAAATCTTTTCTCTAGTTCAGCTTTTTCTGGATTTGATTTAGAATACAATTCTTGTTTTAATTTTTCAATACTCATATCTATTTGAAATCTCACAAATCTTTATAAATTTTTAATTAGTTGTTTATTTTATGTGCGGAATTGTAGGATATTGGAATAATCAAAAAGAGGCTTTTCCGATTTTAATAGATTCTTTAAAAAAATTAGAATATCGAGGATATGATAGTTTTGGTTTTGTAACAATTCATGATTCTAAATTATGTATTGAGAGACAAGTTGGAAAAGTTAGTTCGACAAGATGTAATGTTTTACCGGGAATTGTAGGTATAGGGCATACTAGATGGGCTACACACGGAAAAGTAACTGAAACAAATACACACCCCCACAGAGATTGCACCAACACAATTGCAGTAGTTCACAATGGAATAATAGAAAATTTTCAAGAAATAAAGATTTCATTAATTGATAAAGGACATAGATTTCTTAGTGAAACAGATACAGAACTTTTAGCCCATTTAATTGAGGAAGATTTGAAATTTGGAATGTCTTTAAAGAATAGTGTAATGAAAACAGGTTCTTTAATCAAAGGAAGAAATGCTTTTGTAGTTTTACATGCTTTAACAAAAGAGATAATTGCATTTAGAAATGGTTCTCCTTTAATTGTGGGCATAAAGAAAGATTCAAATGAGGTTTTCTTGGCTTCAGATATCCAAGCTTTTTTAGATAAAACAAAAGAAGTTATGTATTTAGATGATTTTCAATTAGTAAAGATTCAAGAAATTCCTGAATTTTATTGTGCTAAAACCGGAGAAAAAATAGAAAAAAGAATTATATCTCTCTCAGGAGAAGTTTCCGAGGCTGAAAAAGGAAATTATTCCCATTTCATGTTAAAAGAAATAATGGACCAGAAAGAAACTATTGTTGGTTCAATTAATCAAGATGATTTAGAAATTATGCATGTAGCAAAAGAAATAAATCAAGCAAGAGGAGTTTTTTTTATTGGATGTGGAACTGCTGCCAGAGTTTGCCATTTTGCAGAATATGTTTTTTCTAATGTTGCAAATAAACATGTTAATTTTATTCCAGCCTCTGAATTTGAAAACTATAAACATTTTTTGCTTCCAGAAACATTGATTATAGCAATTTCCCAAAGTGGAGAAACTGCAGATGTTTTAGATGCATTAAAAGTAGCAAAACAAAGAGGTTCAAAAATAATTTCTATTGTTAATGTTGCAAATTCTTCTATGACTAAAATATCAGATTATTCTTTTTTAATTCATGCAGGACCTGAAAAAGCAGTAGCTTCTACAAAAGCAACAACTTCACAAATGACAATTACAACCCTATTAGCTTATGCTTGTGCAGGAAAATTAAGAGAAGGTGATAGAATGTTAGTAGAATTAGCAGGAAAAGTAAATGATATGTTAAATCCTCGTTATGGGGAACATATAAAAAATTTAGCACAAAAAATTTACACTAAAGAGAATATATTAATCATCGGAAGAGGTTTAAATTATCCTATGGCCCTCGAATCAGCAATAAAAATTATGGAAGTAAGTTATATACATGCACAAGGTTTTGCAGGAGGAGAGCTTAAACACGGGCCAATTGCATTAGTTGAAGAAGGAACTCCAGTAATAGCTCTTGTTGGTAATGATAATGCTGAAGAGATTATTAGTAATGCTATTGAGGTAAAATCTAGAGGGGCTTATGTTATAGGAATTTCTTCTAAAAACAACGAAGTTTTTGATTATTGGATAAAAACTCCGAACACAGAGGAAATTGCAACACCTATAGCAAATCTAATTCCTGTACAATTATTATCTTTTTATCTTGGAATTCTTCGAGGACATGATGTTGATTATCCAAGATCTTTAGCAAAATCAGTAACTGTAAAGTAAAAAGATTTTTAAATATAGAAATTCTCACAAATTTATGTTAATAAATTCATTTGATGAGTTTGAGAAATTTTATAATGATATGTCTGATAAGGAAAAAGAAACTTTTGATAAAACTTTTTATGAAATGTTTGGAAAGAGTCCAGAGGAGTATCATTCTGTATGCAAAAAAACTTCTGAAGAAACAGCAAATTTTTTAAGACAAATTGGGAAAAATTTATCACAAAAAGCAGAATTAGAATTAAGTAGATTAGAAGCAGATAAAAATTTACTTCAAACTGCAAAAGATTTACAAAAAACAATCGGAGAATCAGTAGATAGTTTATATATACAAAAACTTAAAGATTTAACTCCTTCAAATGAATACGAAAATTAATAAAAAATAAAATTTACTTTTTCTTTGGTTTAAACTTATAACCTGCACTGATTATAACTAAAACTAATATTCCAATTACAATCCATATCCAACTAGAACTTTTTTCCTCTTCTGGTTCGTTTGTTTCAGGAGTTGTAATTTCACCAGTTGTTGTAATTGATTCTTCTCCTTCTGGAATTTCTTGAACAATTTTTTTAATTGTAATGTCTGCTTTTCCATCTACAATGTTATTAAGGATCACATAAAGATCATAAGTTCCGTCATTATTAACATCTACTTTAGCATCTTCTCCAATATCTAAAGTTATTGTTACAGGGTTACTTGCAACTTCAATAGTCGCTGAACTAGTAGTTAGCGATTTAACACCTACATAATGGTCTTCATTATCAACTTTAACTTTTACTCTTTGATTTGAAGACATTGTTTTTGTATAACCTGTTTGGAATTGTTCTTCAGTTGAAGTATATGTCATAGACCAACTAGATGTAGTTGAACTTGATGAACTACTTGATGCTGCAGAACCTCCACTTGGTCTTGTAGAAACTGTAAATGTTGTTGTTGGAGCATAAACATTTCCTGCCCTATCTGTTATTGTACAAGTTTGAGTTGATGTTCCTGCAGTAGATGTTGAAGGACTAGATGTAAATGAAGTTGATAAAATTCCTGAACCTCCATCTGCACTACCTGTACAAGTACATGTTACTGTTTCTCCAACATAAACTGAAGTCGGAGTACAATAAAAATTAGTGGCAGTTGGATTAGTATTGTCAATTCTTATTACTTTGTAAATTGTACTATTTAATTGATTATTGGAATCATTAACATAAACAGTTAGATTATAAATACCATCTGTAAATAAACTTGTATTTATTGTAGCATTCCAATATGTACTTGTTCCAATTCTTGAAGCAACTATAGAAGAACTATTCTGAACTCCAGTAGCATTAGTAACATTAAAATAAACTTTATTTGGGGTATCATCTGTAATTGAAACATTTATTACAAATGAATCAGAATAATTACCTTGTGTTATAGGAGTAACAATAGAAACTAAAGGGAAAGTTGTATCATTAACTGTAATAGCCAAATTAGAAGAACTTAAATCAGACCAATTCCAAGTAGAAATTGTTATGTTATAAGCTCCGGCTGTTGCAACTGTAACATTGAAAGTAAATGTTTGATTTGTAATATTCATAACAAGACCATCTTTTGCCCAACTTAAAACATTACTAGTATTAGTGAATGTAGCTGTACCAACAGTGGAACCATTTGATAAACTTGCAAATATAAATCCAGAAGGAATTGTAATATTAACAGCACTTATATTTGCACCTTCTGTTAAATCTGTATTATTAATAACTATTTGAACAATTGAATTAGTATCTTCAGGAATTATTGAAGTATTATTAGTAAGAACATGTGTGGCAAAAATAAAACTAGCTAAACAAATAATAAAAAATGCAATTGGCAAAATTTTTTTTGTGTTTGTTATCATCTCTTTTATCAACCTTTTTTGATTTATTTAACTAAATTTTTTTACTTTATAAATCTTTCTGGAAATCTTTTACTTACAAATTTAATGGATGAATTAAATTTCCTTCTCCATCTTTTTTATATTTCTCGTCGATAAGATGCCCACATTTTAATTTTGTATTACAAAAGATTTCAAAATTTCTTTCCCGAGCTTTTGTAAAAAAATAAATATCATCACCTGTACTATATTTTTCTGGAACATTTAATAAACCATATTTTATCTCGCTGAAAACATTTTTTTTAATCAACATACATCCCGCAGAAGCAATTTTAACTTTAATCAATTCATTACTTTCTGCTTCTTCATTTGTAAGAAATCTTCTTAAGTCAATTGCAGATTTTACAATATTCGGCAAATTTAATTGTTTTTTTATATCTTCGAATTCCTCGTCGGTAATATCACACCAGCAAACTGGACGATATTTTATTTGCCCATCAATTTTAAAATAATTATAATATAATCCACTAACAATCTCTTTATTGTTATTCAATAATTCTTTAATTATATTTTTTGGAACAATAACATCTGAATCTAACATTAAGATATAATCATAATTATTTTCTAAGGCATATTCTATTATTTTATTTCTACTACTAATTAATCTTAATTTATTTTTTTCTTCTTGTGTATCATCTTTTAAAACAATAATTTCTTTTTCATTTTTTAATTCTTCAAAAAAATCATTTTCTCTAGAATTATCAACAATCAATATGTCATAATTAGGATAATCTATTAATCTAGTATTTTCAATGAATTTTTTAAAACAATATTTTGCATGGCTTGAGATTGGTGTGGCTACAAGTATTTTTTCCATAAATTTTTCAAAGATTATTTATTTATAATTATATCCCTACAAATATTTATTAATGGCAGAAATTTATAATTTTATGCCAGAAAAATCTTCTTATATAATTAATCAGATTCCTTTTTATTCTCGTTGTTGTGAGTGTAATAATATATTTGAATCTATGAGTGGAATAAGAATTTATAAAAAAGTTTTTGAAGAAAATGAGATTCGTAAAGGGGGATTATGTAAAATTTGTTTAGATAAAGATTTATTAATTTTAAAAGATGAAAATTCTCTTATTTATGATGATTAGATTTCAAAATTTTTTCAATATCTTGATTAATTTTTAATGTTGAACCATAACATCCCATACAATGAGGATTATTTCTACCAAGAGATTTATATTGTGAATCAAATCCTTGTTTAACTATTTCTCTAATCGAAGATGTCTCTAATATATTCCCAATTGGTTTTGAATTTGTATCTGCTAGCGAACCACATTGATAAACATCTCCATTAGCTAAAACATATGCTTGTGTTGGAGAAGCATAACATTCATCACATAAACTTGTTGCACCATAATCTCCCTTTGTAAAATTTTTAATTACGTCATTTATATTTTGATCATGTCTAACTCTTGTAAATGGATTTGCAAAAAAAGATCTTTCTGATAAACTTATTCTTTTCTCTTTTGGAATTTTATATTTATCCTGAAATTTTTCCCAAACTTCACAGGCATTTGGCCAAGTTTCTTTCATAAAAGAATTCCAATCTTTTTCATTGGGTCTAAGCTTAACATTTTCTTCTCCGCCCAATAAAACCAATTGAGGGGCAAGTTCATATAGTGAATTTTCAAAATCATCTTCTGAAAATTTTCCTCTCACTAATAATGATTCTAATAATTTATCAAAATGTCCGATATTTCTTTTAGTAGCAACAGTATTAATAAATAAAGTTGGATGCTCAGAATTTGTAACATGTTTAGCTTTACGCATAAGATAAATAGATTCCCAAACTCTTCGAAAAGTTCCTACATTTTCAAGCTCATCATGAATTGCTTCATTCGGTGCGTCTAAAGATACATGTAATGCATTTAAACCAGATTTAATCAAACTAGTTGCAACTTGTGGAGTTAATAAATGAAAATTTGTATTAACATTTACAATACCGCCTCTTTTAGAAGCATATTTTATTAATCCATTATCTCCATAAAGAAAATCTCCAAATAACAAAGGTTCACCACCACTTATACTAATGTTAATACCTTTTCGTTTGCCTTTTTCTGTAGCTTCGTCAATTATATTTTTCCAATCTTGCATTCCTAATTTATTTCTAACTTCTTCTTGGTCGCAATATTTACATCTCTTAGCAAGATTGCAATTTGTTGTTATTCTTAATCCCAAAAATGTAAAATGTGGAAATCCTTTTTCAAAATGCCTTTCCCAAGAATTTTCTTGTAATTGTTTTGCAATATCTTTTTGAGTAGATATACCTTTATTTTTCTCTCTATTAAATGCCCCTTTTTTTATCTCTTCTAATAATAGGGGACTATTTTTTAAGAAATTCCAATATTGATCAGAAAATCTTCTATTTTGTATTTCACTCATTTTTAGAATTATTTTGCTTGAGGTTCTTTAATCTCAGCTTCTACTTTCTCAGGTGATTTTACTTTTGTTGTTTTCTTAGCTGTTTTAGCTTTTTCTTTAGAAATTTTTTCACCTTCTTCTATCACCGAAGCTTTGTCTTCCTCAAATTCTTTTTTCTCTTCAATTTTCTCTTTTGATTTTTCAGTTTCTTTAGATTCTTCTTTTTTAACAACAGGTTTTTTCCCTACTTTTGCTTTTTCTTCTCTTTTTTCCAATCTTAATTTTTTGAATTTTAATTTTTCAGGATAATCAACTAATTCAACATGTACAATATCTCCTTCTTTCACTGCTTTAACTCTAACTTTATGAGGAGGATTCTTTATTCCTCTTGCCCATAAAAATTCGTTTAATTGAATGTCTAGTTTAATTTTATCTAAATCTCTATCATAAATTTTCATATGTCTTGCTAAAAATTCTTTAACAGATTTAACTGCTTTATTTGTTTTTTTATAACGAGCAACAGGACGGCACTTTTCTCTTAATGGAATAACATATTCTCTTTCAATGATTTTTTGTTCTTTCCTTTCCATTTTTAAAAATTGTTGAATGAAAGATTTTTAATTTTACTTTCAATATTTTTTGTTTCTTTTTTTTCTACCATTTTATTTATCCAAAGTGTGACTTTCTCCTTTTTCCTGGTTTAATATGTAATTTAGTTCTTCTCCAATTTCTTCTGTATTTTGTCATAGCTGAAGGATGAACTCTTTTTCCCATTCCGAATTTTCTCAAAACTGCCCAAACAGGAGCCCACTTAGTTTGTCGCCCTTTCTTTGCGAGTTTTTCTTTCTTGCCTTTATATTTAATTCCCATATTAATTAATATTCTCCAAAAATTTTTTTCCTTTCGTTTGACCACGCTTGGGCGAACGAATGAGAGATTATTTCTCACCTCCGATACTTTCTAAAAATAATCTCCCTTTTTCAGTTAATTGTCTTCCTGGTTTTTTTCCTCGAACACCTTTGATTACTTTAGCAATTTCTGTAAAACCTGCAGCGTCTGATTGTTGCAAAATTGTTCGAATTATTTTTCCCCCTGCTCTTTGAAATCTTTCAGGTTTGAATCCTCGATTTTTTTTACTACCATATTTTGTTCTAAGACGATTAACTCCAACAATATTTTTTTTGTAAATTTGTCTAAGAATACTTGCAGCTCTTTTTTGCCAAAAATCTTCTTCATTAATTGGTCTTTCTTTTGCAGGACCTGATTTAACAAAATTAATCCATTCTGGAGCCTCAAATTCTGGAATTTGTTTTAGAGCTTCTGCTAATTTTAAATTATATTCTTGAGCATTTAATTCATATACACTTGTCATCTTATGTTTCGGCGAACTTTTCAGTTCTAGATTGGTTTAACCAATTAACCTAAAATTTAGTAATATTTTATATTTATAAAACTTACTTTTTTATTAAAACAGTTGCCTTTTTTCCAGTATATTCTTTTGGCAAAACAATGTGTGAAGCATTACCAAATTTCTTTACTTCTGCATCTTTAATTGCCGAAGGCAAAACTTTTCTCATAGTTTCATAAGCTTTTTTTACATCTTCTTGAAGTTTTTCTAAATTAACCTTTAATTCTTTTGAACTAATCTCAATTCGTCTCACTGATTTTTTTACCATGTTATATACATTGGTATATACTTATTTATAAGATTTTCTATACATACTTTTAAAAACTCTTAGAGTTAGAAATTAATGTTTGATAGTTAGGATAATTCTTAATGTTATTAAATACCGCAGGAGGAAAAAATGAAGTTATACGTAGGAAATTTACCTTTTAGTATTGACAGCGAAGGATTGAAGAAAATCTTTGAAGGATTTGCAGTTGAAGAAGCTACAGTTATTCAAGATAAGTTCTCAGGTCGTTCAAAAGGTTTCGGTTTCGTTACAATTTCAGATGATGAAGCTGCTAAAAAAGCAATTTCAACTTTGAATGGTAAAAGCTTTGAAGGAAGAGAACTTAAAGTTAATGAAGCAAAGCCAATGGACCCAGATAGACCTAGAAGACCGCCACAAAGAAATTTTGGCAGAGACAATAATCGTCCACCTAGAAGATACTAAATTATCTTAAAATTTATTTTTTTATTTTTTTATTTTATACTCATCCAATTCAGAATTCCAGCAAAGCTTACCCAAAGCAAATATGGAACCAACAGATAAGAAGATTTCTTATTGATTTTATATGTTACAAAAATCATTCCTAAAATTGAAATCCAAATTAAAATTAAATCAAAAAAAGCATAAAGAGGATTTTGCATTTTGAAATATAAAAAACTCCAAAAAGCATTTAGAATTAAATTAATTCCAAAAATTAAAATTAATTTCTTTTTATCTAATTTTTTAGAATTAGTCCACGCAAAATAAAGAGACAATGCAATTAGAAAAAACAAAATATTCCATACAATTGGAAAAACAAAACTCGGAGGAGTTATAGAAGGTTTAATTGATTCATACCAAGAATTATCAATTGAAGTAAACAAACTTCCGATGAATGCAATTGAGTAAACCAAAACTAATGAAACTAATAATGTTTTCCAATTAATTTTTTTCATTTTCTTTTATCAGGTAAAAACCACAAGAACCATAAAAACCAAAGAAGCCATAAAGCTCCAAACCAATCTTGTGTTAAAATTTCAGGAATTCCATTAAATCCAAGAAATCCTAAAAATCCAAGTTGCCAATTTTTTCGCATTTTATTTTTCATCTTAAAATTCTATTTTGTATCTAATTTGATTTATCTCTTTGTAATCTTTTCCTAATTCTTTTTGTGAAGATTTATAACCTCTTTTAGCAATATTTTTGTCATTCCTCTCAATAGCTTTCAAAGTTTCTTCATTTATTTTTTTTAATCTTATTTCTAATAATTCTGTCATTCTCTAGCTTTTCTCCATTTTTTCAAAACAATAACAAACCCAATAACTTTTGCAGTGTATTGCTTTCCTAATTCTTTCAAAATTTTTTCAGAATATTCTTTTACTATTTTTTTCCCTTCTTTTCCCTCACCACGTGCACTTTTCAAAACAGAAATTCTAAGATTCATTCGTGTCTTAAAATAATTTTTCAAACTAATAATAAAATTTTCAGTAATTCCTTGTTTGCCTAATTGTATATTTGTTAGTGTCATATTTCAAATTCTTCTATTTCTTTTTTCTTTATTTTAATTCTCTTAAAATTTTTAACTCCAAAAGTTCCTTGTTTCATTGTTTTATCTTTAAAGATATCCTTTCCTTTAAATCTATGCACAATTACATCGCCTTTATTTTTTTTCCAATCTTGACTATAAATTGCACAAAAAATTGCAGCTTCTTTGATATCTCCTTTAGAAGATTTTCCTTTAATGTTAACAAATGGACTGCCTTTTTCTTCAGTATGAAAAATCTCTTCATTTTTTTCAATCTGTTTAATTAATTCTTCATTATTCTTTGAATCTTTTCCTGCTAAAATTGTATTCCCTGATTTTGCAATTCTCTCTCGAAATTTCATATATATAATTAGAAAAAGTTTATTTTAAATTTAATGGACAATTATTCTTTGTTTAGACATTTTTATATAATTCCTCCACTACAAGAAGGATTATCAAGTCTTATATCTCTAATGCCATTTTCTTCAGTAATTGCGTCAATCATTCCATCTGAACTTCGTTCATCAGATTGATTTTTATAATCTAGATAAATCAATTTATTTTCTCTATCTAAAATAGAAAAAGGTAATGAATCTGGATTCATTGGATAAAATACATTAAATTTTCTTTTACCATTTTTTTCATAAATTTCTAGTCTACTTATACAACTATAATATTTATAATAAAATCTATCAACAAGTTTTGTACCTTCTTTGTAATTTGGCATGGGTTCACCAACTTTTATTTTTGGAGAATTACAACTTAAAATAAAAAATGTCGAAGCTAAAATTGCAAAAAGTTTTTTCATCCCCATTTCTCCAAAGCTTCTTTCAACTCTTGATGATTTTTTGCATATTCTTTCAAGGGGATTTTTTTCAAAGAAGCATCAACTGCTTGCCGCATTGCTCTTGCACCATAAACTGTTCCTTTTGGATGTCCATGAATTCCCCCCCCTGCTTGGATAACAACATCTTTTCCCATGAATTGAATTATTTGTGGAACAATTCCAGGATAGACTCCACCAGATGCAACACCAAAAACTGGTTTAACACTATACCATTTTTGACTTAAATTTTCTTTTGTTTTTTTTGTAAATTGTCTTTCCATTTCTTGTTCAATATGTAAAACTTCTTTTTTCCCACCAGACATTTTTCCATAAGCAGTTCCAATATGTAATGTATCAACACCTACCATTCTTGCTAATTCTGCAATAACTTCCATACTCATTCCTTGTTCTTCATCTCTATCAAACATTGCATGTCCTGCTCGATGTGCATGAATAGGAAGTTTAGTAAAATCTCTTGCAGTTTGTAATGCACTCCAACCTAAAGTTATAATGTCCAACATAATATAATTTCCACCATTATCTTCGACAAATTTAATTCTTCTAAGCATTTCTTTTGATTCAGCCGTGCAATTAATAAGATAAACTTTTTTCTCTCCTGTTTCTTTTTCAACTTGTCGCATTAATTTAATTGTTCTCAAAAATCTTTTTTTGAATTCATTAAAATTTTGACTTGTAAGATTTTCATCGTCTTTAACAACATCACAACCTCCTGCCCAAGCTTCATATGCAACACGTGCATGTTCTATTTCATTTAATCCAACTTTTGGTTTTACAATTGTTCCAACAAGAGGCCGATTATAAACATTCAATATTTTTCTTACTCCTTTTATTCCAAATTGTGGTCCTTTAAAACTTTTCAACATTTTTTTTGGAATCTGTACATCTTCCCAACGAAGTCCTTTTGCAGATTTCATACCATAAACATTTCCTCCAATACTTGACATGATTTCTGGCAAATTTCCCAATTCAAATAAATCAATTGGATAGGCAATTCTACATCTTTTATTTTTAGAATCGATATAGAAAACTTTAGGAGTAAGTTTTTTACCAATTTTTGGATTCATTGTTTTAACTTCTGTCCAGGTCCCAATAGAACTTTCTCCAGCAACCATACTAGCAACTTCTTTGAATGTAAACCCTTTTGCAGGAGTTACTTTGAATTGACAAATTAAATCAGTTTTTTTAGGATTATATTTTAAGTCAATAAAACTTTTATACTTGTATGCTTCTTTTTTCACCATCTTTACTAAGTTCAAGAACTTGTTCTATATAAATTTTATCCCCTGTAAATTCTTTTTCTAAAATTTTTCTTATTTTTTTATTTTCTAATTTTTTTCTATAAATTCTTGTATGAGAAAGAGCATCACATGTATCAACAATGCAAATAATTTGAACTAATTTATCATCTTGTTTTTGAATCTTACAATTTTTAGGATAATTATTTATTTGATGTTGATGATGTTGTAAAATTAAATTTCTAATATTCTTGAAATCTTTCAATCTTAAAAATCCATTTGTACAATGTTCTTCAATTTTCTTTCTTTCTTCTTTTGTTAATTTTTCTTTTTTACTTAAAATTTTTTTTGGAATATCTAATTTTCCAATATCATGAAGCAATCCAGAAATTCCAAGGATTTTTATTTTATCTTTACTTAAATTATTTTCCCCCCCCATTTTCATACAAAACAAACCAACTCGCAAACAATGTTCATAAGTTTCTGGATGATAATCTTTTAATTCTTCGAGAAGATTTTTAATCTTATTTTCTTTCAAAATAGAATTAAATAATTTTAAAGGATTATTTTTTTGTAATTTTACTTCCTTCTTTTGTATCATTTATATTGTAGCCCATTTTATTTATTTTTCCCCTTAATTCATCAGATTTTTTCCAATCTTTTTTTTCACGAGCATTTTCTCTTTCTTTAGCCATCTCTAAAATTATTTTTGGGATCTTTACTTCATCTTTCTCCAATAAATCCAAACCAAAAACTTTATCAATCTCTTTAATTGTTTTTAATTTTCCTTCGGCATTTTCATCTCGAATAAGTTTCCATAGGACCTGTAAAGCTTCTGGAGTATTCAAATCATCTTCCATAACTTTTCTAAAATCTTCTATATATTTTTTGTTAGATTTTTTATCATCTTTAATTTCAGAAATAATATTCTTTAATCTTTGAAGAGAATTTTTTGAAGACTCTAAATTTTTCCATGTAAAATTAAAATTTTGCCGATAATTTTTTGTCAAATAAAAATATCTTAAATCTAATGCAGAATAATTCTTTTCTAATATATCTTTCAAGTTATAAAAATTGCCAAGTGATTTTGACATTTTTTTACCATCTGCTAATACCCAACCATTATGAATCCAATAATTTACAAATTTTTTACCATTTGAACTTTCAGATAGAGCAATTTCATTTTCATGGTGTGGAAAAATTAAATCTTGTCCCCCTGCATGAATATCAAAAGTTTCTCCCAAATATTTCTTACTCATCGCAGAACATTCAATGTGCCAACCTGGTCTGCCTTTTCCTATTTTAGTTTTCCAAAAAACTTCTCCATCATCTTTATCCCAAAATTTCCATAAAACAAAATCTCTTGGATTCTCTTTATCATATTCGTCTTTCAAAACTCTTTCGCTTGCACCTTCTTCTAAATCGTCTAAATTAATTCCTGACAAATTTCCATAATTCTTAAATTTTCTAATTGAAAAATAAATGCCATCTTCAGTTTTATATGCATATTCCTTATCAAGAAGTACTTGCACAATGTCAACCATTTCTTTGATATGTTCTGTTGCATTTGGCATTTCTGCAGGCATTTCAATATTTATTGCCTTTATGTCTTCTATAAAAACATTAGTATATTTTTTTGTAAACTCTTTCAAACTTTTATTTTCTTTTTTACTATCTCTAATAGTTTTATCATCAACATCTGTGATGTTCATAATTTCCTTAACTTTATAACCAGAAAATTCGAGATATCTTCTTAAAATATCATAAACAACATAAGCTCTTAAATTTCCAATATGAACATAATTATATACTGTCGGACCACATCCATAAATTCCGACTTCATTTTTTCTAATTGGAATAAATTTCTCTTTCTTTCGTGTTAAAGTATTATATAATTTCAAAGACATAACTTCTCCAAGAAAAATGATTTTAAAAATTTACTTTATTTCTTTTAAGTTAGAATTTTTAATAAAAAGAGATATGAGAAATTTTAATCTCACTTTATTTCTAAGTCTACTGTTACAGTAGATAAATATAATTTTCCGCTTTCTTTAACATTAACACCATATCTAATTTTACAAAGTGATGCTTCTTCAGGAACATCAAATTTAACTAAAACAGGATTTTCTAATGAACTTCCAGAAGGTATCTGAATATTTGAACCTGTACCACCTAAAACAATTAACTGCTTTATTGCAGTCTCAGACATTTGACAATTAGAATCTTTTTCAATAAAATCAACTGTATAAGAAAAAATTCCTTCTTTTTGTTCATTATTTTTTATTGAAAATCCAAATCCTCCACTATCTCCTTTTTTAATAGATATTTCTTGTGTTGGAGGATAAATTACTAATCTTTTATTATTGTCTTCAGAGAATAATTTATTTATCTCATTCTTTACTGCAGTATCTATTGCATTAATATTTTGAACAGAGCTACTAAAGATTGTTCTAACCAAAACAAGTCCAAGAATTAAAACAGTCATAAGAAGAACAATAGTTACAATTGTTCCAACACTCATTTCCATTGCGGCTTTTTTATTTTTTATTATCATTATCCTAATTGACCCATTAAAGGAGCTAAATAAAATATAGAAACGATAATCAAAACTACACTAACAATAAATCCAATTATACTTATTATTAAACCTATTTTTCCAATCTTAGTTGGATTTTTCTTTTGTTGAATAAAACAAAAAATAAAACTTATTATTGAAATCATAATTCCATTTAATCCAGCAAATAAAATACTTAAAATACTTAGGGTAAAACCAGAGATTCCTAAACTTTCACCAATCTTTTTTTCAACCATAATTAATTTAGAGTAAACTTATTTATAAAAGTTTCTCAACGCCCAGAGCAGGAATCGTGCAGAGAACAAAGTCCTCTGCGTCGCACCTAAACATTTGAAAAGTTTAGGCACGAAACAAGTTCGATTTTTTACGCCCAGAGCAGGAATCGAACCTGCGAGCCCCGGAGGGCCCGGATTAGCAATCCGGTGCAATACCATTATGCGATCTGGGCAATGTAAAATGGTAGATTAATAAAGTTTAAAAGTATATCTTTTTAAGGATTATTATAGCGAGGTGGAGCAGCCTGGAGTGCTCGCCGGGCCCATAACCCGGAGGTCGTGTGGTTCAAATCCCACCCTCGCTATTATAATATTTTGAAGAAATATTATTGTGGGGTCTGCTAGACACCATAGAGTTCTAATTCTCAAATCCTGAGCAACTCTGAAAGTTCAAATAAACGAGCAATCGTCAGCAAGTTTAAAGAAGCTTTCACGGGTTGGGAACAACCCTCGCTATTATTTCAAATCAATAAATAATGTGAAATGATAACCGCACGAAAATCTTTGATTTTCAGTGTTTGAAAATTAACTTTTAAAATATTCCAAAATTATTCAACCCAAAAAATATTATTAAATAAATTGCCCAAATAATCAATGTTCCAATTGTTAATTTTTTAATCTTTCTTGATAAAGGTTTTTTCATAAATGTTACAATTTGGCCATAACCAACTTTACTGATAATTGCAACAAGAATCGCCCATCTTATTGTAATCTGAACTGAAATCAACCCCTTATAATTTAAAATATGATTTGAATAATCCCATGGCATAACTCCTGCAAGATTAACACCAACCAATCCAGTAATTAATTCTGCAATATCAATTAATATCGTGCCGGTTATAATTTTAAGAATAAAACTTTTTTTTGTAAATTTGTATTTATCTAAAATTTGAAATAAAAAATAAACAAGCATTATTGCAATGCCATAAGGCAAAGCAAAAATTAATGTATAAATTGAAGTTGGAAAATAATGAATATAATTAAAGTTGCCTTCTCCCAAAATTAGAAAAAATTCATAAAATCTTCCAATCGCACTCGCCACTAAAAAAACAAAAATATATTTTATTAGTAAATCAAACTTAGTCTCTTTTTTCATATTTTTAAAATGATTTTATATTATAAATATCTTTCTTACCTAAATATTTATATACAAATTCTTTTTCAAATTTTAATGACATTAACTTTAGGAATTGATGATGCAGGAAGAGGTCCTGTTATTGGCCCAATGGTTCTAGCTGGTTGTTTAATTGACGATAAAACTGCAAAAGAATTGAAAAAATTAGGAGTTGCAGATAGCAAAACTTTAACTCAAAAACGAAGAGAAATTCTCGCAGAAAAAATTAAAGAAATGGCAGAAATTTTTGAGATTATTATTGTTTCTGCACCAGAAATTGACCAAAATAATTATGATGGAACAAAATTAAACGAAGTCGAAGCAATAGCTTGTGCAAGTATAATAAATAAAATAAATAAAGGATTCAATGAAATAAAAGTGATTGTTGATTGTCCTTCAGTAAGCATCACAAAATGGACAGATTATCTAAAAACAAAAATTAAGAATCTTTCAAATTTAGATGTTTCTTGTGAACACAAAGCAGATAAAAATCATATTTCTGTTTCAGCAGCGTCTATTTTAGCAAAGTGTGTTAGAGAAAAAGAGATGGGGGATTTGAAAAAAATCTACGGCGATGAAATTGGTTCTGGATATTGTTCTGACCCTTCAACACAAAAATTCTTAGAAAAATTTGCAGCAAAACATAAAGACAAAGGAATATTTAGGAAGACTTGGATAACTTGGCAAAAAGCTCACGAAAAAATCGGACAACGAACTTTAGTTTAATATTTATAATGAGAAATAATCTTATAGATTATAAAAGTAATAAATAATGAAATAATTATTCCTATAAAAAAATTAAATAATATTGTAGTAGTTTTATAACAAGATAGTTTTCCCCACATTAATCTATTACACATATTTTCTAACCCACAATAATTTCCTACCATTAAAATATTCTTAAAAGTAATATCTATTGAGATTAATGTTGTTCCATTGAAATTTTCACCTATAGAATAACAATTTCCCTTAACAGGAACAAAAGGAATTAATGAAATTACTAAAAAACACACAATAAATATTTTTATTTTTAATGAGCTTTCTTTTTTCATATTTTAACATCCCCCCTAATCTTTAAAAATATAATTACTTTAAGTTTCTATATGGTTTATGTAAAAAAGTTGGTGATGCACGGATTCAAAAGTTTTGCAAAAAAAACAGAGCTTCCTTTTACGCCAGGAATTAATGTTATTCTTGGACCAAATGGTTCTGGAAAATCAAATGTTTCAGATGCACTTTGTTTTGTTCTCGGAAGACTTTCAATAAAATCAATGCGAGCAGCAAAAGCAAAAAATCTCATATTTCTTGGAACAAAATCTGCAAGTCCGTCGAAAGAAGCAATTGTTGAATTAGTTTTTGATAATTCTGATGGAATTTTTTCAATAGATGCAAAAGATATTTCAATAAAAAGAATAGTAAGAAAAAACGGGCAAAGCATCTATAAAATAAATCATGAAACAAAAACACGACAAGAAGTTTTAGCTCTTCTGGCACAAGCAGGAATAGACCCTAACGGATTCAACATAATTCTTCAGGGAGAAATTCAAAATTTTGTAAAAATGCAAACAGAAGAACGAAGAAAAATTGTAGAGGAAGTTTCAGGAATTTCAATTTACGAATCAAGAAAAGAAAAATCAATTAAAGAATTAGATAAGACTGAAGAAAAATTAAAAGAGGTTATGGCAATTTTAAGAGAACGAACTTCTTATTTAAATAATTTAGAAAAAGAAAGGCAACAAGCATTAAAATTCAAAAAACTCGAGGCTGAAGTAAAAACTTTCAAAGCAAGTATAATCTATTATGATTTGACAAAAAAGAAAAAAGAAAAAGAAGAAATTAATTCAGAGATAGAAAAAAGAAACAAAGAAATAGAAAAAATTAAAAAATTAATTTTAACAATTAAATCAGAAATTTCTAATTATGAAAATAAAATTTCTTCTATAAATACAACAATGCAAAAATCCACCGGATTAGAACAGGAAAAAATAAATCAAGAAATAGCAAATTTAAGGGCAGATTTAGCAGGACTTTCTGTTAAATTAGAAAATTCAGAAAAAAAATTAAATTCATTATCTAAACAAAAGCAAGATTTACAAATTTTAATCAGAGAAAATGAACTTACAATTAAAGAACTTCAAAAAGAATCCCCAACAATAATAAAAAAAGAAAAAGAACTAGATTCAAAGAAAAAAGAATTAGAAAAATTAGAAGAGCAAAGAAAGAAATTTTACATGATTAAATCTGAATTAAGGTCGATAAAAGAAAGATTTGAAGATAAAAAATCATTTCTACAAAATTACAATAATGAATCAGAATTTTTGATTAAACAAATCGAATCTTTGTATAAAGAATTATTTGATAGAAATACTGACGAAAAAAAATTACAAGGATTAAAAATTTCTTTGATGGAAAAAAAAGAATTGTTATCTTCTTTAGAAAAAAAAGAAATGGAATTAGAAAAATTAATTCATACAAATGAATATGAAATTGATAGACAAAAAAAATTAATTGAAAATATTTCTAAGATGGATATTTGCCCATTATGTAAAAGCAATATAACTAAAGAACACATTTCTTCAATTCATTCTGAAACAAATCCAAAAATAAGTTCTTTAGAAAATGAAATAGATTATGCAGATAAATCTTTAACAGAAATTTACAAAAAAAGAGAAGTTTTAAAACAACAAATTGAACAAATTTCTGAGGAAATTTCAAGAAGAGAATCTGATTTGATTAAAATTTCCAATATTAATGAAAAAAAAGAACAAATAAAATTTCTTCGGGAAAAAATTGAAAATACAAAAAAAGAATTTGATGATTTGTTAAAGAGAAAAAAATTTATGGAGAATAATTTTGAAGAAAATTCAAATATTGAACAAAAATATGAAACTTTGAAAGTAGAACTCCAAGAAATTTCTTTAAGAAGTGAAGAAAATGTAACTTCTGAAATTTTATTTAAACAAAGAGAATTTGAAAGGGCAAAAATTTCACTTAAACAATTAATTCGTGATGAAGAAGATTTATCTGAAGAACTTATTATTGTTAGAAACAATATAAAAATTAAAGAAGAATCTTTGAATAAAAAGAAAAAACAGGACGAAGAATTAAATCAAAAATTTCAACAATTAATTTCTCAAAGAGAATTCTTCCAAAATAAAATTAGGCAAAACGAATCTATTTTATCAACGAGACAAAATGAAATTTATAATTTTGAACAAAAAGTTAATAATCTTAAAATAGAAAAAGCAAGAGTTGATGCAGAAATTGAAAATTTAGAAATAGAAATTTTAGAATTTCCAAATGTTGAAATTATTAAAACAAATAAAGAATCTTTAATGCAAAGATTAAGTAAAACTCAAGAAATTCTTTCAAATATTGGTTCTGTGAATCTTCGTTCTTTAGAAGTTTACGACTCGATAAAAAAAGAATATGATACAATTAATCAAAAAGTAGAAACTATTGCTAATGAGAAGGAAGGAATTCTAAAAATTATTCATCAAATTGATATACAAAAGAAAAAATCTTTCCTAAAAACATTGACAGAGCTTAATGATATTTTCTCTAGAAATTTTGCACAAATTTCTACAAAAGGACAGGTGTCTTTGGAATTAGAAAATAAAAAAGAACCTTTTGAAGGAGGAGTCCAAATAATTGTAAAAACAGGACATGGAAAATTTTTCGATGTTACATCTTTATCTGGAGGAGAACAAACAATGGTAGCACTTTCATTAATTTTTGCAATTCAAGAATTCAAACCTTATTGTTTTTATATTCTCGACGAAATCGACGCAGCTCTCGATAAAAGAAACTCTGAGCGACTTGCATCTTTGTTACAAAAATATATGCAAAAAGGACAGTATCTTGTAATTACTCACAATGATGAAGTTATTAACAATGCAACAAATCTTTACGGAGTGAGCATGCATGAAGGAGTTAGTAAAATTATTAGTATGAAGATATAATAAAATTTATAATACAATTATATTGTTAAAAATATGGATACAGAAGATTATATTAGAAGTTTAGAAGAAAATTGGAAAAAATTAGAAATTAGAATAAATAAAAATTTTAAAAGAAAATATTCTTCATTAATTCATTCTATTGAACCTTTACTTGCTGATTCAATAGGCTCTAATCCAGAAGAAATTGAAATTTTTAGAATAGGAATTGCAGATAGAATTCATGAAGTAAATTATATGGAAATTTCTAATAAATTAAAGAGTGGATTATTAGAGATAATTGAACCTTGTTATGAAGATGCAAGAAAATGGTTATATGATTATTTGAAATTATAAAATAATTCTTCTCTGGCTACCGCCAGTCAATAAAAAAATAAAAAGAAAAATAATAAAAAAAATAAAAAAAAGAAAGGTTGTTTAGTAATAGCTTTCGCCGAAATCTTCTGATTTCTCAGGCTTTTTTCCTATTAACACAATCAATACAATTAACAATACTAAAAATACTATTGCTAAAATAACTGTTAATACAACAACTGGGTTTGACATTGCACTTTCTTTTTCAGTAGTTGAACTGAAAGTAAAAGCGTCAACAACTTTACCATCCATAGATAAAACACTAACTGTGTATTCGTCTGTAGAAGGTTCAACTGTTATTGTCTTACTTGTTCCAGCAGATACAGTAACATAGCTTTCGCTTTCTGGGAAAATTACTCTGTAAACTTTCAACTTGTTAGTTGGATTTACGATAAGTAAACTTTCACCATTTCTTATTACTTCTCCAGCTGAAAACTCGTTGTTAACAACAATTTGCTTAGCAAAGTTAGCAACTACACCATCATCTGATTCAGCAGTTACTTCAACAGTATAAACTCCAGCTTCAGCACCGAAAGGTACGTCAAGGTAAAGTCTACCGCTTGTAGTATCTTCATCGTCATCATTGCTTGGGTCTTCAATAGCTACTAAGTCACCGAAATATGATGTTTTAGAAACACCTAAATCAGCAATACTTACAGTTACATACAAATCATCTAAATCATTGTAACCTGCGTTTTTCATAACAATATCAACTGGGAAGTTTTCACCAGCTTCAACTGTTGAACTGAAAGATACAGATTTCAAGTCAGCATTGTATGAAGGTCTTTGAACATTTAAAGAGATGTCAGTTATTTCGTCTTTCTCTTCTCCGTTCCAAACCTTTAAGTCAAGAGTTAAATCTTCACTTAAATCGTCTTTAAGATTTGAAGGCAAAGTTAAAGTTAATGATTTACTATATCTATTTCCACTTTCAATGTCAAAAGATTCAGTTCTTTCATCAACATCTACTTTATCGCCCTCAATTGTAGCCTTAACTCTTACATTAGAAGCATTTTCAACTGCATCGAAGTAAACTCTAATTGTTATTGTGTCTCCACTAATAACACTTGCAGATTCACCTGCATCAACAGTAGAACCATCAACTTTAACACTTAAAGTAGTGTTATCTATCAAGTTGTTTGTACTAGCTGTGTATGCACTTGCAGTAGCCACTAAAGCAAACATACTAACAATTGCAAGGAAAAAAACCATTAGGTTTTTTGTTTTCATCTTCATTTTTGATGTTTAATTACACAGAAAAACATTGTTTTTCCGTTGTTTAGTCTATACCAAATTCATTTATAAACTTTATGGTGACGACAGAAACAAGTAATTTTTTAGGGGTGAAAAATTCACAAAATGTGAGTAACAACATGTGAACAATCTATTTTTTAATTATTTTTATTTCTAAAAGACTTCTTTCAATAGGATTAGAATCCCATTAATTATTGTAATTTTTTATTTTTAGAAAAATTATAAATCAATTTTTTCAATTATTCACTGGGTGTCATTATATGTTTTTTACCCTTCTTGAATTTTTCAAACACTTCTTTAAACATATATTTTTTGTATAGTGCAAGAATGTGGACAAAATCTATACCCAAGTCACAGCCTGTTTCTTCAATCAGTAACTTTATTTCATCAAGGCTTCTAAACACATTAATTTTCCAAGATAATTTAATAAGAATTATTTAAATAACTTTTTTTAATTCTTCACTAATTTCACCAATATTTTCAATTACATATAAATGCAATTTTTCAATAATCATTGATTGAAGTTCTTCTTTCAATAAACCATGACAATTGTCAATATCTGATTCTGGGGCAGTATCGTCTCCTAAAGGTAAATAACAGAACATATTTTTCCCTTCAATTCTTTTTTTATCTAATTCACCTTGTTTAACTTTTAAAACCATAACTTCAATTTCACAAGCTTTATTTGATTCCCCTAAAATTTTATATTTCCAAGTAGTATCTTCAGCATTATTAATAATGGTAGTTCTACTACATTCTCTTTGATGAGCACGAAAACAAGCCATATCTTCACAAGTATAATTAAAATAAAATGTAAAATAAATTGCCCCAATTAAAAGAGTTAATATCACAAAAAATAAAATCCATTTTACTACACTTCCTTTATTTTCACCTTCTTCAATCATAAGATATTTTATTAAAGAATGTATTTAAATTTATTGAAATTTTACAAGCTCATCAATTTTATTTTTGTATCTGTAGTTGCAAAATTACTTGCTACAATAATTCTAACTCCAGATTCTTCTGCAGATTCAACAATATTTTTTGTAGCTGTTCCATCAATTATAATCACAAAAGGTTTACCATTAATTCTTTTCAAACTTCCTCCAACAGCTTTTGCTGAAACACTTTTTAATTCCTCTAATTTTTCATCCAATATAATTGCTTTATTACTATTTTTATTTTCATCTGAAATTTCCTTTAATTTTTCTTTTAATTCTTCAGTTAATTCAACTTCTTTTTGCTCAACTTTATTCTCTTTAATTTGTTCTTTTTTATTATTAAAAGAAGAAGCAGGAAGACTTCTATTCTTCCTGAAATATTCTTCAACAGAAATTTTTTTTCTTAAATTCATTAAAACTTCTTTTCCTGTTAATTCTTCAACTTCTTTTCCGTCAGGTGCAATTGCAATAAAGTTGATGTCTGCATTATCTGTAACATTTTGAATAATCAATTTTCCTCCTCTGTCACCATCAACAAAAAGAGTAATTTCTTTTTCTTTTCCTAATGCTTTTATTGCAGATGGAAGTTTTGTTCCATTCATTGCAATAGCATTTTTAACACCACTTCGCAATAAATTAAGAACATCTGCTCTTCCTTCAACAACTATAATTTCTTTTCCAGATAAATCTCCACAAGGTAATTTTTCATCACCATATTCTTGGATTTCTGACATTTTTTTAGAATCTTTAATCTCATTTGAAATTTGACGCGAATCACTAGAACCTTCTATTCTAGTCATTAATTTCTTCGCTCTTTCAATGATATAATCTCTCTTACTTCCTCGAACATCTTCAATTCTTTCTACTTCAATTTGAGAATCACTTGGACCTATTCTTTCAATTGTCTCGATAGCTGCTGCAATTAAAGTTGTTTCAGATTGATCTAATGCTGTAGGAATTTTAATAACTCCTGTAGTTCTTCGATCATTTCTTTCTAATTCAACTTCTATTCTTCCAATCTTTCCTTCTTTTTGCAACTCTCGCATTTCAAGATCACTTCCAAGTAAACCTTCTGTTTGTCCAAAAATTGCTCCAATTACATCTGGCTTTTCAAGCGCACCTTCTGCACTGAAATTTGCATGTATCATATATTTGATTGATACTGGACTTACTTTAGCCATTTTGTTTTATTTCCATTTTAATTTTTTGAAATCTTAAGATTTCATAGAAAAATACCTTTAAGTTTTTTCAACCCAAATAAGTGAATGTAATAGTGAGTATGAGTATAATTAAAATATTTCTCTAATAATCTTTAAGATATTAACTTTTTAAATTTTGTGTTAAAATTTAGAGCCATATCCAAAATCCCATATCAATACTTGATTTCTTTCCTCTAATGTTGGAGGATAATGAAGATTAAAACTCCATGGCCCTTTTTTGAATTTCCCTACAAATGCTGCTCCTGGAGCAAATTTTAAATCATTTTGAGGATATCCATCTGCCATAAAAATTTCAAAATCTAAATCAAAATTTTCACTTGAATAAAAATTCCTTTTTGCCCCAATCCAATTTGTTAAACGAGTGTGGGAATTAATACATCTTTTCCAATAAAGTTCCCAATTATTATTTGGATGAAATCCGACTCCCCAAATACCATTTTCTTCATTAACTTTTTCTTTCCGATTAAAATGATAAGAACTTCTAAATGGCCCACTCCAATAAGATGTTATGTTCAACCCTTCTGCAAATAAAGTTGGGGTTGCAAGAATTTGAAATGCCAAATAAGAAAAAATTAATTTTTTCAATCCACTAAATTTTTTAGACATAATTTTAGGCAGAATAAATTATTTTTAAAATTATATATTCTCAAAATTAGCTTTTTTCCCTAATTTTTCATATAAAATTATTAATCTTTCTTTTATTTCTCTTCTCTCTAATTCATCAAGTTTCATTTCCAACATTTTTTCATAAACTCTTGTAGCATTATTTCTTTTAGTTTCTTTTTCATAATTCTCTGCAACCTTGATATAGAATTTTTTTATTTCTTCATAAATTTGATTTTTTTGCAAATTATTTCCTTGATTCATTGCATTTTTCAAAGCTTCATCAGATTTAGTAAATTCTCCCGCCTTAATATAAAATTTTGATTCAGATATATAGTTTTTTATTTTTTCAGAAAAGGTTAAAGAAATAATTGCAAGACTACTAAATGTTCTAGCAGCATCAGAAAACATTTTCATATTTTCATAAGTTTCTGCTAATTTTGAATAACAAAATTTTTTCATATCTAAAGAAATATCTTCTTTAAGGAATTTAGTTAAATAATCTATTTTAATAAAATTTCCTTTAGAACCCAAACATTTTTCAATATCTGATTTAGACATTTTCTTGTTTAGCATATCTAAACTAAATTTTGGAACTATATAAGAATTATTACTCTAAAATTTTTCTAATTCTATAATATTTTTTAATCTTAGAAAAACTTTCCATGGCTGTTTTTGATTTTGACTTTCCCACTTTTGGAGGTTCTTTATATTCATAATGAATGCCAAATGTGTCACAAAAAGCCCTTTGGCATTTATGTTCAACTAAGATATTATTATTTTTCAAGTGATTATATAATTCATTTTTCATTTTAAAAAGTTTTAATTAAAATTTAAAAGAATATTGAAATTATTTTTTTCGTTCGACGAACGATTGAGATAAAAACGAAGTTTTTATTTCTTCTTAACAATTTCAGTACACATTCCAGCAGCTACAGTAACACCAGCATCTCTCACTGCAAATCTACTCATAAATGCATTTTCTTTTTGAGTTTCAATACATAAGTTTCCAGCAGGTTTAATTCTAACTTTTGCTGTGTCTCCGTTTTTCAAAAAGTCTGGACTTTCTTTGATTACTTCACCAGTTCTTGGATCAATTTGAGCAATTAATTCAGCGAATTGACAAGGAACTTGAGCTGTATGAACATGGAATACTGGTGTATATCCTTTAGCTAATACACTCGGGTGATTTATTACAGTAATTGTAGCTATGAATTCTTCAACAACGGGACATGGATTTGCTGCTTCACAAATTACATCTCCTCTTGCAATATCTTTTTTACCAATTCCTCTAATATTTACTCCAACATTATCTCCAGCAGGAGCTTCTGGTAAAGTTTCGTGATGAGCTTCAATAGTTTTTATTTCACCTGAAATTCCAATTCCAGTTCTACCTGGTAATACTATAACTTTCATACCTTGTTTCAAAATACCTGTTTCAACTTTTCCTACAGGAACAGTTCCAATACCTGTAATTTCATAAACATCTTGAACAGGCATTCTCATTGGTAAATTAGTTGGTAATTCAGGAGCAGGGAATAAATCCATTTGTTCAAATATAGTTGGCCCTTTATACCAAGGAATTTTTTCTGATTTTTTGAAAATGTTATCTCCTTTTAATCCAGAACATGGAATAAATGCTGTTGTTTCAGGGTTGATTCCAACACCTTTCAATAATTTTCCAACATCTTCTTTAACCTTATTATAAGCTTCTTCTTTGTATTCCATTGCATCCATTTTGTTAACTGCAATTGCAATATTTCTTACACCCATAGTTCTAAGTAACCATAAATGTTCTGTTGTTTGAGGTTGAACTCCTGAAGGAGCTGCAATAACTAAGAATGCAGAATCTGCTTGTGAAGCACCAGTAATCATATTCTTTACAAAGTCTCTGTGTCCAGGTGCATCAATGATTGTGATTTCGAATTTTGGAGTCATAATTTTCTTATAAGCTAAATCAATAGTAACTCCTCTTTCTCTTTCTTCCTTAATTTTATCCATTACATAAGCGAATTCAAAACCAGCTTTACCATGCTTTTCAGCTTCTTCTCTAAGCTTTTTCATTTCTTGTTCAGAAACAGCACCACTAGAGAACATAAGTTGTCCAACACAAGTTGATTTTCCAGCATCAACATGCCCAACGAACACAATATTCATGTTTGGTTTTTCTTTAGCCATGTAGTATCATAAAAAATTTATATTTATAAATATTTCGGTAAAACAAAAAATATTCTTTTTTTCTATTTTCCGTCGATAAAATCGAATTTATTGAAAAATTAGAATTCTTCAACAATTTTGTAACCAATTTTTTCTGCTTCTTTCACAAATCCAAAAAATTTATTTTCTTTTTTTGCAGGACATCTTGAAGAAATTTTTATTTCTTTTCCTACAATGAAAATTGGAAAACTTTTACAAGTATCAGGTCTTTTTTTATCGTCGTGAATTTCACATTTAAAATTTTTTAATTGAGGACAACTTCCAAAACAATTATTCAGATTCAAAGAAAATTTTCCATTTAATAACTCTTTCAGATCATTTTTTTCAAATAAAATATCTTTTTTATCACCGACGACTAATTCAAGTTCCTCGCCGTTTAAAATCAAATAACCTTTTCGACAACAAAAAGATTTACATTCACTAATACAAAATCCACTCAAATTTTCTAAAGTCTTATTGACTAGGTTTTGAATTTTTTCCAAATTAATATTGCTAACTCATATTAATTTTTTTTGAGTTTAAGAATTATTGTGTTGAAATTTACTGATTCTCTGCAAGTCCTTTTCTATCTCTAATTTTTCGAATAATATCATTTTGAATTGAAATAGGAACTCTTTCAAATAATTGATTTTTCAGCGAAGATGTTCCTCGTCCTTCTGTTGCACTTCGCAAATCACTTGACCAACCCATCATTTCTGCAACAGGAACTTTAGCTTCCATTTCAGCATTCACACCTTCTTGTCGCATGTCTAACATTTGTCCTCTTTTAGAACCAATAAGTTTTGTTATGGCACCCATGAATTTATCAGGCATATCAATAACATGAATTTGAAGTGGCTCTAACATTGCAGGATTTGCCATTTTCATTGCACCTTGAATACCTTCTCTAACTGCAGGATAAACTTGTGCAGGTCCACGATGAATTGCATCTTCATGAAGTTTAATATCTTCCAAAGAAATTTGCATTTTCATACAAGGTTCTCTCGCCAAAGGTCCTTGGTCAATTACCATTTCAAAAGCATCCATAACCATTTCAATAACTTCACCAATATGAACTTCTCCTCGTGTTTCATCTAAAAGCATATTTCCTTTGTAAAAATCTTTAACATTTCTAATCTCGTCTCCAGACCAACCAAACTCAGTCAAAACTTTTGCAATAGCTTCGTTCTTTTTCTTAAGTCTTCCTTCTGGCAAATCTCCTCTTTGAATTGCATTATAAATTCTTTCATCTAACGGAGCAACTTTTATGAAAAAACTATTATGTTTGTTCGGACTTCTTCCTTCATATGCTTTCTCTGATTCTTTTGCTACTGTCTCTCGATAAACTATAATTGGTGCAGATGTTTTTACATCTAAACCTTTTTCAGATTTAATTCTATTCTCGATAATTTCTAAATGCAATTCCCCCATTCCAGACATAAGACTTTCTCCAGTCTGATCATTAATTTCAATTTTTAATGAAGGATCTTCTTTTCCAATTTGTCTCAAAACTTCAACTAATTTTGGCAAATCTGCAGCTTTAGTAGCTTCAATTGATTTTGTAACAACAGGGTCGAATAAATGTGTAATTGCTTCAAAAGGTTCCATTTCATGTTTACTAACTGTTTCACCAGCAACGACATCTCTTAATCCAACAATACCAACAATATTTCCTGCATCAACTTCATCGACGATAACTCTTTGTGCTCCTTTGTAAACAGAAACTTGTTGAACTCTTGTTTTAGTTTTTGCAATATTCAAATAAACTTCATCACCTTGTTTTATTGTTCCTGAAAATAATCTTCCACAAGCAACTTCTCCAGCATGTTTATCGACGACAATTTTAATTGGAACAAAAGCAGGTTCACCATTTATATTACATTCCATTAAATCTTTTCCAATTTTAGAATCAATTTCTCCATGCCAAATTTTAGGAATTCTATATTTTTGAGCATCTCTAGGATTAGGATGATTATTAATACTCATACCTAAAACAACTTCATGTAAAGGTGCTTTTTTTGCTAAAGATTTGTAATCATCTTTTTCATAAGCATCAATAACATCTTTGAATGTGATTCCTTTTTCTTTCATATAAGAAAAACTTAAAGCCCAATTATGGAATGCAGAACCAAATGCAACAGTTCCTTCACCGACGCCAACTTTCCATTTTTCTTTGTAACCTTCAGGTGCAATTTCACCAATTAATTTGTTAACATGCTCAATAATTTTTATGAATTTTGCTTGCATTGCTTCAGGAGTTAATTTAACTTCTTTGATTAATCTGTCAACTTTGTTGATAAATAAAACTGGTTTAACTAATTCTTTCAAAGCTTGTCTTAAAACAGTTTCAGTTTGTGGCATTACACCTTCGACAGCACAACTCAAAACAATACATCCATCAACAGCTCTCATAGCTCTTGTAACATCTCCTCCAAAATCTACATGTCCAGGAGTATCGATTAAATTAATTAAATAATTTTGTCCTTTAACTTTATGAATCATTGATACTGATGCTGAATCAATTGTTATTCCTCTTTCAGCTTCGTCTTCGTGAAAATCTAAAGCTCTTTGTTTTCCTGCAGTGTCTTGTGAAAGCATTCCTGCTCCTGCCAAAAGATTATCAGAAAAAGTTGTCTTTCCATGGTCAATATGTGCGGCAATTGCTATGTTTCTAATTTTTTCTTGTTGCTTCATTAAACTTGAAATAGTATCTTCTGTCATTTGAATAAATAATCTTAAAGAATTTAGTTTATAAAATTATTGCTGGTGTTTTCTTTTTGCCAACTTTAATTCATGTTTTAAAATTTCTCTATTTATTTTATGTTGCAATTTTGCAGTTTTTTTATCTTGATAATATTCTTTGCTTTTGATATCTTCTCCTAATTTTATATCCATTCGAATATTTAATGTTTTAAATAAAATTATTACAAGAAGAGTAATAAATGTGATTAATATAATTCCTCTAAAAAGAGGGTCGTGAGTAAAAGAATAAGAAGCTAAATTTCCAATGTCAATAAATTTGTTCTTTGTAAATTTATATCCATAGTTTCCTCCAACTAGTAAAAGTATTATTAATAAAATTGAACCAATAAAAATTCTAAAATGAGCAAATCTAAATTGTTTAGAAATTCCTGTTTCTTTTTTCAATAAAATAAATAAAACTCCAATAATAATAAGTAAAATAATAATTAAAATTGCCCAACCTTTTTTAGTTTCTGGAATAAATTTTGAAATACCTTCTTTGTCATCAGGTTCTTTTTCATCAACTACTCCCCCAGTAACAGCGCCGGTGATTGCTGCTCCTCCGTTGCCATAACTAGAACTTCCTCCAGAACTTGTTGCAGAACTTGAAGTAACAAATGTATCATAAAAACTATCTCTTCGACTTCCCAAATTATAATAATCTGCATGGCATTGAAGAACATATTGTGTTCCTTGGGAAAATGACGAAGGAACTAAAAATTGTTTCGAAGTTGTATATAATGAACTGTTAATCATTTGATTGAAATTTAAACTACTATATTCAGTTACACCGTCGGTAATGTAACAAGTAAAATCAACTTCTTTTTCTACAAGTTGTGAATCTTCAACTTTTGCAGTCAGTGTACAATTCATGTTGCTTCCAATATCTGTTGTCGACGGACAATCAACTGCTAAATGAAAAGTTCCTGTTTTATTACTAATACCTTCTAAAGCAACTGTTTGTCTATTTTCAAAATCATAAAAATCTAAAGTAACATTCCACCAACCAACACCAGAAGCTTTACTTAAATCAACATTTTGCAATTCAATTTCAACATTACTCTCTTCAGTGAATTCTAATTCAAAATCAGTATGTTCTATTAATTCTCCACTAAGATTTCTAATAGTAACATTTGCAATAAAATTGAAAATTTCTAAAGTATTTTTAATATCAACATTTCCATTATAATAAATTCTTAAATCAATATTTCCAATGCCTGTTCCATTGTAATCGCTAAATGAACTAGAAGATAAATTAATAATTGAATTTAATTTTGTAGGTGTTTTCCATTGCCAATCAGGATTTAAATTTAATTCAGTTGAAGTTAAATTAAAAACAGAAGAAGTAGTAGAATATTGAAAAATTTCTTGATGAACATCATTTAATACCCAAACATCTGTTGAAGCATAACATTCTGAATTTTGTCCTTGTAAATGCGGAATTTCTGGAATTAAAAATTCTGAACATTGCATTTGGGTGGTGTTTGTATTGATGCCTCTAGAATCAAAATCGTCATGTTTTTGTTTAATAATTAATGACCTGTCAGGATCATAATAATTATCTTTACCAGCACTACATCTGACTTGGCTGTATATATGCATAGGAATTCTTTTTGTATAATTAGAATTAGTAGCATTTGCACAAATTTGAATATAATCTTTCATTTGATAGGTTTGTTTGTCTACTATTGTGTTAACAGCAAGCCATGTGTTTGTTTGAAATGTTCCTTTAGCACTTCCTATTGAATTATTAACATTATTTCCTAATTCATCTAAGCATTCTGTTTCACTTCCCAAACTTCCGCAATAACAATATATTTTATAGGCATATTGTACTCCTTCAGCAAATCTGTCTGCAGAAATTATTTCAGAAACTTTTACTTCTCCATTAATCATAAAAGTATCTTTTTCTAAAGTCATTTGTGTTTCATCATTGCTCCAACCAGAAACCATACATTTTCCTCCAGATATTTTTCTACCATTCTCATCTTTTACAGTTCCTTGAACAGAACCAACTCTTCCGATATATCCTCCTCCAAATGAAGTGTTTGTTATAATTAATGCACTTGAACTAGAAGTTAATCCTGTAACATTTGCAGTTGCAACACCTTCCATTAAATTTCCACCTAAAGATGCATTTATTTTTCCAGCATATGTTGTAGGAATAATAAAACTTTGGTAAAAAAATTGTGATGTTACAGAGGGTGTTGTCCCATTATTTTTTTGAATCAATGCTCCTGAAGCATTAGTCCAGTTTAATGAATATACTTTACTTCTTTCTTGAGGAGTATCACAAGTCATTGAAGCAGTAATTGTTTCTGTTGGAACATAAGAAGATTTATCAAAGGTAACTGTACATATGGCAGAAATAGTTGTTAATAAAAAAATCCCAATTACAAATAATAAAATTATCTTCTCACCTCTCATAAATATATAATATGAAATTAGTTTATATTATTATTGTTAAATTAAAAAACTTTATAATCTTTAATTTAAGAGTATATTTATGCGGGGGTGCCGGAGTGGTCAAACGGGCAGGACTTAAGATCCTGTAGCTTAGTGCTTACGCAGGTTCGAATCCTGTCCCTCGCATTTTGGAACTGAAAGTTCCAATTTTTCTGATAGGATTAGTTAAATTCCAAAATATTTATTTTTTCGAATCCCGAAAGTTTACGCGAGAAATTATTCTGAAAGCAATTTTAAAAAATCCGAGCGTGGGCTTGAGTTTGCCCCTCGCATTTTGGAATATTTAGATCCACTTCGATAGAATTCTAATTTGATTTGAAAAAATAAAAAATAAAGAAAAAGTTTACATTCCAGGCATTCTTTGAACCAGTTCTTTTTTCAAAGAACGGATAAAGCTATTCAAAGAAATAATCTCTTGTTCAAGATTAAGTTTTCTTTGAGCTACCTGATACAATTCTTCCCTAAGTTGTTGTACCATTTGCATACAAGAATCAATTCTCAAAAGTATTTATAGGTTCATAGTAACTGCAAAATTGCATCGACGATTACCTCAAATTAGTAACAAAAATTCTATAAATTTTTTGTGTTGTAAAATTAAGTGGTGCATTAATTTTAAATACTCTTATTCTATCTATTTTTGTAGGGAACAAAACTTCGGTTTTGCTAAATACTTCGGTATTTTTTGAAGTCTTCGGATTTCTCTTTCCCTACACTTTTTTTAAAAGTTTAATTGAGGAAAATTTTAATTTTCACTCTACACTTTTTTATTTCTAAAAAAATGTACTTAGGAAAAATTTGGAATCTTTTAAAAAATTTTATCCCATATTTTTTCTCAAAAAATATTTAATCTCTAAATGAAAAATTATTTTATGAAAAAAGAAAAATATTTTTTGATTGGTTTAATTCTAATTATTTTTATTTTGAATTATTCTTTTTTAGATTCTATTTTAATTCAAAATTTTCAAAATTCAAATACAGCAAAAGTGCAGAGAATAATCGACGGAGACACAATTGTTGCAGACAACGAAACAATTCGATTTCTTGGGATAAACACTCCAGAACGAGGAGAAAAGTATTATTCTGAAGCAAAAGAGTTTTTAGAAAAAACAATTTTGAATAAAACCATAAGACTTGAATTTGTTGGCGAAACACAAGATAAATATTATAGAACTCTTGCGTATGTTTTTCTCGACGACAAAAATATAAATATAGAACTTGTTGAAAAAGGGTTTGCAAATTATTATTTTTACGATGGAAAAGACAAGTATTCAGAGGATTTAGAAAATGCATGGGAAAAATGTTTAGAAAATAAAATCAATTTATGCAAACATTCATCGCACAAATGCAGTTCTTGCATTGAAATCAATTCTAAAAAATCTATAATTAACAATTGCGAATTTAGTTGCGATATAAATAATTGGGAAATAAAAGGCGAAGGCAGAAAAAAATTTCTTTTCAATAAAACAATAAACTCTGGCGAAACATTAGAATTTGATTTAGATATAAGTAGTTCAGGAGGAACTTTATTTTTACGAGACTCCGAGGGGAATTTAGTTTTATTTGAGAATTATTAAGTAGACCGAGTAAGTTGCTCAAAAATTATCAGAAAGCTACCTTTATTTTTCCTCAGCTCTGCAACCTGTTAAGCATCTCAATAAATGTTTAGGGCTGCTCCGATCAAGGCCTGACCCATTTCGCATCTACGAAATCAAAACAGACAAAGCGTCAACGTCCAAACAAAGACTCTCTAACGCATTTATCACGTCCTACTCGTAGTCTGCCATGAAGCCCGTTTGCAAATGGCGTAGGGCTAACCCGCCGATCTAGTCTACAAAAATAAAGAGAATCCCTAATTTAAATGATTTTCGATTAAGCATTAAATTAATAAACATAATTTTTCTTAATATTATATGATGAAAAGATGTGATAAGAAAGGACAATTCTATTTACTTTCAGCAATTGTAATAATTTCTATTATAATTGGTTTTTCAGCAATTTCAAATTATACAAAAAAATCAGGAGAAATAAGAATTTTTGATATAGGAGAAGAGTTAAATATAGAGAGTGGAAATGTTCTTGATTATGGAACTTACCCTTCAAATAATGTTGCTGATTTGAATGATTTTTTATTAGCTTTTGTAGACGATTATGCAGCATATGTTGGAGAAGATAAAAAAATATCTTTTGTTTATGGCGATGAAATGGGTGCAAATAAAGTAAGTTATGAAGAGATAGTTCTAGGAAAAATTTCTGCAGGCACTTTAGCAACTGAAACAAGTCAAAGAAAATCTATTAGAGAGACTTCGCCAATAACTACAGAAGGAACAAAAAGTAAAACTACTATTAAATTTAATAATCAAGATTATGAGATAGAATTAAAACCTGGAGAAAATTTTTATTTTGTAATCTCTCAGCAAGTTGGAGAAGAAGTTCATACTACTTCATCAAAAGGTGTGGAAGGAACAAATATTAAAACTGATTCAGTTGCTCCAACAATCTCAATTACTTATCCAATCGAAGATGAAAACTATCATTCACATGTTAATAAGATAGAATATATTGTGAGTGATGATATTGAATTAGCTCGATGTAAATATAGTTTAAATGGTGGTGAATTGGTTTTGACTCTTCCTGATTGTTCAGGCTCTATTATTGGATTAAATTCAGAATTAGGAGAAAATACTTGGATAGTTTATGCAGAAGATACTTCAAACAATGTAGCTTTAGATTCAGTAACATTTAGAGATTTAACTTCTTCTCAAAGTCCTGCATCTTCAAGTACACCAACACCAACACCTTCTGCCCCTCCTGCACCTACTCCTCCAAAACAAACAAAAAGTATATGTCCTCCTTGGTTAAGATGGTTGTGTGACCCTTTAGGAATTTGATTTTTCCAAAACTTATTAAACACAGAGTTCTTTTTTAATTAATGAAAGAGGTAGTAAAAATTTCTTTGAATAAAAAAGGAATAAGTATTATGATCGGTTATATTATTTTAATAACTGGTGCAGTTGTTATGAGTGCAATTGTTTATCAGTGGATGAAAACTTATGTTCCTAAAGAATCAATTGATTGTCCCGACGGTGTTTCAGTGTTTATTGTCAATTCAACTTGTACACAAGACCAATCAGATGACTATTATGATTTAGATTTAACATTAAAAAATAACGGAAGATTTGATGTTGGAGGTTATTTTATTCATGCAACTACCCTCGATACCCCTGGAACATTAGCAACATTGGATTTATCTGGAAATTTAACAGTTGGAGGAATAGTTTCTGTAAATGCAATTACTTTTGCAGATTTTTCTGAATATCAAAATGCTCTAAAACCAGGAGCAAATCGAGGAGGAACCTTTAAAGATATTTCAAATAAAATTTACTCAGTAGAAATAATTCCATTAAGATTTCAAATTGAAGAAAATAAATATAGATTAGTAAGTTGTAGCAATGCAAAAATTATAGAAAAAATAAATTGCCGTACAATTGAATGTACTGATACAGACCTTACTCAATGTGGTGTAGGAGAAATTTGTGTAGATAATCAATGTACACTTTGTGGTAATGGCGTTTGGGTAACAGATGGCGAAGAATGCGATGATGGGAATGTTGTTAGTGGTGATGGTTGTTCTAATATTTGTGGGAGAGAAACAAATTGGAATTGTTTAGGGGAACCTAGCACATGTAATTTTGTTGGATAGAAAAGTTTTTATAAAATATTTTAATTTGAATAATATGACTTTATATTTATCTGGAGGAGGATGTGGTGAAGATTCAAAGGAATTAGATAAAAAATTTATAAAAGAAATAAAAAATAAAAAGCCAATTCTTTATATTCCATTAGCAAGAGAACCTCCATATAAATCATGTTTAAATTGGATTAAATCAAATTTTTTACCCTTAGAATTCCATAACTTTAAAATGGTGGAATCTGCAGAAGAATTAAAGAATATAAATTTAGAAGATTATTCTGGAATTTATATTGGTGGAGGAAATACTTATAAATTACTTAATGAATTAAAATCAGCAGATTTTTTACAAATATTAAAGAAATTTATTGAATCTAATAGAATAGTTTATGGTGGAAGTGCAGGGGCAATAATCTTGGGAAAAAATATCTCTACCACTAATGATAAAAATGTGATTAAAATTAAAGATTTTAGCGGTTTAAATGAGGTTGGAAATTTCTCAATTTATTGTCATTATAATAAATCTGAAAAAAAGAATGTGGAAAGAAAATTTAATAATAACAATATTTCAATTATTGCACTTCCTGAGAAGGTAGGATTAATCATAAAAAAGGGTAAATGTAATATAGTTGGAAAAGAATCAGCATTTATTTTTAATGGAGAAAATTGGATAGAATTTCCTCCTTCAAAAGAGATTGATTTATAGTAATCTTTAAAAAGTGTAACTATAAAGTAGTTATATGGATTGGAAAGGATATTTACCTCTTTTAGAAAAATTTGTAATAGAAAACAAAAGGGTTATAAAAAAGGATCTCTTTCAATTTATTAATTCAGATTTAACATATAGGAATATATCTTATACTAAAACCTTCTCGCTAATTCTGTTAAAAGAAGAAGATGCAACCACAACTTTTAATATTGGTTATCCTTTTCCCATGCTTTCAAAAGAAACAAAAAAATACGAATTTTTAATAAGAAAAGGTATTTCATTAAAATTTTTTCTAAGAGGAGAGCCTATTAGAACAAAACAGAGATTGAATTTATTCTCTGATTTGTCGAATCAAAATATTATAAAATTAATAAAAATTGGAAGTCTAAAAGAGTTTAGAAATTTAACAAAAAAAATTTGTAAGTGTTATAATTCTTTTGATTATTATGATCCTTATTTTTTTGTTGGAGATTCATTTATAGGAACTTATTTAATATATAATTTTGAAGATACATTTAAAATCAAATTAGATAAAATATATTCAAATTCTTATAAACATTTGAAATTTGCTTTTGATTCTAATGATTTTAATGCAAATAAAATAAATTCTAAAAAAGGTCTATGTATCATTGGGGATTATATAGATTTTCATTGGGATAAAACTACTAGTTTAGTTAAAAAATTACTAAAAAAAGATAAGTTACTTATATTGCTTGGTAGAAATATCATAATAGAAGATAGAGAGGATATAATAAATGTTTATCATTTGGATATGGAAGATCATCTATTGAAAAATCAGAATATAGAGGATTATATGGATTCATTACTTAAACCATATTTAATTCCAAAAAAATTTCCACAAAAAATAAATAATATAAGTAATTTGAATATTTTTATTAATCCTTTCGGTTCAGAAAAGATAAAAATCCTCCCAAAAAATTTTATAATATTTTTTATTAAAAGTTTATTAAATATTTTTCCAGAAGCAAAATTTATTTTATCTAAAGGATTAAACTCTATTGATTATCACAAAAAATATATTAATGAAATAAAAGTTAAAATAAAAAAAGAGAGATTAAATTCAAAGATTATTTTAAAATCTTATAGCTCTCTTTCAGAAATTGCAAAAGACATAAAGAGAAATAATATCTCCATTGGATTAACTACTGATACTTCTATTTCACATTTGTTTAATTTTATGGGAATAATTAATTTAAGTTTTTTTAATTCTGCAAGATGGGACAAATATAGTATTCAATCTTTATCCTCCGATTCTCCCCTTGGTTTTTGTAGATATTCCTCAACTGAAATTCCAATTATATTCCGTCAAAAAAATTGTGATAAGATAATTAATAATACAATTAAAATAATTAAATTAATAAAAGATAAAAATATTGGAAGATTAGATAAAAAACTTGAAAAACAAATTAAAGAATTAAAACAGACTAAGGATTTAAATAAAATTAATAATACAATTGAAAAAACATATATAAATGAATTAAATAATAAACGACTTTCTTGGTTGAATAATCTTTTTAATCCTATTAGTATATTAAAATATATTGAATTAAATGAAGATTCAAAATATCTTTTTTATTCAGCTTGGAAATTAAATATTCTAAATAAAATTAGTATGATAAAATGATAAAATCAGTAAATCAATTAGTAACACAAAGATGTAATAGTAAGTGTAAGATGTGTGGCATATGGAAAGAAAAATTTAATGAAGAGATGTCTCCTAAAGAATTTAATAAATTTTATTCTCATCCAGAATTTAAAGAAATTGAAGACTTATGTATTTCGGGCGGAGAGCCAACATTAAGAAAAGATTTAATAGATGTTATAGATAATATTCTCACTCATCTACCTAAATTAAGAATGTTATTTATGCCGACAAATGCTTCTAATCCAAAGATTGCAAAAACTTTCGTTAAAAGATATTCATCATTTATAGAAGATATTTATGTATGTCCTTCTATAGAGGGAGAAAGAGAAACACAAAAAAAAATTCGTGGAGTGGATAGTTATAACAATGTTATTGAATTAGTGGATGAAATTCAAAATTTGGGTTTACAAAATTCACATGTAATTCTTTCTACAACAATTATTCCAGAAAATTGTAACAAAAAATCATTGGATCATATAATTTCTCTTGCAAAATATTTGGGTTGTAATTATAGTTTTAGAATATCTTCAAAAAATGATGGTTTTTATCACAATGAAAAGCATACAGATATTTCTTTATCAGAAGAAAATATTGATTTTTTAAAACTTTATATGGGGGAAAATAAAGTATCTGATCCATTTTTTGATATACTTTTCAATTTTCTTGAGGGAAAAAAAACAATTATGGGCGATAGAAAGACGAGGATTGAATGTTTGGCAGGAGATATATCAATATTTGTTAAACCAAATGGAATAATTTATCCTTGTATAAATAGTTCAAGAATAATTGGAGATAAAAAGAATGGATTATATTCTGTTGATTATAGAATAGGGAATAAAGAAAAATGTCCTTGTTGTACTGAAGGACAAATATATCCAATGCTAAATTTTCATCAATATTCTTCAAGGAGAAAACAAAATGATTAAAATTAAGGAAGAAATTAATAATTATTTAATTAAAAAAAATTGGAACTCTCATAAAGAGGGGAAAACCGTTTTTTACTACAAAGATCGTAATCCTTTTGAAATAAAAGAAAATGAATTTCTAAGTTATAGCAAAAGAAAAAAACCAATGTCATTGCAAAATTTTATTAATAAAACAGAAGAATATTTTAACGAGAAGAATTTTTCAAGAAAAGTTTTAAATTCAATTATTAATGATAAAAAAGACACTATTTTTATAGTTGCAGGCATTCAATATTTCTCAGATATTATTTTTGGTAAACAAGAAGGGGATGGAATAAAATATTTCGTTCCTCAACCAGTAATAAGAACAAAATATAGAGATTATGTGGGTGAGGGAAGTATTTCTTCATTTGTCAATCTTTCAACAATGCAATCCCCAACTTCCCCAGAAAATCATCTGTCTCATATAGATGATTGGATGAATTATCTTTCAAAATTAGGTTTGAATATAAAAGATTTTGTTTTAAGATTAAATGAATCTAATGGAGAAGATTGGGCCGGGCATTGGTCAAAAACTCATGGGAACATTTTATTTTTTGATTATGGCGGATTAGAGATTGGAGATGCAGGATATTTGCAAATTGAGAATAAACCTCCTATAACAGATATTGGTTTCGGATTAGAAAGAATTCTTTGGGCAGTGAATAAAGAAAGATTTTCAGATCTAATTGGACCAATACCTTTTTCATTTGAAGAAGACTATTCTATTATGGATTCAATAAGAACAACAACATTAATCTCTCTTTCTGGTTTAGGAAGAAAAGATAAAGAAGCTTTATCTCAATTTAAGATTTATATGACTAAGATAAAAAATAAACGAGATTTCAACATTTACGAGATAGTAAAACATTATTACAATTTTTGGAATAAATTTGTGAATCCTCTAAAAAAATTTGATGAAACATTTTCTTTAATTCAAAATGAATTTAATAGACAAAAGAATTTAGATTTAGTTCAAAAATTAGGTTTCCAAAAAACTCCAAAAACACTGCAAAAGTATTTATCTAGTGGAGTAGATATATTTATACATAAACTAATAGAAGAGAATTTAAGCAATCTAAAAGATATTAGAAAAATTATTTATTCTACAACAACACCCAAATAATCTTCCATAATCTTCGAAACAGATGAAACAGGATTTCCTATGAAGAATTGACTTGTTTCTGCAAGTGTTGGTAAATCTTTACAATTAAAATATAATGAGCTTGTTTTTGCATTTGCAACATCTGTAGAACTAGAAAAATCTGCTACACGGATTTGATAACTTTTTCCATTATAAGAGAATAATCTTTCAGCAGTCATATTATTATCTCTTGGACTAAGTTCAGAACACTTTCCGTCACCAAGAGTAATCCCACTTGGTTGGTTATCTGAAGGAGTTATCCCCCTTGCACTCAATTCAGCATCAATTAATTCTAGCAATTTTGATTTTGTCGCAGGAACAAAACTATCTGTGGTTGTATCCTCATTACCTAAAAAATCAGTTACACTATAAAATGCACTATTATTATTTTTTATTTCTTTTTTCTTATTTAATGTGATTTCATTATAGTTCCCCATTCCAGCAACATCAAATGTTTTTTCGTCTTCGTGATCATTAAAATATTCAGTAGCATTTTTAATAAAATTTTTACTGACAATTCCTGCAGACCACATAACATTTCCAGATTCATCAAAAGTTTTTGTTACGCCTATTTTAATTGGTTCCTCACTAGAATTTGTTCCAACAATTCCAAATGTTCTTTGATTATATTTCATACAACTATTTGTTGCAGTATCATAATTTTGTTCATCACAAACATTTACAGTTACTTTTCCTAAATCTGAAGTTGTATCTGTAGTAATTGGAGTAGTTGTATTAATTTCAAATTCATCATTTTTTTGAGAAGCTAACAAAGCATTGTCACCAGTTACATCCATTTGATAATGAATTTGATTTCCCTCAGCGTCTACAGCAATCATTCTTCCTTGAATATTTTCACCAGATTTTATATAAAGATTTTTTGAATCTGCACTTGCATCTCTAGTTAAAGCAAAACCTACAAAAGTAGGAAGATTATTAATTTTAGTTTTAGAATCAGAATCAGGTTTACATCCAACCAAGCCAGTAATTCCTAAACCCAACATTCCTACTCCAAATAAATATCTCTTTAATGTTTTCATTTTATGTTACTTTAGTTAAGTAGTTACAATTTATAAACTTTTTGTTTTCTATAATTTGTAAACCCTATTAATTAAATGATAAGAACCTTTAAAAATATATTTTTCTTTAATTTAAAATGAAAAAGAATGGGATTTCACCAGTTATTGCAACAGTTCTTTTAATTGCAATGGTTGTCGTCTTAGGATTAATTATTTTTATGTGGTTCAGAGGTTTCACTCAAGAAGCTGTTACAAAATTTGATACAAATATAGAGTTGGTTTGTAACGATGTTTCTTTTGATGTTAGTTATGTTGGAGGAGTTCTTTCGATAATTAATAAAGGAAATGTTCCAATTTACAAAATGAAATTAAAAACTATTGGAGATGGAAGTTATTCAACAAGAGATTTAACAGCTGCTGAAGATTGGGCAACAGATGGACTTAATCAAGGTGATACTTTTTCTCATGAAATTGATGTAGGTAGTTCACAAGAAATAGTTTTAATTCCAGTATTAATGGGTGATTCACGAAGTGGTGAAAAGAGTTTTACATGTGATGAAGCTCAAACTGGATATTCTTTAATTATTTAAAATGAATAAGAAAGCAATTTCTGGAGTAATAACTGCAGTTATTATGATTGCAATTGTTATGTCAATGATTTCTGTTTTATGGGTTGTTGTAAACAATATTGTCGAAGACAAATTAACTGAAGCAGGTTCTTGTTTTAATACTTTTGAAAAAGTTAAAATAAATAATTTTTATACTTGTTATAATACACCTGATGAAAGTTCTGGAGACCCAGATGAATTACATCTTTCTATAGATGTAAGTGAGATAGATATAGAAAAACTTTTAGTTTCAGTTTCTGGTTCAGGAGAATCAAAAAGTTTTACATTAACAAAAGACGGAATTAATGAGAATTTTTTGAGAAATTACAAAAATGGAATTTATGGAGAATTAATTACTCTCCCAGAAAAAAATTCTGGAAAAACTTACATAATTAATACTGGATTTTTCCCAATTTCAATACAGATTGCACCAATCATCAACGGAAAACAATGTGAAGTTTCAGACTCACTTTATCAAATTGATAATTGTAAATCTTTAGTCTCTCCTTGAGAAAAGTTATTTAAATTGAATTCTCGTTTTATAAAAAAGTAAATTATTTTAAAAAAGGTGATGCAAAATAAAAAAGCACAAGTTTGGGTAGAGACGGTTATTTATACATTGATAGCATTTGTATTAATCGGTGCAGTTTTAGCTTTTGTTAAACCAAAACTAGATGAATTTCAAGATAAATCAATAATAGAACAAACATTAACTGCAGTTGAAGATATAAATAATATAATTAATTCTCTTGTCCAAGGAGGTTCAGGAAATAAAAGATTATTAGAGTTAACAATAAATAAAGGTATTTTAAATATCAATGGAGAATCTGATGAATTAATCTTTGAAATAGAAAGCAGATATCTTTACAGCGAACCAGGAAATGATATTACTATCGGAAGTGCAAAAATAAAAACAGAAAAAAAAGGTAAATTTAATTTAGTAACAACCAATATGAGTTACTCACAAAAATATGATATAACTTATGACAAAAAAAATATAAATAAATTACTTAACAAGGCAGCTACACCTTACAAGATAGCAATTTCTAATGACGGAAAAAACAACGACGGAAAAACCAAAATTGATTTCACAGTTATTTGAATCTTTAAAGGGAGATAAATATTCTGAAAAAAGTAAAAATATTCTGAAATATCCTCTAGTTCAAATAGAGATTTCTCCGAAGATACCTTTATTAAAAAAACAATTAGATAAAACAAAAATTGATATAAGATATGGTTTAGTTCCTCCTTTTGCATTTGCACATATTTATTGGGAACCAAAAATTTCCGAAGTACTTTATGAAATAGAAGAACCAATTTTAACACCAGAAGAATCAAAACATAAAGAAGAAATTATTACTGCTATGAAAGACATGATTGATTTTAATGTTCTTGTAGAAAAAGACATAACCAAACTTTTAGAATATATTGATAGAATGTTCAAAATTCTTGCAGTTGAATTAGGAATAGAAATTTCTTATGAAAGTTATAGAAAAATATTTTATTATCTTTATAGAGATTTTATTGGTTTTAATGAAGTAGAACCTTTATTGAGTGATTATTTTATTGAAGATATAGAATGCAATGGTGCTAACACTCCAGTTTATATTGTTCATAGAGTTTATAGAAATTTAAAAACAAATCTTGTTTTCAAGAATATTGATTCTCTTGCAAGTTTTGTAGAAAAACTTTCGCAAAAATGTGGAAAATATATTTCTTATGCACAACCAATTTTAGACGGAAGTCTTCCTGATGGTTCGAGAATTAATGCAACTTATACAAAAGATATTACCAGCAGAGGCCCAACATTTACTATTCGTAAATTTACTAAATCCCCTTGGACACCTCCACAATTATTAGAAAAAAGAACTTTAAGTCCAGAAATGTTAGCATATATTTGGTTACTTCTCGAATATAAAATGAGTATTTTAATTGCAGGAGGAACTGCTTCAGGAAAAACAACCCTTCTAAATGCAATTGCTTTTTTTATTCCTCCAGAAGCCCGTGTAGTTTCTATTGAAGATACAAGAGAATTATCTTTACCAAGAGAAAATTGGTTACCAAGTGTTGTTAGAACTGCTACAGGAACTGAAAAAACAGGAGAAGTAGATTTGTTCACATTATTAAGAGCATCGTTCAGACAAAATCCTGATTATGTAATTGTAGGTGAAGTTAGAGGAAGAGAAGCTTCAGTATTATTTCAGGGAATGGCTTCAGGACATTCTTCAATTGGAACAATTCATGCAGATTCCGTCGATACAGTAATAAAAAGATTAGAAACTCCTCCAATTGAATTATCTCCAAGTCTTCTAAATGTTTTAGATTGTGTATGTGTTATGACCCATGCAATTGTAAAAAAACAAGAAACAAGAAAATTAAGAGAGATAGTAGAAATAATAAATGTTGCTCAAAACGGAGTAACAACAACAAATACTCCGTTTGTATGGAATGCTCGAGAAGACCAATTTTATTTTAAAAAAAATAGTAAAATTTTTGAAAAAATTTCAACAAGATATGGTTTAACACAAAAAGAAATCGAAGAAGAATTTAGAAAGAGAACACAATTAGTTTACAAACTTTTTCAAACAAATGTTGTGGAGTTTAATGAAGTTCAAGAAGTTATAAATCGATATTATAAAAATCCTGAATCTGTTCTTAAAGAATTCAAAATTGTATAATTAACAAAATATTTAATAAATCAATCTACTTCTTTTTATAATGGAAAAAGAGGCATTAGTTTCAATAATTAATTTAGTTAATAATCTTAAAAATTCTGAAGAAAAATTTGAAGAATATTATGAAAAAAAGGATGCTAATAAATTCAATGAAATGAAAAAATTTATATTGGAAATTCAAAAAAAAATAGACGAGGAATTGAAATGACTCTCTATAATAAAAATCAATTAGTTGAATTTAAAAAAATTATTTTACAAGAAATTAAAATAATAAATGAAATAAACTCTCTTTTCAAAAATTTGGAGAAAACAAAAAATTCTGAAGAAAAAAATATTATTCAATCTCAAATAGATTCTTTAAAAAATTCAATGAAAGAAATAAACTCTACTATTCCAAATATATTAAATAAATATAATTTACCAACACCTCTAAATGATGTAAAAAAGTTTTCAACAAATTCTCCAGTTATTGAAAAAAATAATTTTTCTGAAAATATCCCTCTTAAAATAAAATTGTCTTCTCTAGAAAAAGAAACTATTAGAAGATTGAAAAAACCAGAGAAAAAAATTATTTTTAATAAAGAAAGAAAAGCAAATAAATATGTACAGATTTCAAACAATTTATTTGTAAATTTTTCAAAAAAACTTCTTAATGAAGATACTTCCCAATTACTTAAATCAAATCTTATTAAAGGAAATTTACAATTTTTACCAAAAAGTTATATGTCAGTTATTTTATTCACAACACTTTTATCAGGGATTTTATCATTTCTTCTTTTCTTCTTTTTTCTTTTTTTTAATGTTAGTGCTACTTTTCCAATAATCTCTTTTGCACAAGAAACTTTTGGTTTAAGAATAATTAAAGTTTTTTGGATTTTATTTGTATTTCCAATTATTACTTTTGCTTTTATGTATTTTTATCCTTCTTTAGAAGCCAAATCTGCAGAAAGAAAAATAGACCAAGAACTTCCTTTTGCAGCGATTCATATGGCATCTATTGCTGGTTCAATGATAGACCCAAGTAAAATTTTTAGTATTATTCTTACAACAAAAGAATATCCAAATATTGAAAAAGAATTCATAAAATTATTAAACGAAATTAATTTATTGGGTTATGATTTAGTCACAGCACTGAGATATAGTGCAGTAAATTGTCCTAGTAAAAGACTTTCAGAACTTTTTAATGGGATTGCAACAACCATAAATTCAGGAGGAGACTTAGAAGAATTTTTTTCTAAACGTGCAGAAAGTTTATTGTTTGAATATAGACTAGAAAGAGAAAAACGAACTCGTGCATCAGAAACTTTTATGGATATTTATATTAGTGTAGTTATTGCCGCACCAATGATTTTAATGCTTTTATTAATGATGATGAAAATAAGTGGTTTAGGACTTCAACTTAGCACAGGAATGATAACTTTAATTATGGTTCTTGGTGTAACTGCAGTTAATATAGGTTTTTTAACTTTCTTACATTTAAAACAATCAGCAGGAGGCGGTGATTAATGGAATTAAAAAATATTCATTGGGTTGGAATTATTTCAGCATTAGTTTCACTTATAGCTTCTTTATTTTTTATGAATACAAGTTTGTTTTTCTTGTTAATAGGAGTAAGTATTTTAATCGGTGCAGCACCTTTTGTTTTTACAGTTATTATTGAAACTCGTTCAGTAACTGAAAAAGAAGAAATGTTTTTGGAATTTGCAAGAAATCTTGTAGAGAGTGTAAAGACAGGAACACCAATAAGTAAAAGTATAATTAATGTTAAAGATAAACCTTATGGAGTTTTAAGTGAGAACATTCAAAAATTGGCTAATCAAATGACAATGGGAATTCCTCTTAATTTTGCATTACAAGTTTTTGCTAAAGATGTTAATAATAAAACTATAACAAGAGCATTAACTCTTATTGGACAAGCAGAAAAAGCAGGAGGAGATATTGGAGAAATATTAGAATCTGTAGCTAAAGCTGTTAATCTTTCTGATAAACTTAAAAAAGAAAGAAAAGCTGTAATTTCAACATTGGTTGTTCAAGGATATATAATTTTCTTTGTTTTTTTAATAATAATTTTAGTTATGCAATTTAAAATATTGCCAATGGTTGCAGGAATTGCAAATGTGGGTTCGTTTGGAGATGCAGGAACTGCCGGAGCAGGAATAGGAATATCTTCAGAGGAAATATCTTCTTCCTTTTTTTATTTACTTTTAACTCAAGGACTTTTTACAGGACTTACCATTGGAAAACTTTCTGAAGAAAATATTAAAGCTGGAATTAAACATTCGTTTGCATTAATGATGGTTTCCTTCATCGTTTCTGCAGGTGCAAATTTATTCATATAATGAAAAACAAAAAAGCCTCACATGTGGGATTTGTACTATCTTTTGTAATCTTTGTAACTTTTCTAGTTTTTCTTTTTTCTATTTTAGGTTCACCTATTAAATTTTCTAGAAATAATTCACCTCTTTTAGATTATTTAGAAATAGAATTTGAAAATAGATTTATTTCTAATTTAACTAAATTGACAATTACTTCTCCTATAAATCATAACAAAAATTGTATCAAAATTGATAATCAAGATTTAGAACTTACTGATTTAAATGCAGTAGTTAAAGATGTTAATAATATTATTATTCATTCTAAAATTTTAAGTCAAGATTTATTATTTGATTGGGCTGAAGAAAATGATTATTTTAAAATATATTATTCTGAAGATTTAAATTTAGGGGAAGACGATGTGGGAGATGATTGTTATAATCTTCAAAACTCAAATATAAAATCTATAAAAGAAGATTATTATTTTAGTAAAAAGAAAATAGAAAGTTTCTTTGAAGATTATGAAGAAGATTATGAGAATTTAAAAGTTGAATTAAATCTTCCAATTAGTAATGAATTTGGATTAAGTTTTACTGATTCAAATAAAGCAGTTATAAAAGAAACCGGAGATAAAGAAGTTACAACAGATGTCTATGCAAGAGAAATTCCTATACAATATTTTACTCAAACAGCAGAAATAAACTCAGGTTTTATAAATATTAAAGTATGGTAATCTTAATGAATAAACGAGGCTGGATAAGAATTGTTGAAGCATTTTTTGCTTTGTTATTAGTTGCAGGAGCATTATTAATTGTTTTAAATAAAGGTTATATTGGAAAAGAAGATATTTCTGCAAGAGTTTATGATTTACAATTATCTGTTTTAAGGGAAATAGAATTGGATGATCCACTTAGATTAAAAATTTTAACTGCAGAACGAGAGGGATGTGCTGGAATTTGTACAGACCCAATACCTCTTGAAGATGGTGAAAGTGGATTTCCTCAAGATGTTCAAAATAAAATAAATAATAGAATGACAGAGGCATTTACTTGCCGTTCAAAAATTTGCGAATTAAATAAAATTTGCGAATTAAATGATTATATTGATACAGATGTTTATGCACAGCCTGTAGCTATTACAGCAACCCTTACTGAATATTCTCCAAGACAATTAAAGATTTTTTGTTGGGTTGTCTAAACTTATAAAAACTCTTTTTCCTTTTTTTCATTATGAATAAAACAAATTTAATCTTCAAAGAAGTTCTGGAAAAAGTTGAACCTCCAAAAGAAACAATAAAATTTATAGAAGATTCTTTAAGCAATTTTTTAAAAGAAATAAATAAGAAAATAAATTCTCTCAAAATAAATGCAGAAATTTTTGTGGGGGGAAGTTTTGCAAAAAAAACAGTAATAAAAAAAGATGCTTATGATGTAGATATTTTTATAAGATTTGATAAAAAATACAAAGATGAAAATCTTTCTGAACTTGCAAAAAAACTTCTCAATGGAGTAAAAAATATCTCGACAATTCATGGTTCCAGAGATTATTATAAAATACAAATCTCTCCTGATTTTTTTCTAGAAGTTATTCCTGTATTAAAAGTTAAGAATCCAAAAGAATCAGAAAACATAACAGACCTTTCTTATTCACATGTAAAATACATAAATAAAAAAGTAAAAACAAAAAATATTTTAGATGACATAAAATTAGCAAAGGCTTTTTGTCATGCCAATAAATGTTATGGTGCAGAATCATATATTGGAGGTTTCTCAGGTTATTCTTTAGAATTATTAGTTTATCATTACAAAGGATTCTTGAAATTTTTAAAAGCAATTGTTAAATCTAAAGATAAATTAATCATTGATATAGAGAAATACTATAGAAATAAAAATATAATTTTAATGGACCTTAATAGTGCAAAATTGCAATCTCCAATAATTCTAATCGACCCAACTTGTAAGCAAAGAAATGCTGCCGCAGCAATTTCAGAAGAAACTTTTGCAAAATTTAAGGACATAAGTGAAAAGTTTCTAAAAAATCCTTCAATAAAATTCTTTGAAATGCAGAAAACAGACTTAGAAAAAATAAAATTAAATGCCAAGAAAAATAAATTTGAATTTGTGTTATTAGAATGTAAAACTGATAAACAAGAAGGAGATGTTGCAGGAAGTAAACTTCTGAAATTTTACAAACATTTAATTTTGGAGATAGAAAAATATTTTGATGTAAAAGAAAAAGGATTTAATTATAATCACAAACAATCTGCAAGATTCTTTTTTGTTGTTAAATCAAAAAAGGAAATGCTTTTTAGTGGTCCTTTTATCAAGGATAAATCAAATGTTAAAAAATTTAAATCAGAACATAAAAAAACTTTTTTGAAAAGTAAAAAATTATTTGCAAAAGAAAAAATAGATTTTGATTTGAAAAAATTCATTTCAAAAATGAAACTCAAAGACAAGAGAAAAATTAAAGAGATGTATATTGAAGGTTTGGAAGTTTTGGATTAACTCCTCAAACTTAATTCTAACATAGAAGCAAAAGCTTCAGCAAAAAATTCTGAATTTAACCACACAGCAATTTCATCTTCTTTTGCATTTTGTGAAGTATAAAATAAAATTTCTTTTCTATCAACAACAAATACTTTTGCATCAATTTCCATTTTTTTTATTTTAACTTCAAATTTCTTTTCAAGCTCTTTAATCAATGAATTTTCTCCAGATAATGCCATTAAAATTTTTATCTTATTTTTCTTAAGCAATTTTAATGTTTGCTGAAATATTCTTAATTTTGAATTTATATCTTGTGCACTTGTGCAAATAACAACTTCTTTAGTCGCATTTTGCAAAATTTCTCTCAAATGATTTGAAATATTTGACTTTCCTCTAAGAGAAGCAGAAATGTCTTCTTTCTTTATAGGATTCATTCCTTCGTCATAAAGATTCATAATATTTTCATATTCTTCTGTTTCTTTTATTTTAGATAAACTGAAAATTTTGTCTTTTGCATCTTTCTCAACATTGTTCTTTAATTTTTCAAGAATAATTTGCGGTTTAACTCCAAGATATTTTACTGGTTTGTCTAATTTTGCAATTGCAAATCCTCTTTTCTCTAAACTTTCTAAAACATCATAGGTTCTACTTCTAGGAACACCTGAAATTGTAGCAACTTTACCTGCAGATGCAATTCCTACACTAAGCAAAGCTAACCAAACCTTTGTCTCATAAACATTCAAACCAAAAAGGTCTTTTATCTTATTTACTAAATCTTGTCTAACTAACATGTCAACTCCACTTAATTTCGTTTTATAAACTTTTTGGATTGTTACTTTTTCAGAGTGGGGACAAAACACTTCAAGCAAAGAAATAGCTAGCAATCATTCCTAAAAAAATACCTGCTGAAATAAACGGCATCGCAGGATAAAATTTCTCTTTTTCTGAAAAGAAGAATAAATAACTTAATCCAAGAGCTGCACCTAAAATAACAAATAATGCAGAAATAAATCCAAATCTAACAAACATAACTCCCGCAGTAATTATAGGGAAAATAACATCGCCCCCACCAAGAATCGCAAGATTAACTTTAATTTTCTTTTTCTTTAATTCAGACTTAGCCATATTCTTAAATTTCAACTCATCTTTTTTAGATAAATAAGGAATAAAAAATCCTCCAAAAATATTTAATTTTTCAATCTGATATTTTGCCATTTTTTGCATAATTCCAGATTTCCAAACTGCCCACATATCATAAATAGAAATTAATACCAAAAGAAAAATAATTGTAACAACATTCAATAAAGGAACAAAAACCGCAGCTATTCCAGGATAAATAAATAATTCTGTAATATTATGAATAATAAATTCTCTTTTGTAAACTTTAACCAATGCCAACGGAAGTGCAATTGCAACAGCAAATAAAGGAATCTGGAAAAAAGTTTTTTCAAACCCAAGTTTACTAGTAACAACAGAAAAAGAAATACTAAGTGCAATTATAATTATAATAAAAAACCAAGTTTTCAAAATAAATGCAGCATCAAATTTATTCAGCAAAAACAAAAGCAAAACTGCGAAGACAAATGCAAAAATAATTGAAGGAAACAATGAATAATAATCAGAGTCATTTTCTAATTTAGGATTTTCCATTCCAAAAGGAAGTTTATTTTCTTCATGCGAATAATGATTAATTACATAAAGTCCAATAAATTGTGTAATCAAAAACATTCCCAAAAGAACTGCAATAATTTTTAGATTATGTTTCATTCGTGATTTTCAAAACAACATTTAATTGAAAATTGCGAACTAAAAATTGCAAAACAATTTTTTGGTTTACTGAAATATATTTGGATTAATTTGTTATGTTTCATATTAATTTAATCTATTTATTATGTTTTTAGTTAAAAATAGAATTATTAATCCAATTCCTAGTGAAGCCCAATTACTAATAAGAATGTGATTTGGAAAAAAATAATAATCCATTAATTGCCAAACTCCTCTCCAAAAAGAAATTATAGCAAATGCAACTAATATGGTCCAACCAATTCTTTTGTAATCTCTTTCCTGTTTTGATTCACCCTTTTTCATAATTAATATAAGAAATTAGATTTTATAAAATTACTTCAACCTCAAAGTTTCTAATGTTCTTGGAACATTTGTTTCAACTCGATTAAGTTTGTAAAGTGCCGAAGCTAAATCCAAAGATTTTGAAACTTCTCCATGATTAATAATAATCCTTTTTGGTTTTGGACGAATGTTATTGAAAAAACTTATTAATTCTCCCCGTCCTGCATGGGGTGACAATCCGTGCAAAAGTTCAACTTTCAAATTTATATTTAATGTTCTTCTATGTCCGTCGTCGTCAATCATAATTGTTTTTTCTCCGTCTTGAATTTGTCGCCCAATAGAACCAGGCCCCTGATAACAACTAAGTATCATAAGATTATTTGGATTCTCTGCAAAATTTTTCAAATACTCAACAGACGCTCCTCCTTGAAGCATACCTGAAGTTGCAATAACAATGCAAGGCCCCCCTTCAATTACTGCTTTTCTTTCTTGCGGTGAACCAACTCTTGAAAATATTTCTGAAACAAAAGGATTCTTATCTTGGAAAACTTGTGTTCTAACTTTTGCACTTAAAAAATCTGGATAAGCAGTATGAATTGCATTAATATCCCAAATCATTCCGTCGATATACATTGGAACTTTTGGAAGTCTCCCAGTTCTCACAGCTTCTTCAACTCTAAGTAAAGCTTCCTGAGCATGTCCCAAACCTAATTCTGGAATCAAAACTTTCCCACCTTTTTTTATTGTCTCTTCAACTAAATCAAAAAATTTCTCTTCAGTAACTTTTCTAGGTGGAAGAACATCATTTTTAGAACCATAAGTAGATTCTGTAATCACAGACTCAACTCTTGGAAAAGTAGAAATCGCAGGATCCAATAATCTTGTCTTAGCATATTTGTAATCTCCAGTATATAATAAATTGTGAGCACCATTACCAATATTCAAATGAACCATTGCACTTCCTAAAACATGTCCTGCATTATACATTGTAATTCTAACATCGGGTGTAACATCTGTAACCTCATTAAAATTCAAACAAACACTATGTTTTACCATTTCTTTAATATCTGTAGAACTAAACAAAGGTTGTGCTGCTTGTTTGTAAGCAACTCCAATAAAATCCAACGCAAGCAAAGCCGCAATATCTCTTGTCGGAGGGGTCATATAAACAGGTCCTTTGTAACCCATTTTATACAAATAAGGGAGTAAACCAGTATGGTCTAAGTGAGCATGACTAATTATGATTGCATCTAATTGAGAAATGTCAAATTCAGGAACATCAAAATAAGGAAATTTGTCTGAACCTTGTGAAGATACATCAATTCCACAATCCAAAAGAATTTTAGAATTTGGTGTTTGTAACAATAAACAACTTCTTCCAACTTGTCGCCCACCACCTAAAAATGTTAATCTAACCCAAGTGTCCATTTTATCAGGATTCCATTCTTTGTAAATTTTTTCTCCAATTGAATTCAAAAATTTTCTACGATAATTATTATTTGCATAAAGAACTTCACGAATATTATCAGTAATTTTACTTTTGATTGTTGCAGAACGCTGAACTTGCGGTGTCCACAAAGTCGCCTTTTTTATTTCTTCTAAAATCGAGCCACCTTTTCCAATAACTAAACCAGGTTTTTTCGCCTCGATAACAACAATACTTCTATGAAAATCAAAAATAATATTTGTTAATTCTGCTTCTTCTGGAACTATTTTTTTAATCTCAGCTTCTGCTTCTTCTTGCTTTGGCAAAATTTTCTGGTCTGCCCGAAGTTCAATTCTTTTCTTAATTTCATTTACAATCTCACGAATCTTGCCTTTGTCATCTTTGAAAAAATTCTCATTATTTGTATATAAAACTATATTCGCACCTTCAAAATTTGCTTCAGTTATATTTCCATGTAGCTGTTCTGTAATGTTTTTCAAAATATTCATTTTTTTAAAAATTATTCATCTTTATATTCTGGAAGAATTTCTTGTGACACCACTTTTTTAATTCCATCTTTTGTGATAGTATAAATATCCATTCCATTTCCCGAAGCTGTATCTCTTTGAGTTGAAGATTTCAATGCCTCTTTAGCTAATTCAATACCCTCTTCAATATTAAGACCTTTTTTGTATTGTCTTTCTAAAAGTCCTAAAACATAGGGCATGCCAGAACCAAAGTTAGCGTCGTAATCTTCTACTAATATTAAATGTCCTGCTGGGTCTCCCGAATAAAGTTCTGTGCTTCCATCTTCATTAAATCCTCCTAATAAAAATGCAGAATGTCCAGAAAGTCTAATGTTTGAAAGCAAACTTGCAGATTGTTTAATAGTTGGTCTTACCCGAGATTTTAATTCTTTTAATTTTAATTCTGCTGCAATTAATTTTGGAGCTTTTTGTATTTCTGCTGCAAGTCCGCAACCAGCCATGACAATATAATCATTTATTGGAAAAACTTTCTTTTCATTTTTTGCCAAAACTATTCCACCTGCAGTTCCTCTTCTGTCAGCAGCCATCACAACTCCGTCTCGACAAACGATTCCGAGAATTGTAGTTCCTGTTTTCAAAATATTTTTCTTAATGTCTTCATCCATTTTAAGAATCATCTAATAATCATTAGAATTGTTAAATTTATTGAGAATATAATATTTATAAGTTTTTTGGTGTGAATTATTCTCTCCCACTAACACCATTAATTTTCTTAAACCGAATTATATTTTCAACAAAACCTTCAATTTTTTGCTCATGACTCACAATAATTAATTGCTTAACATCAAGCTGTTCTAAAACTTCTCGCATTTTATCAAGTTGCTGTTCTGAAAATCCGTCTGTCGGCTCGTCGAGAATTACTAAATCCTTTGTCTTAATTTTACTAAGCACAGAATTAATAACTTGGTTCAAAGCCAAACGATAAGCCAAAGCAACTGCAGTTCTCTCACCACCAGAAAGATAAGCATAATCAATTTCATAATCCTGTTGTTCAATCACAGGTGTAAAATCATCTCGCAAAGAAACATTGAAACTATCTGAAACCAACATGCAAAACCATTTTGCAAAAAATCCAGAAAACTCGTGTTTAAGTTTAATCATAACATTTTTTTCTATAAAAGAAATCATCGGCACAAATTTTTTACTTAACCAATTTTCAAGTCCAATAATATAACCCAATTTTTCTTTAATTTTTTCAATATCATTAACTTTCTGTCTTAATTCTTGAATTTGTCTAGAGAAAACTTCAATTTCTTTTCGCAATTCAGCAATTTTAATTTCAACAATTTTCTCTTCTCGCAAAGCAATATCAAGCTCTTTTTGTTTTTCATTATATAAATTATCAAACCTACTTAATTCGAAAATAGAATCCCTCAAAGTTTCATTATGTCTTTTCAAAATATCAATATCCTTTTCTAAAAATGAATTAGTATTTCTAATCTCTTCAAATCTTTTCTGTTTTTCATAAATTCCTTCTTTTTTCATTTTCAAAATTTTCAAATCAGTTAATTTTTTTTCTTTTGCATAAATTTCAGATTCAATAAATTTAATTTTTTCAGTAAGTTCTTTTTTCTCCTCGTTAAATTGCTCTATTTTTCGATTGTTTGAATTAATCTCATTTCTCGCATTATTCAAAACATTTGCTCTATAAATCGCATCAACTTTTTGAAAACAAGTCGGGCAATTTTCCAAATTAGAAAATTTTTTTTCCATAGATTCTAAATCATAACTTTTTAATTTAAGAGAACTAATTTGAGAATTTATTTCCATATTTTTTTCACTGAATTTATCCTTCTCTTTTTTCTTCACTTCAATCTCTTTTTCAATTTCAAAAATTTCTTGCGGATTAAAATTCAATTTATTAAATTCTTGTATTTCTTCAATTAATCTTTCAATTAATCTGCTATTTTCATTTAATGAATCATTTTTATTTGTAACCATAATTTTAGTCTTTTCAATTTCTTGTTGCAATCTTATTTTTTCTTCTCTTTTTTTACTCACTTCTTCTTTTTCTTTTTGAATTTTTTCACGAGAATCTTTTTTAATAATTAATTCAGCTTCGACAACTCCAACATTTTGTTTTTTAAAAAGAAGTTCCTCTTCTTTAGAAACAATTTCTAATTTATCTCTTTCAAGATTAATTGTTGCACCTTCAAGCATCCTTTTTTCTTCACGGAGTTTTGAAGTTACAATAGAAATATTTTCTAAAATTCTTTTGTATTTATCAATTCCAAAAACATGTCTTAAAGTATTAATTCTTGTATCAGAATCTTGCAAAATAATTTGTTTCATTTCTTCTTGCGGAGTATAAACTGTAAATTTATAGAGAATATTTTGTTTTTTTGAAAATTCTTTTGGATAATTTAATAATTCAAGAACTTTACTTTTTAATTCAGTTACAGCAATTTCTTTTTTCTCACCATCAATTGTAATTGCTGAATAATCCTGTGAAATTGTTTTGCCTTTTTTTAATGTTCTCTCTATTAGAATTTCTTTTCCATCGACGACAAATTCAATAATTACTCTTCCTTCGTTTGCACCATTTCTTAAAAGTGAAGAACCTCTTTGTCCAGGTTGTAATCCAAATAATGCAAATTCAATTCCCAATAAAATTGAAGTTTTTCCAGAACCAATATCTCCTGCAAGTAAAGTAGAACCTTGTTGAAAATCTAACTCTTGGTTTTCATAACTTCTTATATTATTCAAAATTATTTTTTTTAATATCATTTTAAAATTTCAAAACTCTCTTTGCCTCCTCGATAACCCGTGTATTAAATATTTCTGTTTTTTCACCTTCTTGTTTTTCAATAGAAATAGAATTTATTAATTGTGTAATCAAACTATCAAAATCAGAAGGATTTTGTTCAGTATAAACTTTAATTGTTTCTTCCTCGATGTTTTCTTTATCTTCAATTTCAATTTCTAATTCAACCTCTTTTGTTTTCAAATTATGAGTATTCTTCAATAAAAAATAAGCCTTTTTGCTTTCAACATATTCTTCAATTTGAGAAAATTTAATGTCTGAATTTTTACCTTGTTTTAACTCACCACATAATCTCAATAAAACTATTTTATCTTCGATATTTTCTTTTTCTAATTTTTGTATAATTTCTGAAGTAGCTTCAAGAGCATTTTCAATTTGAATTGTCAGTTGAACAGATTCTTTGATTTTCAAAATAATTTTTTCTAAAGGATTATTAGAGTCTGTATCAACAATATAAAAGCTACCATACTTTAAATCCTCAAGTTCTGCAAAATTATTTGGGAAAACCGGCCCAGGATAAATAAAATTTTCATATTTAAAATCAATGTGTAAATGTCCTAATGCATAGTAATCTGCTTTTGGTAATAAATTTGTTTCAATTGCATCAATCGGTAAACCTCCTTTTGCTTTGTCAATCGTCGTATGCAACATTAAAATCTTAAACATTCCAGGAGCCTCATTTAATTTCATTTTTCTTAAATCAGGAATTTCTAAACCAGATTTTTTTCCAGGGTAACCATAAATCGCAACTCCTTCGTGTATAATTGGATTTAAAATAATTTTTTCTTCTGTTTCATCTATCTTTGCAACATTTTTACAAAACCCTGCTTTTTCTAAAACATCTAGAAAAGTTTTTCCTGAAACAGAATAGTCATGCGAACCTGCTATAATGAAACAAGGAATTTTTGCTTCTTTAATTCGTTTAAATTCTGCAAAAGTTTCTTTTAAAATTTCAATTGAGGGATATGCAGAATCAAATATATCTCCTGCAAATAAAATAAAATCTAATTTAGAATTAATACAAATATCCATTGCTTTTCTAAATGAAGCAAAGTTCAAATCTTGCATTGGCTGTTGTTTCCATCCTCCAAGATGTATATCAGAAATGTGTGCAAATTTCACCATACAAAAACTTAGTTCGGAATTTTATAAATATAGTTATAATAGTATATACTCAATCTCAAAAACATTTAAAATATCTAATTAATTTAACCTCACATGAGAGGAAATATTTTATTTGGAGGTAAAGCCGGACAAGGCCCAAATTTTTTGACACATCTTTTAGGTGAAACATTAATTAAGAAAGGCTATTATGTTTTTTATTCAAGAGATTATGAGTCATTAATAAGAGGCGGACACAATTTCAATGTCTTGACTTTTTCAGATGAACCAGTTTATAGCAACGAAAAAAAAATAGATATTCTTGTAGCTTTAGATGAAAACACTGAAAAAATACATGGCGATGAATTAAAATCAGACGGAATTCTTTTAGAAGGAAATCATTCAAATGTTTATTTTGCAGGTATGCTTTTCAAGATTTTAAATTTCGAATTTAATGATTTAGAAGAAGCATTAAAAACAAGAGGAAAATTTGAAGAAAATTTAATTGAAGCAAAAAAAGGATATGAAGATGCAACAATCACAATTCAAGTTCCTAAAACAACAGAAAAGAAATTTACATTTATCAACGGAAATCAAGGAATTGCAGAGGGTGCGATTAAATCTGGATTAGATGTTTATTATGCTTATCCAATGACTCCTGCAACAACAATTCTTGCAGAACTTGCTGAAAAACAAGAGAAAAATTTATTTTTAACATTAGAACTTGAAAATGAAATTGCAGTAATAAATGCAGCTTTGGGTTCAGCAATGACTGGTGCAAAATCTATGATTGGAACTTCAGGAGGAGGATTTGATTTAATGAGCGAATCATTGAGCTTAGCAGGAATTGCAGATATACCAATTGTTATTGCATTAATTCAGCGTCCAGGTCCTGGAACAGGGGTGGCAACTTATAACGGACAAGGTGACTTAAACATTGCAAGACATGGCGGACACGGAGAATTCAATAGAATTGTCGTAGCACCAGGCGACCCAAAAGAATCACAAGAATTAACTTCACAAGCATTTTATTTTTCTCAGGAATTTAAAATACCTTCAATTATTTTAGGAGACAAACATCTTGGAGAAAGTTTCTATACAATTGCAGGAGAACCCGAAATAACTTCCTCGAAAAAATCAACTGAATTTAAACGATATAATAGTTATGAAGTTGACGAGAACGGAAGTGCGACAGAAAATTCAAAATTAATAATTGAAAATATTCAAGCGAGACAATCAAAAGCAAGAGATATTGAAAGAGAAGCTACAAAATTTGAACAATATAAAATATATGGAAAACACGATTCTGAAAATGTTGTTGTTTCTTGGGGTTCAACAAAAGGTGCGATTCTTGATTCAATCAAGGATTTAAATTGTAAATTTGTACAAATTCTTTATATCGAACCTTTTCCAGAGAATTTAGAAAAACATTTAGAAAATAAAAATATAATTTTAATTGAAAACAATGTGACTTCTCCAATGGCTGATTTGATTAGAGAAAAAACAGGAATATTAATTGAAAACAAAAATAAAATTCTTCGTTACGACGGACGACCATTTTTATGCGACGAATTAAAAGAAGAAATTGGGAGGAGATTGAAATGAAGAAAGAAATGAAATTTAATTTAAGTTTTATATTTGGAATAATAATTCTTTTAATTTCAATCTATATGTATATCAAAAATAATACTCAATGGCATTATCCCGCAGTTGTTGGAATATGGCTTTTTTTTGATTTTTTAGCATTTAAAGTAAATAAAAATTCTTCTCTCAATTTAATTTTTTCACATAAAATAAAAAAATTTTTTTTGTGGTTTTCTATCCTTTTTGGTTTAGGATTTTTTATAGAGGTAATAGGAAGAATATTTCTTAATTTATGGTATTATACAAATTTTTTAGACACAACTTTGATAGGTTATTTATTCTATCCATTTATATTAATGTCATTTAAAGAAACATATTGTTTTCTTAAGAAATTTTCAAGAAATAAATTTATCTTAACTTTTTTTTCTATGGTTATTGGGATAATTATTTGGGAAATACCAAATTTATTTTCAAAAGATTGGATATATACAATTCCTTATATAAATTTTAATCTACTAGGAATAAATATAATTGTAATATTAGGTTGGATTTTTTTAATAATCCCTCCAGTTTATATTTATAATAAATTTATAGAGAAAATAAAATGACTTCAGTAGCAACTACAACAAAAAACACATGGTGTCCAGGATGCCCAAATCATTTGATACTTGCAGGCGTAAAAAATTTCATTGAGTCTGAAATTAATTCTGGAAAATCTAAAGATAATTTTGCAATTGTTTCAGGAATTGGTTGTCATGCGAAAATTTTTGATTACCTAAATATTAACGGATTAAATTCTTTGCATGGGAGAGTTTTACCAACTTGTTTAGGTTTGAAAGTTGGAAATCCAAATTTAAATGTAATTGGATTTTCTGGCGACGGAGATGCTTATGCAGAAGGAATGGAACATACAGTTCATGCTGCGCGTTACAATGTTGACATGACTTATGTTGTAAACAACAATCAAGTTTTCGCTTTGACATTGGGAGAACCAACACCAACTACTGAATTAGGTTTCAAAGATAAAACAACTCCTTATGGAGTTAAAGTAAAACCCCTCAACCCATTAAAATTAATGCTCGCAGCAGGGGCAACTTTTGTAGCAAGAGTTTTTGCAGATATAAATCAAGTTCAAGAAGTTTTGAAAGAGGCACAAAAACATAAAGGTTTTGCATTTATAGAAATTATTCAACCTTGTCTTGTTTTCCATCCTGACAAAGGTTACAAAGAAAAAGTTTACAAATTAGAAAGTAGCCACGACAAAACAAGTTTTGAACAAGCTTGGAGAAAAGCAGATGAGTTTGATTACAATACTGCAATAAGAATTCCTGTAGGAATTTTCTATCAAAAAGAAGCTGAAACTTTCGAAGACAAATTCGCACCATTAAGAAAATTCAAAGAAGAGAAAAAATCTTGGAAAGATATTAAACGGTAATTAAAATTTATACATAATTTCTAATTTTCCTATAAGTCCTTCAACAATTTTTTCATCAGTATCACTTTTATCATAACCTAATCTAATTTTTGTATAATTAGCTCCCAATCCAACCATAATATTTTCATCACCAAATCCAATTCCAAATTCAACTTCATTACATTTACCTTTTATATTTGCTTTTTCTTCTTCAGTTAAAACTTGATTAAAAGGAGGAATACTATATGCTGTTACAGTAGCTTTTGCTTTTCCTTTGAGTTCAGATTCTCCAAATTTTGTCCAAGTGAAAATATTTTCCCAAGGTTCTGTCATATATCTTATTGCCATGCCTTCTTTTGATGCTTCAGCATCTAATCTTCCTTCAACTCTATCAATTAAAGGTTCAGGATTTTTTTCTACTTTAGATTCAGTATAATATAATTTACCTTGAATTAATTCAATTCCTAATCCACTTTTTTTATGCCAGCCCCCAACAATTGTCTCTTGTTCTTGTAGTTCAGAATAAATATTATTATTAAAACCTAAATAAGGAGTTATCATTTTATCTTTAGATTTTGCAAAAGAAGGATTAAAATTTGTTAGAAAAGTTATGATTCCTCCTAAAATAAGAACTTTTTTCATTAAACTCATAATTTTTTCATTTAAAATTAATATATAAAAATAATGATTTTTTGAAATATACTTTAAATTATCTTAACATCAATTTCCAAACAAACAACTCTTCAAAAAATAATTTTTTCGTAGCCATTAAATCAATTTGATAATCTAAAAAATCAATATCTTTTGTAAGTGAACTTGTCAGCAAAAATATTTTTCCGTTTTCCTTTAGATGTTTTTTTGCATCTCTTAAAAATTTATTAACAATCTCACTTCCTTTTTTTCCTCCTGTAGTAGCTATTCTGGAATCTTCTGGTTCGTTTTTATCTTCAGGTAAATAAGGAGGATTAAAAATAATCACATCAAATTTTCCCTCAATTTTTTCAAATAAATTTGATAAAACACAATTAACTTCCAACTCTTTACACTTAGCAACAGCCTCGGGATTTATATCACAACAATTGATATTTTCTTTTTTTATTCCTAAATTTAATAATGTTTTAATTTGGATTCCGCTTCCACACCCAATTTCTAAAAAATTTAAATCTTGAATATGGGAAGAAAAATATCTTTGCAACACATTCGCTAATAAGTGTGAGTCTTCTGCAGGTTCGTAGATTTCTGACATTTTAGAAAATTTTATCCTTGAATATTATAATTCCTGCCAAACCTCCAAGGAGAATGATTGCTACAAATACTAATAAAATTACAAATATTATTTTTTTAGAAGAAGGAGCTTTTTTAGTTGTAGGAGAATTAGTAGAAATATTTCTTGTTTGTGTTGAAGACATAACTGAATTTTCTTGTTGTTGAGTTTTTTGTCTTTGTTGTTCGGCCATAACAATTCTAGCAGCATCTTCAATTTCTTTTTTATCATAACCTGCATTGTAAAAACTTTGCATAGCTTTTTGTAAAGATGATTTATGTGTTATAGCTATCCTTAAACCACCAAGAATTGCTTCATTCACCATCTTAAATGTAATATTTTAGAATTTAAAAATTGTTTCAAAATTTCAAAACTTTTCCATTCGAACTTAAATGAGAAGTTTCTCCAAATTTATAACCAAATTCCGAAGCTAAATCAATAAAAGGAGTTTCTTGTTCCAAAGAACCATGTGCGGGAATAACATGTTGTGGTTTCAATAATTCAATTATGTCTCTCAAATCTTCACGACTTCCGTGTCCATGAACATGAACATCTGTTTGCAATTTTACACCCATGCTTCTTAATTTTTTATCTAATTTATCCCTTAACATTTGATTTGGTTGAACTGGAATAACACTTGAAGAAAAAATTAAATTATCTCCTTGTTTAAATCTAAAAGGTGTTTCTCCTTTAATTATTCTATCAAGAATTGAACCTTTTTCAGCTTGATGTCCTGTACATACGACGATATATTTTCCTCTTTGCTTTTCGATTTTTCCTAAGAAAGAATTTATTTGTTTACGATATTTAATCAATTTAACTTTATTCTTAAACGGGCACTGCCCAACTTTGATAGCACTATTAACATATTTATTCAAACTTCTTCCAAGAAAAATAATCTCTCTATTTGTTTTCTTTGCAAAATTTACAATGTTATTAATTCTTTCAATATGCGACGAGAAAGTTGTAATAAATAATGCTTTATCATTTCCTCTGGCTTTTGAAAATGCTTCCTCCAACAAATGTTTTGCAATTGCTTCTCCACCAGGTTTTTTTTCAGTTCCAGAATAAAGTGCATCCACAACCAAAGCTTTGATGCCTTTTTTGCTAAGCTCTTTCATTCTCTTATAATTTGGTGGCAATCCCATCGTCGGATAATTATCAAATTTAAAATCCAAACCATAGAAAAAAATTCCGTCTTTAGTATGAAGTGCAATAAAAACACACTGGATTGTAGAATGTGTGACATGAATAAATTCTGCTTTAATATCTTTAGTGATTTGATGAATTGTGTTATCTTGTATTATTTTTTTTGTGTTATGAATCTTTAATTTTTCATCTTCAAGAATTGAATCAATAACTGCCATTGTAAATGGTGTCGCCATAATTGTTGCTTTAGGATATCGATGAGAAATATATGGAATCGCACCGATGTGGTCCAAGTGTGCATGTCCAATAACAATTGCTTTAACTTTATCAGTCCAACCCAATTTATCTAAAACTAAATCATTTGGTATTGCCCCAACATTTCTTAATTTCTTCTCAGAATATTGTTGAACAACTTCATTCTCTTGTAATTCAATAACAGAAGGTAAATGAAATCCTGCATCAAAAATCACAACTTCATCGCCGACTTTAACAGCTGTCATGTTTTTTCCAACCTCTTCATAACCACCGATTGTACATACTTCCATGAATAATCAAACTCAATTGAAGTTTAAAAATGTTTTAATTCATTAAAATTATAAATGTCTATTCCTTAATTCAATTATGAAAAGTTTAAAACCAAGTGCACGAGAGAATAAAAGATATCTTTTAGTAGAAGGAAAAAATCTAAAACAAAATATTGAAAAAGCAATTTTAGAATTTATTGGAATTTTAGGAATGTCAAAAGTTGGATTAAGTTTTGTTGAATCTAAAGAAAACTCTGCAGTAATTTGCATAAATCGAGAAATGGTGAATTCAGTTAGAGCATCTCTTTGTGTATTCCCAGAAAAAATAGAAGTTCAAAAAGTTTCAGGAACTTTGAAAAGTTTAAGAAAATAATTTTCTAAATTTCGTGATAGAATCAACTATCATTGTCAAATAAACTAATAAGACAAATAATTTTATTGCTCCATATCTAAATAAAATTTCAGTAATTGTTTTGAATTCAGGAAATATAAAATAATAGAATATTAACGCTAAAACTAACCACCATAATGAACTATAAACTGAGACAATTTCTTTATAATTATAACCCCAATCATATTCCCAAACTCTTATATGTCTGTTTAGAAAAAAAATTCCAGATATAAATTCAAGCAAAGTCAAAGAAAATAAAAATAATAAACCTCTATAAAATAAATTTATGTCTAGATAAGAAATAAGTAAAACAATAATTGCTCCAAAACCATAAGCTGGAAGGTAGATACTCTGTAAAAATCCTCGTTTTCTAAATTTATCATAAAAAATTTCTGAAATTAATGTTTCAAGTATCCAACCAAAAAAACTTCCAAAAAGAAAAACCAAAAGCACCTCTTGAATTAACATAAATAAATTAAGAATAAGATGTTTTAATTTCTTTGTATCCGCCCCGAAAATTTTATAAATACTTTTCTCTCTAGTTTTTTCAGAGATAATTAAAGAAAAACATATTATTATGATTTTTAAAAAAATATAAAATGGATATGCCAATAGACATACAGCATCAGCAAATGGGTTATGATAGAACTGCGACCATGTTTTCGCCCGAAGGACATTTACTTCAGGTTGAATATGCTGAGAAAACAGTTCGATTAGGTCCGTTAAGCATTGGAATGGTTTGCTCAGACGGAGTTTTTATATTGGCTGATAAAAGAATCCGAGACAAATTAATTGTTCAAAAATCTTCTGTAAAAATTCACGAAATAGATTCACACATAATCGCGAGCGTTGCAGGAATTGTCTCAGATGCAAGAGTTTTAATCGAGAAGGCACAAGTTCTTTCACAACAAAATCGATTAACTTATGACTCACCAATTGAACCCGAATTAGTAACAAAAGAATTAGCAGACATAAAACAACAATTTAGTCAATATGGTGGAGCACGTCCTTTTGGAGTTGCATTAATGATTGCAGGTGTTAACAACAAAAAACCAGAACTTTTCACAAGCGATGTTACAGGAAATTATATGTCTTATCATGCAAATGCCATAGGAGAAAACGACGAAAAAGTAAGAGAAATCTTACGAGAAAGATACAGACAACACTTAACAATTAAAGAAGGTGTTAAATTAGCAACTGAAATTTTCCAAGAAGTAAAAGAAAAAGATTTTAATCTAGAAAATCTTGAGTTAGCATATATAACTAAAGATAAAGAAAAAATAAAAAGATTAGAAGGCGAAAAAATAAAAGAATTATAATGGAACATTATTGTGATATTTGTGTGGTAAAAAGATTATGTGGAAACAAAAGTGATTATTTTAATTGTGATATTTATAAAGTTCAAGAAGATTTTTATGAGATGATAAATTCTTTAGGTAAAATAAATAGAGAAAAGCTCCAATTATTTGCAGACCCCTATATGGTTGGTTTAGAAAAAATGACTAATGAAGCAGAAAAATTAATTAAAAAATTGAATAAATAAAATGACACAAACACTAGCACGAATTAAGAGAGCAGGAAAGAATTTTGAAATAATGGTTAATTTGGAAGATGCTTTGAAATTTCGAAAAGGTGAAACAGATTTTCTTGATGTAGGTAATTCAATTTTTACAGATGTTAAAAAAGGAGACCGGGCATCGTCACAAGATTTAGAATTAGCATTCAATACAGCAGATGTTTTAGAAATTGCAAAAAAAATTGTTAAAAGTGGAGAAGTTCAGACAACACAAGAACATCGAGATGCAGAACAAGAAAAAAGATTCAAGCAAGTTGTAGATTTTTTAGTTACTAATTCAATGGATCCAACAACAGGTAATCCACATACAGCCGAAAGAATTAAAAACGCTTTAGAACAATCTCATATTAATATAAAGAATACTTCAATAGAAAATCAGATTAAAGATATTCTTGAAAAGATAAGTTCAATTATTCCGATAAAAATTAACACGAAAAAAGTCAAAGTTATAATTCCTGCGATACACACAGGAAAAGCATACGGAATAATCACACAATACAAAGAACACGAAAACTGGCTTCCAAACGGAGACCTTGAAGTTATCGTCGCTGTTCCCTCTGGAATTGTAATGGACTTTTATGATAAACTAAACAATGTCACACACGGAAGCGTGATGACAGAAGAAATTAAAGAATAATAAAATGACAAAAAATAAATACACTTTAGAATCATATTGGTGCGGTTGTTTGGGTATATGTAAGCATCCAGAAATAGCAATATATGAAAATGGAAATCTTTATCTTCCAGTTCAAGATGAAGAAAAAGGAAAACACCTTGTAAATTGTTTAAATCTTTTTGAAGAAGAAAAAGTAAAACCAAAAGTTATCACCGCTTCACATACTACGGGAATAGCAAAATTAATGATATAAAATGACAAATAGACAAATCGTAATACCTGGCGAAGAAATTGCTAAAGGCAATGATTTCCTACCTGGTGAAAACACAGAAAAACGAGGGAATTCAATAATTGCATTAAAATATGGATTATTAGAAGAATCAAATAAATTAGTTAGAATAATTCCTTTGTCAGGAGCTTATCAAGCTCGAAGAGGAAATTCAGTAATTGGAAAAGTTGTAATGATAACTTTCAATGGTTGGGTAATTGACATTGGAGCATCAGACACAGCATTCTTATCTTTAATGGAAGTTCCACGATTTGTAAACAAAGATGGACTTGAAGAAGTAATGGAAATCGGAGACATGGTAATTGCAAAAATTTGGGCGATAAACAAAAGAGGAATTGATTTAAGTATAAAACAAAGAGGACTTGGAAAAATCGATGAAGGGATAATTATAAAAATAAATTCAAACAAAGTTCCTAGAGTGATAGGAAAAGAAGGAAGCATGATAAAAATGGTAAAAGACGAAACAGGTTGCAACATTACAGTTGGACAAAATGGAACAATCTGGATTAAAGGCGACAAAGTTGAAAATGAAATTTTCGCAAAAAGAGCAATAGAATTCATAGAATCAAAATCTTACATAAGCGGTTTAACCGACGAAGTAGCTAAATGGTTTAAGGAGAATAAAAAATAAAATGGCAAGGGCAAATCAAAGATTTTCACTCACCCAAAATAATTGCAGAGGTAATTTTGAATGAAAGAATTTATACGAGACGACGGAAGAAAGTTTGATGAAATTCGTCCAATGAAAGCTAAGGTTGGAGTTGTTCCAAATGCAGATGGTTCAGCAATGTTTCAATTCGGCGACACAATCGCGATTGCTTCAGTTTTCGGTCCTAAAAAAATGCACCCACAACATTCTCAAGACCCAGAAAAAGGAACTCTAAGGTGTAATTATAATATGTTTAGTTTTTCAGTTGAAGACAGAATCCGTCCAGGTCCAAGTCGAAGAAGCACAGAAATAAGTAAAATCACAGAGTGGGCTTTAGAACCAGTTTTAATGATTGATAGTTTTCCTAATCAAGTTATTGATGTTCACATCCACATTATTCAAGCAAGTGCTTCAACTCGTTGTGCAGGAATAAATGCAGCAGCAATGGCTTTGGCTCACGCAGGAATTCCTATGAAAGACATGGTTTCAAGTATTTCAGTTGGAAAAATCGACAAACAATTAATTGTTGATGTAAACAAATACGAAGATTCAGTTTTCAAAGAAGGAGAAGGAGCAACAGATATTCCATTTACTTTCACACACGACGGAAAAATTACTCATTTGCAATTAGATGGAAAAATTTCAAAAGAAGATTTTAAAACAGTAATGAATTTAGCAAAAGAAGGTGCTAAAAAAGTTTACGAAGTCCAAAAGCAAGCACTTAAAGATTCAATTGAGGGAAAAGAATAATGGATTCAATGATAACACCAAACATGACTGGAGAAAGAATAAGAAAATATTTAACAGAAGGAAAAAGATTCGACGGAAGAAAACCTTTTGAGTTTAGAAATATTGAAATTGAAACAAAAATTTCAAAAAATGCAGAAGGTTCAGTAAGAGTAAAAATTGGAAACACAGAAGTTATGGTGGGGGTTAAAATGGCAACTTCAGTTCCTTACCCAGATTCACCAAATGAAGGAACAATGATGGTAACTTCAGAATTACTTCCATTAAGTTCACCAAGATTTGAATATGGGCCTCCAAAATTCCCAGCAATTGAAGTAGCAAGATTAGTTGACAGAGCAATCCGAGAAAGTAAGTTCATACAATTTGATAAATTATGTATTAAAGAAGGAGAAAAAGTTTGGACTGTTTTCATAGATATTTACACAATTAACGACGACGGAAATTTACAAGATGCAGCTTCAATTGGAGCATTAGCAGCTTTGAAAAGTGCAAAGATTCCAAAGTATGATGCAGAAAATGATAAAGTTCTTTTTGGAGAGTGGACAGATGAAAATCTTCCAGTGTCAAAAGATTTACCAATTTCAATGACTTTCCATAAAATTGGAAATAATTTTATTGTAGACCCAACAAGAGATGAAGAAGACATTAGTGAAACAAGATTAACTGTTGGAAGTACAGCCGGAATGATTTCATCAATGCAAAAAGGAAATTCACAAACTTTAAGTATGGAAGATTTAAATATAATTTTAGATAATGTAGATAGTGTAAGAAAAACTATTGCAACAGCAGTGGAGAAAATAAAATGAACATAAACGATTTCACACGATACGAAAGAGCAAGAATTCTTGGAGCAAGAGCTTTACAAATCGCAATGAACGCACCTTTGTTAATTAAAATCAGCCAAGATGATTTAGAAAAAATAAAATTTGACGCATTAAAAATAGCTGAAGTAGAACTCAACTCAGATGTTCTTCCAATTTCAATCCACAAACCTTTCCCAGAAAAAAAGAAAGAAAAATTAAGAAGAGTAAAAGAACAACAAATCTCTGACGATAAAATAGAAGAAATTGAAGCTAAAGAAGAAGAGGAAATTGCAAAGAGTGGAGAAATAATGGAAATCGCAAATCCAGAAGACGAAGGCGAATCTGAAGAATCTGAAGGAAGCGAAGATATTGAATAATTCTAAAAATTTAAAAATAAATTTTTTTCTAATCTATTATGAAAACTTTAATTACTGGCATGTGCGAAGGAGAGTTATATCCTGAAATTTATTTTCAGTTTGATTTAAAAAGAGTTGGAGAACTTTATTCTTATTTGTTAAAAATTCCTAAAAAAAATAAAATAATTTGCAAAGATGATGAAGAAGCAGAAAAGGAATTAGATAAATTAAATAATGAATCACAAATAGAGATTATTGGTTCTTGTAAAGGTCTTTGTGTTGCAGGAGCAATTTCTGATGCATTAAAAAGAAGAATGAATGTTTTCTCCCCTGAAAAATATCTTTTTGATTATGAACCGGTTATTTTAGAAGATGTTGTTCAATTATATTTTGGACTTGATAAAAAATCCAAAGAGATATAAATATTCATTCAAAAATAAAGTTCACATTTTCAAACCAATATTCTAAATCCAAATCTTAATAAAACCTTGAATTCTATCTAGTTTATGGTGGTGATAAAAGAGGTATCTGCAAAATCAATTTTAGATTCAAGAAAAGAAAAAACTATTTCTGTAACAATTAAAACAAATGTTGGAAAGTTTTCTGCAAGTTCGCCAAGTGGAAAATCAACTGGAAAATTTGAAGCAAAAATTTACAAAGAATCCTTAGAACAAGATATTGAAACTTTAGAAAAATTTAGTGATTATTTTCAAAATGAAATTCTAGAAAAGTTTAGTGATTTGCGAAGAGTTGAAGATATTCTTGACAGACATGTTGGAGCAAATACACTTTTTGCATTAGAATCTGCAATTCTAAAAGCAATGGCAAAAGAACAAAAAAAAGAAGTGTGGGAGATTGTTGCTTCTTCACATGAATTTTTTGCTAATGCAAAGAATCCTAAAAATCTTCCTCGTTTAGTTGGAAATTGCATCGGAGGTGGAAAACATTCAGAATCCATAGACGGAAAAAAACCAGATTTTCAAGAATTTTTATTAATTCCTGATTCAAAATCTGTTATTAAATCATTAAATGTAAACAAATCTGCAAAAATAAATGCAGGACAAATTTTGCAAACCGTAGACGATAAATTCAAAAAAACAAAAAACGATGAGAATGCTTGGATGACTTTTTTCGACGACAAAAGAGTTTTAGAAATTCTAAAAGATTTGAAAGATAATATTTATGATGAAATGAAAATTTATCTTGATGAAGGTTTAGACATCGCTGCATCAGGATTTTATAAGAGAAAAAAATATCATTATAAAAATCCAAAATTAGAGAGGACCCCTGAAGAACAATTAAATTATTTATCAAATCTAATTAAAAATTTTAATTTATTATATATCGAAGACCCTTTTGAAGAAAATGATTTTGAAAATTTCACAAAACTTTTGAAAAAATTTCCAGATAGATTAATAGTGGGTGATGATTTAATAGTAACAAATGTCAAGCGATTAAAAAAAGCAATTGAAGAAAAAAGTGTAAATGCGATAATTGTAAAACCAAATCAAAATGGTTCTTTAATCGAAGTTAAACGAGTTTGTGAGTTAGCAAAAAAACATAATATAAAACTTGTTTTTTCACACAGAAGTGGAGAAACAAAAGAAAATATTTTGGCTGATTTGGCTTTTGGTTTTCAAGCAGATTTTTTCAAATGCGGAATAACTGGCGAAGAGCGAGAAGCAAAGTTAAACAGATTAATTGAAATTGAAAAGAGTCTGAAATAATTCCACAAAAAGTTTTATAAAGCAAATTCTCCCTCATTTCTTAATGGTAGATATAATCGAAGAAGTTAAAGAAAATTTAGAAAAAGGAGAAGAAGCTTTAGAAGAAATTGCAGAAAAAGTAGAAGAAAAAATTGGAATTAAGAAAAAATCTACAAAAAAAGATTTAGCAAAAGAAGCAGAAGCAGAATCTCTCGCAACTGAAAAACCCGAATTATCTTTAGAAGATAAAAAAAAGGTATTATTAGAAAAAGCAAAAAAACTAAAATCAAAAGTTGATGTAACTGAAACTTCTGAAGAATTAAAAGAACAAGTTAAAATCAAGAAAAGAGATGACATGCTTATTCCTTTGGAAGATTATGTTAAAGCAGGAATTTATCTTGGAACAAAAGTTGTAACTCCTGATATGCGCCCTTTTATTTACAGAAGAAGAGCAGATGGCTTGGCAATTTTCAATACTGATTTAATCGACGAGAAAATCAAAGAAGCAATTGAATATATTTCTAAATTCGATGCAAAAGATATTGTCCTAGTTTGTAAAAGACAAGCTGGTTGGCGAGCAGCAAAAATGTTTGCAGAACTTACAGGAATAAAAGTTTTCACAAAAAAATATCCTGCAGGAATTTTAACAAACACAAATCTTTCAGATTTCTTCGAGAACGAATTAACAATTGTAACAGATTCGTGGTTAGATAAAAACGCACTTAATGACACATTAAATGTTCAGAAAAAAGTTTTAATGGTTTGCGACACAAACAATTTTGCAAAAGGTGCTGACCAAATTATTATTGGAAATAATAAACACTATAAATCTTTAGGAGTAATTTTCTATCTTTTAACAAGAGGATTTTGTAAAGCAAAAAAGATTGATGCTAAAATTCCAGATTTAGATTGGTGGACTCAAGAAGGAGATTAAAATTTGACTTCGTCAAATTTTAAAGTTTGAGGTTTTAATTTCTTGAAGATAGTTAATGTTAAAAAGTTTTAAGTTATTTTAGAATTTATGAAAAAAGATTATCAAATTTGGATGCCCGTTAAAACAGAGATTAATAATACTGATTTGCGTCCAAAAGGTTGTAAGCCAAGGGAAGTTTGGATTTGTAATGTTGGAGAGAATATTGGTTTTGAAGAAGATGGAAAAGGAAAAGAGTTTACTCGTCCTGTTTTAGTTCTCAAATCGTTTAATAAATATTTTTGTTATATTGTCCCGCTTTCAACAACAAATAAAAGAGGAAAATATTATCATGCTTTTGATGGAAAAACAGGCAAAACAAGCATTGCATTGTTGAGTCAGTCAAAACCAATTGATACAGCAAGATTGTCAAGAAAAGTCGGATTTGTAAATAAAAACGAATTCAAAATAATTCAGGAAAAACTCAAAGAAATTTTATTTTAATTGTTCACTCTGCAAAAGCAGAGGGTGTCCCGAAGGAATTTGTAATATTACAATAGGTTTGGAGTTTAAATAATTTTTGGGAGCATAGTTTATAGATATTGTAGGTTTATATAAATTATGATTTGATATATGAATTTGTCGTCGGTAAAAATAGAAAATTATAAATAGTTTTGATGATTTGTTTTGGGATGGAAAATAAAACTAATTTTGAAGTAACTGAAGAAGGAGAGCAAATGGTAAAATTTCTTAATTCTCTTAAACATTATGTTCCAGGAGTTGATAAATTAATAGGAAAGATATCAAATGAAAGAAATTGGAAAAATCATCTTGTCCATGCAGAATTTGTTAAAAGAATCTTTGAGATGGGGGGATTTAAGATTACGAAAGTAGAAAATAATTTTAATGAAAATGGAAAATCCTATGATGTGGATATTGAATTAAATGATTCTATTAACATACAAGTGTGGAACGGAGCAAGTATATCAAATAATAAAATAAATAATATGAAATTTGGATATGACTCTAAAGGATTTATTTTTCATTATACTGGCGATGATTTAAAAGAGGATAGGAGAGTATTTACAAAAAAACTTATGAAGCAATTACCTGACAATAATCTTGGGATTTTAATAAATTTAGAAAATCAATCAGGAACAATTGACCCAGAATATTTAATAGATAAAAGTGAAATGCCCTATAATAAAATTTTTATTAAATTGTATCATAGATTACTTGATTCAAATATAAATGGGCCAAAATTTCCAGAAGCAGAAGTCTTTCATTCAGATAAATTTAAAGAAATGGAGATCGTCAAGGAAATAATAAATCAATTAAGTTATACACTTAAACAAGAGGTGGATGAATCAATAGCAAAATTTAATAGTATCTTGAAAGGGAGTGAAAATGAAAATAATTGATGACTCTATGAAAATTCTAACCTTCATTTACAAAAAAAAGAAAACAAATGAGATTGAAATAAATAAAGAAAGTCAGTTGGATAAAGAAAGGGTAAAGAGAGCATTAAGATTTCTTGAGCAGGAATATTTAATTAGTTATGAATCAAAAAGACTTGATGGGATTAAAAGAGGGATACAATGTGACTCAAATGGAATAAAATTAATTGAAAGTCCTAAAGATTCTCAAGAGAGAAAAAATATTGCGGTAAATTTTAATTTGAATATAGATTCTGTTTTTAAGGCTGATTTTGAATCTCTATTGAAGTTAGATTCAATGTTTAAAGGAACTTTATTTTAAGTTTAATTTTCAGATAATTTTTTATATACCTCTTTTTTGTTATAATAATGGAAAGAACAAAAGGTCAAATAAAATGTAAATATTGTGATAACTGGATTTTTTCTCCAATCGCATTTGGAAATTTTTAAAATGTTCTGGACAGAATTTTATCATTTTTTTAAATCAATGGGTTTAATTGGCAAATTTTTCTTTATTCTTATTTTCTGGCCAATAATTTTAATATTTTATATCTCTAAATTTTTATTAAACTTAAAAAATAAAAAATGGTAACCGAAGTAAAAAAAGGAAAATTTGAAGGAAATAAATTTTGGTTAATTTTCTGGATTATTGTTTCATTTCCTATAGCAATTGGTTATTATTTATCTAAAACAAATGGTAAGAGTTGGTTTCATAAACACCCTATATTAACTACTATTGGAATTTATTTTATTGTATTTATTTTATTTGGTATATTTGGAGAGAGTTCAGCATTTAAATCGATAGATTCTAATCATATAGATAGGGATTATAGAGATGTGAATCAAATTCAAGAAAAGATTAGTTTAAATGAAGCTCTTTCTTTGTGTTATAAAAAAGCTGAAGAGTGTACAGATAAGGAAACTAATTCTGAAATTGAAGCCCAATATTATAAATCAGCTTTAAGACAATCTTGTTTACAAATGTATTCGGCATATTCTCTTTCTGCTACTGAATCTATTGCAATGGGAGATTCTGAAATAAAAAAATTTGAAAGCGAAGGTGTTGTAGATTTATTAGAGTTTACAAAAGAATTATGCTAAAATAAAATGGTATTTAAATGTGATAAATGTGGAAAAGAATTTGAAAAGAAAAAAGATGCAGAAAAACATGAGAATAATTGTAAGAAAAATTTTAATTCTATAGAAAAAAAACATCGTGAGATAATACTAAAAGATATAGATGAATCAGAAATAATTGAGGAAGAAATGGGGAATGATAGGTATCTTGTTCTCACTAAAAATTATTTATATTTTATATCAATAGGGATTTCAACAGGTTTTTGGGGAGGAAAGAAGATAAAATCATTCCCTATAGAAAAGATAACAAGTGTTGATATTGGAAAGAAAATTTTAGCTTCATATTTAGAAGTCACTGCTGCAGGAATGGGAGGAAATTCTTTTGCAGGTGCAGGATATACTGCATTTAATGAAAATAGGATATTTTTTGCTAATAAAAAATTGGATAGATTTAGAGATATCTCTAAAAAAATTAGAGAATTAATGAACTGTTCAAAATATCCTGATAAAAAAGAAATTTCTTTATCAGATGAGATAGAAAAATTATATGGATTAATGAAAAGAGGGATAATCACTAAAAAAGAATTTGAAAACAAAAAAGAGAAATTATTAGAATAATAAATATAGAAAGATTTAGTAAATAATACGAGATGATTAACAACAAAGAAAATAGATGGGAATTATAATTAGAGATGCTTATTCTTTTGTAAATAAAATTGAGGAAATATTGAGTTCAATATAAAAATTTAATTTTACACTTTCATATATTAAAAGTTCTAATTCCCAAACTCAAAATTTAGCGAAGCTAAATTTTCATAAAGTGAATCAAAGATTCTCATTTTTCTCACGCTGTTCGAAAAAACAACCAACTTTTTTCAGGTTTACTTCCATAATGCGTTTTAACTAAAACATATTTTCCTCGAAGCTGTTTTCCAAAAATTTCAATCTCAATTTTGCCCTTAGTAAAAATATTCTTTAGGATATTTTTCGGGGTACGCCCTTGGGTGCCAACATCTTTTTCAATTAATTTATAATTTCCTTTGTCCCAAATTTTTACAATTCCTTTCCCATAACCTTCTTTAATTTCACCTTCGAATTTCGCATAACTTAAAGGATGGTCTTCAACTTGAATTGCAAGTCGCTTCAAATGTTTTTTCTTTGGAGGTTGTTTTGGAATTGCCCAAGATTTCAAAACACCGTCGAACTCAAGACGCAAATCCCAATGTAAATGCGAAGCATGATGTTCTTGAATAACAAAAATTCTTCTGTAGCCAGAATTTTTTTTTGCAACACTTTTCTCGACAATAGCTTTAGGCTCACCTGATTTCCGCAAATTCCTCTTTTTCAAATATTCTCTAAGTCCCACAATAAAATTATGTTTTCTTCATATAAATATTTTGTTAATATCGATTTTTTAGAACGAGAAATTTTAAAAAGGAAAATAGATTCTAGAAGTTATGGGTGGAAAAAGAGGAGCAAAAAAAATTGAACCTGTTCAAAAATTCCCAACAAAAACTTATGTAGTTACTGCTGCCCAAGGAATTCAAAATCCTTATTCTGCATATCATTATGATAAAGATTCTTCTAAAGGCAAAGTTATTGAACCCTTGTTAAAAAATATTGAAAAATATGTTGCAGAAAATAAAGGAGAATTGCAAATTTGTGCTGTTCCAGGAGCTTATGTAAATGAAATAGAATTAGATTCTTCTTTGTGTGAAAGAGAAGATATTTTCATGGAAAAAAATGCAAACAGAAGATTAAATAGGCAGAGAATAAAAGAACAAGTTAGAAGAGATTATTGGGAAGAAATGAGAATTATCAAAGAGGAAGGTAAAAAAGAATTTTCAAAAGAATATCCTATGCATTATTTTTGGGAAGAAATTCCAGAGACTGAATATAAAATTACTGGACAAAGATTAAATACAAATGCAACAGTATTTGCAAGTCCAACACCTTCACAAAATAGAGACCCTTTTGTTAGAAAAAAACAATTTACCAAAAAATATGGGGGAAATTCAATAATAATTCCAAGTACCAAACAAAAACTTCAACCTGTTGCAATTGGGCAGGCAGGAAATTATCCTCGACTTATGATGGCAAGTGGTTGTATAACTAAACCAAATTATAATACTTCAAATGATAGAGGTTTTCTCGCAAATGAAGAACATGAATTAGGATTTTGTGTTATAGATGTTTTAGACGATAAACTCTATTTACCAAGATTGGTACAAGCTCAAGAAAACGGAACTTTCATCGACTTAGGAGTTAAATATGTTCCTGGAAAAGATCCAGAAAAAATCAAAGCACATGTTTTAATTTTAGGAGATGCACATTGTTCTGAATTAGATATCCTAACTGATAAAGCAAATGATGAAATGATTTATGAATTTGATCCAGCATTTATTCATATCCATGATGTTTTTAATGCAAGATGTATAAATATACATGAAGCCGACGATGAAATTACAAAAATAGATAAATCCGAAAGAGGGCTTGATAGTTTGGAAGAAGAATTAATATTAACAGGTAATTATCTAGCAAAAAAAGCAAAGCTTGCAAGTCGTGGACAAGTTGTAGTTAATTATTCTAATCACGATGATATGCTTTATCGTTGGTTATCCCAAGGTCATTATAAAAAAGATAATGGAAAAAATCTTAGAATTGCTCATAAAATTATAGGGGCTTTCAGAAAAGGAGATTCAATTTTAGAAACAGCCTTGAAAGTAGTTGGAAAAACTCCAAATAATGTTAGATTCTTAAAATTGGGAGAAGATGCAATTTATTGGGGTTATCAATGTGGAATGCATGGACATAAAGGTAAAAATGGTGGAAGAGGAAGTTTGAAAACTTTAATGGAAGACGGAAAAATTGTAATGGGGCATGTTCATCAATTAGAAGTTAATCAAGGTTCAGCATCGGTAGGAACAAGTTCAATCATCCCTTTAGAATATCAGTTAGGACAGTTATCAACTTCTATGGCAGGAAATGTTGTTATTTATCCAGAAGGATTAATGCAAGCGCTTCCAATTATTAAAGGTCGTTGGAGAAAATAATTTATTTACAAATATTCTTTTACCAATTTATTTCTCCTCGACAAACCACAAATTTTCTCACGAAACATTTAAATAGCTAAAATTTCTGGATTAAACATTAACTAAGATGAGTGCCTTATGTAAATTCATGTTCAACCTTGAAATTAAGGTATGATGCAGTAGCAGTCATAGTTGTGGTTCTAATAAATAATATTAATTCTATTTTTCCGATTTATCGTCGGAGATTTAGATACCAGCCAATAGTAAGGAGTCGTGTGAAGTGATTTGTTTTCTTATAAACAAATTGCGCAATTGAATTTATCGTCGATAAATTATGATATTGTTAAATCCAGTTGATCCTGCTGGCGGCTGCGGCTCTCTGGTTTGCAGTTAGACATGCAAGTTTTTTTGTTGATTCTTCGGAATTAGTAAAAGGCGAACTGCTCAGTAACACGTAGCTAACCTACCCTTAAGTCAAGCATAACCTCGGGAAACTGAGGATAATACTTGATAGGAGATTTACCCTGGAATGATTAATCTCCAAAACTCGAGCTTAAGGATGGGGCTGCGGCGGATTAGGTTGTTGGCGGGGTAATAGCCCACCAAGCCAAAGATCCGTAAGGGCTCTTAGCGGAGAGGCCCTGAGAGGGAATCTGAGATACTATTCCCAGCCCCACGGGGTGCAGCAGTTAGGAATAATCTACAATGCGCGCAAGCGTGATAGTTTGAGCCAGAGTGCTTTTCTATTTGAAAAGCTTTTGCCGAGTGCAAAAAGCTCGGCGAATAAGGACTGGGTAAGACGAGTGCCAGCCGCCGCGGTAATACTCGCGGTCCAAGTCGCAGCCATTTTTATTGGGTCTAAAACATCCGTAGCTTGCTTGATAAGTCTCTTGTGAAATTTTATATCTTAAATATAAAGCGTGCAAGAGGTACTATCAAGCTAGAGACTGGGAGACGTAAGAAGTACGTTCGAAGTAGCGGTTAAATGTGTTAATCTCGAACGGACTCACAAGAGCGAAGGCATCTTACGAGAACAGTTCTGACAGTCAGGGATGAAGGCTAGGGGCGCAAATGGGATTAGATACCCCAGTAGTCCTAGCAGTAAACTCTGCACACTAAACATCGGGACCTCTTCGTGAGGTTTCGGTGCTGAAGGGAAGCCGGAGAGTGTGCTACCTGGGAAGTATAGTCGCAAGGCCGAAACTTAAAGGAATTGGCGGGGAGACACTACAACGGGTGACGCGTGCGGTTCAATCAGATTATACACCGTGAATCTCACCAGGGGCGACAGCAGGATGAAGGTCAGTCTAAAGGGCTTACCTGACACGCTGAGAGGAGTTACATAGCCGTCGTAAGTCTGTGTCGTGAGATGACTTGTTAAATCAAGTAACAGACAAGACCCACATGTATATTTATATTCTATATACAGATTGCCGTGGTAACACGGATGAAAGCGTGGACAATGGCAGGTGGCACAGCCCGAATCCCCTGGGCAACACGCGCGCGTCAACGGTGAATACAACGAGATGCAACTCCGAAAGGAGAAGCCAATCTCTTAAAGTTCATCCCAGTCTAGATCGAGGTTTGTAACTCAGCCTCGTGACAATGGAATCCGTAGTAATCGTTTGTCAACAACGAACGGTGAATATGTCACTGTCTCTTGCACACACTGCCCGTCAAACCAACCGAGTTTAGTTGTGGTGAAACCCTTCGGGGGAGAACCTTGACTAGACAAGGTAGGTTAAGTCGTCACAAGGTAACTGTAGGGGAACCTGCAGTTGGATCACCTCCTATATTTTTTTGAATAACTCAAAAAATATTTTATATTATTCAGTGAATTGCAACTATGCTACTGCCAACAGAAAAAACTTATAAAGTCAAACGAGCTTTACAATTTAATCTTCGTTCCGACGGAGAATAAGGGCTCGTTGTCCAGTGGCTAAGATACCTCGCTTGCACCGAGGAGACCCGTGTTCAATTCACGGCGAGTCCATATATGAATTGAACTTTAGTTTTGTTCGGCGTCGCTACGACGAACAACGCGAAAATTTTGAAAAAAATTTTCAGCACAATTCACCCGAGTCAATAATATTTTTTTCTGTAAAACTTAGTTAATAATTCATATTCACAAAAAAATCTCTCAAGAGATTTTCAATCACGTGAAACTGACGAGAAATCGTCATGGTTCCAAAAGAAATTTTGGGATCATTTTGAGAATAAAGACACAAGGGTCTTTTATATTCAATGAAATAAGCAGAAAAGAAATTTCCACACACAAAACTAAATTTTATAATTTAGAGGCGTATGTATAGAAAAATATACTACTATATATACTGTTAGACGGATAGCTAGGTTTTGGTTTCGATAAAAGGCGTGGCAAGCTGCGATAAGCTCAAGCGAGGTGCATGCAACCCGTGAACTTGAGATACCTGATTATTCCGAGAGGAAAGATTACACTGGGAATTGAAACATCTTAGTACCAGCAGGAAAAGAAAACAAAAGTGATGCCCCTATTAGCAGCGAGCGAAAAGGGCCAAGGGCAAACTGAATCTGTCGTCGAAAGATGACTAGAGATGTGGTGAGGATAAATGACTAAGTCAACGAATCAAAGTTTTCTGGAAAGAAACACCTTAGAGGGTGATAGTCCCGTAGATAAAGTTGATATGTTGTTCCTTAAAAGAGTAGGGCTTCTTGAATTAGAAGTCTGAATATGGCGGGATTAACCGCTAACCCTAAATAAAACCAAAGTCCGATAGCGCACTAGTACCGCGAGGGAAAGCTGAAAAGTACTCTTAACAGAGGGTTAAAAGACTTGAAATCTAACAGTTACAGTTTGTTACTGCTCTTAACAGCTTCGGCTGAAAGAGTTGTAACGTACGTTTAGAAAAACGGGCCAGGGAGTTTTTTCATGTGGCGAGGCTAATTGTATTTTACAAGTAACCAAAGCGAAAGCAAGTCTGAAAGGGCGATAGTCACGTGGATAAGACCTGAAGCCAGATGATCTATTTATGAGCACGCTGAAGTCTTTCGAAAGGAGGATGGAGGGCGGAACCGTTGTTACGCGCATGTACTCGGATGACTTGTGAATAGGGGTGAAAAGCCTATCTAATCTGGCGATGGCTGGTTCCTGCTGAAATATGCCTACGTATAGTCTTGTGTAGTTTGTTAACGGCGTAAAGTACGGATAAAATTTGCAGGGGCAAATGCTTACGGAATTTTTTCCAACTCAGAATCTGTTAACTGCATAGCACAAGAATCAGGGGCGGTATGTAAGATACCGTTCCGAGAGGGGAACAACCCAGACCAAAGTTAAGGTCCCAAAATTATGTTAAGTGTATCGAAAGGCGTCTTGAACCTGAGACACTGGGGATGTAAGCCCAGAAGCAGCTATCATTTAAAGAAAGCGTAACAGCTCACCCATTGAGGTTCAGGGCCCTGAAAATGGACGGGGCTAAACATAATACCGATACTTCGGAAGTATTTTAGATAAAATATTTTAGTAAGCAGGCGTGTTTTCTGCGCAGAAGATTTTGCGAGAGCAAGGTTGGAGCGGAAAGCAATGAGAATCCTGGTAATAGTAGGATGTGATTTTTCTGAGAATGAAAAATGTCGAAAGGGCAAGGTTTCCTTGGCAATATATGTTAGCCAAGGGTTAGTCAGCACCTAAGTTGTATCTTAACTGAGTACGACGATGGATAACAGGTTAATATTCCTGTACTGATTAAATCTTTTGTAAATGTTTGCTTTCGGATAGGTGAGCACTCGAGAGAGTGTTTTAGTAAAGAATCTCGTCGAGGGTAATCCTAAGACACGAGAAAATTTGTTGAACACAATCGCTGATTCCAAGAGCCAGTGAAAAGATGTTTGCTTAACGGATTTAATTAGCTGTACCCATAACCGACACTGGTGCCCAGGCTTAGTAGGCCAAGACATGAAGGGAAAAACCAATTGAGGGAATTCGGCACATTAGTCCTGTAGCTTCGGCTGAAGGGATGTCTATCTTTGTGTATTTCGAAAGTTGTATGCATTGGTAGATCACAGTAACAAGGATGGCCCGACTGTTTACCAAAAACGTAGCCAAGTGCTAATCCGAAAGGACATGTATACTTGGTGAGACCTGCCCAGTGGTGGTGTCTAAAACTCTTTTACAAGGGAGCTAAGGTCCATTAAACGGCGGGGGTAACTATGACCCTCTTAAGGTAGCGTAATACCTTGTCGTCTGAATGGCGACTTGCATGAATGGTTTAACGAGGTTGTCGCTGTCCCCAATTGGAGCCCTCTGAAAATATCGTCCGGTGCACAGACCGGAGACGCCTAGTGGGAAGCGAAGACCTTGTGGAACTTTACTGCAACTTGTTGTTGTGATCTTAAGAAAAATGCATAGCATAGGTAGGAGCGTCGAAGGTGTCATTTCGGTGGCATTGGAGCGAACCTGTAATACTACCTGTTTTTCTTAAGATTGCTTATCCTTTAGGAGACAGCAGCAGGCGGGCAGTTTGACTGGGGCGGTGCCCTGCCGAAAAGATATCGGTAGGACCCAAAGATAAGCTCACCTAGCTTGGAAATCTAGGGACGAGTGCGAGGGCAAAAGCTTATCTGACTGTATTTTGAACAGCAAGAAATGCAGAGGCGAAAGCCGGGCCTAGTGAACCCACGTGCATTTTTAATAGATGCCGTGTCTGATAGAAAAGTTACCCCAAGGATAATAGGCTTGTCGCCTCCAATAGTCCACATTGACGAGGCGGTTTGGCACTTCGCTGTCGGCTCTTCCTATCCTGCGCGTGCAGAAGCGTGCAAGGGTGCCGGAGTTCACGTATTAAAAGGAATCGTTAGCTGGGTTAAGAACGTCGCGAGACAGTTTGTATGATATCTACTAGGTGTGTTATTGTCTGAGTGGAACAATCTTCTAGTACGAGAGGAACGGGGGTTGGATGCCTCTGGTGAGCAGTTGTCATTTGGCAGGCTGCATAGCTACGCATTGTATGGATAAGAGCTGAATGCATCTAAGCTCGAAGCCATCCGCAAAACGAGACAATTAAGGCCGTCATAGAAGATGACGTTGATAGAGTTCTTGTGTAAGATTGAAGGTTCGCCGACAATTTCAGCATAGAACTACTAAAAGCTTTACTTGTATTTTTTCTATAATTTCTTTTCTGTTTATTTCATAGATAAAATTTTATTAAATATCAATTATTTGATTAGGAATATCATTATTCTCTGTAGTTTCTTCAACAAAATCTTTTCCTTCGAATTCACAAATGACTGGGGGATTTTCCATATCTGCTTTAGTTGCTTGTAAACAATCTTCAAAATCAATTACTTTAAATTGTTCTTTGTGTTCTTCGCAATATTCTTCCCACATTTTTTGGCAATTGTGTGTCGAAGGACACCAACTATAACCTGCACTAATTAAACATTCATGCCAATCTTTACTTCCTCCAATAATCATTCCATGGTTAGATGCAAAAAAGAAATAAGTTAAAATTCCTAAAACCATTGCTAATAAAAAAATAATCATTATCCAGATTAAATTCTTTTTATTCATCTTCCAATTTCGTTTATTCTTTTTCCATTCTTTTCTGTGAATTAAACCAATAATTGTAAGTATAACTCCAACAACAAAAAAGAAATTAATTCCTTCATATCGTCGGAAAATTGAAAATGTTCCAAAAATTATCCAAATAACTCCGATGATAAATAAATTATAATAATCAATTGGTTTTCTGTTCTTTCTAAAAATAAATATTAATCCAAAAATAACAATTAAGATTGCAATACTAATTAAAATCCAAGGCAAGTTATACATAATATATCTAATAAAATATCCTTTTTATATTTTTAGAAAATAATTAAAAATTCTTAATTGCTTCAACAATATTCTCTACAACTTTTTTATCAAAAACATCTGGAACAATATTTTCCTCGTTTAAATTTTCCACTGAATTTGAGATTGCTTCTGCAACTTTAATTTTAAATTTGTCGTCGATATTTTTAATTTTATAATCAAGAATTCCTCTAAAAATTCCAGGAAAAACTAAAACATTATTTATTTGATTAGGATAATCACTTCTTCCTGTAGTAATAATTTTAGCACCATTTTTTTTTGCAATTTCAGGCATTATTTCTGGATTGGGATTTGATAATGCAAAAACAATAGCATTTGAATTCATATTTGCAACATCTTTTCCTTCGAGAACATTCTCTCTTGAAACTCCAATAAAAACATCAGCATTCTTTATTGCTTCTTGTAAAGTGTCTTCTTCTGTATCTACAATTTCAGCAATTTCTTTTTTTACTCCTTCTAATTCTCTTTTTTTATTGATAACTCCTTTACTATCGCAAACAATTATTTTTTTTGCACCATAAGATAAAAGTAATTTTGTAATTGCCATCCCTGCAGCACCCGCACCAGAGACAACAATCTTTATCTCACTAATTTTTTTATCTACAATTTTCAAAGCATTAATCAAACCTGCTAAAACTGCAATCGCTGTTCCGTGCTGGTCGTCGTGAAAAACAGGAATTTCCAATTCTTTTTTTAGTCGTTCTTCAATTTCAAAACATCGCGGAGCAGAAATATCTTCTAAATTAATTCCTCCAAAACTTGGTTCTAAAAATTTAATTGTTTTAATAATTTCTTCTACATCTTGTGTTCCAAGACAAATTGGAATTGCATTAACATTTGCAAATTGCTTAAATAAAATTGCCTTCCCTTCCATTACAGGCATAGCTGCTTCAGCACCAATATTTCCCATTCCTAAAACCGCAGAACCATCAGTAACAATAGCAATTAAATTTCCTCGCGAAGTATATTCATAAGAATTTTTTTTATCCTCTGCAATTTTTTTGCACGGCTCTGCAACACCAGGACTATAAGCCAAAGCCAAGTCCTCTTTATTTTTTATTTCAATTTTACTTCTAACTTCAAACTTTCCTTTATTCTTTTTATGCAAATCTAATGCTTTTTCTTTGAAATCCATTTAAACTTTAAGAAAAATTAGATTAAAAATATGTTGGAGAAAATTTGTATACATTATTTACAGAGAATATTTAAAATATAAAAATATAAAACTTTATGAAAAGAGTTGTAGTTATTGAAACCGAAACTTACAAAAATAGTTTGTATAAATTAAAAGACCCTTCAATAATAGTTTCCATAGAGAAAAAAGTTAAGAAACTTCTTGATAATCCTTATTTGGCAATTCCAATGATGAATCAACATTCAGGTATTTGTGAAATACAGGTTGGAAAAAAGTATAGAGTTTATTGTATAAAAAAAGAAAAAGCAATTATTTTGATTTTATTGGGAATGGCATTACATCATAAAGAGAATTATAAGAAAAGTGGAGAATATGAGAAACTTTTCAAACAATTAGGGGAATTGAATAAAGAGTACGGAGAAAATTATATAGAAGAAGTTGAAGATTCAATTAAGAAATCATTTAGTTAAAATAGTATATCTCCCTTCTTTGAAATCTTGCAGAGCAGATTTTAATCCTTTAACAGCTTCTTGATTTGATAAAAATCTCACTATTCGTTTAAGTTCATTATTTTCTTGTTTAAGTTTTTCTAATTTCTGTTCCATATTAAAGTATGATTTTCACACTTTTTATAATTTTGGTTATTGCATTTATTTACAAAATTACTAGAACGGGAAAACTTATAAGTTTGGAATTGGTGATAAAAATATGAAATTAGCAATTGTTTGTATAGCAATTTTAATAATTAGTTTAAGTTTTATTCAAGGAGCAAATTCTATTGGAAATTATTTAGAATCTAAAGTGACTGCTGGAAGTAGCACCCCTATTTCTGATGAGAAAAAACCTTCTCGAGATGAAGTTGATTGTAAAAACTCCGGATGTTTTTTTGATAATCGATGTTATCCTTATGGATATGTGATAGAAGATAAAACTAGATGGTATATAACAGAACAAGAAAGTAATCTGTCTAATTCTAAAAACATGAAAAAATATTGTGCAGATGAAGCAATTATATCTTATTCAAATGGAAGACCAAGAATGACTAGTAAAGATATTTTTGTCGATCAAAAAAGAATTGGAGAAAGTTGCAAAAATAATTTTGAATGTTTAACAAATTCTTGTTTGAATGGAATTTGCATAAATCAAAACGAAGAAATTGAAAAGAAAATAGAAGAAGAGATATCTAAAGAAGTTGAAAAAAGAAAAGAAGAGGCATTTGAAAAAATTGAATCTCAAATAGAACAATTAAGTTATAATAAAACTTATTCTTTGGAAGTTGAGAATGCAGTAATTCCAGTTAATAAAAATCTGATTGAAAAAGTTTTTAGTTGGTTTAGAGGAATTTTGGGTTAATTTTTGAAGAATAATATTTTAAAAAATCAGACAACCAATCGTTACGGGAAACGGCTGTGTTGATTGTGTTAATTTAATGTGAATGTGATTTAAATATTTATGCTCTAAATTTAACTTCTTTTGTATGCTACAACTCTAAATTTAATACGATTAACAATTTCATTAGAAATACTCCCTTCTGTTTTTCCACCTATCCCTAAAACTTCTGCCCCTATTTTTCCTTTACCTTCTTTTTTTGATAATACTGCTAAGTCAAAGTCTATACCATCGGTAATAGAATCATGTGGGAGATAGAAATGATATTTATTAGTTTCATCTTTTTTATCAGATTCATCTACTGCTTCAGTTATATCTTTTAAAATACTTTTAACAAATTCTTTAACTTCCATTTTATTTTTATTTTGCTTTTAATAATCTTAATTCTTCTTTTTTAATTTCTAATTCAATTTCATTCAATTTCATTCTCTTTTTGAAATTTTTTTCTAAATCAGTATGTGCACGAGAAAACATAAACATCCCTAAACTTATTAAGACTATTGAAATTCCCCAATCAATAATATCTATATGGATATTCTTAATTTCTCTTAAAACTAAAACGCCTGTTCCAACAATAATCGCGAATAATCCAAAAATCATTGTATAGTGTGAAGGATTTTCAGATAAATTAAAATTTAATCCACTCATTTCAAATCTCCATCCATCCTTTTTATCATATATGTGATTAACTCATTATAAGTTTTAAAACTTACTCCCCAAAAACCTTATAATTCAGTTATTTCTTTTGTATTTATGGAACAAAAAATTAGACAACCAATCGTTACAGTCTGCGGACATGTAGACCATGGAAAAACTTCAATCTTAGATTGTCTTAGAAGTAGCTGTGTTCAAGAAGGCGAAGCAGGAGGAATTACTCAAAAAATTTCTTTCACACTTTATCCAATGACACAATTAAAACAAGCTTGCCCATTAATAGAAAAATCAGGAATAAAATTAAACATTCCAGGATTTTTACTAATTGACACGCCAGGACATGCAGCATTCACAAATTTGCGAAAACGAGGGGGAAGTTTAGCAGATTTAGCAGTTTTAGTAATTGACATCAACGACGGAATAAAACCCCAAACAGCAGAAGTCATTCAAATTTTAAAACACAACAAAACACCTTTCTTAATTGCATTAAATAAAATTGACAACATTTCAGGGTGGAGGAGGTCTCCGCAAAAAAAAGTTGGAGATCGTGAAGCATCATCAATTTCTCTAAAAGAAAGTATTGAATTGCAACCACAAAATGTAAAACAAATTTTCGACGAGAGATATATGACTTTAATCGGTGCACTAAATAGCCACGGATTTGAATCAGATTTATTCTACAACATTGAAGACTTCACAAAAAAAATAGCATTGATTCCAACCTCTGCACATACTAAAGAAGGAATACCTGAATTAATTATGATGCTCTGTGGACTTTCACAAAAATATTTACAAGATAGATTAAAATTAGGACAAGATGCAAAAGGAGTTATGCTTGAGATTAAAAAAGAAAAATCAACAAATTATATTGAATCAATCCTTTACGACGGAGAATTAAAAAAAACAGACCAAATCGCTGTCGCGAGTTTTGATGGAGAACCAATAATCACAAAAATAAGAATTCTCGAAGAAATAAAACCTCTCTGTGCAAAATTCTCGCCAAAAGATGTAGTTACAGCTTCGACAGGATTAAGAATGCAACTTGTAGAAAAAGATGAAATTCTTCCAGGAATGCCTTTTGAAATTTACAAAAATAATTTAGAAGAAATAAAAACAAAATTCAAAAAAGAAATAGAAAAAAGTATTCAAACATCTAAGCAAGGAATAATCGCAAAAGCAGATTCATTAGGAAGTTTAGAAGCCTTGCTTGTTTTGTTAAAAGAGCAAAATATTCCAGTTGTAAAAGCAGGAATTGGAAGCATAAACAAACGAGATGTGATTTCAGCAAAAGCAAATTTAGATTTGAATGAATTAGATTCAATAGTTATCGGTTTTAATACAGAGATTGACGAGGATGCAAAAGAAATTCAAGGCAATATAAAAATTATTACAGACGAAGTGATTTACAAGTTAATTGAAAATTTAGTTGAGTGGAGAAAAGAAAAACAAAAAGAAATTCAGAAAAAAAGATTAATGGAACTTGCAACAATAGCAAAATTGAAAATTTTGCACCAGTATGTTTTTAGAAATACAAGTCCTGCAATTTTTGGAGTTCGAATTGAAGGTGGCAAATTAATTTCAGGACAAAATTTAATCGACGAGAAAGGAGAAAAAGTAGGAAAAATAAAAAATATTCAATCTGAACAGAAGTCAGTTCAAGAAGCAACAGAAGGCATGGAAGTTGCAGTTTCAATGCCTGGAATTAATTTTGAAAGAGCAATGAAAGAAAGAAATTTTATGTATTCAGATTTAGGAGAATCACAATTTAGAAATTTCAAAAAGAACAAAGATTTATTGTCGCAAAATGAGATTAAAACTCTTCAAGAAATTGCAGAAATTAAGCGACAGAAAAAATCTGATTGGGGAATTTAATGGTTAACATTTTTAAGCCAGAATTTTTAGGAGGTGAATATAACTTAGATAATCATGTTAGAATATTTTATAAAAAAAATTATACAAATGAAGAAGATTGGGGATTTTGTGATTATGAAAACAAAGATGATTTTTTTTATATAAGTATAAATATACCTTCTTTAAAACAAGTTAAATCTGAAACAAAACATAATTCTGATCTCTCTAGAATGTTATACCTTTCTATTGGGGGCCATGAAGAAGCACATGCATTGCAAATGTCAGGTAATTTTACACATTTAATCTCTTGGATAAATAGTATAACAAAATTAAAATTAAGTAAATTAAAAGCTAAAAATTGGGATAAATTATGGGAACCTTCTGAAAAAGTTATTGTATCTTTAGATAAACAATTTGGGAATTTTAGTGAAAATTTAGCAGATATCGCAGAAATTTTTACCTTATTATATAAAAGATATTCTAAAAAAGAAATTTTATATTTTGCAGAAATGGAATTACAAAGAATAAATTCTTTTGGATTTCATAAAAAACCTTTAAAACAAATCTATAAAAAAAATCTCATGAACTTTTTAGAATCTTAATGCCGGTGTGCATGCATTTCTTTTGCTTTTTTCTTCTTATGTCTTCTATAGAAATAATATCCTATTGCCCCGCCAATAATTAAAATAGTAATATATAATCCAGTGTTTGAACTTTTTTGATCAGCAACTCTTCCCTTAAAATAATCTGGATTAAAATAAACATTCTTCAAAACAGTTCGTCTTTCATTAATGCTATCTGTGTATGTAATCTTAACATTTAATTCACCTTCTTTAGGTGTTCCTTCAAAATCTGCAGTAGTATATTCGTTTGAATCCAAATCTCCGACGATGTTTATATTAGAACCTTTAATTTCAACATTATCTTGTTCAGGAACTTCAACAGTCAAAGCTTCAATATCTGATTTTCCAATATTTAATATTTCCAAAGTAATAATTTTTGTAGTGGGATTATAATTCTGAACATGTATTTCAAAATCTGCTCGTGTATCTTTAACATTCAAATCAAATTGCTTTGTTTCATAAGCATCATTTCCAGAATATTTATATTTCACTTCAATTGGATTATCTCCGTCGAGAGCATTAGGGTCAACTCGGACTTTGAATGGTGCGATTAAAAAAGAACTAAAATCTTTTTGATATGTTCCAGAATCAACAGTAACTTTTGCTTGTTCAGGCAAATCAAATGAAATAGGATATTTATTTACTAATTCAAATTCAACTCTTCCACAATCAGGATTTGCAATTCCATCTAACTGAAAAACAACCTTAACATAATCTCCTTGTAAAGCAGGATAAGGATCTTGATTAATTATTGAAGCTTGCAAATTACATTTTTCAGCCAATACTCCGCTAGCACTAAAAATCATTAACACTAATAATAAACTAATCACCTTTTTCATATTATCTTTAGACATTTTTTATTTTTAAATTATTCGTATCTCAAAGCATCAACAGTTTTAATTTTCGAAGCTCGTATTGCAGGCATAACTCCTGAAACAGCTCCAGTAATAACAGCGAATAAAACACAACCTAAAAATAATTCTTTAGAATAATAAGGAGATAAAAATCCCCAACCCAAACTTGTTAAAATTTTTCCAGCAAAAGTCGTAGCACCATAACCCAATAAAACTCCAAGTGCTCCTGCAACTAATCCTAAGAAAGAAGATTCAAATAAAAATATTCCAAATATTTCAGAGTTCTTTGCACCAATTGCTTTCAACACACCAATCTCTTTATATCTTTCAAGAACAGAAGTAATCATAGTGTTTGCAGTATTTATCGCTGAAACTAAAACTGAAATTAATGCAATTAAAATAATAAATCCAATAATGATGTTTAATACACTGGAAAAACTTTCAAGCAAATCATTGAATGATTGAACAAAAAAATCTTCTTTACCTTCTTCCAACCCTCGATGTTTTCTTAATTTCTTTTCAACATTCTCTACAACTTGATTTACATTTTCAGTGTTTACTCTCGCAACAATCCATCCATAAGAATTATTTTCGTTTGCATATAATGTGTTAATATAATCATTAGAGATGTAAACTTGTGCATCGTCTTGCGGACTTCCAACAGAATCTAAAAATCCCACAACCTTCATTTTCTTTCCATTGATTTCAACATTATCATTAAGTTGTACTGCTTTTGAAAAAATCTTATCTGGAATTTGATAATTATATCCCAATAAAATATGACTACTATCTGAAGAAGTAAGCATTCTTCCACTAAAAATTTCAATATCCGAAATGTCCATTACCATTGGATTTTTTGGGTCATATCCGACGAGAAGTGTATAAGCATTTTCTTTTCCAAATTTAACTTCTGCTGATTTAATATAAATTCCTGTAGCTTTGTAAACTCCTGCAGCATCTTCAATCGCATCAATATCTTCGTCGGTTAATTTAAATGTATCATCAATGCTTGCACTTCCCATTGCCGACGCTGGTTGAATCATAATTTTATCTGCCGACGAGCCACTTGCAAGTTCATTTGTATAATTATAAAGTCCATAACCAAAACTAATAAAAATAAAAATTGTAGTAATACCAATCAAAATAGAAAAGATTGTCAAAGCACTTCGTCCTTTTCTTTGCTCCAAATTTCTCAGCGAATATAAAATTGTTTCAATGTTTATCATTTCAATGCCTGCACAGGATTTAATTTAGCTGCCCTCATAGCCGGAATAATTCCTGCAAGTGCCCCAATACTAAAACTTCCTAATAATGCAAAACTAATCAACCAAAAATCAATATGAGGTTTTAATTCTGCACCAATAAAACTATTTATTCCTGAAATCCCGACGATACCTAACAAAGTTCCAAATGTCGCTCCGACAATTCCTCCAATTAAACCAAGTAATCCTGATTCAATAAAAAACTGCAAAAATATCTGATTGTTTTTTGCACCAATTGCTTTCATAATTCCAATTTCTTTTTTTCTCTCGAGAACAGAAGTTGTCATAGTATTAATAATTCCAATTGCTCCAATGAAAATTGAAATCGAAGCGATAATTACAATGAATGCTTGAACTCCACCCAAAATACTATTAACTGTTTTCAAAGAAGCTTCAGGAGTTGAAACAATAAAATTTTCTTCACCAATTTTTACACCTCTTCTCTTCCTCATTAATTTTTCAATATCTTCTTTTAATTTGTCAACTGAATTTTTTTCAACTGGTTGAGCAATTATTATATCAACATTATCTCCATAACCCAATAAATTTTTCATATCTTTTTCATTCATAAAAACTGCATTATCAAGAATAAAACTTCCTTTCTTTTCTAAAATTCCAATTACTTCAAAACTTTTATCTTGAATCAAAACTTTTTTTCCAGGAATAAGTTTTTTCTCTCCCCAACCTTTTTCTTGTGCATAATAATTATATCCTAAAAATATTTTTCCGACATCATCATCTTTTAATAATCTTCCAAGTAAAGGTTCGGCATCCATTTCTTCATACATAAATTTTCTATATTTTCCGTCGGCAATACTTGCAGAATAAGCAAAACTTAAAATATCTTTATATTCAAATTTGACTGTTCCAATATTTCTTCTTGCAGCCAACTTAACATTACTTAATTTTTCTATTGCATTAACATCATCTACTGTTAAGGGTGTAACTGCCCCACTTCCTGGAGGCCCGTATTGAACTCCTGAAGCTTGTATTGTTATAACTTCTGTAGAACTAACACCAAATTGACTTGAGACAGCCAGTTTCAAACCACTTCCTAAAGAAATCAAAGCAACAACTGCAGTAACTCCAATAAAAATTCCCAAAAGAGTTAGCCAACTTCGTATTCCTCGATGTTTTAAATTCTTTAAAGCAAGATTGAAATAATCTTGTATCATTATCTAGAAACCTTTTTTTTACTTTTCAATTTCTTGTGTTTATCATGCTCATGTTTTTGAATTAATTGTTTTTCTTCTTCCTCAATATGAAGTTTCTTTTTTCTTTCTTTAATATGTTCTAATTTTCTTTCTTCTTTTTCAACATTAAATTTATGATTTCTTTTTGTAATTTTTTCAACTTTACCATCTCGTAACCAATAAACAATGTCAGCATATTCTTCTGCAAGTTCTGGCTCGTGTGTTACCATAATAATTGTTTTACCTTCGTCATTCAACTTTTGCAAAAATTCCATAACTTTAATTCCTGTTTTTGTATCTAAGTTTCCTGTTGGCTCGTCGGCTAAAATAACTTCTGGATCATTTGCTAAAGCTCTAGCAATTGCAACTCTTTGCATTTGTCCTCCTGAAATTTGATTTGGATAATGGTCTGCCCTATCTCCCAAATCAACTTTTTCTAAAAGTTCTTGAGCAATTGCTTCTCTTTCATAAATATCAATTCCTTGAAACATCATCGGCAACATAACATTTTCTTTTACAGTTAAATTTGGAATCAAATTAAAACTCTGAAAAATAAATCCAATTTTTTTCCCTCTTATTTGTGATAATTCAGATTCAGTTAATTCAGAAATATTTTCTTTATCTAAAAAAATATGACCATGTGTCGGAATATCAAGACTTCCAACAAGATTCATCGAGGTAGATTTTCCAGAACCACTTGGCCCCATTATTGCAACGAAATCTCCTTTTTTAATTGACAAATCAATTCCATCTACTGCCTTAACAGTCACATCACCCATCTTATAGAACTTAAAAACATCTTCTAATTTTATTATAACTTCTCGATCTTCTTTCCTCTTTTCTTTCATAATCTAAATGATTATTCTAAATATATAAATTCTTCGAAGAAAATTTTTTATCACATTAAAATACTAAAAATTTTTTCATAAAATTAAATCTCCACAAAAATTTAATAGAAGAATTTAAAAACTAATTTTATTTTACAAAATTAAATAAAAAAGAGGCAAACTCTAAACTCGATGAGTAATATGGAGGAAGAAGAAATTTTTGAAAACGATTTTGACGACGAATCTTTAGATTATGAGATAGATGATTTAGAATTAGATTAATCTATTCTTTTATACTTAAAATTTTTTTATTATTTTGTTTATTTAATTCCTCAAAACTTGTTTCAATAGAAAATTCAATTTCATTAACCTCTAATTTTGGAATCCAAATATTTGTGAGTGTTATTTGAATACCATATCCTTGTCCCAAAGGTTCCAAATATATTTTTTTAACAATCTCATTCCCTGAAAGAATATTTATTTCTGCTTTTTCAGATTTGATTAATCCATTATTTCTAATACTGATATTAACATCTAAATATTTTCCATTCATAATCGCAGAAACATCTTCAATTTCTAAATCAGCAAGGCTTTCAATAGAATAGATTTCATTAATTAAATTTGGAATATCTCCAAGAGTTTGTTTACAATCACTAATTGGATACATAATATTATTTGAATTACTTGAATGATTAAATCCTAAAACATGCAAAAGTTCGTGGGTTGCAATATTTGATTGAGGGCATTTAGATTCTTTTATTAATAGAATATTTCCTTGAGTAATTACATTAAAATTTTTATTTTGCGTAACATTTGTTGGCCCTCCTTCTCCGGCAATAAACAAACCTCCTTCAATTCTATTTTTATCGTCACAACTTATTGTTATTTCTTCATTATTAACAACTGGAAAAAATTCAAGAATTGTTTGATTAGACATTAAATCAAAAGCCCTTAACATGTCGTCTTTTTTTTGTAAAGGGCAATCATTTATTTTATAAGAAATTTCTTTATTTGGAAATCTCATATTAGAATAAAATTGCATCTCTTCATCAAAATTATACAAACTAAAATTAGAGCTTCCTCCATTTAAAACAAATTCAATTTTTTGGAAAGGAATAAACCAATAAAAAACTAGCATTATTATTAAGAAAAAAACCATTAACCCACTTAATAATACTTTAATTCCCATAAATTAATTAATTTTAGGAATTATATAAAATCTACTAAAATAAAAAAAATAAAAAAAATAAAAAAATTTATTGAGCTTCTTCTGAATTTTCTTCTGGAGATTCAACAGGTTCTTCAGCTGTTGGAGTCTCTTCAGTGTTTTCTTCAGATGTTGGTTCTTCTGATGAAGTTTCTTCAATATTCGGAACTTCACTAGGTTCTTCAACAATTTCTTCTTCACTCAATTCTAAATTTTCCTGTGATTCTGGAGCATCAGTGCTTTCAGAATTTTCTTCTACATTTGGCATTTCAGAACCTTCAGTTGGTTTTGGCACATTTTCAGAAGTCTCTTCAGGAGTTTCTTGGTTTTGTTGTATTTCTTCTTCCATTTTTATCCTCGTGTTTAATTATAAATTCTAAGAAATAGCCTCTTTTAAAATTTTAGATTTACTCAAAAGTTAGAAAATTAAGATTTATACAAATAAATATCATCTTTATTCTCGATAACTTTGTAATTTGGAAATTTCCAATGATATGAAATAATTTTTGCAGAGTTTTTTAATTCTTTCTTTAATTTTTTTTCAATTCTTTCCATTAAAGTTTTATACTGAAATAAAATTACAATATCATATTTTTTCAAGTCAGCTTTCCAAAAACTTTTCCAATGAATAAATGCATACTTCAAATTAGCCTTTTTAATTTTGTATCTTGAATACAAAACAAGAATTGGATTAATTTCAAACCCATGTGATTCAATGCCTTTTTTTGCAAAAGCAATAACAATTCTTCCGTCTCCAGAACCTAAATCAATAATTTTGTCCCCTTTTTTTACATGAGAAATTTTTAGAATCTCTTCTATTTTTTTCTTTCCAGTTCCTTCATAAGGGGCTCCAAAAAATAAAGGAACAATATAAAATATAATTCCAATAATAATCCAAACACTTGAAATAATTAAAGCTAAAATTAAAAATTCTAAAACTAACATTTTATACAAATTTTTTTTGTTTCGTCTATAATTTTTTGCAAAATTTTTTCATCAAGCCCTGTCTTATTTTTCAATTCCTCTAAATTATGCGAAGATAAATCTTTTGCCAAAACAATTCCTGCCCTAAATAATTTTTCTTTAATTGGATTTGAAATTGTTTTGTAAATTGTAATCGGGTATAAATCTTTTTTTTCAATAAGTTCTTGTAAATTTTCTTTTCTAGGATAATTCCAACTAATTATTCTTTGCCCAACACCTTTGCTATATTCAATTGCTCTATTTGTGCATTTAGTGTTTGTGATAATCCAGCTTTCATCAATTTTATTCTTAGAATTTGTTTTCAAATCTAAAAATCTTGCATATGAATAAAGTGCGACTTTTGTATGGGTATATGTTCCTAATAAATTATGATATTTAGCTTCGATAATCGAAATTTTATCCTTGCTTGCTATAACATCTATTTCATGACTTACATTTTTTCCTTTAAGAATTTGGTCTGTTTTTGTTTTATATCCATAAGCCTGTAAAATTTGAGAAATATATTCTTCAAATAAAAATCCATGTGGACCAAGATTCATAATCGCTCTTTTCAAATCATATCTCGCTGCAATTTCAGGTTTTGATTTCAAAAGATTCAAGGTTCTATTCAGAATTTGTTTTGTTGTTGTCCCTGGTTTAATTTCTTTACCGACTTGATTAGCAATGTTTTCTGCTAATTCTTTTGATGCACCTGCTTTTATTACAGTGTTTATGATTTTGTTTTTATCAAATTCTTCAATAACTCCAGATGCTTTAACGATTTTCATCTCTTTTAATTAATAGGAATAATAAGTATTTAAGTTTTAAGAATTATTTTAATCTTTTTTTGTTAAGAATTTTGTTTCGTGTTTTTCTTAAACTAGAATCCCAGATTGTTCTATCTTTTCCACAATCACAATTGAATCCAGGTGTTTCTCTTCCGCAATTTAAACATTTGTAAGTCATAGTTAATCTAATAAAAACCCATTTATAAATCTTTGGTCTCTGTCACTACTTATCAAAAGTAATTATACAAATCCTCTCAAGAAGAATTGAATAACTATAAATGTGAAATATAATATTATTAATGAAATTCCTTCGTAAATGTCTAATCTTCTTCCGCTTTCAAGAAATGTTACAAAAATTGATGTTGCTAAAAAAAGAAAAACTCCTGAAATTACAAAAGGTAGTAATGCAGAAGTGATTGGATTTATTATTGCAACAACTCCTAAAACAAGTGTGATATTTGCAAAAACTGTTCCTGATTGGTCGCCTATTGCCATTTCTTTGTGTCCTAATCTTATAGCATTTATACCAAAAATTAATTCAGGAAGTGTAGTGGCGATTGAAATCAAAAACAAACCAATGATTATTTCTGGAACTTTGAAATCTATTGCTATAAGATGAGAATATTTTACAATGTATTTAGAAGAGATTAAAAGAACACCAACAGATAATAAAAATATAAATGAATTTTTTATACCCTCTAATTTAGACACTGTTTTATGATTTAATTTTGCAGAATATTTTTTCTTCTTCTTAATCATTCTATATGAATTAACAAAGAAAAGTGTCAATAAAATAATTCCATCTATTCGAGAAATTTGATTTCCAATAAAATAAAGAACAAGTAATAAAATTACTGAACCCCACATAAAGTAAATTTCTTTTCCAATTTTTTTAGATTTGAATTTTATTCCTTTTGCCATTAAAACAAAAATTCCTGTGAGCAAAGTTAAGTCAATAATATTTGCTCCAATAACATTTCCTAAGCTTAGAGAAGGATTTCCTTGTATTGCTGAAGAAATTCCAACAAATAATTCTGGAATAGAAGTAGCAACTGCCATAATAATAAATGCTGCAGTAAATTCTGAAATTCCTAAAAATCTTGCGATTTTTTCCAAAGATTTCACAAGGAAAATTCCACTAATAACCAAGAAAATTCCTGCAATAAGAAAATATAAAAAATGTTGTATCACCATCTAAGTTTAAGGAAATAATGATTTATATTATTTTGTTATTCATTAAACCAATTTAACTTTTCATTTCTTGGAAGATGTTTTATTTCATATTCAAATTTGCAAGCTTCTGATTTATTTTTGCACGGCTTTGCTCTAAGCAATTTCTTAAAACCTTTTTTACAAACATATTTGCTTCCTTTTCCTGTTGCATGTGTATTCATCCGTGCATCAACATCATTTGTCACACCTGTGTAAAACGAACCATCACAACATTCAAGAATATAAACATACCATTTTTTCTCCATAATAAATATATAAAATTAAATTATTTATACTTGCCCCAAGATCTTTAAACATTCTTCGCAAGATTTATTTTCATTTTTTCTTCCATTGCAAACTCTTATAAACTCAAAGTTGCCTCTATTATTATATGTTGTAAGTCTTGGATTAAGGTCGCAAAGACTTGTTCAGGATTAATTCTTGATAATATATTATAAAATGAAAACATTTGAAGAACTCGGCTTAAGTCGTGAGTTTGTGTCTATGCTTGAAAGAGATAACATTAAAACTCCCTCGGAAATTCAGGAAAAAATAATTCCTGTAGTGATAACTGGAAGAGATGTCGTCGGTGGTTCTGCAACAGGTTCTGGAAAGACTCTTGCATTCGCTTCAGGTATTGTTGAAAATTTAGTTAAAAATAGTAAAGTTCAAGCATTGATTTTAACACCTACAAGAGAACTTGCTCAACAAGTTTCAAATGCGATTTCAAAATTTTCAAGGCACAAAAATTTGAAAGTTTTACCAATTTATGGGGGTGTTAATATTTTAAATCAAATTAGACTTTTAAGAAATACAGATGTTGTCGTCGGGACTCCTGGAAGAATTTTAGACCATTTAAACAGAAGAACATTACAATTAGATAATGTTAAGTTTCTTGTATTAGATGAAGTAGATAGAATGTTTGATATGGGATTTAAAAAAGATGTTGAATTAATTTTAAGAGAATGTCCTAAAAAACGACAGACAATGTTTTTTTCTGCAACAGTGTCTTCAGAAATAGAACCTTTGACTAAAAAACACACACAAAACCCTGTTGAAATTTCTGTTCAGTCGCATGTAGATGCTTCAAAATTAAAACAAATTTATTATAATGTTTCAGATAATTTGAAATTTTCTTTATTTGTTCATTTAATAAAAAAAGAAAAAATTAATTTAACAATGGTATTTTGTGCTACTCGAAGAAATGTGGATTTTGTAACTAATAATTTAGTTAGCCTTGGAATTAATGCAAAGGCAATTCACGGAGGACTAAATCAAAACAAGAGAAGCAAAGTTTTAGATGAATTTAACAGCAAGAACAATGTAAATATTTTAGTTTGCACAGATGTTGCTGCGAGAGGTCTTGATATTAAAGAAGTTAGCCATGTCTATAATTACGATTTACCCAAATTAAGTAATGATTATATTCATAGAATTGGTAGAACTGCACGAGCTGGCAAAGAAGGAATCGCAATAAATATTTTATGTAGCAGAGATTATGATAATTTTAATACTATTTTAAGAGATGAAAAAATAAAAATCGAAGAAGTTATAGCTCCACAATTTGAAAGAGTTCAAATGATTGTTAATTCATCAAATAGAAATAGAGATTCTAGCAGAGGAAGAAATAATCAAAGAAATTCTAATAGAAGAAGTTTTGAAAATAATCGGTCCGATAGAGAAGATAATAATCGTGGTGGCTCAAATTATAAGGGACGAAAAACAAAGGGAAATGTTAAGAAAAGAAATTCAAGACAAAATAATTCTTTTAGAAAAAATACTCGAAGACGATAAAATTATTTTTTAGATTTTTTATTAATTTCTTCTTGTCTTTTTTTGCTTTCTTCTTTGAGCTTTTTCAATTCTTCTTTTTGCTCTTTTTTCATTGGTTTTTTACCACTTCGCAATCTTTTATGCATTCCTTGTTGTTTATTTCTCTTTAATCTTTTTGGCATACAAAAACATAATTTTTGGGTTTATATATTTTATTAGTTGAATTAATTTAGAATTCTTCTTTGGTCTTTTTTATCTTTGTATGTTTTAGGGATATAAATTGGTTTTTTTGTTTTTGGATTAAGTCCTGTATAATACATACAAGTTGAAATTGTCATTGGAGTTGGAGTGAAAATTTGAACAGAATTTGTATTTTTTAATTTCTTCATTTTGTTTGCAAGTTCTTTTGCTTCTTTCATTCCAGTTCCTGGATGAGCAACCATAAAATAAAAAGATAATTCTCCACAATCTAGTTTTTTGAATCTTTCTAAAAATTCATCAAGATTTCCTCCTTCCTTATTCATAGCTTCTAAAACTTTTTGACTGACATGTTCAGGAGCAATTTTTAATGTTCCAGAAATATGATTTTTTAATTCTTTCAAATATTCGTCAGTTACAAGATCATATCTTATTCCACTTCTAACATAAAATTTCTTAACCTCTTTTATTTTTTCTATTTCTTTAAATAAATGTATAACTTTGAAATGAGATTTATCTAATTTTTTACAACTCATACAATTTTCTTTACATTTATTGCAAGCCATTCCATACATATTTGCAGAAGGACCTCCAACATCGTCGATGTTTCCTTTAAAATGAGGAAGCTTTGTTATTTTTTTTATTTCTCTAATGATTGATTCTTCTGACCTTGAAATAATTCTTCCATTAGACATTAATCTTAATGAACAAAAATTACAATTCCCAATACAACCTCTATGTGTTACAACACTGAATTCAAATCCTTTCAAATAATTCATTGAAATTTTTCTATCAAATGGAAGTTCATAATACTCATCTAATTCTTTTGAAGAATATTCAGGAAATTTATATTGAAGAATGTAAAAAGTATTGGTTTTTTGTGCAAGGTTTTTTGTGTTGTCAAAACTATTTTGTAAATCGCAAAATTTTTCTTTTGAAATCAAAACTTCTTCGTGACGAGGAATTTCAATAAAATTTGAAGGAAGTTCCCGACTTTTAATACAAGTTCCTTCGATTCCAATTAAAGACTCTTTTTTAGATAATCTTTTTGCTATTTCTAAACATTGTTTCTCTCCATAACCATAAACTAAAATGTCTGCTCTTGATTCTAAAAGAATTGACCTTCTCAATCTATTTTCCCAAAAATCATAATGAGTAAATCTTCTAAATGAACTTTCAATTCCTCCAATTACAATTTTTGAATCTTTGAAATTTTTTTTAACCCAATTACTATAAACAAGAATAGCTCTATCAAAAACTTCTTCCTCATAATTAATTTTTTCACATTCAGCCCGATTTTTCTTTAAAGAGGTGTAGTTTCTAACCATTGAATCAATACTGCCTGAACTTATTCCAAAAAATAATTTTGGCTTTCCAAATTTAAGTATATCTTTTTCATTTCTTGGTGTTTCAATTATTCCAACTTTGTAGTTATTTTTTTCCAAGAGTCTTTTTAATATTGCAATCCCACATAAAGGGTGGTCTGAATATTTTTCTCCCAAAATGAAAATTATATCATATTCCATACAAATTTTAAGAAATGTTTGTTTAAAAAATAGAATGGATTAACTAAAAGTGTGGAAAAATTGAAGAATTACTAAATATAAGCATATATAAGGGGTGATTTGGAATATATTTCATGGATAAACTTCAAATACAAAAATTGCCCTTAAAAAAAGCCTGTTTTGGAACAAAGGAGTGGTCAGAAAATTCAGGCATTTGTAAAAGATGCGAATCAAAAAAAGATTGCGGCAAAGTTAATTCAAGAAGAAATTCTTAAGATATTCAATACTCTTTAACGGGCATCAGTTTATAGAATTTTTTAAGATTAACAAAATAAAGAAAGACTAAATTCCAAACTTGCGCGTTTGCTTTTTGAAATCTCTTCGACTTTTTTTTCTTTAGGCTTTATCTGAATCTTTTGCTTCTTTACATAATACAGATTGTTGCCTATTGGCATTCCATAATAGAGAGAATACATTTTTGGAATATCCATGATAATTAAAAGAAAATTGAATTTAAGAATTTTTTTGAAAAGATACGCCCCAACCGGAATGACTGGGGGAGTTTTAAGAATCTCTTTCTCTAAGTGGACTTGACATATTAATCAATTCGTCAGTAGTAAAATCTTCTTTGAGATTTAAAAAATAACTGGCTTCTTTCTTTAAATCTGAAATATTACTTAAAAGGGGATCCCCCTCTGTATAATAAGCAACTACAATAACTATTTTAGAACGATTTTCATTAACTAATTTAACAGCTTCTTTTAAATCAGAATCTCCTCCAAGAATTATTGCAATATCATAACTATCAGTATGAGCTAAATGAATCAAATCAGTAGCTAATTTGACATCTACCCCTTTTTGATAAATTTCTCCGTTACTTTGCTTTAATATTGTTGTTTTTAAGTCAATTGAAGGGGATTTTTCCAATTTTTCAAAAAATTTAATCTGCCCTTCTCTATTTCTTTTTTGTTTTTGGATATTATCATAATATTTTTGTTTTTGTTTTTCTAAATTATCTATTATATCATTTATTTTAGATTCTACTTTTCTAATAACGTCAGGAGAATTACATTTTTGAATTTCTTGTAAGAACTCTTTATGATTTTTTAGACTTGAGTTTGTCTCACTAATCTTCTGATGGCAACTCCATTTAAAGTTACTAATAACTTTAGCATTGTATCTTCCACTATAAAATATTGTGTTAACTAATTTAAAGTCACTATCTGCTTTAAATCTTTCATCAAGTTGTTTGACTTTAGAAAATATGGCAGGAAGATATTTGTTATAATCCCAGAATCTTTTTTGCCCATCAGAAAACAAATTATCATTAATTAATCTAAGGCATCCATCAAAATTATCTTTATCATTAAATATTAAAACTTTCATTAGGAGTAGGAGAAGAAAGATATTTATAAAAATATCTCTCTCCTGTTATCAGTATTGATAATTTAAGGATAATTAGGTTTATAAATCTTTTTTTTTGAATTTTTATTCATTTTTTAGATTCTCAAATATCTAAAAATTACGCAATTCTACACTTTTCTCCAAGCCGAGATGACTGGGAATTAAATAAGTACTTATTTAATTCCCAACCTTTTTTCTAACCAATTTAGCACTTCGAGAGCTTGTTTATTTGATTTTGGGACAGCTTTTTTTATAACCTCAAAATCTCGTTTGTCAGATTCAATCTCTTTTTTTCTCATCATATTAACCCTTTGATCATGTAATTTTTTATGTTTTTCATTTCGATCTTTAAGTTGTTTTTCTTTGGTTTTATGTTTAGTAATTTCATTCTCCAGGTATTCAATTATTTTATTATAATTTGAACATCCTGTCTTCTTTTCAAAGATTTTTTTAATTTCTTTCAAATTAATAGAATTTGTATGTGGGTCCAACTCCTTAATATACTCCATTTGAATATGAAATCTTTTTGCAATTCCTATTTTCTTTACAATCTGTTTACAATGAGCTAAAATTAACTCTTTCTCTTCTTCTTCAGTTTTTACATAAGGAATTAATTTGCTTTTCTCTACCTTTTTCTGATTATTTATGATGAATCTTCCTTCTAATAAATCATCTTTTTCCCAATGTAAAAGATCTCCTGCTTTAAAATATTTAAGAAGTATTGAAGGAACCCTTGTTGATAATGTGTTTCCATCTGAAGAAACAATTGACTCTCCCCAATTATCTGGATCCCCATTAATGGGGTTAAACTTTTTTTTGGAAAGAGTTTTTTTAATAAGTTGATTGGAGATCATATTATTAAGATTATCTTTGAATATAAAAGATTAACTTTTCATTGAGAGTATTTTACAATTTGTACATTATCTGTTAACCTGTTTTTAAAATTAAATTACTCATTTATAATATGAGTAAATTGCAAATAATCATTGATAATAAGACTGCAAAGCAGATAGTAGAATTAGCAAAAAAAGAAGGAAGAAGTATAAGTAATTATCTAAGAAAAATAATTTTAAAAAATTTAGGAAATAAAAATGATATCTAAGGCAATTTTATTTGATCCACAATTATTTGTAAAAGTAGAATTATATTGCAAAAACAGAGAAATAGATTTCAATGATTTAATTTCTATTTTATTAAAAAAATGTATGGGGGAGCAAGATGAGAAGTAAACCTAAAGTTTCAACTAAAGCCTTCAATAATCAAGTAAAAAAAGAAAAGATAAAGAACATTCTAAAAAATCATCCAGAAGGATTGAGCCCAAAACAAATAGCATCATATTCGACAATAAATGAAAATACTGTAAAATCTTTATTACCTAAAATGCAAGAGATTTCCCAAAAAAAAGGATTAAGAGGTTATTATGTCTTAGTTGAAAATAATCTCCACGGGTTATTTGATTATAAATTACAGAATCTTTGTTTTTGTTTCGAATCTAATAATATTCAAATTGAAAAAAGAGTTTATGAAGAAAATAGTTTAAATGATGTAATAAAATTTAGATTTGAAATAGGGGCTGAGACGAAAAAAGCTCATCTTTATATTGATACCTCTTATCCATTTAATTTTTCTTGTCTGGGACTTTTAGGATATTTATTTCAAAATTTAATTGAGAAATATTGTACAATTAGACCAAATATCTCACAAATAATCATCAAAACTCTTGAATTAAACAAAGATTATTTTGGTGTATCATTAGAAGGATGTAGTTCGATTAGATTAGACACTTTATTATTAGAATACAAATTGTATCACAAAAAGAAAAGTTACGTGAGAGAAGAATATAAGTCTAAAGTGCCAATCCAATTAGATTTTTTATACAATATATTAAATAAAGGAATTTTCTCTGCTGAAATTAATCAAAAAATTTCACTTTTAGACAACCAAATGCAAGAAGTAAATAAACAGCTTCTAATTTTAAGAAAAACTTTGTCCAGATTTATTTTAAAGAAATGACCTCCCAAAAACAAATAATCGCAAATCAGCAAAACGCTCAACTTAGCACCGGGCCAATAAATACAAAGAAGACAAAAAGAAATGCAATAAAATTTGGGATTTTTTCCAAGGAGATGGTCTTGAAAGGATTTTATGCAATTGAAAATAAAAACGAATTTAAAAATTTAGTAAAAGAAGTTAATGAGGAATATTGTCCTGAAAATTTTACAGAAAGATTGTTAGTAGAAAAAATAATAGATTGTGTTTGGAGATTAAAGCGAATAAGGATTGCTGAGACTTCAATAATTAAACAAAGCATCTGGGAGTTTGATGAGATTTTGAGAGATAAGATTGAAGAAAATGATTGGAAAAGATTTTTTCCTTTGTGGGAAAGTAAAATGGGAGAATCTTTATTATGTGCTCCAAAAAATTTCTTAAAAGCATTAGTTCATGATTTAAATGCAAATTTCAAAATCAATAAAGAAAAAATGACTTCCGATGAATTAGAAGAACAAAAAAAGTTTTTAAGTTTCTGTCAAAATCTTCTTAAAAATAAGTGTGAACTTATAGAAAGATTAATCTTAATAAAAGAAACTGAGATGTTAGTTCCAGATAAATCAGAAAGACTTCTTTCATATGAAACAACAATAGAGCGTCAATTGTATCGAGCAATTATTGCTATAAGAAAATTAAAAGGATGGACTTAAAATGGCTTTGTTTTTGAATTTTAATTAAATATTTATTTTAGAGAATACCTCTGAGAACCTTCCTCAGAACTTACCCACATAGATTCTATCATATTATGATTAACTGCAAGATCTCTACAAGTTACAGCATTAATTGTTATCGATTCTCCAGATTTTAGTATTTCTCTGCTCCAGCAAGAATAATACTCATTAACCGTAATCTCAATATTATGCCAATCATAATCATTTCTATTTATTATTTTATACATGGTTAAAGAAGTGCCAACATGTGCTAATTCAATTTCAAATTTAGCTAAATTTTCTTTAGATTGATCTTGCAAATTATCTGGCGAATCTGTTGGGATAAAAGAAAGAATAATAATAGATGATATAGTAAGGCCTACAAGAATGAGTATAATATTTCTTTGTTCTTTTTCTTCTTCACTTTTTGACATTTTAATTTACTCTTTTTACATAAACATGATTTGTTTCTATATGCGGGATTGTAATTTTATTGCCCAAAACAGCTTCATAACTAACTACTCCTTTTGAAATTCCACAAAATTCAATTATATCGTCTTCTAACAATCTTTCTCCAAAATAATCATTCGCCGAGACATAAATAATCTCTTCTAAATATCCAATCCATGCAGTAGGTTTCGTAGCAACTCTTAACTCAATATTTGGAATATCTGAAACTACTTGAATAATTCCTCCTTTAAAACAAACAAGTTTATTTTCGTAAGTTTCACTATATCTCATCAAATCCTCATAAGACACACTAACAGCTTCAGATTTTGCAGATTCATAAGAAGATGGTAATCTCCCATCATTAATCATATTTTGTATATTGTCGCTTTTAGAAACACTCTCTGTGTCTTGAAACATTCCAACAATTACAAAAAATAAAAAGAATCCTATAACTCCTGATAAGAACCAATGTCTTCTAAACCAAGATTTTTCTTTTTTCATATTATTCCAAAATTTCCCTAAACCAATTTAAAACTTGTTTCATGATGTTTTTATTCACAGGGATCTCAATATTATCTACTTTAACAGAATAAGTCTTATTTTCATCCAGATTTTCTAATTGAGTTTCAAGCTGATTAATAGCTTCATCTTTTCGTTCATTTATTTCTTTGTCCACGCTTGCTGAAACTTCTCCAGTGATTTTATTATTGATTTCTTCTGTTTGATTTTTACAGATTCTTTCTGAACAATAATTTGTTTTACATTCAAAATTATTAACACATTCTTCGCTTATGTTTTTCTGTTCAACAAAAACATTTTTTTGAGTATATCTTTCTTGTCCGTTTGGAAATCTAACAACATGTTCTTCTGCACAATACTTTCCCTCTTTAACATAGCCATAAGAATAAAGTTTTTTATCCAAAACACATCCTTCAATTTTATAAGTAGAAGTATGTGAGTTAAGAGTTGCCCCTTCTTCACCAACAAAAGGTGCTGGAAAATTTGCCCCTTGGACAAATGCAATACTAATAATCAAAATTGTTATGCAAACAATCGCTAATTTCATGGTTCTATTATATGTTTGAGGTTTTTTAAAATCTTTGTTACAAACATTTGTATCTCCGCTATTAAAATATGTTTGGTATAAAGGTTTGTATGAGCAAACATGAAAAAAACGTTCTTGAAATTCTTAAAAAAGATGAAATAAAAAGTACCAATGAAATCCTAAAAGAACTGGAAAATAAAACTGGAAATTCAATTAATTGGCATTTACTTTATAGACTTCTTAGAGATTTGGCTGAAGAAAAGAAAATAGAAAAATTAAAAGCAAAAGCGGGTTTCTTTTGGAAAAAGAGATAAAGATTAATAGTCATAAATACATTAAAAAATAGATGGTGGAAGAAAATAAAGTTAAATCTCAACATTATGTGCCGAGGGTTTATCTTAAAAATTTCGCCACACTAAATAATAAAATATATTCTTTTTATTGTTTTGATAAGAAAGAAGAAAAAATATTATCTAATGTAAACATAAAAAAAATTGCGTTTGAAGATGAATTTTACGACAAAATTTTAGAAGAACAAGAAACAGAGAAGATATTAAGAAATATAGAATCAAAAATAGATTTAATTATACAAGAATTAATTTTAACTAAAGATATTGAAAGATTAACTGAGGATAAAAAAGATATTCTCTCGAGGTTTATTTCATATCAGATGGTTCGAACAAAAGAAACAAGACAAGAAATTAGTGAACTTCCAAAGCAGATATATGAGAAGTTTGGAGATCAGATGATTCCTTCATTAAAAAAACAGATTGTAGGGGCTATGCAAGAAGATTCGATTAGAAAAATACACGGGGACATAATAAAAGAAATTGAAGAAAATAATAAAATTATAAAAAATCTTAAGTGGATTTTGGTTATCAATAAAACACCTTTCCCATTTTGGACTTCAGATAATCCAGTAGTTTTACATAACGAAATTAATCTTGCACCTTATGGAAATCTTGGATTAAAATGTGTGGGAATTGAAATTCATATTCCATTAAACCCTAAATTATCATTAACTATCTGTGATCCAAGAATTTTTCAAAATAAACCAATTAAAGAAAATATCACCGATTTGAGAAGAATAATTAGAGAAAGATGTTATCAAGTTAACCAATCTACAAGATTTATTTTTTCTATTGAAAATAAATTTGATTTGGCTAAAGTAATGGTTAAGAACAATTCATTACTCAAAGATCCTAATAGAAGAAGGACAAAAATTAATTAAAATTTATTATTTTGATTCCCAAATCTTTTAAGAGAATCATATGTTTACACCACTTTTCAAATAAATTTTTTCTGTAATAAGAAACATTAGTTACTATTGGACCTTTTGCATCTAAAGTCTTTGATGAGCAATGTCTATTATTACTAAACGCTCTTGAAAGTTTTTCTATTTCTTTATTAAGGTTAGATTTTTTGTATAAATCAGTTTTTCTCATATCTTTTGTTGTGTAAAGAATATTCGGATCTGATAACCATTTGTGAAATAATGAAGGAACTTCGTAAAATAATTTAATTTTCATTAAAAATTCAAACATAGTTTTTAGTTCATAATTATTCTTTTTTTCTTCATCGAGGAATGAAGTATACACATTTTCCACTATCTGAGGCGTATTTCCAGGATTTTTTCTCACGTTAAGAAACAATTTAAATAGTTCTTTCCAATTTTTTTTCATGAATTAAAAAGAGTATTTCTATTTAAATAAATTAGGAAAATCAAATAAATTTCAAAATAAATGTCCCTATAGTTATAATAGAACTTATTGCCCCAATAATCAAATTAATCTTTCCAAAAATTCCTAAACCAGACTTTAGATCAATTCCAGTATCACTAACAAATCCCGAAAATACAATTATAATTAATGTTTGTAAAAATATCGCAAGTAGAGAAAGATTGATCAAAATTTTCATATTATATAATAATCCAATTAGGCCTAAAGGAATACCAACTAAGAGTATCGAAATTCCGTAACTTAATGCTCTCACCTTGTATATTTTTCTAAATAATTGAATAAAATGGCCATATGCACCTAAAATAACTGCAGAAAATATAAATGAAATTATCACAATAACTATGCCTGATAAATCATTAAAATTTGGGTTAAGAAAATAAGAAATTGATAGTCCTAATATAATAAAAACCAAGGCCATACTTAATCCAAGTAATTTATCTGTTGGCTTATCACTCTCAAATAAATCCTGAATTGGCTGAAGTGCTTTAACGGCCAAATCCATTATACTTCCCTCATCATAGGATTTATTTTTAGCCATAATATTAATATACAACCTATCCTTTTATATTTTATTAAAATCAAAAGAACATTAAAACTTTTCTATACTTTCTGTTAGCATCTATATAATCTTCATCTCAATTGGTTTCTTTCCGTCATAGAATTTTTTTTCTTCGTCGTCATAAACTATTTCTCCTTTGGCAAACTTCATAAATAATTCTTTAAGTCCTTCCATTTCTTTTTCCAATTTTGTTTTATCTTCTTGCAATAATGTTTTTTGTTTATCGATATGCCCATCTAATCCCAGGAATTTTGTATAATAATTAATCATTTTGAAATCGGCCCAACCTCCCCTATGTCTTAGAGAATCTAAGCTATTGCCTGTCTTTTGAAAAAGCTGTCTATAATGAATTGCACCAGAATGTCTTAGATCATACATTGTTATATTTTTATAAAATTCTCCGCCTTCAGATTTTTTGTCTCCAAAAATTTGTTTGGCAATCTTCTGCATACGCCTGTTAAATATTTGTGGAGAAAAATCAAAAAGATAATCTGTAGATTTTAATTTTTTATCTCTTAAATATTTCTTCAACATGTCTCCACAATAAACTAAATTAAATTTTCTTCCAAATGTTTTAGAAACTCCATCAGGAATATCTATCCATACTTCATCGTCTTTTTCAAACACATTTTCAACTTTTAATGAAAGCAATTCCGTAGGAGATCTTATAATTGTGTCGTAACAAAAATTTAAGACAACTTGTTCATCTTCATCAAAATATTTCTTGTACTTATCAAAATTAGCTTTGTCTATCCACACAAATTGACTTGTTCCATTTGCAGCAGTATCTAAGTCTTCCGTTACATCAGCAATTAGTTTTCCTTGTTTTCTATTTACAGTCATCCACCAATGCCAAAATGCTTTGAATCTTTTTGCATAATCTGCTGAATGTCCTTTCTCTCTCCACTTGGCAAAGAATTCAGTTAATTCTGTTTCTTTTATTTTTTTAATATCATTAAATCCAGCTTCTTGAAGAATCTTAAAAATACAAGAGACTTTGCTTCTTAACCTATTCAATGTCTTCGGATCTCTTCCACCTTTACGAGAATTTTTAGGGATGTTTGCACCAATCTCTAAGTCGTGCAAATATTGAACAAACAGTTTAGAATTCTCTTTTGTTAGACCTTCTTCAATATAGTTATCAGTTAGATTTTCTTTCCAAGCTTTCCAATTATTCCCGTGATTAAACAGATCTCTTTTCATTTTTTTAATAAAGTATTTTTTAATTCAGAATCTAATTCAATGGGTTTAATTCCAAGAACTTCGTATCTTTTTCTTTCCATTTTTCTTTTTTTCTTAAAATCTCTTGTGATAGGATAAAACATAATAAGAGCGCATATTAAAGGAAATGAAATAAGAGCTATTGAAGCAGATAACCATAGAAAAAAAATATTTTTGTTTAATCCTGCAATAAATAAAGTAAAGATGCCCCCATATGTCGCAATCATGACTTTTAGACGAATATCATAATCAAATTTATCAACTTCTTTAGATTTTTCTATAAATTCTAATTCAACTTTTGCTTTTTCTTTTTTAGTAAGTCTTGGCATAAAAAGACGAGGGAATAAGGTTATTTAAACCTTATTACGCCCGCACTACGCCCCAACCGGGAGTCGAACCCGGGTTTCATGCGCGACAGGCATGTGTCTTAGCCGTTGGACAATTGAGGCAATTATGATTTGACACATATGGGCATGTGTCTTAGCCTTTGGACCGAAGTATTTGACTTCCTTTAATCCCGAAGGTTATCTTCTATTTGGAAGTCAGGTACTGAGCCATTGAGGCAATTAACATAATTATCTGCAAAATTCTTTTTAAAGATTTCTAATCAAATCAATTTATTGTAAATCCAAGCAAACAACCAAACAACAATAAATCCGTCGACAAATCCATAGATTCCTCCTAACAAAACTCCCAACCATGTCGCACCATATCCAAACATTCCATACATCTCCATTACCATAGAATTATGAATTGAATAGTATCCAAAAATTCCAACAATTGTAGAAATCGCAATACCAAGCCCTGAAATAATTCCTCCTGCAATTCCAAATTTCACAGCATCAATTTTCATAGAATTCCTCCTACTAAAAAATTTCTTCAACCTCTTCTTCATAAATTAATAAACAAATCTACTTATTTAAAACTTTTCAAAATAAATTTAACTAAACTATAAATTAAACTAGTAATAAAATAAATAGGAATTATAATAGTTGCAATAATAAAAAATAATGCTTCATCTCCTGTAAAAGCAGGATTAAAATATTTCATCACACCATAAATTACATTATGTAAAATAACTGCCACAATCCAAGCACCAATAATTAACAAACCTTTTCTCCAACTCAATAAAAAATATTTGTCAAATCTGTTTTGTTTTTTCACCACTTTTTTCTTAGCCATAATTAAATTAGGAAAAAATAGTTTTTATTTCTTCCTCTCAATTCTCTGTTTTCCCAAAATATAAGGTTGCAAAACTTTTGGAATTTTAATACTGCCATCTTTTTGATAATTATTTTCAATCATTGCAATCAAAGCTCTAGGCGAAGCTAAAACAGTATTATTTAATGTATGAGCAAAATAAGTTTTCCCTTTATTTTCAATTCTAATATTTAATCTTCTAGCTTGAGCATCTGTTAAATTAGAACATGAACCAACTTCAAAATATTTTTTTTGTCGAGGACTCCAAGCTTCTATATCTGCTGACTTAACTTTCAAATCAGCTAAATCTCCTGAACAAATATTTAAACTTCTAATTGGAATTTCCATTTCTTTGAAAACTTGAATTGTCAGATTAAGCATTTTATCATACCATTTGAATGAATCTTCTGGTTCACAAATAACAATCATTTCTTGTTTTTCAAATTGATGAACTCGATACAAACCTTTCTCTTCAATTCCATGTTCTCCAACTTCTTTTCTATAACACGGAGAATAACTTGTTGCTAAAACAGGGATTTCACTTCCTTTTAAAACCTGGTTAATAAATTTACCAATCATTGAATGTTCTGAAGTTCCAATTAAATACAAATCTTCGCCTTCGATTTTATACATCATTGCATCTTTTTCTGTAAAGCTCATAACTCCATCAACAACATCTGAACGAATCATCGTCGGAGGAATATGATATTCAAAATTATTTTTTGCCATAAAGTCTCGTGCAAATGCAAGCATAGCAGAATGTAAAAGTGCTAAGTCACCTTTAAGATAATAAAATCCATGTCCTGAAGTTCGACGAGAAGATTCTAAATCTAAACAATTTAAATTTTCTGCAATATCTGCATGATGCGGAATTTCAAAATTAGGAACTTTGGGCTCGCCAAATTTTTTAATTTCAACATTTTCAGAATCATCTTTTCCAATAGGAACTGATTTATCCATAATATTCGGAATCTTCATCATAATGTCTTTAATTTGTATTTCAATTTTTGCACATTTCTCTTCAATTTTTTCAATCTTTCCAGGAATTTCTTTTGCCTCTTTCAATTCTTTATCTGCTTTTTTTCCAGCTTTTTTTAATTCACTAATTTTCAAAGAAATCTTATTTCTATTCGCTCTTAATTTATCTCCATCAAATTTTAATTTTCTCCAATTCTCGTCAAGTTTTTTAACCTCGTCTACAATTTCCAAATCTTTCCTGAATTTCTTCTTCATATTTTCCTTAACAAGTTCAGGATTCTCCCGAATTAAATTAATATCAATCATAAATTCTCTAAATAAAAGTTATATTTAAATTTAGTGATAGTAATTTTTTTAAATAGCTTTTATCCAAAATAATTATGATAACTGAAACTGCTAAACAATTAGATAATCTCAAAACGGAATTTCATTATAATGGATTAAAATATTGGGGATTTGGATTTACTCGTCCACACAGAATTCCTAGAACTTTTGGAAAATTACCCAAATTTTCAAATGGCCCTATTTTAGATTTTGGATGTTATAACGGAGAAACAACAAAATGGTTAAGTAAAAAATATCCTTCTTTAGATGTTATTGGTGTAGAATATTTTTTTGATAGATTGCCAAAAAAAACTTCACAAAAATTTGTTTGTGGTGATGGATTAAAAATTTTTAAACCAGAATCTTTTGAAGCAGTTTTCTGTTTGAATAATTTGTATTATCAATTAAGATATAAATCTCATTATGAAGATTTAGAAAAAAGAAATCAAGATATCACCAAAGCTGAAAATATTATGAAACAAATGTTAGGGGATTTAGGCAGATTAGTTCAAGAAAAAGGTTATTTATTTTTTTCAGGAGAAACGCATGATAAAAAAGTTAATAAAATTATATTAAGAAAAAATGAAAAAATTTTTCTGTAGTTGAATTTGATTTTCATATAAATGCAAAGAAGCAATTGGAAATTATTTTAGAATCTCTTTGTCAGTAGAGCAAATTATATAAACAACTTTCTACAAATTAATTCATGGTGATGCCTGGAACAAACTCAGAATTTTTGAATTCTTATAATTTTTTTATAGGACTTCTACCTTCGTGGGCACAAAATTTCATAAGTTTTTTCTTATTAGTTTTATTAATTATTGCCTATTCTGTAATGGTTTGGAAATTCTACCAATTCATTTCTAAAAAAAATCCTTTGGGATTAAATTTAAATGAAAAATACAAACCAAATCAATATTCTTTTGGAACAAGATTGTTTGCAGGATTTTTATATTTTGTAGAATATGTTTTAATTCTTCCGCTCTTAATATTTGTCATCTTTGCAGTATTCACTATGTTTTTGATTATTCTTTCATCAAGCAATGAGGTATCACAGATTCTAACAATTTCCGCAACAGTAATTGCTGCAATTAGAATAACTTCTTATTATAGTGAAACACTTTCACAGGAAATTGCAAAACTATTACCTTTTATGTTATTAGCAGTTGCGGTTTTAAATCCAAACACTTTCATAGAAGTTCAATATGTAGAAAGAATTGTAAATCACTTGGCAACAATTCCAACATTCTTAGGTCAAATTTGGTATTATCTATTATTTATAATTGCAATAGAAGTTGTGTTAATGTTCTTTGATATAATTTTTTCTTTGTTTAATTTAGGAGAGCCTAATAAAATAGAAGTAAAAAAGAAATAATTAATTTCTCTCAATCTCTGGATGCTTTTGTCCTCTTCCTAATCTTTCATTCAACATTTTAATATGTTTATTTTTTTCCTTAGCATATTCTTGTTCATCAATTTTAATATCTTTTATCATCTTTGCAATATATTCTCCTCCTAAAAAGTGAGGTGTCAAAACATAACTTGCACCTTTGTCATATAAATCCAAAGCTTCCTCGATGCTGTGTGCTCTAACAATTATAATCGCTTTTTTATTAACAGTTCTAATTTGTTCAATCAATAAATAATTTGTTTCAAAATCTGGAACAGTAGAAACTGCAAGTTCAATTTTTTCTAAAGGTAATTCATTTAACAATTCAGTATCTCCAACATCTCCATAAAGACAGGGAATTTTATATCTCGTCAAATTAGAAATTGTATCTGGATTATAATCAACAACTAAATAATTTTTTCTAATTCTTTTTAATGATTTTAAAATTCCAAAACCAATTCTATTATAACCAAATAAAATTGCATCATATTCTTTTTTCAATTTTCTTTGTCTTTTGATATCTCTTTTTTCAAAAATAGAAATTCCTCTTCCAATCTTTTTGTAAATCTCTTCTGAATAAATAATGAAATAAGTAGATAATGTAATTGTAATTATTGAAGTTAAAATCATTGTTGATAAAATTTCTTCAGCAATGTGTCCCATAGCAACTCCAAGTCCAAGGACAATTAATGAAAATTCTGAAATTTGTGCAAGAGTTGAGCCAACCAAAAAGTTTGTTCTTTTTGTATAACCAAACATTGCAGATAAACTCATTAAAATTATTGGTTTGAAAATCAATGCAATCATAGAAAGGATAAGTGCATTAATTGCTATTTTACCAATCCCTGAAATATCAATTTTTAATCCTAAAATTATAAAGAATATTATTAAGAAAAAATCTCTTAAAGGTCTTATCTTTGAACTTATTTCTGTACTATAAGGTGAGATTGATAAAACAATTCCTGCAACTAAAGCTCCAATTTCAAGGGAGAAACCTAACCAAATAAATGCAGCGGCGACGACAAAACACCAACAAATTGAAAATAAAAATAATAATTCTTGAGACTTTGCAATATTTTTAATAAATCTAGGGAGAATAAAAAATCCTATTAAAAATAAAATAATTATTGCACCACTTCCTCCTAAAAGCCCTCGCACAGCAAATGCACTCAAGCTTGTTCCATTAGACATCGAAGATATAAACATCAAAACACCAATCGCAACTAAATCTTGAATAATCAAAATTCCAATAGAAATTTTTCCATACAGTGAATCAAGTTGTCTTTTATCAGATAATAATTTCATAATAATAATTGTACTACTAAATGTCAATGCAATCGAAACATAAACAGAAGTTACTAAATCCCATTGAATTATTTTATTCACAACTACAAAAGTTAAAATAAAAGTAAGAATAATTTGTCCCATTCCAATCAAAAGCGATGCTGTTCCAATTTCCTTGATAACTTTTGGATTCAAATGTAAACCCACTATAAAAAGTAAAAATGCAATTCCAAATTCAGAAAAAACAGTAATAATCTCTTTAGAAGCCCCGGCTTGAATAATGAAAGGACTAATAATTATTCCTGCAATTATATATCCAATTACAATCGGCTGTTTGAAAGCTCGTGCAATATACGAAACTATAAATGCCGTGAATAAAATCAAACCTAGTTGAATAAATATGTTTTCCATCGCCTCTTTATCTAATAAAGAAATCTCCTATAAAAAGGTTTTTAAACTATTTCCAAATGATATTCGTATGCCAAAACTCAAATCAAAAATGATTTGGTTAATTGTCATTTAATAAATAAAATGCCAAAAGTAAGAATAAAATTAAACAGTGTAGACATAGAAATGCTTAACAATATTTGTGAAACTGTTAAAGATATTGCGAAAAAATCAGGCATTACAATTTCAGGTCCTGTTCCACTTCCAACAAAAAAATTAAGAGTAACAACACGAAAATCACCTTGCGGTGATGGTGCAGCAACATTCGATAAATTCGAAATGAGAATCCACAAAAGATTAATCGATTTGCCAGCAAATGAAAAAGTTTTGCACCACATTATGAAACTTCAAATTCCAAAAAACGTTAACATTAAAATTGAAGTAAAAGAATAATTCTATTATATATTTTTGAAAATATATTTTGTAATATATATTTTATCTTTATGAGAGAGTTTATAAAAAAAAGTTTTTTGTTCTATTGATGGAAATTAAAAGAGTTGAATCTTATCCAAAAAGAATTGAATTAAATGGGATATTACAACATCCTGAAAATGATACTTGGGAAGTTGATGATTATCCTGTCTCTTCTGCAATGGGTTGTTTTGCAGAAGAAAATTCTTCAAATATACATGAAAGATATGCAGTCAAGGGAGAACTATATAAATCTGGAAAAAAAGAACTTACTTGGAATCAAGCTCAAGAATTAATTATGAAAGAAACTTCTGGAAGAGGACATGGAGCAGTTTTAGATAAAGCTATTTTTAATTGGTCGATTGATAATTTGACAAGAGCATCCACCCTATTTTTATGTTCACCACAATATCTTTGGCATTTACAACAATCACTAAGAAGGGCTAATGCTAAGAGAGGATTTGAAGAATTGATAGGTGATGAAGAAATGGGAAAAAGAGGATTTAGCCAAATTTCTGCTAAGAATGGGAATAAAATTATGGAAGAGCAATTTGAATTATATAATAAAATGTGTGGGGCAGGTGTTGATACTGAAGATGCGAGAATAATTTTGCCATTGCACACAAAAACAACTATTGATACTGGAGGGAATGCAAGAGAAATGATGCATCTAAAATCAATGGTAGATAGAATGAATGTTACTAGTGAAGTAAGAGATACAGTTTACACAATGTATGAACAAGCAAGAGAATTTGCTCCAAGAACAATGGAAGAAAGAGAAAAGAATTTTGAAGTTTTAGCATGGATGCCTTCGAGTCAACTATATGCAAGACAAAATATGCCAATGGATAATAAAATTAGAGAAAGAGAAAAAATAAAACAATTAACTGGAAATAATAATTTCTGTATTGGTTATTCAATAGGTTTACAAATGTCTGAAAAAGAAATTGAACAAGCTGTATTACAAAGAGATGAAGCACTTTTAGCGAATCTAAAAAGCACACACTTTACATTCATGGTTCCAATGTCACTTATGAGTTTTCATCAAGCTGCTAGACAAAGAACTTGGGACCAAAGTGTTGAAACATTAGAAAGTGCTGTAAGGAGAGGAAGTTTTACAGTTCCTCCAAAAATTAAAGCAGCAGGATATGAAAAAGAATTATTAGACTTAGCAGAAGAAAGTAGAAAATATGTTTTAAATAATCTTGATAAAAATCCAGATGTGTTTGGGGTTGTTCCACATTGTTTAGAAGTTTATGATTTAATTCATGTTAATGGTTGGAATGCACTTCATTCTATTGGAAAAAGAAGATGTAAAACTGCTCAATGGGATATTCGAAGCAAGGCAGTTCAAATGTCTAATGAAATAAGGGTAGTTTATCCTGCACTAGGAAAATATTCTTTGCCACAAGGCATGCTTTATGGAAGTTGTCCTGAAAGAGAAAATTGTGGAAGGTGCAAAGTTTAACTAGAATAGTATAATTTCTAAAACATATTTATTTATAAAAAATAAAATTTTAAATTTTAAATGAAAAAACGAGGATTATTGATAACTCTTGAAGGAACTGATGCTTCTGGAAAAGCTAATCAATTAAAAAGATTAATTAAACGATTTGAACAAGAAGGTCTTCCTTTTGAAAGTGAAAGTTTTCCAACATATAATTCTCCTTCTGGAAAAATTGTTGGAGGCCCGGTTTTAGGAAAACCTGAAATTTGTGAATCATATTTTGCAGAACCCTCAAAAGAAGATGGCAGAGGAATTTCAATGTATTATTGTGCTAATAGAAGATTTGAATTACCTTGGATGAATCAAGTTTTGGAATCAGGAAAACATTTAATATTAGATAGATATGTTGATTCGAATAAAGCTTGTCAGGGAGGAAAAGAAAAAGATTCTGAAAAAAGATTAGAGTTGTATAAAGCATTTGATTTTTTAGAATATGAATTTGCACAACTTCCTCGACCAGATATAACAATTTTTCTTCATATGCCTTATCAAATTGGAAGGATCTTAAAATTGCAAATGAATGAAGGAACAGACAGGGTAGAACAAGACATAGGTTATCTTAGAAATCAAGAAATGGCTTATGTAGAACTAGCTAAAATGAACAGTTGGCATACAATTAGATGTTTTCCTTTTGATAAAGTTAATGAGACAAAAGATTACGACGATGTAATAAAGCACATAAATTCTTTTGAAGAAATTCATAAAAATATTTGGAATTATCTTGAATTTAAAATACCAAGTGTACAAAAACATATTCAAAATTTGGATGAAGAAAGACCTTGGGAAAGAAAGCATTAAAATGATAATCGGAATTACTGGAACACTTGGCGCAGGAAAAGGAACAATTGCAGATTTTCTAAAACAAAAAGATTTCACTTATTATTCATGTTCAGATTATCTTCGTGGAGAATTAAGAAAACAAGGAAAAGAAATTACAATTCCGAATCTTGCTGAACTTGGAAATTCTATTCGTGGACAATATGGAAATGGGGAAATTGCAAAAAGATTATTAGAACAGATAAAAGAAAAAAATGTAATCGTTGATTCATTAAGACATCCAGATGAAATCAAATCACTAAAAGAATCTGGAAAATTTATTCTAATAGGAATTGATGCAAATATTGAAATTAGATATGAAAGATTACAACGAAGAAACAAAAACGAGGATAGATTATCTTTTTTAGAATTTATGCAAGAAGAACAAAAACAAAAAACAAATTCTGGTTCAACAATGCAACTTAACAATTGTTTAGATTTAGCAGATTATAAAATTGAAAACAATGGAACCTTTGAAGAACTGAAACAAAAATTAGAAAAAATATTTCAAGAAATTTCTGTAAAAGAAAAATATGTTCGTCCAACATGGGATGAATATTTTATGAAAATAACTACAGTAGTGGCAGAAAGAGCAACTTGCTTAAGACATGATATTGGCGCAATAATTGTGAAAGATAAGCGAATTATTTCAACAGGTTATAATGGTGCTGCAAAAGGTGCAGAAGATTGTCTTAAACTTGGTTGTAGAAAAGATGAATTAAGTCTTGCATCTGGAATGTGCTCTGAAGATTGCCGAGCAATTCATGCTGAACAAAATGCAATTATTCAAGCAGCCTTGCATGGTGTTAGTACAGAAGGTGCAACACTTTATTGCACAACAATTCCTTGTAGAATGTGTGCCAAAGAAATTGTCAATGCAGGAATAAAAAGAGTTGTTACATATAGTGATTACGAAGGTGCAAGAGGTTCAATTGAATATTTAAGAAATCTTGGAGTATCTTTTGAAAAAATCGCAAGACCTAATTCTACAATTAAATTTAAAGATTAATCAATAAAAAATAAAAACCCTTTTCTCTTAAACTAATTTATGAAATTTTTACAAAAACACAAAACCGCAATTCTTTTAATATGTCTTTTCTTAATAATTACAACAGGAATTTATATAATGGAAAGTAATGAGTCAACAAAAATAAAACTTGAAACAAACCATGGCGACATTGTAATAGAGTTATATTCTGAAATGCCAATCACAACAGGAAATTTCAAAAGTCTTGTTGAAAAAGGAACTTATGATGGAGTAATATTCCATAGAATTATTGAAAATTTTATGATTCAAGGAGGCGACCCAACAGGCACAGGTTTTGGAGACTCAAAAATTCCAAACATTCAAGACGAATTCACAAGAACAGATTTAGATCAAAATAATCGTGGAACAATTGCAATGGCAAATGCAGGTCCAAACACAGGCTCAAGCCAATTCTTCATAAATTTGGTAAATAATAATTATCTCGACGGAAAACATCCAGTCTTTGGAAAAGTCGTAGAGGGAATGGATGTCGTAGACGAAATAGCAAAATTGCAAACAGATTATGAAGACAGACCTTTAGAAGAAGTCAAAATAATCAAAGCAAGTGTTTTAGAATAATAATTCTTAAAAAGAATTATCAATCTAATTTTTTATGTCATTAACTTTAGATAGCGAACTTCTAGCTTTACGAAATGAATATAGACAAACACATGAAGAAAGATTAAAAGCTAAGAAAAAAGAATCTGAATTATTAAACCAATTAAGAGAAATTTGCCCACATCCTAATCGTTATATTGCAGAAGTTGGTTTTGAATCAGGAGGAATTCTTGGTTCTGCTAAATCTCCACGAAGAATCTGTGAGATTTGTGGATATTCTGAAGAGGAATGGCATTCTGGATATAAAGAACTTAGAAATAAGAAAACTTATAGTGCTTCGAGAGAACAAGGTAATAAATTAGTATTTCCTTTAGAAGATATTGAATAATATTTTAATTTTTAAAAGATAAAATTTTATTTAACCAAGAAGTTCTTTTAGTTTTTTTAACTTCTTCTTCAATTAATCTTCTCCAACTTTCCTTGCCTAATGTATAGACTCTATTTTTACATTCATTTGCTTTTTCAGTATTTCCCAATTTCCAATAAATTCCCATCATTTCAAAATAAGCTTGCACATAATTTGATTTAACATTTGTTAATGTTTCAAAATCTTGAATAGCGCCTTGTAAATACATTTGCGAATTTCTTTTTTTAATACCAATTTCTTTTTTAGATACTCCTCGACAAAATAGTGAATTAATATATGTTGGGGCAATAATAAGTGCTTTGTTACAATCTTCTATTGCCTCCAAAAATCTTCCTGATTTATATCTGCCCCAAGCTCTTTGTGTTAAAATCTCTGGAACAATTGCACTTTTAGAATATTTAATATAACCACTATCTTTATCTAATTCAAGACAACTTTGTTTTGCAGGATTGAAAATATAATCTTTTTTCCCCTTATTAAAACATCCCCGAAGTTTTTCTCCATCACTTAGTAATTTAATTTCATTAATTTCTTGACGAGCACATAAACTTATCCAAGATGCAAAAATTTCTTGATTTTTCCCAATTCCTTGAAAAGGGTTGTGGGTTAAAAATGCATCACCTTTACGAATTGCTTTAGCATCTTCTTTAATTTTATTTAATCGTTCATACATATATCCAAAAATAGATAGAGCTTTATGCATAGAATTTTGTTTGCTTAAAACACTTCCCCAATTCTTTTGATACCATCTTCTAAATTGTTCATTAAACAAATAAATTTTTTCAAGTTCTGTTTTACATTTCTCAGGAGTATTAATTCCAGAAACAGCTAACATAGCACTATTCAATCCAATAGAAATATCTTCACCTTTTTTTTTCCTTTCAATCTTATCAAAAAGTTCTTCTTCTAATAGATTCACCACAATTTATTGAGTAGTTCAAATTATTTAAGTATTTACTTAATTCATAAATCCCCACAAAACTTAAAAATACCTTTTATTCAAATAATTTATGGAAAAAGAAATAGGAAAAATAAATAAGCGAGATGACACAGATATTGTTATTCGTATAGATGATTTTGCTGACAAGCGAGGTTTGACAATTCGAGAATTTGTGACAAGCGATAGATATACTGGTTTTACTAAAGCAGGTGTGAGAATCTTAGCAAAAGATTTTCCAAAATTCAAAGAGATGATTAATTCAATCTCTACAGAAGATATGAAAGAAGAAGCTTCTGAAAAAAAATCAGAAGAGAATTCAGAATTACCAGATTATTAATTTGTAGAATATTTTTAAGATGAATTATAAATTACTGCCTGAACAGAAATTTAACTCAGAAAATGTAAAAGGACTTTCAAAAGATTTACGAGATTTAATTGAAACACTTCCTTTTCTCGAGTTTGTTTTTTTAGATGAAGAATACGAGGGAGAATCAGGTGAAGAATTTTTCGTTGAAGTTTCACATTTACAAGAAAGAGGATATTCTCCCCACATAAGTGATAGAACATATGTTGATTGTTTGGCTTTTGCTAAACTAATTGGAAAAGAAGTTAAAACTACTCATATTCCAAAAGGACTAGAGGAGAAAATAAAAAAAAGGATTAATCATCTATTTTTAAAAAAATTAAAAGATTACAAAAATTATTCAACATATTTTGGAACAACAGATGAATTTTTTGAAGATTGGAAAGAAACATTAGAGGATCTGGAATATGAACATAAATTAACATGTATATTAGAAAGAAATCCTGATTTTGAAACAACAGAAGAAAGATGGAATCGTTATGAACAAAGAGAGTCAATTTTCAATAAAAAAAACTAGTTTCATCTAAACATTTAAAAAAATAATTTCCATAATACTTTTATGAAAAAAAGAATAATAACTTTGATAATTATTTTTGGAGTTATTTTATTATCCTTTGCAGTTCTAAATAAATCTCATCCAGATGTTGATAAAGAAACTGCACAATGCATTGGAAAAAATTCTCTTCTTTATGTCCAACTCGGTTGTTCTCATTGTAAAGACCAAGAACAAATTTTTGGAAATAATTATCAATATCTAAATGTCGTTGATTGTTTTTTTGAATTAGAAAAATGTGGAGATATAACTCATACTCCAACATGGATTATAAATAATCAAAAATATGAAGGTGTTCAAAACATAGATAAACTAAAAGAACTAACTGGTTGCTAATGGATATAAATTTTTTCCGAATAACTGCACTCGCCCTTGCTGATTCTGTTAATCCATGTGCAATCGCAGTTTTGACAATGGTTTTAATTTCAATTTTAATTCAAAATCCTGATAAAAAAAGAAAAGTTCTCTTCGCTGGTTTTGCATTTGTAACTTCAGTCTATATTGGTTATTTATTTTATGGAATAATAATAATACAATTTTTCAAAACTTTTGCACAATTCTTAAGAGAAAGTTCAAGTTTTGTTTACGACGGACTTGCAATATTTGCAATGATTCTTGGAGGACTTAATATAAAAGATTTTTTTTATTATCGAAAAGGTGGACTTGCAACAGAAATGCCAATCTGGATGAGACCAAAAGTAAAACAAGTTATTCAAAGAATTATCTCTCCTTCAGGAGCTTTTATTATAGGATTTTTAGTAACTTTATTTTTACTTCCTTGTACAATTGGGCCTTATATTGTTGCATCTGGATTACTTTCAGAATTGGGAACTTTAGGAGCAATTCCATGGCTGTTATATTACAATCTTGTTTTTGTTTTACCAATGATTGGAATTGTAGGGATAGTTTATTTTGGTTTCAAAGAAGTTGATGATATTTCAAATTGGAAAGAATTGAATATAAAAGAATTGCATCTCATTGCAGGAATTTTATTATTCTTAGTGGGATTTGCTTTATTAATAGGCTGGTTATAAAATGAAAAATTTAGACAAAAATTTATCAATTTTTTTCTCCCCATTAGAAATTACTGATGAAATTGATAATGAAGCAATAAAAAAATGTTTTGAATTATATTGTAATGGAATTTTACCACAAGATATTAATCCAGAATCTGATGACACACAGTTTGAATATCTTGGTTTAATGTCTTATGTCATAGAACATTTTGGAGATGAAATAAGAACTAAAGCAGAAAAATCAATTATTAAAAAAGCAACAAAAATTCTCTATAAATCTCTTTAAATGGTAAAAACTTCAGAACTCATAAAGATAATTAAAAATATTACAGAAAATTTTCCAGAAAAAGTAATTGAAAAAAAATTTCGTAGATATACAAGTCATTTAGAAGGAACTTTTGGAATATGCATGAAAGTTGTAAGAAAAAATACTTCTAATGAAATAATGGATTCTCTTATAATGTATGGAAAAACACAATTAGAATTATCTTATCATCGACAAAATGAATTTAATAGAAACACCTCTTTAACTCCTAAAGATAAATTTATTTTATATGATAGATTACAATTTCATTACCCCATTTTAAATTTTTCAGAAAACAAATCCCAATTGAATAAATGTTGTGGTAAACATCCAAAAAAATTAGTATTGATTAATTAAATAATTACAAACTTTTTATTTTTGTGAAAAGACAATTTCCACAATGATAGATACTGTAATTATCTAATTTATTATAATCTGCTTCTATAAAATTAAAAGTTCCACAACTAGGACAATGTAAAATTTCTTCTCCTTCAAAAAAAAGATCAATTGTTTTTTGAGTTGAACCCATTTTTTTAAGTTGCTTAATTATAGGTTCTCTTAATTCTTTAATCGACTCAACAATTTCATAAAATTCTTCTTCCATTTTAATAATTAGGCATTAATTCATTATGTCCAAATTGAAATACTAGATTAATTTTAGTTTTTAATTTTTCTAAACCTGTTGGAGCATCACATGCGCCAAAACAACTTCCAATCCAAATCAGAAATTCTGAATTTGTTTTTTTAGTCAAATAATCAACAATTGCAGTAGCATATTGTTTTAATCCATCGGGAAATTGCAATAAAACTAATTTTGCTTTTTCTTTTTTAATCTGATAAACTACTTTTTCTAAATCTAATTTATAATATTCTTCTAAACCCTTCAATGTTTTTGTTTTCATATAATTCTTAGATAAAATTGAATTATATATTTTTCTAATGTTTTATTGTAGAAATATCATAAGGCAATCCAAGTTTTACAACTACTTTTTCTAATCTTCCCTGAAAAGTATTAATTTTTCCTCTAGAAATTTTTCCAGATTTTTTATAAATTATCTTGATAAAATCCCCTTCAGGATTTACAAAAGATTGATAATCATTTTCAGACATATTGGGAGATTTATCCATATCAACTAAAGACCAGTCATCACTATTAAATATTTCTTCTTTAACTAATTCCAATAATTCAGGTTTAACCCCTTTAGTAATTCCATAACCTGCATCTTTTAATGAAATATAAACAATTTCTTCCCTAGTCATAAAAATCCATAATTTTTTCTTTTAAAAAATTAATTGTACTAAATACCAACTAATTAATGCAGAAATTGCACCAAATAAAACTCCTTTTACAAGTTCTTTTTTATCCTTGCCGAGATAAATCAATGAAGTTAGTAACAATAAGTAAGCACAGCTTGCAAAAATTCCAAAACTCAAACTAGCATAATATTTTGTTAAAAAAACTAAAATAATTAAGGCCAATCCTGCATGAATTTCTGCTTTAAATAAAAACATTAAAAATAAAAATATAATTCCTCCGAAGACAAATTGAAATTGATAATAAGTTTTACTAAGTGACCAAACCCTTCCAATAACCAAAATAAAAAATGGTAAACCTCCGAGAGCAATTAAATCTCTTGCAGTTTCTTTAGTCCAATCAAATTTATTTTTCACATTTTATTAAATCTTTATACAATTAAATAACTTTTGAATTTGAAAAATTTTTAAATACCTTTTTCTTATTATCAAAAAGATGATGATATATTTACCAATTTTAGCAGCATTGGCTTTAGCTTCAGGAACAATTCTACAAAAAATGATTTTAAAGAGAAAGAAAATTGATATTAAATTTTATCAAACTGTTGAATTTTTAGCAATTGTTTTAGCTATGTTGCCATTTATTTATTTTTTTTGGAGATTAGATTCTCAAGCATTTCAAATAAAAAATCTTTTTATTTTTGCCCTAGTTATTATTTTTTCTATTGCAGCAAATCTTTTTACTTATTATTCTATGAAATGGGAAAAAGTTAGTAATATTGAACCTGCAAAAATTTTAGAACCTCTTTTTGTAATAATTCTCGCAATTTTTTTTAGTTACCTTGTAGATAGTAATCTTTTTGATAGAAAATTAAATGTAATAATTCCAGCATTAATCGCAGGTGGCGCACTTATTTTTTCACATCTTGAAAGACATCATTTACATTTTAACAAATATTTTATTTCAGCAATTCTTGGAAGTTTTTTCTTTGCTTTGGAATTAGTTATATCCAGGTTGATTCTAAATTATTATTCTCCGATAACTTTTTACTTTTTGAGATGTTTAACTATTTTCTCTTTAAGTTTTATTTTATTCCGCCCTAAAATTGTCAATCTTGATAATAAATTAAAATCCCACATTTTATTTATGGGTGCTCTTTGGGTTCTTTATAGAATAATTGTTTATTATGGATATATTAATTTAGGAGTTATTTTCACAACCTTGATAACAATGTTGGGCCCTGTATTTATTTATTTATTTGCATATATGTTCTTAAAAGAAAAATTAAAAATTAAAAATCTCGTTGCTGCAGTTATAATCATAGCGAGTGTTCTTTATGCAATTTTAATATAATGATAATTGATGTACATGCTCATTTAGATTTCTTAGAAGAAAAAAAATTAAAAGAAATTGAAACTAATCCAAAAATAAAATTGGTAATTACAAATTCTGTCAATCTAGAATCTTGTAAAAAGAATTTGGAATTAGTAAAAAAATACAAAAAAATAAAATTGGCGGTGGGATTATATCCTGAGAAAAATCTTTCATTGAAAAAATATAATGAATTTGAAAAATGGATTTTAAAAAATAAACAATATGTTTTTGCCGTCGGTGAAATTGGATTGGATTTTTCATATACAAAACCTGAGAAAAAATTACAAATTGAAATTTTCCAAAAACAATTGAAACTTGCAGAGGAATTAAATGTTCCAGCAATTATACATACAAGAAAAGCTGAAAAAGAAATTGTAGAAATTTTGAAAAACGCCGAGGGAAAATATATTCTTCATTGTTTTAGTGGAAATTTTAAACTAGTTAAACAGGCAAATGAATTAGGATGTTATTTTTCAATTCCTACAAACATTACTCGTTCAGAACATTTTCAAAAAATGGTGGAATTTCTTCCAAAAAATAAAATTTTAACTGAAACTGATTCACCTTATCTTTCACCCTACAAAAATAAAAAAAATAAACCTGAATTTATCGTCGAGACAATAAAAATTATTTCTAAAATTTGGAAAAAATCTTTTGATTCCACCGAAGAGCAGATTGAAAAAAATTTTCAAAAAATAATTAACATTTATAAACTATAAAATCTAATTATATTTAATAAAGGAGGATGATTGAAATGGCTGCAAAAAAGAAAACTAAAGCAACAAAGAAACCTGCAAAGAAAAAAGCTGTGAAGAAGAAAAAAAAGAAGTAATTCTTATTACCTAATATATTTTTATTATTTTTTATAACTTTTTTATTTTAAGGTATGATTTCAGGACCAAAATATTTTGTATATTCAAAATTTTTTTCTTGAATAACTTTTTCTTCTATTAATTTTTTTATTTCAGGAATTTTGTTTTTTATTTTCTCAATTAAATAAATCACCGTCGAACAAATTAATTTTTCTCCAATTTCTGACCAGAGTTTAGCATAATTAGAGTATAAACATCTTCCACCACATAAACCATAGTATCCACAATTTATACATGGCTTCCCACAATGAACTTTTTTTAAATTTTTTGGAAAAGAATCCAAGTCTCCACAATAAAAATCTTTAACACTATTCATAATTGGACAAGCAGATATTTTTCCGTCGGTGGTAATTGTATAATTTGCATAACCTGAACCACACCGAAGTTTTGTTTCTGTTTCATAATATAGATTTTCAAAAATTCCTAAGAATGGATAAAATTTCAATACTTCACCAGTTTTAATTTTTTGAACCCAATAATCAATCAGTTTAGAAATATTTTCATTATATTCTTCGACGAATTTAGAAAATTTTTCTTTATCAAAATCATTTCTATAAAATCCTGCATCAATTTGCCAGTGAATAGAATCAAAAATTCCCAAATCAATTAAATATTTTGCTTGCTTAAATATATCTGGATAAATTAAAGTCATCCTAGCAACTATCTCTCCAGTAAATCCTTTTTTTCTTATTTTTTTTATATTTTCTAAAACTAAATCATAAGTTCCTTCTCCACGATTTTTATCTGTTCTTTCTTTGGTTCCGTCGATAGAAATAAGAATTTTAGAAATTTTTTTCAAATATTCTTCAGGAAGTTTATCCAAAAGTTTCCCATTTGTTTGAATATAAAATTTTGCATCAATATTATCAATTATTTTTTTTATTTTCTCTAATTTAATCAAAGGCTCTCCACCATAAAAAATTAAATTTGGCTCAGAATCTTTTTCTATAAATTTTTTCAGTTTTTCAACATCTACTTCAGAATCTATTGGGGAATTTTCAAATTTCCATTTTTTTTCAAGCCCATTATCAAATTCTTGCATGGATTTTTCATAACAATATTTACATTGCGAATTGCATCTTTCAGTCAAAATAATATGGTAAAACATTTTATTCAGAAAAATATCGAGTATAAAAAATTTATTAAACATTCTAAAAGTATAGTTTTATGGTAAAAATTGATTTGCATATTCATACAACTGCTTCTGATGGTAAAATGACTCCCAAAGAGATTGTTGATTGGGCTATTGAAAAACAAATTTCTGCGATTGCTATTGCAGACCACGACGAGATTAGAGGTGCAAAAGAAGCTGTAGAATATTCAAAAGATAAAAAAATAGAAGTTATAAGTGCGATTGAAATTGGATGCAGAAATTCTGAATTAAATCTGAGTGATATCCATATAGTTGGATTGTTTGTTAATTATAAATATGAGAAACTTTTGGAATTTGTAAAAATTATGCAATCAGAAAGGGTTCTTCAAAAGAAAAAGATGATAGATATTTTGAGAAATCTCGGATATGATATAACTTTTGAAGAATTAAAAGAAGAAGCTAATGGTGGCGGATTTGGAAAACCCCATATAGCAAATATTCTTTTTAGAAAATATCCAGATAAATTTAAAGATTATAAGCAAATCTTCGAAGAGCTTTTAGGAGAAGAAAAACCTGCAGATGTACAGAGGAAAGGAATCTATAATATTAAAGACACAATAAATTTAATTCACGATGCTGGAGGAATTGCAATTCTAGCACATCCAGGATTTTATAGAGACAAAATACCAAGAGTTATAGAAGAATTTGTGAATTCAAATGGAGACGGAATTGAAGTTAATTGTAATTATGATAATTTAGAAGAATTATATAGAAAAGACATTTATGATAAAATTAAAAAAATTGCAGAAGAGAATAATCTTCTAATTTCAGGAGGAACAGATTTTCATGATAAAAAATATTCTTGTGATATTGGAAATTATGGTGTGGCAAAAGAAGAATTTGAAAAATTAAAATTATCTAAACCAAGAAACAACCTTCAGAACTAATTTTGTGAAAGCAATTTTAATTTTTTTATTCCAAGTTATTCCTTTAATTTCTATTTCTTTGTTTGCTACTTTCTCATTGTATATATTAAATCCATCTTCTGCTTCTTGAATTTCCTTAAGAATATTAATATTTTTAATGTAAATAGTATATGTTGGATTTTCATTTTCTTGACAATTTATCGAAGTAAATTTGCTATTTTCAATAACAATACTTCCATTTAAATTTTCTTCTAAGATATAATAATTAAAAACTTCGTCGCTGTAAGGAATATACGAAGGAATTTCAAAATCTTTTAATTGGTTATTATCTACTTGATTACAAATATTTTGAAAATCTTGAACTTCTAATGCATTTAGAAAATTAACTCCTAATACCAATAAAAAAACAAAAAATAACCAAACTTTTTTCATTAACCATTTAATAATTTTTTATTTATAAATTTTCCTTCTAAAAAAGTTTATAAACTATCTTTCCTTGAATCTATTATGAAAAAAGTGATGATGTTTTTATTTTTAGGAATTTTCTTAATGGGATTTGCAATTGCTGCTAATGGTGCACAAGCACAAGATGGAACAGGTCCTTATCATGATGATGTAATTGCAGCAGGTGGACAAGGAGAAACACCAAATCAAGTTCAAGCTGAAGAAAGAGAAGAAATTCGAGATGAAATAAGAGAAAGGATTAAAGAGGGAGATTATAATATTGACGGAAAAACATTAAGAATTGAACATAGAGAAGAAATGAAAACTAGATTACAATCAAATGGGAATTTTGCTGATACTGATTTAGAAATAATTGAAGAAAAAGAAGGAACATTAACAAAATTAAAAACTCAATTAAATAATGGAAGAAATACTGAAATTAAAATAATGCCAAATACAGCTTCAGAAACTGCTCTTGCAAGATTAAGAATAAAAGTTTGTTCAGAAGAAAATAATTGTTCAATAGAGTTAAAAGAAGTTGGACAAGGTGAACAAACAAAATTAGCTTATGAATTAAGAGCAGAAAAGAGAGCTAAGATTTTTGGATTATTTCAAGCACGAATGCAAGTTCAATCACAAATTGATGCTGAGAATGGTGAATTTATTCGAGAAAGAAAACCTTGGTGGAGTTTTTTAGCATCTGAACAAGACGAAGTTATTGTTGAAGAGAATTTAGAATAAATTAATCAAATTCCCAAGATACTAAATCTAATAAAACTAATTCTTGTGTTTGTGTGTTAAACATAACATTTTCATTATGAATATCTCTAATATGAATATTTTTTCTTTTAGCATCAGATATTTCTTTTTTCCAAAGATTGTATGCTCTTTTATAATATTTTGAATCTATTAATTTACAAATTGTTTCACCATAAAATCTTTCCATTATTAATCCTTGTATAAACTTTCTTTCTAACAAATTATATATATTTGTGATTTCAATAGTTTTTATTATTGGAATATTTTTTTGCTGAGCTTTTTTGTTATTTTCTTGCTCTTTTTTAATCCAATATAATGCATCTAATTTTGCCACAAGATTCATCTTAGAATTTACAATTGGAGTTATATTTTGAATAATGGCCCGATATTGAAGACTTCCTAAATATTGATCTCCTCTTATAATATATTTAATCGGAAATTCAGAATTGATTCCAGAAGTATCTCCAATTTTTCCAGCTTCTTCTAGAGATAATTCTTTCCCTCGAATTAGTTTTCTATAAAGTTCTTTCATAAATCATTAGAAAAAAATCAATTTAAAAATTCTTCCAAAAATAAAAAAAAGTAAGAAGATGTTTGAAAAAACAATAAAACATGTGATTTTTTACATCAAATTTTAAAAACAAAAAACCTTTAGGTTTTTTATGTATCAACTTTTACAAAAATATTTTGGCTATGATGAATTTCGTCCAATGCAAAAAGAGATTATCGAATGTACACTTCAAAAAAAAGATTGTCTTGCAATTATGCCTACTGGAGGAGGAAAATCTCTTTGTTACCAAATTCCTGCTCTAAAATTTGATGGAATAACTATTGTAATCTCCCCGTTGATTTCCTTAATGAAGGATCAAGTTGACAACTTAAAATCTAACGGAATAAATTCAGCTTACATTAATTCATCTTTGTCTCAGACAGAAATTTATGAAATTCAAAATAAAATTACCAACAACGAAATAAAAATAATTTACATTGCACCAGAAAGATTAGCTTTGGAAAGTTTCAAAATTTTCTTAGCAAGTTTAAAGATAAGTTTAATTGCGATTGATGAGGCACACTGCATTTCAGAATGGGGACATGATTTTCGTCCAAGTTACAAAAACTTAAGATACTTAAAAAAGATTTTCCCAGATACACCAATAACCGCGTTAACTGCAACAGCAACAAAAAAAGTAAGAGAAGACATTTTAAATAATTTGCTTTTAGACGAACCGCAAGTTTTTATTTCTGGATTTAATCGAGAGAACTTAGAACTAGTTGTTGAAAAAAAGAAAAATACTTTTCCTAAAATATTAAACCTTCTTAGAGAATATCAAAACGAGTCAGCAATAGTTTATTGTTTTTCTAGAAAAGACGTAGAAAAAATCACAACTTTATTGAGGGATAATGGATTTAATGCACTCTCTTATCACGCAGGACTTGGAACAGAATTAAGAAAGAAAAATCAAAATTTGTTTATTCAAGACAAAGTAAACATCATCGTTGCAACTCTTGCTTTTGGAATGGGAATCGACAAGCCCGATGTGAGATTAATAATTCATCACACTTTTCCAAAATCGATTGAAGGATATTATCAGGAAATCGGACGAGCAGGAAGAGATGGCCTAAAAAGTAAGTGTATTTTATTTTATTCAAATGGTGACAAAAGAAAGCACGAATTTTTTACAGAACAAATTTTAGATAAAAGAGCAAAAGAAAATGCACAAAATAAATTATATCAAATTATAAATTACTGTGAAACTCAAAGATGCCGAAGAAAATATATATTAAATTATTTTGGTGAAGAGTTTGTCGAGGATAATTGTGATTTTTGTGATGTTTGTTTAAAACCTTTAGAAGAAAAACACAGCATGAATAAAATACTTTCACTTTTTTCTAAAGATGAAAAAAAAGAAAAAGATTATGATAAAATGTTATTTGAAAGATTGAGAATTTTACGACGGCAAATTGCAGAGCAAAGAAAAGTTCCACCTTTTATAATTTTTAGTGATGTGTCATTGATTGAAATGGCATCAACATTTCCAAAAACCAAATATGAATTCTTGAGTATCAATGGGGTTGGGCATCAAAAATTAAAAGATTTTGGAGATTTTTTTTTGAATGAAATAAATTCTTATATTGAAGACAAAAATTTTATTGCTAAAGAAAATAAAAAAACAGATTATTCTCAAAGATTAGAAAATATTAAACAAGATTTTCCAAATGCTTATGAACCATGGAATCAAGATGAGGTTATTAATTTAATTCAGCTTTATTCTTCAAACAAATCCATTAATGAAATTTCACAAATTTTGAAAAGACAGCCAGGTGCAATTAAATCCAGATTAGAAAAAATAGGATTAAATAAATAATTTTCTTCCAAAAATAAAAAACTCCGCAAACTATTTTGAATGCGGATTAATAAATTTTATACACAGCACTAACTCTTGCAGTAACTTCTCTTTCACCTGGTTGAATATTTGTCACAGCTTCTTTTGCTAATCCTGCGTCTTCTCTAACATCCATACTTGTTGCTGAATAAACATTCCAAGGATAATATCCAAAGTCATTTACACTAACTGAAACTAGTTTCCCAACTTTTTTTCCAAATCCTTCTGCTACAGATTCAGCCTTTACTTTTGCATCTTGCGCAGCAGTTTTCATTGCCTCTGCCTTGTATTTGTTTTGCGATTCTTGGCTAAGTTCAAAATTAATATAACTAATTCCAGCACCAGCATCAACTCCAGCGTCGACAATTCCGCCAAGTTTTTCTGTTTCTTCTGAATTTACAATAACTTTCAAAGAGTGAGTTGCTATAAATCCGTTGTCAATTCTTTTGTCATTAACCCAAGAATAATCTGGATAAATATTGTAATTTTCAGTTACAATCTCGCTTCTTTCAAAACCCTGATTTTCAAGTGCTGAAACAAGTTTTTCCAATATTTCTGAATTAGCATCTTTTGCTTCAGAACTAGTTTCTCCTTTGGTTTCAATATTCAAATAAACACCAATTTCATCTGGCATTGCTTTTACCGTCGCTATTCCTTCAACACTCAAAGTATTCTGCGAACTTGCAGGTTTAAACATAAATATTGCAGATAAAGCTACAATAAGAATAACACCTGAAATAATTGCCGTCATAACTATTGTTTGATTTTGTTTTGTCATAGTAACCTCCTTATAATTATAATTTTCTCCAATTTAAAATTGAAAAGATTATCAAAGTTAAAACAGCCCCGCCTAAAAACCACATCCAAAAATTACCACTAATATTTTTTGCAATTTCATTTGATGCAATTCCAACCATATCTTGTGTTGAATATTCTTTAAACATCGTCGGAGTTTCAATATTAGCACTTCTTAAAACTTCTCCAGAACTTTTAATTTTTTCATAAACATAAATTGCAAATGTCGAAACACTTACAAGCATTACAGCAGGAATTAAAGATTTAAATTTTGAAGAAACATTTTTTTTAGCAGAAATCACAACTGATTTGTTTGAAACTTTATACATAACAATTTTTTTTCCTTTTTTACTCCAGAAAAAATCCTTTGCTTTTTCAACAAGTCCAGATTTCAAAAGTTTTTTCATATTATAATCAACACTGCTCATTCCAATTTTTAATTCATCAGAAATATCTTTTGCACTTGCAGAGTTCACTCTAATCAAAAAATCAATTATTTTTTTACAAGTTTTATTTCCCAAAACTTCTGCCAAATCTTTTAATTTCTCGTCATCCATTGACACAAGTATAAAATTTTTATTTTCCATAGATTACATTAGAAAATATAATTTATAAATAATTTGAAGAGTTCTAAAATTTTAGAACTTAAGCTAATATCCCATTAGGAATCTCTTTTTTTTCCAAATAATAAAATAAAATTTCAAGTTCTTTCTTTTTTAATTCCTTTTTAAAATAAAAATCTGTCACATCTTTTAATTCTTTAATTGATTTGGGATATCCTTGTTCTCCAACATCTCTAGCAACATCTATGCATCTAAATACAAAATCTTCATCATTTTCATATTTTCTTCTTAAGATTAAATAGAATTTTAGTGCAATAGCATCATTATCAAACATTTCCACATAATCATTTTTCATATCTTCATCTAAAAAATTAAATACAATATTTAATCTTTTATCAATTGTTTTCATCTTAAATTATTAATATAATTCTGTTCCCCTGAAAAATTCATATTGCCTTCTTTTTTTCCAGTTGAAGCAATCACATCATCAATTCTTAAAATCATTGTCGCCACTTCGGTTGCAGAACTTATTGCTTGACTTTTAATTTTATAAGGTTCAATTATTCTAGCTTCCAAAGCATTTTCAACTTTATTTGTAAACAAATTCAATCCAGCATGAATTTCTCCAGCATCATGCCGTGATTTCAATTCAGTTAAAACATCAATTGGGTCAATGCCTGCATTTTCTGCCAAGGTTATTGGAATAAATTCTAAAGCCTTTGCAAATTCTTCAACTGCAAGTTGTTCTCTTCCTGAAAGTGTCTGCCCAAAATGTCTTAATCTTCGAGCCAATTCCATTTCTATTGCTCCTCCACCGACGACAACTAATCCAGATTCTAATGAACAAGCCACATCACCTAATCCATCTTTCATAGCTCTTTCAATTTCATCCATAACATGTTCTGTTCCACCTCTAATTAAAATTGTCAAAGATTTTGGATTACTACAATCTCTAACATAAGTAAAAAAATCATTTCCTTGTTTTATTTCTTCAACAATTGCTGCATTGCCAAGTTCTGAATTAGATAGCTCATTTAAATTACTAACAATTTTTCCTCCAGTAGCTTTAGCAAGTTTTTCAATGTCGCTTTTTGCAACTCTGCGACAAGCATAAATCTTTTCTTTTGATAACAAATATTGTGCAAAATCATCAATTCCTTTTTGACAAAAGATTACATTCGCACCAGAAGATTTTATTTTCTCTACGATATTTTTAATTATTTTTTCTTCTTGATTCAAAAAACTTTGCAATTGTTCTGGAGAAGAAATTGAAATCTTTGTTGAAATTTCTGGATTCTTTAATTCTAATGGGAAATCAACCAAAGCAATTTTAGCTTGAAGAATTTTTTTCGGCATGTCTTTTGAAACTTTTTCTTTATCTAAAATTATTCCAGAAATAAGTTCACTTTCTCCAATGCTATCTCCTTTTGCCTTTTCAATTTTAATATCATTCAAATCAATTTTACCATTTTCTTGAATTTGTTTAACTGCCTTCACAATAATTTCTGCTAATTTTTCTTTAGAATCTTCTGCACCTTTGCCAGTCATAGCAGTCATAGCAATTTGTCTTAAAACTTCTTCATTCTCAGAGGTAATTTTCAATGCAACCTCTTTTAAAATTTCTTGACATTTTTCTGCAGCAAGTTTATATCCTTTTGTAATAACAGTTGGATGAATTTTTTGATTAAGTAAATCTTCTGCATTTTCTAATAATTTTCCAGCAATCATAACAGATGTTGTTGTTCCGTCGCCAACTTCGCTTTCTTGTGTTCTCGCAATTTCTACCATCATTTTTGCAGCAGGATGTTCTATTTGCATCTCATCTAAAATCGTAACTCCATCATTTGTAACAATAATATCATTTGTCGGAGAAACAAGCATCTTATCCATTCCCTTTGGCCCAAGAGTCGTCTTAACAACATCAGCAACCATCTTTGCTGCCAAAATATTTGTTCTCTGAGCATCCTTCCCAATAAGTCTTTGGATATCTTCAGGCATGAGACGCATTTCTTTTGTCATAGAAAATTAAATCTAAATTTTTATTTAAATATTGTTGTGGTAAAAAATTAATTAATCTAATATTTTAATGAAGATATTTTTTAACAACATTTTCTAAAATTCTTCTTCCTCTTTGCCTTAATTCGACAGGTTCCAATCCTTTAAAATTTCCATAAATTTCCATGGGATCTTCTCCAAGAAGTATTTTATTTTCAGCATATGCGACAAAACTAATAACAATTGATTCAGGAGGGTAACCATTTATTTGTTCTATATTCCCTTCAAAAACATTTTTTAGAAATATTTTATTACATTCTTGTCTAATTTCATCTAATTTTTTTACAGGAGTACCATTTAATATTAAGTTAATTGCTTCTAAATAAGGGGCACACCATTTTTTTTCCATTACAAATCAAATCTAAATTTTTATTTAAACATTATTGTGGTAATTTATTATCAAATATTTTATAAGCAGAAGTTTCTTCTTGAATTTATGCAGAATATCCTTATAGCAGATGTAATGACTCAAACACCAATAGTTGTTGGGCCTAAAACAAACCTTCTTGAATGTGCAAAGACAATGGTGCGAAAAAGAGTTGGAAGCTTGTTAATTGTTGATGGAAAAAGGTTAGTAGGATTTATTTCTCAGAGAGATATTCTTTGGGCATTAATAAAAAAATCAAAAGACGATTTGTCAAAAATTCGAGCAATAGATATCTCTCCAAAAAAAATTGCAACACTTAGTCCAAATATGACAATCCGAGATGCTATTGCAAAAATGAAAAAATCAAAATTCGAAAGATTGCCAGTGATTCAAAACAGAGAACTTGTTGGAATGGTAACTTCTAAAGACATTTTTAATTTTAATCCAGAATTATATCCTGAGTTAGAAGAACTCGAAAGAATAAGAGAAGAAACACACAAACTCAAAAGAATAAAAAAAGCTCAAGAGCGAGGATTAAATGAAGAAGGAGTTTGTGAAGAATGTGGAAACCATAACACCCTATATAGATTCAACGGAATGCTTGTATGCGACTCTTGCAGAGCATCACTTTAATTCGTTAAATATTTAAATCACTTTCGTCTATTCTTTTTATGTCAGAGAGTGATACAATTTTCAGTAATAAGATAAAATACAACGGGATTTTTAATTTTGGAGAATTCTATAAATTTTGCTATGATTGGTTAATGGAAGAAACAGGATTAGATTTTATTGCCGAAGAGAAATATTCAGAAAAGCTTGAAGGCAATGGAAAAAATGTAGATATTGAATGGGCTGGACAAAAAAAACTCACTGATTTTTTTAAATTTAAATTTAAAATTAAGTTCAAAATAATTAAGTTAGAGAAAATTGAGATTAATCAAGGTGGTGTAAAAACAAGCACAAATAAAGGAACAATAGAGATTTCAATAAAAGGGATTCTTGTAAGAGATTATCAGGGCAAATTTGAAAAAAATGCTTTTCAGATATTTTTAAGAACTGCTTATGAAAAATGGATAATTCCTTCAAGAATTGATGCAATGGAAGGAAAACTTTTTGGAGACTGCGATGAATTTCTAGCACAAGGAAAAGCCTTCTTGGATTTAGAAGGAAGACGATAGAAATCTTTAAATATATTTTATTGGTGCATTTATTATGAAAAAACTAATTTTACTCTTTATTATACTCTTACTCCCACTTACTCTGGCATTTAGTGTAAATGTAGAAAAGCAAACTAACGAGGGTGTGATGATTAAAGGAATGGATTCTCCAGCAGTTTTTAATTTAAAATTAACAAATATGGATAGGACAACAAGTCTGAGTTTTATGAATTTCCTAGGTTTTATAATTGAACCAGAAACAGTGCCGATTAAAGAAGACGAAACAAAAGAGATTCAATTTAAAATTTATCCAAGGCAAAATTTTGATTATTTGGGCTATTATATTTTCAAGTATAGTATTTTTAACGGGAATGATAGATTCGACGACGAATTAATAATAAAAATAATTAACTTCAAAGATGCATTTGAAATCGGAGCACAAGAAATAAATCCTGAATCAAGTTCTTTGGAAGTTTATATAAAAAATAAAGAAAATTTTAATTTTGAGAATGTAGATGCAAAATTTTCTTCTGCTTTTTTTGATTTGGAAAAAAGCTTTTCTCTAGCACCAAAAGAAACAAAATCATTTAATGTAAAATTAAACAAAGAAGATTTCAAAAAATTAATGGCTGGTTTTTACACTCTTAATGTTGAAGTCAGTTCTGAAAAAGAAAAAGCAAATTTAGCAGGAATTATTAAATTTGCAGAAAAAGATATAATGACTTCTGAAAAAAAAGAATTCGGATTCATTGTGAATACTAAAACAATCAAAAAAGAAAATAAAGGAAATGTGATGGTTGAAACTCAAACTACTTTAACTAAAAATATTATTTCTCGTCTTTTTACAAGCTTTAGTCCAGAACCAGATTTAGTTGAGCGAAAAGGTTCAGAAGTTTATTATATTTGGAACAGCAAGATAAAACCTGGTGAATATGTAGAAGTTATTGTAAAAACAAATTGGTTGTTTCCAGTAATTCTAATTTTAATAATTGTATCAGTGGTTATTTTAGTTAAACAATCTACAAAGAAAACTCTTGTCATCAAGAAACATGTTTCAATGGTAAAATCAAAAAGCGGAGAATTTGCATTGAAAATTACATTGAATGTTAATGCTAAAAAATATGTTGAAAAAATTAGATTGATTGATAGATTACCTCCATTAGTTAAAATCTATGAGAAATTTGGTGTTGAAAAGCCAGTAAGAATTGAAGAAAAAAATAAAAGAATTGAATGGGCATTTGAAAAACTTGAAGCAGGAGAAACCCGAACAATTCAATATATAATTTATTCAAAAGTTGCAGTTCTTGGAAGATTTATTTTACCTTCGGCAATTGCACTATTTGAGAAAGACGGAAAACTTTGTAAATCAAATTCAAACCAATCTTTCTTTATGGCTGAAACTGGTGGGAAAAGTTAAGAAATAAAAAATAGAATTTATTTATTTTAATAACATTTATTCAAATGATTTATAAAATTCTTTGTTCTTAAAATAATATGACTGAATTAATCGAAGACAAAAAGCAGATAAATCTTATCATAAATTCTAAGATAAAGAATAAGAAAATTATTTTTACAGATTATTATAATATTGGAATAATGAAAAGAAATATTCCTCATGAAAAAGTTTTAGAAATTTTTCCGCAATTTGATAAAGTTTTTGCGATAGAAAAAGATACCTTAAAATTTGGAGATATTGGTTATGAATTATTTTACAAAATAAGTAATAATATTTCTTTTTCTATAGGAACTTGCCCTAAAGATAAAAATATTTTAATTATTCATGCAGTAGAATACAGAAGAAGTTTGGGGAAAAGATTTGCTAACATTCGGCTGAAATAAGTTTTTGACTTGTTTGTAGATTATAAGGAATTCTTTCAATTTTATTTTCATGTTTAAGTAAAAAATAAATCAAATACCCATTTCTTAATTGTTTCATTGAAATTCTTGCATCATCTAACTTTTTTAAAATATTTGGATTTATTCCAATTGTATTAAGATAATCTGAGATATGTCTAATTTCGATATTCGCTATTTTTGAATTACTTGTAAAATCAATTATTAGATTTAAAATATTCACACTCCCAATAACTGGTTTTGTATTTTCTGAATTGAATATCATTAATCTATCTGAAAATTCATCATATGCAAAATTCTTTTTCATAATTAACTAATGAGAGAGAAGTTTTTAAACTTTTTTGGAGAAATTCAAACTAATCTTTCTTTTTTGAATTTAACCAATTAGAATGAAGGTAGCACAATGCTCCTGCAATATCTCTCCCCCCAATCAACTTCGCGATTTTTCAAATTTACTTTCAGAATTAATTGCGAAGCTAATTGCTCGTTGAACAAGGGATACAAAATTAAAATTTTGAAAATATTTTGTTGTGTTTGACATGTTAGAATCAGAGAAAATAATACAGATTGCCAAAAGGCAATCTGTGTAAATCCCCCCACCCAGATTCGAACTGGGGATCTCCCGGGTACTGCTACCTCGGAACTGACTTTTAGGGTTTCATTTAATTTCCAAATGGAATATCCACCTTAGTAAATAACTACAGCCAGGCGCTCTGAACCGCTGAGCTATGGGAGGTTATAATATCTAGATAAAATCAATTTTTAAGTATTTTGTATTTTATTCTGGAAAGTTTTATAAATCAAAATTCCACTAAATATCTATGTTTAAAATAAATATTTCAGACAAATCAGGAAAAACTTACAAGTTAGAAACAGAAGCAAATGCTTTGAATGACAAAGAATTACACTCAATTGTTCAAGGTAGTGATGTCTCTCAAGATTTAGAAGGATATGAATTAGAAATTACAGGTGCAAGCGACAAATCAGGATTTACAGCAATGAAAAATGTTGATGGTGTAGGAATAAAAAGAGTTTTATTAGGATATGGAAAAGGAATGCACCAAAGACCTAAAGGCGAAAAAAAGAAAAATACTCAATCAGGCGGACTTCGATTAAGAAAAACTGTGCGAGGAAAAGTAATCTCACCAGCAATTTCACAAATCAATTTCAAAGTTACAAAAGAAGGAACAAAAAAACTTTCAGAGATTTTCGCAAAACCTGAAGAAATTAAATCCGAATAAACCAAAACCCTTTTTAACTAACTAACTCTCTTTTTTTTATGAAAAATATTCTAGAATTAAATATCGGTGTTGTAGGACACATCGACCACGGAAAAACAACTCTTCTTAGTCGTTTGACTGGAAAATTTACAGATACTCATTCTGAAGAATTAAAACGAGGAATCACAATAAAATTAGGTTATGCAGATATAATTATTTACAAAGATAAAGATAAATTCAACACAGAAAAAGGCGAAGTCCAAAGATACATTAGTTTTATCGATGCACCAGGACACGAAATGCTTATGGCAACAATGCTTTCTGGAGCTGCAATTATCGATGCTGCAATTTTAGTTGTCGCAGCAAACGAAGGAATCAAGCCCCAAACAAAAGAACATTTTATGGCACTTCAAGCAAAAAAAATAAAGAACATAATAATTGTTCAAAATAAAATTGATTTAGTAACAAAAGAAAAAGCATTAGAAAATTATAAAGCAATAAAAGAATTTGTTAAAGGAACAATCGCAGAAAATTCTCCAATTATTCCAATCTCTGCACAGCAAGGAGTAAATATAGATAAACTTTTAGAAGAGCTTTGCAAAATTGAAATTCCTAAAAGAGATTTAGAATCTGAACCAGTTTTTTTAATCGCAAGAAGTTTTGATATAAATAAACCTGGAACAAAAATAAATGATTTACACGGAGGTGTTTTAGGAGGAATATTAAAAAAAGGCAAATTAAAAATAGGTGATGAAATAGAAATAAAACCTGGATTAAGTTCAAAAAAAGCAAACCAGCAAACTTACAAAACAATCACTACAAAAATTCTTTCATTAAATAAAGGAAACAAAAAAATGGAAGAAATTTTACCCGGTGCAAGTATTTCAATTGAAACAAGTTTAGACCCGTCGTTAACAAAAACAGATTCTTTAACAGGCTGTTTAGCTTCGATTAAAGGAAATTTACCCGACATAACAAATAGTTTGAAATTAAAATACGAACTCTTCAAGGAAGTTTTAGGTGTTCAAGATAAACAATCTGTAGAATCAATCAAGACAAAAGAAATGTTAATGTTAAGTGTAGACACAACAATTACTGTCGGAATGGTGGAAAAAATAAATAACAACGAAATAGAACTTTCATTGAATATACCTGTTATAGCATTAAAAGGAAGTAATACTGGAATCGCACGAAACATTGGCGGACACTGGAGATTGATTGGATTTGGAGAAGTAATTTAATTCACAACAAAATTTATAACTGCCTTTTTTTTAGAGTTTCAATGGTGATTAAATTTATGCAAGTTTCTTATTTAAGCACCTTTGCGATTTTCGTCGGAGGCAATGAAAAAAATCGCTTCACCGCAAAGGAAGGGAAGTTTGAAAGAAACCGCTTAGGTGTCTTTCAATGGTGATTTATTCGCATTCTCGTCTTAGCACTTTTGAACAATGCCCCTTCAAATTCAAACTTCGTTATATAGATGAAATAGTTCCAGAAATTGAAAAAAGCATTGAAGCACATCTTGGAAGCATAGTTCATAATACTCTTGAATGGCTTTACATTGAAGTTCAAAAAGAAAATTTACCAAACATCGAAGAAGTTATAACTTATTATTCAGAAAATTGGGAAACAAATTACACAAAAGATACTGTAATCGTAAGAAAAAATTTAACAGACAAAGATTATTTCAATAAAGGAGTTAAATTCCTTTTAGATTATTATATGAAACATCAGCCGTTTAAAGACGGAACAATTGAATTAGAAAAAAGAATTTTAATTGATTTGGATGGAACTGGAAAATATAAAATTCAAGGTTTTATCGATAGATTGGTTTACAATGAAGAAACTAAAGAATATGAAATTCATGATTATAAAACTGCAAATTCTTTGCCTACTGAAGATAAAATTGCAACAGATAGACAACTTGCACTTTATTCAATTGGAATAAAAAATTTATTTGGAGAACATAGAGAAGTTTTGTTAACATGGCATTTTCTTGCACACAATATAAAAATTTGTTCTCGTAGGACAACAGAAGAATTAGAAAAATTAAAAAAAGAAATTATAGAATTAATAAATAAAATTGAATCTGAAACTGATTTTCCAGCACAGAAATCTGTTCTTTGTGGTTGGTGCGAATTTAAATCAATGTGTCCGCATTTTGGGGGGATTGTTAGAGAAAGACAGAAAGGTTTAGATGATTATCCAACAGTTGGAAAATATATTAGAAATTAAAAAGTTCGCATTTCTTCAGCATAATTCTTTAGAATTATGCACAACCAAATTTGAAAGATAAATTTTGAAGAAATTTATATATTTATTTAGAAAAAATGTGAACTTCACTTCAAATTAAAAAGTTCGCATTTTTTACAAATCTTTCCTCGCGATGGCTCGCCACAAATTTTACAATAATTAATTTCAACATTTCCTTTTTTTATTTGAGGAGACAATTTCTCAAAATTTTTCATAATATTTATTTTATCTTTGCCAGGCATTTTTTCTAAAAATTTTCTAACCTGAATTCTATAAGAATCAATTGCACAAGGACATTTATCAAAAATAACAGGGAGTTTTTTCTTTTTTGCATATTCTCGCACATCATTTTCTAAAATATAAAATAATGGTTTAATTCTCGTAACAAATTTTTCATTTTTGATATTTTTAGTAATTGCTCCTGAAATCGCACTAAGTCCAAGACTTCCTTTGAAAATATTCATTAAAATTGTCTGAACTTCGTCGTCGAGATTATGCCCTGTTGCAATTTTTTCAAATTTTAATTTTCGAGATTCTTTATTTAAAATCCATTTTTTAATCACGCCACAAATCGCACAATTTTTTATTGTTCCTTTATTTTTTGATTGAATTGCACTTCGGAGATAACACATAGAACCCCCCATTTCCTTTTTCACATCATAAACATGAAGAGTAATTTTCAATTCTTCACAAAGTTTTTTTGTAGCATTAAAGCAATCTTCACTATATTTTCCCATTTTCAAATCAATATGAATTCCTTCAATCTCATAACCAAATTTTTTCAAAAGATAAGCTGTAACTGTTGAATCTTTTCCACCTGACAAAGCCACAAGAATTTTTTCTTTCTTTGATAATTTAATATCTTTCAAAGTTTTTTTAAATTGAGTTTCCAGGTTCATATTATATTATCTAAAGGAGATTTTATATTTTTAATTGATGCTTGAGATATTTGGGTGTAGATTTGAGTTGTTTTAATTGAAGAATGTCCAAGAAGTTTTTGAATAATTCTTAAATCAGTCCCTTGTTCTAATAAATGAGTTGCAAAACCATGTCTTAACAAATGAGGATAAACTCTTTTTTTGATTCCTGCTTTTTTTGCATTTTTTGATAGAATTAACTGAATTGTTTTTGATGTAAGTTTTCCACCCCTTTGAGATTCAAACAAAAATTTAGAATCTCCTATTCTTGAGAAATTTTTTAATTCTTCTAAAACTGAATCTGGAAGCTTGACAAATCTATCTTTTTTCCCTTTTCCTAAATTTATTTTAATTAAACTCTCACTAAAATTAATGTCCTGTTTTTTTAAATTAACAATCTCACTAACTCTTAAACCTGTCCCATAAAGAAGTTTTATAATAAGTTTGTGTTTTGGATTAATTGTGGCTTCAATTAGTTTTCTAATTTCTTCAATTGTTAAAATATCTGGCAAGATTTTATTCTTCTTTGGTTTAACAAAGGAAATATTCTGTTTTAATATTTCTTTAAAGAAAAATTGAATTGCAGAAGAAATTAATGATGCTGTTGCAGGATTTTTTGTTTGAAGCTGTAACATTAAAAATTCTTTTGCTGAATTTTCATTTATTCCTTGATTTTTAGAATAATCAATATATTTTTCAACATAATAAAGATAAGATTTAATTGATTGTTTTGAATAATTTCTTAATTCTAATTCATTTTTTAGTTTAATCAATAAACCCCGCATAACTTCGTATAATCTTCTTATTATATAAGTTTTACGATAAAGATTTCGTATAATCTTATGTTCCCAGCATCGATAAATCGACCAAATTTAAAATTTAATTTTTTGCCCACCCAAGATACGAGAGAAAAGCCTGCGTCCTTCGGACAGATAGCTGAAACAAGTTTCAGAGAAAAACTTCTTTTACCCGACCGACGAGAAAACCCACGAAATTAAAATTTTGCATAACAAAGGGTAAAAGGTTTCACTTCGTTACACCCAAATTTTTCATTTAATTTGAGGGGTTCTTAGTCCTTCGGACAATTTGTCGGCTCACGCCGAAAATGTTTTAAGGTTTGTCTTTCTGTATTATTTAACTATGGAACCTTCTCTAAATGAAAATCTAAAAAAGATGGCAGAGGATATTTCTAATCTTCGTTACCCTTTTTGCGTTCACATAATGGACACAATAACTCCCGAAGCAAAATTAATACAATTTAACCTCTTGGATATTTATGAAAATTGGAAATCTTTTTTAGGAGATAGAGATAGGTCTTTTTCAAGATTTCTTCATATTTATTTAAATGATTTATCTATGATTAAAGCACTAAAGGAATCAATTTTGGCATTAAACAATCTTGATTGTGAAAAATGGAATTATAAAAATCCCTCTGAAAACTGGCAAAGAATGAATTTATTGATTAAGAGTAATGAAATAGTTTATCATTTAGTAAATTTAACAATTCTCTTAAGAGTAGAACATGAAAGATTACTTTTATGTTTACAAGAATTATTCCAATCTCAAAAGTGCAAAACTTTTAACAAAACAAAAAAACATCTATTAACAAAATTAAATGAAATGGGTTATCAAGATTTCAAAGAACTTGTGGAATCAATTGATATAAGTAAAGTTAAAGAAAAGAGAGATAAAATTATTCATTCGAGCGGGTTATATTTTCAAGAGTTTATTTGCAATCAAAACAGCGATGATAAAATAGATTTTGATGAATACTTGATTGAAGTTAGAAAAGAGATTGAAATTTTTTATAAAATAATAATGCGATTTGTAGAATTAGTTATTGGGAAAAAACCAATTTATCATCTTAAGGTAAAATTATCCTAACAATAATTTTAAATATCTCAAAGCCAAAATACTTATTAATCCCTTTTTTGTAATAAGATTATGGAAAGAGAACTTAATGAAGAAGATTTCTGGGGAGACAATGAATCTTTTCTTAAAAAACATTGGAAATTATTTTTTATTGGAGTTATTGTTATTATTATCGGTTTTATATTTTTATTAAATATTGAACAACTAAATTTAACAGGAAAGGTTATTAGTACGGATGGGGAAGGAATGCAAAGTCTTTCAAAAGTTGAATCAGAAAGAAATCAGAAAAATACGGAAACTTCTCTTAAACAAGAAGATAGTTTTAATGAAAATGATGAAGAAAGAAATCTTTTAGAAAGCATCTTTAATAATTCAACGAAAGAAACGGATAGTGAAATAGATACGAATGCTAATACAGAGATCGAAGAAGATTCAAACAATGAAATTATTTTGGAAAATGAATCTGAAGAAAATTTCTCTAACAATACAAATAATAAAAGTTTTCTTAAAAATTCTTCAGAAGATTCAAATCTTATCGAAAACGAAAATTCTATCTTATGCTCTGAGAATGAGATATATTGTGAAGGAAGTTGCATTACCCCGAATTGTTTTAATAATCTTGATTGCGAAGATGGAAATAGTTGTACAAAAAATATTTGTCAAGATTCAGGAATTTGTTCAGCTTCTTGTTTTTATGAGCAAATCAATGAAAATCTTGATGGAGATGGTTGTTGTTTAAATGGAATGGATTATTCTAAAGATTCTGATTGCCCTTTAAATTTAAGGATTTCTTCAATTCTCCTAGACAAAACCCCTACAGATGTCTCGATCGATCATGAGGGCAATTTTTATATTTCTGTCATGAGTTCAGATTATGGGGGGGTATTATAAAATTGGATTCGGATTTCAATTTTGTAAAAAGTATTGGAAGCGAATATAATCTTTACTCATTAGAATCTATAGAGGTAGATAATAATAAAAATATTTTTGTGCTGGATAAATGGAACAATAAAGTCTCTAAAATTGATAGTGATTTAAATTTAGTTAATGAATTTGGAGGTTTAAGTCTCCCGAATGATATCTCACTAGATGATTATGGAAATTTGTACATTGCAGATTCAGGGAATAATAGAATTTTAAAATTAGATAACAATTTAAATTTCTTAGAAAGTATCGGAACAAATTATCCAACATATTTAACAGTTGATTCTTATAAAAATATTTATTCTTCATATGTCAATAAAATTAATATTTTCGATGAAGATTTACAATTTTCAAATGAAATTGAAGTTTATTCTACCGCAAGTCATTCTATAACAAGTGTTGGGGCAGAAGGAGAATTTCTATTTTTGACTTCTAAATGGATGCAAAAAAGTGGAGGAATCTTAAAAAGATATTTAAAAATATACAAGGAAGATAAATTATTGGAATTAAATATTCTTGAGGGGGCAGATTTATTATCTCCAAAAGAGCATAATTTCCCTTTAGGGAAATTTGAATTTTATGGTGGAGATATTTATCTTGCAGATAAAGGAAATGATAGATTATTAATCATTAAGATAGAAAAGTAAATCTTAAATACATCATTTTTAGAAAATTTATATGGATATCTTTCTTTTTGAAGGTTTGATTTTGAATTTAATCGGAACTATTTTAATCGCACTCTCTTTTAAATTTGGATTTAGTACTGATAAAGAAGATGATGATTTTTGGATAAATGATAAAAGACCTGTTGTTTGGAATTATAAGAATGATAAGCTTCTTTTGTTGGGTTGGATTGTTTTAATATTTGGATATTTTTTCCAAATATTATCTGTCATTATTAATTCTTGAATCTTCTTTTCTCAAAACAACCAAAATAAGAACCCCTCATTTTCTTTTTAGAAAAAAGAAACAAAAAGGACAGGCTTTTCTCTCTAATTAATTGCTCGTCGGAAACAACCATCCTCCCCCCCCACCCTAAAATGAAATTTTAAACTCACGAGGAAACTTTTGGTTTCAGCTCGTGCCCTTCGGGTCTGGGAACAGCAGATTAAACAGAAAAATGTTTTCGCTTCGCTCACCCTCTTTTTTCGGGACACATTTTTCCCAAATTTAAAATCAAAGATTTTGAACTCTCGAGGTCACTTCGTTCCGCTCGAGCCCTACGGGTTGTTTAATCGCGATGTTATGTGCAATTTAAATTTTGGCTTAATCAACATTAATTGAGAAAGTAGCCAGTTCTTTTTTTAGCTGAACGGAATTTTCAAAAACAATAGATTTTATTCCTAATTTTTCAGCAGCTTCACAATTCTTTTTTTGGTCATCAATGAAGATACATTCTTCTGGTTTTATATTCAGTTTTTTCAAAGCAATTTGATATATTTCAGGATTTGGTTTTGCAACCTTTAAATCTCCAGAAATAAAATGCTCTTTGAAAAACTTTCTAAAACCCGAAACATCTAATTTATAATTTGCCCATTCTGAACCTTCATTGATTAAAGTAGCCAAATGAAATTTCTCAGACAAGGATTTTAGAATTTCTTCGATCCCTTCAATTGTTTCAATTCCCTTTTTGAAAACTTCAATGTAATTTTTTACATCTAAATCTATATTTTTTTGTTGAAGAAAATTAGAGATTAATTCAATTTCATCTATTTCTCCAACACTAAATTTACTATATTCTGGGATGTAAAAAATAGATTCCAATTCTTTAGCGGGGAATTGTTTCCCACCAATTGAATAAAAATCCTTTCTGCTGAATACATCATAAGTTTGAACTCTTGCTTGGTCAAATAAAATCCATTTAATCATATAATCAAAAAAGAACCGGCTTAATATAAATGTTTGCTAACTTAACGCCAAAATTTAAACTGTCCCTTCGGTCGGTCGACTTGCAGTCTCCCCACATAACAGCGATTAAGAGGAAATTTCCTGCTGAAATTTCCCAAATTCGCTTCGCGAACTTCCCTTAAGCCCGATGTTATAATCAATTAAGTTTTGGTGCCTACCGCTTCTATAAAATTAGATTCGTATTGATGATATACAGAAGAAGTTTTTTTTACTTCAAGAATTTTGAAATTCCTTAATTTTTCTTTCATATACTCTTCACTGAAAAAATGACGAAGATGCCCTTTTCTATACATATCTTCTCCGATTTTTTCTCCTTGACCATATAGTGCATCTTCTACTGATTTACATTTAATAAAAATTAATCCATTTTTTTTCAAAATTCTAAATAGTTTCTCAAAGATTTGGGTTGTTATCTCATCATCAAAATAATGAAGGCTTAAATGTGCATAAATCACATCAAAAGAATTATCCGGAAATTTGATTTTTCTGATATCTGTTTGAATTGTATTAATCTTTAATCCTTTTTCTTTACTTAATTCATTTAATTTCTTAATTCCACTTTCAGAAAAATCAACAGATGTGACATTTAATCCTTCACTTGCAAAAAATAATGAATCTCTTCCATCACCACAACCCAAATCTAATAATGTCTTAAAATTCTTATCTTTAATTTGAGAAAAACTTCTTCTAGCAAAATCATTCGCTTCTTCTGTTTCTCGTTTGTCCCACTTTGTTTTCCAATACTCTTCCTCGCTCATAATATATCAATACAATACTTCATATATAAATATTACTTCTGACGGCACCAAAACTTAACTCTTCGGGATTTTTTTGCTTCGCAAAAAACCGCTTGCAGCTATCCCTCGTCCCTAACGGGAGATTATAACAGGAATTTAACGGTTACGAAACCTTGCAGGTTTCTCCACCCAAATCGCCTTCGGCGACTTCGTTAAATTCCGATGTTAGGCGACATATTACTCGGTGGGCTCGAAAACGATTATGAATATTTTTCTTTCAGAAAAATTAGGGGGTCGGCTCGAAGTCGCTTACGCGACAGATAACCGAAAATCTGCGGATTTTCAGAAATAAAAACAGAAAAATACTTCTCTTATCGAACCAACGAGAGAACTTACGAAATTTTTAATTTCGTCTAACAAACGATAAGAGGTTTCATTTCATTACACCCAAATATTTTTCTTGTTTTTTAATTGGTGGGCTGTTTATTTTTTCTTCCAGAAAAAACCTGCTTTGCTCTGCAATCTTTCAACTTTTCCGTC
>Ga0210057_1000089_pt1 | contig 176855 bp, 191 predicted proteins | sample CryGeyCG2114_010_2_FD_183968 | JGI IMG/M metagenome (GOLD analysis project Ga0210057, IMG submission 183968) | Groundwater microbial communities from aquifer - Crystal Geyser CG10_big_fil_rev_8/21/14_0.10 (SPAdes) (version 2) | ecosystem: Environmental > Aquatic > Deep subsurface > Groundwater...
TACCATCTACGTTTTGTAGAGTTGATGTGGAAACGCAGTGGTAGGAGTAGCCAGAAGGCAGAGAGTCAAGACCTAGATTAGCACAGGAGGTAGAGGTATCAGGGATAGAGATATAGACCGTTGAAGCAGTGCCAAAGGAAGCAGAGGGATTTTGGGATTCAAAAATAGAAAGAGTTTTATTGAGTGTGTCTATATCAGTAACCCGGGTGGCGTCTCGGGCTTCACGCAGACGCTCTGTGGGGTTGATGGTGATAACCACAGCAGCAGAAAGGATAGCAATGATACCAATGACGATAAGAAGTTCTATAAGGGTGAAGGCTTTTTGGTGCATACGCGTAGATAGATTTAATACATATTATTGTATCATTGTTGAAAAAGGACGTAAAGAAAGGTGTGCGTGCTTGTCCGATTGAAAGAGACGGCGTATCTTTTTTGTCGGAGCGACAATGAGAAGTTCTATGGGGGTGAAGGCGTTGCGGTACATAGATATTCTCATGTTTTTTTGTTTTATTGCTCTAATGCTTTATTGTCCTTTTCCCTTATTCTTCCCCCTTCCTTCTGTCCATCCCCCTTTTAACTTTTTCCCTTATTCCCTTTTCCTTACTTGAGGTATCTTCCAATCGCAAAGAAGCTGGAAAGAAGTCCGAGAACAATACCAAACACAAGTTGATAGATAAAAAGAATAACAATATATCCCAAAAAGTACGTCCACAGATTAAGCTCTGGCACTAAAACAGAACTATATGGCGATATAAGATACATAACCGGAGTGATAAGCGCCAAACTAATAATTGAAGAAATAATGCCATACAAAATTCCCTCAACCAAGAAAGGGCCCCTCACAAAGAAATTGGAACCACCAACCAGACGCATTATATTGATGCTTTCTCTACTGGAGTAAATTGCCAAACGAATGGTATTGAAGGTAATAAGCAGTGCAACCAATGATAAAAACACCGTAAGCGCAACACCAGCATTTTGAGCAGTACGCAGAATTTTTGTTAAACGATCAATAACCGTTGCATTTTGATTGTACGTCACTCGCTCAACAAAAGGAGCGATGGAATCATTGTCCAAATACGCAGCGATAATACTATATTGATCTGGATCACGTGCTTTTATGTTAAGCGACGCAAGTAATGGATTTTCATTGAGCTGTTCAATGGCTTGAGAAATAGTTGTATCTTCTTGGTGTCGCTCTTTAAAAATAGCCAGTGCTTGATCCTTTGAAACATATTCTACTGTTTTTACCTCGGGTAGTGTTTGTAGTGTTGATTGTATGCGCAATGCTTCGTCTTCAGGAGTATCGGTTTTAAAGTAAACACTAATATCAATTTTATCTTGCACGCTGGAGATGATATTGCGCGTCATAACATTAAATATAATAAGTCCCGCAAACATAATAAGCGCCAATGCCATAACAGCAATGGTTGCCGTTGAAAGCCACGCATTGCGCTTAAAGCTAACCAACCCATAACGAACAATTCTAAAAAGAGTAGAGAACATGAAGATAGTTAAAAGTTTAAAGTTGTTTTATAAAAGCAAATAGTGCCCCTCTTCTTCATCACGAATAATACGACCATCTTCCAAACTAATAACCCTACGACTCAAATCATTCACCACATCTTTATTGTGAGTGGCTAGAATAATAGTTGTTCCCAATTCATTGATTTTAGAAAGAAGCCGCAAAATATCAGACGTATTGATTGGATCCAAATTACCAGTAGGTTCATCAGCAATAATAACATCAGGGTTATTTATCATGGCACGCGCAATAGCGATACGCTGTTTTTCTCCACCGGAAAGTTCTTGAGGAAAATTATGTGATTTATGAGAAAGTCCAACCATCTCCAATGCCTTAGGGACCAAATCTTGAATTTCGCGACTAGGACGTCCTGCAACCTCAAGCGCAAACGCAATATTTTCAAATGCAGTCTTTTCAGGAAGTAATTTAAAATCTTGAAAAATAGTCCCGATATGACGACGCATGTGATGCAAGTCTTTACTAGCAAGTTTTGTGACATCATATGAGCCAAACACAATACGCCCCTTTGTTGGGCGTTCTTCTCCAGTTAATAATTTTATAATTGTTGACTTTCCAGCGCCCGAACGACCAACCAATGAGATAAACTCCTTCGGTTGGACTTTAAAACTAACATTATCAAGCGCAACCAATACTTCCCCGTTTCCTTTGTATTCCTTGGAAACCCCCTGGAATATAATCATGAAATCAGTTTAAAGTTGAAAGTGAAAAGTTGAAAGCACCAACAACTCCCACAAATTAATTATACCAAATATACAAAAAATATCAAAGCTAATTTTCAAAAAAGGCTGTTTTTATTTTTAATCTGTTATTTTGATTTTTGATCTTTGATTTTTGATTTTGAAATAAGCTCCGCTTCAATAAAACCATCCAAGTCCCCCTCTTCCAAAACCCGATTAACGTGAGATGTTTCAAAATCAGTACGATGATCCTTAATCATCTTATACGGATTAAGCACGTACGAGCGAATTTGACTTCCCCACTCTGGTTTTGTTTTGGTACGTAATTTATCCAACTCTTCAACACGCTCCTTTTCCATTAACTGTATTAATTTTGCTTCCAAAATAGACATTGCCTTTTCTCTATTTTGAGCCTGTGAACGCTCGACCTGAGAAGAAACAATAACGTCGGTGGAAATATGTGTAATACGCACCGCGGTTTCAACTTTGTTTACGTTTTGCCCACCCGGACCCGATGACCGAAAAAATTCTATCTTCAAATCATCATCCTTTATATGAAGTGTTCGTTCAATAATAAAAGGCATAACCTCTACTAACGCAAAGGAGGTGTGTCGCAACCCTTGTGAAGAAAAAGGTGAAATTCGTACTAAACGGTGGGCGCCACTTTCATATTTTAAATAGCCAAACGCATATGACCCTTTTATTTCAAAAGTGATATTTTTTAACGGTACTCTTCCAGTACGTCCTCCTGCTGATTCTTCAACCGAATCAATAACAACAATTTTCCACCCCCGACGCTGGGCAAATGCTTCATACATCGCATACAGCATATGTACCCAATCGGCAGCATCTTGTCCGCCCGCCCCCGCATAAATAGAAATAATCGCATTACCTTTATCAAAGCGCCCACCAAAAAGACGCTCTACTTCCAACTCCTTTATTTTTTTTTCTGTCTGTCCCAAAAGCTTCTCATCAACCTCATCCAAGACAGATAAGAGATCAACCGATTCTGAAATGTCTTCAAAAAGAGAAATAGTGCTTTGTAGTTGACCCACCTCCTTTAAAAATGGCTCCATCGCAAGACGATCCTTCCATGCATCAGGATCTTGCATCAACACTTCAATTTCTTTTATACGATTTTTTTTACTTTCTACGTCAAAGCCAGCCTCCTAACTGGCGGAGGCGCACCACACAATCATCAACGCGTTCTTTATATTCTTTTTGTATCATAAAAATAGGAGCTAGAGATTAGTGTATAGTGTATAGAAAAATAACAAACAAATCTATCCCCCAGCCACTAGTCACCGACCACCCGCCCGCCCGCGTTGACTTGCAAAGCATGTCGGGCAGGCCCGCCAGGCAAGCCATAGACGTTGCGGGCAGGCTATTCACTATTCTGAGCCACCTCGCGGATTCGAACCGCGGACCCATGCTTTACGAAAGCATTGCTCTACCACTGAGCTAAGGTGGCACACTTTTGGTTTTCCCAGTTATTGTGTATTATCTCTAGATTTTCTTCTACTCGCAAGCACTTCGTGAGTTACTCTTCCGGCCTCGCCACAATATACTTCAATCACATCTTAATGTTGTTGGCGAGGCGTTGAAAGCAAAATTATTTGCTTTCAACCCACCAAGCTACTTCGGCATAAAAAGGTGCTGGTTTGCTCGGCCCCTGTCCGCCTCTGGCAAAAACTGAGCCCCGCCTGCCGGCAGGCAAGTACATTAGCTTTTTGAAAAGGCGTCGGATTGCTCTTCCACACACCAACTCCCGATAAAAGTAGCAGAAAAAGACACCTCTTTCAACACCATTGAAACAACATTCTCAAAAATATTGGAATGTTGTTAAAGCAATTAAATATTTCTTTGTTCCAATGATGCAATGTTTTTATGCTCCGTTGCTTTAATGATTCAATGTTCCAATGTTTTATTGATATATTGCTTCAATGTTTTAATGTTTAAATAGTTTGGTGTTTTAATGCTCTCGCGCTACTTAGTCGCATTATAAATAGCACTGATTTCTGTTGTGTTTAGTGTGCGATTATATATACGAATATCATCTAAGTCTCCGTTAAAATAATTATATCCATAACCAATAAGGACGTTGGAAGAATTGCTAACGCTTCCCGTCACAGTACGAAAATAAGTTAACCCTCCATCGTTTATAAAATATACTTTTCCGTCGGCATCTCTCATAATACCCATCTGTTTCCACGAAGGAATACCTCCACTAATTGAGGTATTATTACTTCCACCGCTTGTTCCGTCACCCGACGAAATGAATATATTTGTAGGATTTGATGCATAACATATTCCCCATCCAGCGCTTGCGTTCCAACAACTGCTTTTTTTCTGTACAATTGTGGACTGATGAAATGTTGACTTCATCCAAAATAAAACAGTAAATCCACCCGTTCCAAAATTTAAACTACTATTGTCTGTAACATACATATATTGATTAGTTCCATTAAAGTTTAGGGCATAAGATCCTACCTTCCCCACAGAATGTGTTGGGCTATTACCAAGAACCCCATTGTTTGTATTCCCACTTCTATCATACACCGTACTTCCACTTCCCTCTTCAAAATCCCAGTAGCCTACTAGTCCTTTATCTCGGGTGGCAGGAGTAAGACCAATGTGGGATCCTTTTTGGTAGACACCAGTAAGTATGCCACCATCAGCGGTAGCGGTGGGGATGTATTTATCTGATTCAATAAGGGTGGTTAGTTCCCAGGATCCTCCGGGGGTGTAGGTATAGTAAAGACCAGTGGAGGTGGTGTTGGTAGGATCAATGGGCAGAGCACTTAGTTGTGCGATGCCATACAGGGAGCTATCTTGAAAGTTGATGGGTACCCAGCCAGTACCATCAGTGTTGCGATAGGTGGAGGTAGAAGCACAGTTGTAGCTCCAGCCAGAGGGAAGTGAGGGAAGGCCTAAGTTAGCACAAGAGGTAGAACTGTCAGGGATAGAGATATAGACAGTTGAGGCAGTGCCCAGAGAAAGAGCGGTGTTTTGGGTTTGAGAGATACGGATGGTGTTATCAAGGGTAGTAATATCAGTGGTACGAGTGGCATCCCGAGCTTCACGCAGGCGTTCTGCTGGGTTAATGGTAACAACGACGGTAGCAGACAACACAGCTATTATGCCAATGACGATGAAAAGTTCTATGAGGGTGAAAGAATTATTTGCTTGCACTGTCTGTTGTGTAGATCTAAGATGTCTCATTGTTTTTATGTCTTACTACTCTTCTGCCCCAAAATTAAAATTAAAAATTTGTAATTTAAAATTTGTTTCTCTCCTATCCTCTCAATCGCGCTAAAATTTCTTGTTCAACAACAACCCTGTCTTTACCAAAACGCTCAAAAGACTGTGCACGCAAATTTTGTGCCAAAACAAGATCAGGATTAGGATGTCTAATGGTACGCATAGTAAAAGGATTGGTTGTTTGATTGTGAATTAATATACGCACATAAGCATTAAAATTAGCAATATTTATAAGATCGTTTTCATCAAATACGGGCTCAAATTGCTTAACTAAAAATTCAGCATCTTTTGTGCCCACGCGAAACGCAACAACAGAACCCACGTTACCAAATACCGCCTCACGGATAGAATCTTCTAGTTGTGCTATATATTGATGCGCAATGGTTAAGTTAAGCCGATACTTTCGCGCCTCAGAAAGAATGGTAGAAATGGAATCGGTAGTAAAGTTTTGGAACTCATCAATGTATAAATTAAAGTCATGCCTTTCTTCTTGGGGAATATCAACGCGAGAAAGCGCCGCCATAAGAAGTTTGCCCACAATAATCATTCCCAAAAGATTTGCATTCATTTCCCCTATGCGCCCTTTGGAAAGATTTACCAGCAAAATTTTGCCCTCGTCCATAATCTTTCTAAAATTAAAAGATGAATGTGCCTGCCCAATGATAGGTCGCACATAGTCATTGGCAATAAAGTTATTGAATTTTGAAGTTATATAAGGTGTCATGTTAGCCAAAGAGCCCTCACCACCAACTTTTGTCGCTTCTTTGGTCCAAAAATCTATAACCACCGGATTAGTCGCAACAGAAAGTTTAGCGTGCCGAAATTCTTCATCGGTAAAAATACGCGGAACATCAACAAGCGTAGATGGATGTGCCTTATCATCCATTAACAAAAGCAATGCATTGCGCATATATTGTTCAAACATCGGCCCCATAGTTTCTGCCAAAAAAAGCTTGTTAAAAATTCCTTGAATCTCATTAACGATAAAAGTTTTTTCTTCTGGGCGAGTACTATCATATTCCAACATATTAAGCCCCACCGGACGCGCCAAATATCCCGGGTCAAAAACGATAACATCTTCTTTTCTATTTTCTGGGATAAGCCCCAACACACTCTCAACTAAATCACCATGAGGATCAATAATAGCAATCCCCTTGCCAGCACTAATATCGTCCCACGCCATATTTTCCAAAAGCGTTGATTTACCTGTTCCGGTTTGCCCCACAACGTACACATGACGCCGTCTATCTTCATCAGCAATCCGCACTGGCTTTATAACACCCCGAAAGACACTTTCTCCAATTAGCGTACCCGCAGAAGAAAGATTTGGAGGTGGAGGCGCCTCTTTTGATTTAAGCCACTTTATTTTTGGAGACAGCGTAGAAGCAGAAGGAAGATGAAAAAGACCAGCTAACTCTTCGGTTGAAAGCACCATTGACTGCGCTTCATCAAACTGCCGAAAAGAGAACTGAAAAGAAAGCTTGTTATTATTTTTCAAAGAAACCGCCGAAAGCATATTTCGCAGAGGAGCTTCAAATTGGGACAAAGATCCCACAACCCCATCCACAATAGAATCCGCCTGATACTGGCTTACCGCAGACGCAATAATACGGTAGTTCACCTGCACAAGTGGTTTTGAAATCTTCTTTTCAAGCGTACGCAACGCATCTTCATCCACAACAGAAGGATTTTTTTCATCATCCTGTTTTTTGGTACCAGAAAAGAATTCCTGTATATCTTTAAACTGAAGGGAATATTTTGTTCCCAATTTTTCAAACGTCTCACCCTTTTTTAAATCATTAATAATAGAAACAATACGCAAGCGAAAATGTGAAGGCGCAGGACGAACCAAAACCTGCAGTGCAGCGCCTTCCCCAATAGTTCCCACTTGTGAGAGGCCATTTATAATAGGAGAAAAAGTGTCCACATCTGCTTCCATATATGTACGCAAAGGAAGAGAGAAATGCTTTTCTTGCTTGATATACGCACCGCTCACAAAACCATCTGGCTGGAAAATATTATACTCTGGCGCTTCTTCTATGTGAGCGTTATTAAAGACTCCCTCAATCTGACGGCTTACAAACGCGACATCAGCTTTGGGAACAGCAATATAAAAATGTATTTCCTCGCCAGCATGATGCACCGCCGCCTCAAAGGTTGCACTATGCTTTCCTGATGCCAAAACACTCAGCAATTGTTCAAAAAGATTTATATCTTCTTTAAAATTTCCCTCCTGGCGACGCTGGGGAAGTTGTATAAGCAGTAGTTTTGTTGACAAAAGACGCTGGCGAAAAGTACGTCGCTGAGAACGAACAATAAAAACAAACAAAATAATAACCGCAATGGCTACGACAGCAAACCCACCATAGATTAAAATTTGTTCCATAAAATCTCTTTTTACAAAAGCCCGCGCTCTTCAAGCTCCATAACAAGTTTGTCGGCGAGTGCGTCATGATACAAATCAATAATAAAAGACGGCTGTTTGCGCGCAGCGTCAATGCCCACCTCAAGGCCTTTTTGGAATGTAATGTCAATAAGCTTTTCTACCGTTGCTCTATCTGCATCAGAAATATCTGCCGCATAGGCAGGCAAATTATCACTTTGTGGGGTAGCAGAATGCACTACGGTAGCGCCATTGCTTTTGGGTAGCTGATAGTGTTGCCCCACAACATGGGATACAACCGTGCGAGCCGATTCATTGGCAAGATGCTCAACGTTCTCACGTGCCGACTTTGCTTCTTGAGCAAGCCCTTCGTAATTGATAGTATGATTCATATGAATAAAACAAATCTACGCCACATTCTTATTTTTATACTTATTATTATTGTAGCAATTTTCCTTCGGAGCTACAATATCCGCACTACTCCTCCCGGGCTCTATCCTGATGAAGCAATGAATGGCAATAATGCGCTTGAAGCAATCCAAACAAACAGCTTTAAAGTATTTTATCCAGAAAACAATGGACGTGAAGGATTGTTTATAAACATAGAGGCATTCTTTATTGCGCTGTGGGGAAATTATCCTTGGGTTCTGCGTTTGGTGAGTGCACTTTTTGGTATTGGCACGGTTGTAGGAATGTACTTTTTAATACTTGCCCTACTTGCAAAAGAAAAAAGAAAATACTCCATAGCACAAGCGGCAACATTCTTTTTAGCTATAAGTTTTTGGCATATCAATTTCTCCCGCATCGGCTTTCGTGCTATTATGGCACCCTTCTTTTTGGTGTGGGCTCTTGTTTTTGTCCTGCAAGGATTAAACCGTTTAGAAAAACCCACCTCAAAAAAATGGAAGACTATGGCACTACCGATTCTGGGCGGCCTTCTTTTTGGACTAGGGATGCACTCATACATTGCCTACCGAGCAACACCGCTTATTATTGTCGCACTCTTTGTTCTATGGCGCTGGTACCACAAAACGTCGTACAAAAAACTGCTATCTCATTTTTTTCTGTTTGTAGTAGCGGCAATAATAACCTTTGCACCACTGGGCATTTATTTTGCAAAAAATCCCGCCGACTTTTTAGGACGCACATCACAAGTATCAGTGTTCTCATCAGCAAGTCCCCTTTTGGATCTTGCCAAAAACGTAGGCAAAACATTGCTTATGTTTAACATCAGTGGTGATTGGAACTGGCGTCATAATTTTGCGGGAGCCCCAGAGCTCTTCTGGCCAATTGGTATTCTCTTTTTGGCGGACGTCGTATTGGGCATTACAAAAATGGCCCGCCGTTTCCAAAAGGAATCTGGCAAAAACCTTCCTTTCTGGCTTAGTATCGTCTGGATAACGGTAGGTCTTTTGCCGGTAGTTATATCAGACGAAGGAATTCCTCACGCTCTACGGGCAATTCTGGTCATACCGCCCATCTTCATACTTGCCGCATTAGGGTGGAATAAAATACAAATGTTTATAGAAAATCATCTAGGCAAACAAGCAACAATGATTGTGGTGGCAATAGCTTCACTAGTACTTTTTGTACATGCCTATGCCTATTACTTTATACAATGGGGACAAAACCCAAATGTAGAGGGAGCTTTCAATAGCGAAAATAATACTCTTGCGCGAGAAATAGAAGCTCTCCCCGCCACCATGACAAAATATATTGTTGTAGATACAGGTGGTGTATTGGTACGCGGCGTTCCTATGCCATCACAAACAATAATGTTTCTCACCGACACCTTCACCCAGCAAGGTCAGCAAGAAAAAAATATCCACTATCTAATAAAAGAAAACGAGGATACTATCCCACAAAACGCTCAAGTATTTTACATTCAATAAAAAGTATACTTTACACAATACAAAAAGCCCCAATAAAGGGGCTTTTTGTTTGAATTATGTGGGTACGTACTAAAAACCAAACACTCCGTAAAGAAGCGAGATGATAATAACAATTATGATTACTACCGCAAAACCAGTTTTTAGCATAGCCAAAAAAGTGTAAAAAAATAAAAAGAATTTGTCAACCCAGTAACCAGAAATATATATTTTGATATATATTAAAATATATATTTTTCCCCTTCCACCTAAAGTTATACGTATTAAAAAATAAAACTAACAAGATTCTGTATTATTCTGACAAATAACAGAGAGCCATTCTGTCTGTTTCTTTTTACAGTCTTTTAGCAATAATTTTTCTGAAATTTTCCAAGATCCTTTATATACACCCTTAGTAAGTTTTATTGCGCCCAATATATTATCGGCATCCCCCACTAAAATACTTTTTTTCCGAAAGAAAAACTGCCACACAGACGGATCAAGAACATAAACTTTTTCTCCCTCCTGTATTGCTAGAATTTCGTGAGATTGTTTTCTTCCAAAAACACAATCTCCTTTGAGCACATATACTGCGGTACCTCGCCATGATTTAAGAGCAAAACATCCTGCCAATCGAGATATTTCACTGCAATTATCTTTAGCCAGTTCTTTTAAGGACATCCCTCGCTTGCCAGATTTTCTCAAAATCTTTTGAGTAAAGTTTTGTATCTGATTAATTTTCCTTTTTGCAATCATAAATTTAATAATAATTCATTATACAACACATTAGTAATATCATTATAAAAAGATAGCCCCTTCGGAATAATTCCGAAGGGGCCGGGGAACGCTACTTGCCCTGACAGCCAGCACGAGAACAGGAACTAGCGTGAGGCCTTGGTTTACCGCGACGCACAATTGTCGGCTTCACAAAGGCCTTTTTCATGACTAACTTCCTCCTTTCTTTTAAATTTTACTAAAGATATTGGACTGAGTTGGATAAACACCCAACTCCTTCCTCACTTCGGCAACTGATTTTGCAGCTATGGAACATCCACATATATTTCCGTCCTCAAGAAGGGCCAGACCCGGACATCTTGAGCAAAATTCAAAAAGACTACAGGACCCACACTTCTCAAGATGACTCAAGCGCATTTTCCGGAGCTTAACGAATTCTGGGGAATCCCTCCAGATTTTCAGAAATGGCGTCTCCAGAACGTTTCCACCTCTAACTTGCCACTGATTACACGGATACACATTGCCACACGGATCAATGGCTCCGCCATTAAAGATAGTGTCGCACGGAACACAATCTGAATTATCCATAAAATGAACCGGTTCATGGGCATATGGGAAGGAATCTACGTCGACAAGCAGGTTCCTGAGTTGTTTTTGATTCAACCTAAATTTGTGGACTGATCTGTCTCCATTGTCTCTGGCCGTGATAATATTGGTGAACTGAATTATCACGCCTAGCTCCCTGGCCAATCTCTTGAGTGCCTTAATTCCAGAAGCGGTTCTGTTCATGAGCGGACACTTAATTCTTACTCCAATCCCCTCATTAAGCATCCTACGAATATTACCCACACTTGTCTGGAATGATCCTGGTAGCTGTGTAATGGCGTTGTGTATCCGCGAATCAGCACTATATATACTCACATGGACTTCTTGCACATACAGCGCTCTTAGCTCACTAATAACGTCTGGAGTTAGAAGTGTCCCGTTGGTAAAGATTGTTGTGGAAATCCTCTGTTTTCTGGCAGCCCTAACGATCTCAATAAAGTCAGGGCGAGTAAACGGCTCCCCGCCGGTCAAGATGAGAAAAAAGGTTCCTGCATCTGCCAATTGCTCAAAAAGTTGCCGGTATTGATTGAGTGTCATTCCTTTATTTGTATGGCTTCCTAGGCAACAATGGATACAGCTCTGATTGCAGGTGTAGCACACCTCAACCAACACAGATATCGGAATAATTTTCCGTTTTGCCATATCGGTCAGATCACGAATGTCTATTTCGTCAATCATTAGCCATCACCCCTTCAAACTTCGTCGTAGAAGACTCAACGAAGCTTTCGTTTTTCAATTCTTCCAAAAAATCCATAATTATCTCAGGAATTTGTCCGGAAGGATCATCATATCGATCACAGCACATCAAGATAATCTGATTAACGGTCCTGTGTCCAGTTATACAAGCCCACACAAAAGAACCAACTTCGTTCAACTGAACAAGTTCCTTCTTGTCTTCAAGATAGATATAAGCAATATCTTCAATAACTCTTGAAGAAACGTTTATTCCCTTAGCAATAAAACTCTTACCTGTCATTTTATCTCCTTTTAAAGAGCTTTATATTTATAAACTTATCAAAGAACTACAAACCAGAAGACCATCTTCTAGTTATATAAATTACACAATATTTTCCAAGAAATTGCAACAAGAGAGGAATGGTTCCAAAAATCAATGATATACAAAATACAAATTTCTAGATCTCTAACGGGGCAACCCTATAATATTACTTACATTGCTACGTAGCAAGAGGCGATTATAATTAGTTTTTGTTTGTTTTTTCAAAATAACCCAACCACCAAAACAATTTTTCTTTGGATTCCGCTTCGTAGACAATAGCGCCAATATTTATAGAATCGTGGAGGTTTTCTTTTATCTCACTAACAACTTCAGATAAATCATCAAAAGAAAACTCGACTCCAACCAAATAACACAACGCCCCTATTTGATCGGGTCTTAAATCGAAAATTCTTTCTCTTATTCTTTTTGCTTCAATTTCTTCCCACTTCAATTCCCCTCTATGATTCGGCAATTTGTCAACACTTTTTTTTATGTGCATATTCATAACTTTGATTATATACCACGTTAGCTATTGGCTGAGGTAAGTAGTGATGAGTGGATAATGAAATTATTAATTAGTAATTAAAAATTGTTTTATACGTTATACATTTTCCTCTTTATACGGTATGCACCTCATCATCCATGCCTAATCTCCATCACATCACCATCGGTGACAACATATTCTTTTCCCTCAAGTCGCAATTTCCCTTTTTGTTTTGCCTGTATCCATCCACCACAATCAATTAAATCTTTCCAAAAAATAACCTCAGCACGAATAAATTTTTTTTCAAAATCACTATGTATTGCCCCTGCCGCCTGCGGTGCTTTTTCTCCACGCACAATGGTCCAGGCACGAGTTTCGTCTTCTCCGGTGGTAAAAAAACTAATAAGATTAAGTGTCTCATATGCTTTTTGCACTAATTCGTCTAAAGAGGGACTGCCACCTAAATCCTCAATAACATATGCCGAACCGATAGAATCTAAAAACGCCAAAAAATTGGGATCCATTTCCTCTCGCGATCCATTCAAAAGATATATCTGTTTTTTTGCAGTTATCAAATTCATTTCACGTACCACATCTTCGTGTAAAACGCTTTCCTCAAGTGCGCTCGCAAGCTGTTCTTTATTAAGGGCATCGTGCACGCGTTTTACAAACTCTAATTCTTTAACTTTCTTTTTATCGCCAGTACGCGCCTCCCCCTCTAACTTATTCATGCGTCGCTGGACTGTTTCTAAATCTTTTAAAATAAGTTCTGTGTTGATGGTTGTAATGTCTCGTATCGGATCAACACTAGTATCAACGTGGATAATTTCTTCTTTTTTAAAACAGCGCACCACCTGCACTAACGCCTGCGTTTCTTTAATATGCGACAAAAACTGATTACCAAGCCCCTCGCCACTGCTGGCGCCCTTTACCAAACCCGCAATATCATAAAATTCAACTACGGCAGGAATTTCTTTTGCTGAATGGCTCAGATTAGTCAATGCTTTGAGCCGTTCGTCGGGCACGCTCACCACCCCAACATTGGGGTCAATAGTCGCAAAAGGATAGTTAGCGATGTGAACATCGTTATTTGTCAACAGTTTAAAAAGCGTGGATTTACCCACATTAGGCAATCCCACTATACCAATAGAAAGCTTCATAATCAGTCAAATAAAATCTTCAAAAATATTTTTTTACCCACACGAACAACACCCTCTTCAACAAGAGCTTCTTCTTGTATTTGTTTTTCTTCTGGTTCAACAAAACGAATGGCCCCTTGCTCAAAAAGACGATGCAATTCTGACTTACTCCCAACAATTTCACGGCTAACAAAAAAATCAAAGAATGTTTCTCCCGGTGTGGCTTTAAAAACTTCCACATCATCATACTCCTTTTTTGAGAACTGTTTTTCAAACGACTCGCGTTCCATAAGCCCTTTTTCTAAAGACCGTTCCCTTATGGCAACCAGAAACTGTGCAAGTTGTTTTTTAGCTTCCATAGGGTCTTGGGCAATAATATCCGAAAGTATTTTCTTTTCTGATACACGCACATCGGCAAAGGCAATAAAATACTTTTCAATAAGCACATCAGGCATAGACATAATTTTGCCAAACAAATTTTTTGACGATTCGCTAACAGCAATATAATTGCCATAGCTTTTGCTCATTTTACGTCCATCACCAGCCGTTCCCTCTAAAACCGGCGTCGTCAGCGCAACCTCGGGACGTTGGTCATACAAACCCATAATAGTACGCGCCTGTGCAAAGTTTAAAAGCTGATCGCGTCCACCCACTTCAATATCAGGAGCCAATTCCACCGAATCAATTCCCTGTGCGTAACTATATAAAATTTCAGCAACCGACAAAGAATCCCCCCGAGAAAGACGCGATCGAAAATCATCCCTCTGCAACACTTCTGATAAATTAATTTTTGAAAGATCAGAAATAATAGTGGCAAAAGAACGTTTTGAAAGCCATGAAGCGTTGTGATGTATTTTTGCTTTTTTGACATCCAAAAACACGCCCGCCTGTGCAAGATATGTTTTCATATTATCCTTTATCTGTGCCAAAGAAAGCGATGGTCGTTGATCGTTTCGTCCGCTAGGATCACCAATCATAGCAGTAAAATCACCAATAATAAGATGTGCCTTGTGCCCAGCTTTCTGAAACTGCCGCAGAACAATCAGCGGAAGCACGTGCCCTAAATGAACATCAGGACCCGTCGGATCAATACCAAATTTAATATGTAATGTTCTATTTTGGGCAAGCAATTTTTTTAGTTCCTCAAGAGTAATAACTTGATCAATTTTAGGAGTTAAAAAATCCAAAAAGTCCTCGTCACTTAAATGCTTCCAGTCAGCAAAAAAACGCTCAAATAGAACGCTACAAAGCTCTCCCACGTGAGAAAATGCCTTATGATCAATCATATATGCCCAGTATACCCAAAATACTCAAAAAAACAAAGTTATAAAGCAGAAAGCGCTTCTTGTATCTGGTCAACAATTGCTTCTGGCAAAGCTTCTTGTGGCTTTGTTTTCCCTGGATACCGCCACGCTGATATAATCCGTATTAATGCAGAACTACGCTGATAAAGTCTTTGACCTTTGGCATCCGCCTTGGGCGGAGATATTTGATTTTCTACTTTTTCCTCCCCATCCTTTTGATTTTTGATCGTGTACATCACCCAAATTTCTTGTGTCCAATCTTTTACGCCATTTTTTGTTTTATATGACACTGGCTGCATAACTGCAATAGTATCGGGGGCTATCCCTTCCTCAATACGAAATGGACTTTTAATAACACGCCTCACGCGCGACTCAGAAAGCCCATAAAAACGCATCTTAAATTGCGCATGCAATGTCCATTGATATGGTGAAGAAGAAAATAACATACAAAATAGATATACTGTAGTATACTACACATATACATTCAGTAATAAAAAATAGTATGCACATATTCACACGCTCGTGCTATGCATCATCTTTTTTGCTCGCAGTACTTTTGGCGGTATCAGCAATATTAATGTTGCACGCATCATCACAAGAGTCAGCAATTATGGACGAGCTGGCGCACATCCCAGCCGGGTATGATTATGCCAATTATTTTGATTATAGACTCAATCCCGAACACCCCCCATTAGTGAAGACTCTTGCGGCGCTTCCTCTTGTTTTTATGAATCTATCATTTCCCACAGACAACGCCGTGTGGACAAGTGACCTCAACGGGCAATGGGATGCGGGAAGATTGTTTTTATACACCTACAATGACACGCGCGCCGATTCTATTTTGTTTTGGGCGCGACTTTTTCCTATTATCTTAACGCTACTGCTTATCTGGTTTACGTATCACTGGTCACGTTCTCTTATGGGACGCTGGTGGGCACTCATACCAACATTCTTAGTAGCTCTTTCTCCTCACATTCTCGCACACGGACACTACGTAACAACAGACATAGGAGCTGCGCTAGGATTTTTTATGGGACTTTACTTTTTTGTTAAGGCAATAGACAGCCCATCAAAAAAACACACCCTGCTTGCTGGTATATTTTTTGGTCTGGCACAATTGATGAAATTTTCAGTTGTTTTGCTTATCCCTCTTTTTGTATTCTTAGTGCTCATCCGTTGGTGGGCGCAAACAAGAGAGATGCACTCTAAAATATTCTCAAAAAAATCACTCCTCGCTCTCTGGCGTCTAATTCGCACAACATTTGCCATATTTATTATTGGGTTCCTGTTGGTATGGCTGGTATACGTACTTTTCACACTCAACTATCCAATGGCAAAACAGCAAAGCGACACCGCGCAACTACTTTCTTCGTTTGCGCATGGACCCGCTCCAATGAGTATAGCCTGTAATCCAACTTCTTTTTCTATGCGCTGTCTTGCAGAAATTGATATCTGGATGGCACACCAACCAATTTTGCGTGGCCTAGGGCAGTATCTGTTGGGAGTACTTATGGTTATCCAGCGATCTGCTGGCGGTAACACGGCCTATTTCTTAGGCCAAGTAAGCTCAAGTGGCTGGTGGTATTATTTCCCCGTAGTCTTTCTACTCAAAGAATCTATCCCCGCGCTTCTGTTGGTAATAGGAGGATTGTTCTTAGCTCTGTGGCAAAGCGTAAAAAAAGGAACACAAAAAAGAGTTACTCGCATCGCTCAATATATTCAACTCAACTTTGCCCAAACAGCCATGCTTTCTCTGATAGTACTCTACTGGCTCTATAGCATACAAGGCACGCTTAATATTGGATTTAGACACATCCTGCCGACAATTCCTCTTATTTACATTCTTGCGACAATTGCTATTAAAAAATGGATGCCCAAAAAAATTACACCATCAGCCCCTTCTGTGCATACCTTCAAAAAATGGGTACAGGTAGGATTTTTGGTTATTGTGTTGGGGTGGGCGGGTATAGAAACATTTGCAGCGTCTCCTTATTTTCTATCCTACTTTAACGAATTTGGCGGCGGAGTTGAAAACGGTTATAAAACAGTAACCGACTCAAACTACGACTGGGGTCAAGATTTAAAACGACTCACCGATTTTGTTAAAGAAAACAACATATCAAAAATCGCCATTGATTATTTTGGCGGTGGGGACCCACACTATTATATGGGAGACGCAGCGATTTCTTGGTGGTCAGCAAAAGGATCGCCCACACAAGAAGGCATTAACTGGCTTGCAGTATCAGTAAATACAATTCAATCAGCTCAGTCACCAACGTCCCAATGGTTCACGCGCAATCCTCAAGACGAATATAGTTGGCTCAAAGGGACTCCCCTGTATGCACGCGCAGGAACATCTATTTTTATTTATAAGCTCAAGTAATACCTACTGGTAATACACTCTGTTTTTCACTTGCAGATCAATGTAATGTAATTGGTCAAATTGTGATCGCAATTCTTCTACCGCTTTAAGTGCAAAAAGTGGACTTTGACGCAGACTAAAATAAAAAGTGGGTAGTGTCGGATCAAAAGTACTTATCTGCGCTCGCGAACGATCAGAAAGAATCAAAGACCGCGTCCCGATATGAGAAGTTTCAAGAAAAGAAAAAATGTCTATTAAAACGTCCATCTCATCAGACGAAAAGATGTGATCCCCCAACTGTAAAGAAGAAACGCTAGGATCATATAATTTATCCAAAAGCCCACCACGTGCTTGTGGCCCTTCTAAAAAAACAACGCCATTCCTATCAAACCAAAAGCAAGGAGTATCTACTAGGTTTTCTACGTCAACAGACGCCACCCCTCCACACCACAAACCAAAGCGCTCCCTTTGGGAAAGTTCCACCACCCCACTGCCACCAAAAAAAGGAGTAGAAAAACGGACCGACGAAACAAGAGGAAATGTTTTTTGTATAGTATTCTCAATGGCGTTTTTGAGAAAAAAAGCCCGAACACTACTATTATCAGCAAATAAAAGATGACCTATCCATCCACGATTATTAATAAAAGAAAACACGTCACGTGATATGGAATCAGCGACTATTGCGTCTACCCCCTCAACAGAAAGACCATCCACACGCAAAAAAGGGCTGCGCAAAAGATACAAAACGCCCCCAAAAACAAGTAATCCAAAACAGATCCATAAAATCAAAAAAGTGCGGTGCCTGCGCTTGCGCCGGCTTCCCTCTTTTGCGGCGCGGTAATAATCAATCATAATAAAAAACAATAGTTATTCACGCACGATGCTATCAAAACCAGTATAGAAAGCTAGCTTTTCAGGGATGTGCACACTTCCATCTTCTTGTTGAAAATTTTCCAAAATAGCAACAATAGTTCTACCAATGGCAAGTGCGGTGGCATTTAAGGCATGTACAAAAACAGGGCCATCTTTTTGAGAAACTTTTGTACCTATTCCACGCGTTTGATAATCGGTTGTATTAGAACACGACGCAACTTCACGATATTGCTGCTGAGAAGGAATCCACGCCTCAATATCAAATTGCCGCGCGTCAGTAGGCCCCATATCGCCACTACAAATAGAAACCACCCGATATGGGATACCCAATACCTTCCACAAACCCTCTTGCAAAGAAAGCAAAAAAGCATGCTCGTCTTCTGAGTTTTGCGGTGTGGTAAATGCATACATTTCAACTTTATCAAATTGATGTACACGCAAAATGCCTTTTACATCTTTACCATAACTTCCCGCCTCTCTCCTAAAGCACGAGGAAAAACCAACTAAACGTTTAGGTAAATCAGCCTCCTCAAAAACACTATCAGAATACAGTGGCCCCAGCGTGTGTTCCGCGCTTCCTACAAGATATAAATCATCTGCACCCAAATAATAACGTTCTTCTTTTTGTGCATCAGTGAGTCGTCCCATTTTTTTATACATATCGGGACGAATCATCACCGGTGGAATAATAGGCTCAAATCCAGCCTTGGTTAAGTGGTCAATAGCGAAACGAATCAACGCAAATTCAAGGAGTGCTCCTTTCCCACGCAAATAATAAAAACGACTCCCAGAAACTTGTGCTGCTTTTTTAACATCAATAATACCTAAGCCCTCCCCAAGCTCAAGATGATCTTTTATAGCAAAAGAAAATTCAGGGATGTCCCCCACTCTTTTTATTTCAACATTACCATCTTCTCCTCCGCCACGCACGACGTCATCAAAAAATATATTAGGAAATTCCAAAAGTTTTTCGTCGCGTTCTATTTGGAGTGCCGTAACTAAAGATTCTGCTTCTTTTATAACAACTTTATTTTCTTTTGCCTTCTCTATATCACGCGCCGCACTATATTCTTTCTGCAGTCGCTGCAACTCCTGAAGCTGGGTAGTTTGTTTACGCCATTTTTCATCTAGATCTAGAAACTGATCAACAAGAGAAACGTCCATGTTGCGCTCCTTGAGCATCGTGCGAACTTTGTCAGGATCTTTTCTAATAATTTCTATATCAAGCATATTTCTTTTAACTTTTGACCGGTTTTTAATTTTCTTCTCCTTTTGTCCTTGTGTCCTTTTTCCTCATTCCTTGTTTTCTCATTGGTGGGAAAAAAACAATTTCACGAATTTGTTTATCAGCAAGCACCGCAAATAAACGCTCAGAAAGTCCAAAGCCGGCCGTTGGAGGCATGCCATATTCCATCGCCTCCAAAAAATCTTCGTCCAATCGCTGTGCCTCAACATCTCCCGCCTCTCGCAGGGCCATTTGCTCCTCAAAACGAGCACGCTGATCGGTTGGGTCGTTAAGTTCAGAAAAACCCTTACCAAGCTCAGTACCACACGCCACAATCTGCAAACGTTCTACCACATCTGGGTTGTCCGGCGAGCGCTTTGCAAGAGGCTCAATGGCTGTGGGTGGATTAATAAGAAAACACGGTTGTATAAGAGTGGGGCGAACCATTTTCTTATACAACAAATCAATAAGTCGTCCTCGTCCTAAGTTTTTTTGAACAGAAACTCCCAAGGCAACTGCACAATCATAGAGTTCCTTTTGTGACGCCCTAAGCGGATCCAGGCCCACTTTCTTTTTAAAAATGGAAACATAATCAACAACAGCCCATTTTTTACCCCATTGTATTTTTTTTCCCTTCCAAGAAAGAGTAAGTGTGCCAAATGTCTGCTTGATAACAAATTTATACATCTGCTCCAAAAATTTCATTAAATCACGGTAGTCCGCATATGCCCAATAAAATTCAAGCTGAGTATAGTCTTGCAGATGTTCTGCACTTATTCCCTCATTTCTAAAAATTCGTCCAATCTCAAAGATTTTTTCAAATCCCCCAACAATCATTTTTTTCAATGATATTTCCAAAGATATACGCAAATAAAAATCCTCATCTAAAGCATTGTGGTGAGTAATAAAAGGTTCTGCCTCCGCCCCCCCAGGGGTTGCTTCAAGGACGGGCGTGTCTACCTCCAAAAATCCCCGCTCTGTCAAAAATAAACGTATTGCATTCCAAAAAACAGCCTTCTTCATAAATAGATCGCGCACCTGTGGGTGAAGCAAAGAGTCTAAATAACGCTGGCGAAGACGAATTTCTTGATCCTCAAGCCCATAAAATTCCGACGGCAACGGCCGCAAAGACTTTGCAAGTATTAAAACAGAAGATGCCTGAATGCTTTTTTCTCCCGACTTTGTTTTAAATACAACACCAGAAACTTCCAAAAAATCACCAATATCAAGCGTCTTTTTATAGAGAGTAAAATTTTTTACATCGTCACGATGTAAAACAACTTGTATCTTCCCAGAAAAATCTTCCAAATCAACAAAAATAATCTTCCCCTGATCACGAATCCCCCGAATGCGCCCAGCGCATACAACCCTTTTTTTTGCCTTAGCAAAAGAAACAAAATGTTTTAAAACATCACCCATGGAAATATTCCTTTTGGTGCAGGTTGGATAGGGGTTGACCCCCTCGCCCAAAAATAGACCTATTTTTTTCTTTCGCTCATCAATAATATCTTCAATCATATATGCAACTTAGTATTGTCATAGTGTACATCAAAAGAAAAAATAAGAAAAGGAGCCACAAAAAAGCGCTCCGGTAGCGGGGCGCTTTTTTAAAAGGGGTTATGTCAAGTTTCTCACGATCGTGAGAAACTTGACATAACACGCTACCAAAAATCAAAGACAAAAATCAATCAATAGACAAAATAGTATATTCAACCTGGGTTCCTTTTGGGGTAGTAATGGTAACCTTGTCGCCAACTTTTTTGCCCAAAAGCGCTCTGCCAATAGGCGACGCATTTGAAACTTTGTTATGAGCTGGATCTGCTTCTTCTGACCCAACAATAGAAAGATCCATAACAGTACCATCAATACGCTTAACACTCACACAAAGCCCCACGCTTACATTATCCTTGTTGCGAGACTTGGTAATAACATGAGCGTTTTTCAAAAGATTTTCCAATTCAAAAATCTCACGCTCCAATTTGTCTTGATCCTCTTTGGCGTGAGCATATTCAAAATTTTCCGACAAATCGCCAAACTCTTTTGCTTTGCGCAATCGCTCTGCAATATCAAAACGTTCCGTTGTCTTAAGATGCACAAGACGATCTTTGAGCTCCTGAAGCTTTTCTTTACTAACGTAGGTATCTGCCATAAAAATAAGTGCTAGAAATAATAAGAGAACTATACCTGACACACACAAAAAGTCAATCCTTTTTACTTTGATATTTCTATGCTCTTATTCCTTTGTTCCAATGATGCAGTGTTTATATGTTCTATTGTCCACCTCCGGCAGATCTCCCACAGGAAGATTTCTTTGTTTTAATGTTTTATTGTTTTATTAATTCAATGTTTTCTTGTTTCCCTCCTGTCCTCACTCCCCCATTTCTAATTTAAAATTAAAAATTGGAGATTTAAAATTGCCCGTCTCTTGTCCTTACCCCTCTCGTTTCCAACTTAAAATTGCCTGCCTACCCTGCCTATCGGCAGGCAGGCGTAGGTAGGAAAATTAATAATTTAAAATTGCCCTCCTCTTGTCCTTATCCCTTGCCCCCTATTCCTTTGTCCTTATTCCCTACATCGTATTTCCCCCGCATAAAACGAAGTTTAATTTTGACAACCTCAAAAAGCACAAACAGATAAGCAGTTGGTTTAACACGTGAAAACGCCGCATTAACCCACACAACGGGGATTTCTTTTATTCTAAATCCTTCGCGCTTAGCAAGAGCCAAAACCTCAACATCAAACCCCCACCCAAATACAACACTTTTAGAAAAAACATCCTCTGCAGCTTTTGCACTAAACGCTTTAAATCCACATTGCGTATCTTTAATCCCCCACAAAAGCATTGACTGGATAAAAAGATTCCCCATATCACCCAAAATACGACGATACCATGGCTGTGGCGGATCAAGTTTAGAATCAGGAAGATCGCGAGATCCAATCACTACATCGTAACCCTCTTTTAAATAAGGCTCCATGGCAAAAAAATGCGTAATAGAAGTTGAATTATCCGCATCGGTAAAAAGACGGACATCCCCTTGTGCTTCCAACATTCCCTTTTGCACCGCCGCGCCTTTGCCTTGTGTGCGACACTCAATAACAGAAACATGTTTCATAATAGACGCAAAGCGCCCTGATAGTTCATACGTTCCGTCGCTTGAATTGTTATCAACAATGATAATTTCATACGAAAAAGAGACATCACTCATGTGCTTGTCTATATCCATTAACGTAAGTGGCAAGCGGCGCGACTCGTTGTATGCAGGAATAATAATAGAAAGATATGGTTTTTTCATAAAATATATTAAAAACTATAAAATTGCCTTCATAAAAGTATACCACAAACAAAAAAGTGCACACGGGATATATGCACTTTAAAAATACAAAAAATAATCGTTTAAATAATACCCGACCCGTGCAGAGTAATATAGTTATTTAAAAGTAGAGAAAAACTAATAATAAGAAGTAGTGCAACACCATGAGCAATCAATTGGGGATGCTGTATCCGCACACGGATAGAAACTTTAAGGATAAGCGCCAATGCAACCAATGCACCAATTATGTATAAAATAATTGCTATGGTATTTTTAGGAGTTGCAGCAACTGTCGCCCAAGGACCCGAAACGTGCACGGTGCTAACTGGTGTAGCGTCTACGTTCTCTTGGGGCGTCTCTTCTGTAACAATATCGGCTCCCTTAATCGCAACAAACATCTCAGAAGAAGTCGGCGTCACGCTCACCACGGGAGAAATAATCTCTTGGGGAGGGGGGGTTTGTACGATCGGTGTTGATGTTGCTTGAATAGAAACATTTGAGGCAACGGTCTGTGCTGGCCGTCCAAAAAGTTGCACCACAAACACAGCATCTTTACCATTATACGTTCCTTGCGCGGTGGCAATACCAATCTGAGTAAATTTATCATTTAAGATATTAGCGCGATGCAAAGGAGAATTAAGCCACGCATCGGTGACATCTTGTGAATCGCTAAAATTAACCGCCAAGTTCTCACCCGCATAAGAAAAATGATACCCAACATCTTCAAACCAATACCACGGCGTTGTTCCTTCCGGACTGGTATGAGCAAAATAGTCTTTCTGAGCCATGTCATTTGCTTTCTCTTGAGCAGCCGCAACAAGCAACGGATCAATACCCAAGGGAGCAATGTCCTGTGCAATACGACTTTCGTTTGTTTGGTCAACTAAAGCATCAGGAAAGATTAACGCAAAAAGTCCACTGTGCGGACCAATAAAAAAAATCTGCAAAATAAAAACCAACTCAAAAAGAACAGTTCCCGAGGCAATAAAAAGAGCAGACGGCCGACGCAAAATATGCGGCTTATAATCGTTTTCGTGATGCGGAATAAAGTATTTCTTCAAAACGCGTTTCATAAGCCTATTATACCATACATCACCAAAAAATACAAGACCCCTTTTAAGAGGTCTTGTAAAGCAATACTCTTTTATTCCTTTTTAAGGAAGCTGCGGCGTAGGGAGTCCCAGCGCAGAACATGAAAGTTCATTTATCTGCCATAGGGTCGTCTTATAGACATATCCAGTTGCTGTATTTGGTGTCAAAAGCCCTAAATCAACCCACGGCTTAAGCACGGTATCATAATATTTCAGCTGAAAATCCCTAACAGCACTATCTGTCTGTGGCCCAAAAAAGCCAGTTGTCAGAAGAGAAATGCCAAGATTTTCATTTAAGAAAACTTGAAGTTTCGTAACCTCGTCAGAATTATTAGTCTTCCCAAATCTTAGATATTCAGTAAGATAAGCACCACACGTAACGCTGTCGCCCAAAACCTCACCCCTTGGTTCTTCTTGGGGCTCTGTTGAAGTGCTCACGCCCAAAACAAGTCCACTTGGACCCCCTCCACCTCCACCACCAGGAGGAACAATAAAGCTTTGAGGAACAAAGGGGTTAGAACCTTGAGGGGCTGGCGATCCGTCTCCACCACCAACATCTTCTTTCACAATAGGTGCATTAAATCCAACACAGTAATAAGTATCACCCGCCTCTGGCGAGCGTACATAATCAATGTTGTCATATTGTTTTACATCATTATAGCAGTAGAACTCTGCTGTGACATTGTTGTCATAGCCACCCACAAAAGGAATATAGCCTGGTTGTGTCACTTCTCTAAACCCTACTTGTCCATTGGGAGCAAGAGATGAAATATCAATAACCGCGCTCGCCATGGTACTTGTGGTAGTAAGGGTGTCAAAGTTATGCCAGCCGTCAAGATTCCATTGGAAATCCCATCCGTCAGCAAGATGACAACCCTGGTGCTCTGCTACATAAGCTGCGGCAGTGTTTGCGTCAATAGGGGTGTTATCACCAAGCCCCCAGTTAGGAAGATCTGCTTCGTTGTCGCAGACTACCTTAGAAGCAAGGACGGTGATAGAATGCGGAATTGGCGCATTAAACCCTACGCAGTAGTAGGTACCACCCGCCTCTGGCGAGCGTACATAATCAATGTTGTCATATTGTTTTACATCATTATAGCAGTAGAACTCTGCTGTGACATTGTTGTCATAGCCACCCACAAAAGGAATATAGCCTGGTTGTGTCACTTCTCTAAACCCTACTTGTCCATTGGGAGCAAGAGATGAAATATCAATAACCGCGCTCGCCATGGTACTTGTGGTAGTAAGGGTGTCAAAGTTATGCCAGCCGTCAAGATTCCATTGGAAATCCCATCCGTCAGCAAGATGACAACCCTGGTGCTCTGCTACATAAGCTGCGGCAGTGTTTGCGTCAATAGGGGTGTTATCACCAAGCCCCCAGTTAGGAAGATCTGCTTCGTTGTCGCAGACAACTTTTGAAGCAAGGACGGTAATCTTGGGGTTTTCCTGACACTGCGAAACGGTTAAAGAAAGAGATTCACTGTTATCAATCATACCCTTTTGATATTGATGTATGGTATCAAACCATCCATCATACCGATCGCCAATGACAAATTGCCCATTGGTTGTAGTTGGTTGATACACACCACTATATTGGTGTGACAAATCATACGGACCCCAATTGACAATACCAACACCTAATCCCAAATCAGCCAAAAGCGCATGAGCGCCAAGATCTGGAGGCGTGCCACCAATTCCATATTGATTTCTCAAATGAGCCCAATCATCATCAGTTGTATACCCAGCATCGGCAAACCATGACGCACCAGTCGCCGGACTAAACGTACCAGACGCAGAAAAAAGATAAGAAAAACTAGTATCAAGAGAAATCATTTCTCCATCTGGATCATTGCCAAAAATATCATATGTTCCTACTTCAACAGGATGTGTCCCTACTGGACATGATGCAGAAAGCTCGTAAACAGGAATCGGGCGACATTTGTACACATTCAAACTCAAAGAGCCACTATTATCGCTCATTCCAACTTGATTGTTCCACTCCGTTGAATACCAACTATCATAACGATCGCCAATGACAAATTGCCCACTGGTAGTGGTTGGTGTATACACACCGCTATATTGGTGTGACGAATCATAAGGCCCCCATTGTACGACGCCAACCCCACCACCCAAATCAGCCAAAAGTGCATGCGCTCCAAAATCTGGAGGAATACCAGCAATACCATACTGACCACTTTCTGTTATCCAACCATCTTCGGTTGTATACCCAGCATCAGCAAACCACGAAGCTCCGGCGGTTGGTTTAAAAGTGCCTGATGCAGTAAAAAGATAAGAAAAGCTGGTATCAAAAGAAACCGTTTCTCCATCTGGGTCAGTCGCAGATATGTCGCGAGAATCAACTAAAACTGCTTCAGTTCCAGAAGGACATGATGCAGAAAGCTCGTAAACAGGAATCGGGCGACATTTGTACACATTCAAACTCAAAGAGCCACTATTATCGCTCATTCCAACTTGATTGTCCCACTCCGTTGAATACCAACTACCATATCGATCACCGATCACAAACTGCCCCGACGTTCCAATGGCGGTTTTAACAAAATCATATTCGTGACTCGGATTATACGACCCCCACTGAATAATGCCGACGTCACCAGACCCAAAATCACCAAGCAATGCATGTGCTCCAAAATCTGGGGAAATACCTACAATACCGTACTGCGTACTAGAAGACACCCAACCATCTTCAGTTGTATATCCAGCATCAGCAAACCACGAAGCTCCAGCGGTTGGTTTGAACATCCCCGACGCATGAAATAAATATGTGGTACCGGTTTCAAGAGGAACACTAGCACCAACTGGGTCTGTCCCAGAAACAGAATATGAGTCGACAAAAACAGATTTCGTTCCAGCAGGACACGATGTCCCTTCAGACTGATATTGCGTTGGACCAACGGATGTCGCATAAACCGACCACACACCAACGCCAACAAAAACAAGAATAATAGAAAACAAGAATAAAAATTGCGCAGAAAAGAAAGACTTCGTTTTCGTGCGAGTATTAAGAGGTTTTTTATTCATAAAAAATAATTTGTTACAGACACACCAATCGCACAAATGACCAGGGCGTGCGAATAGATACTCTGATACTATTACAAAACAAAAATAAAGTCAAGTAAAGAGGTGGACAACTTGTTTTTTAAAAAAACAAGTAAATATGGGATAAAATAAGCTTTTAGGTCAGGACAATACCCCCTTTTTTGGTTATAACCACCGTATCCTCAAAATGAGCAGTTATACTCCCATCTTCAGATGAATAACTTTCGTCACCATTCTGCACAATCCGCTCACAAGAAAGCGAAAACATCGGCTCAATAGCAAGCACCATCCCCTCTTGTAAAAGTGGCCCCGTTCCTTTTTTACCAAAATTAAAAACAATAGGATCTTCGTGAAGTTCATACCCAACACCATGTCCCGTCAGATCGCGCAAAACAAAAACATTAGCCCGCCGTGCTTCTCTTTCTATCGCACATCCTATATCGCCCAAGTGTCTGCCTGCCTTTACTGTGTGTAGTGCACTATCAAGCGCCTTGCGTGTAGCACTAACCAAGTTACGAACCGATTTAGAGACAGAACCAATAATAACCGTTCGCGCGGCATCAGTAATCATTCCTCCGTAAGTAATTCCCATATCAATTTTTAAAACATCTCCATCAACAAGAGCACGCTTAGTAGGAACGCCATGCACAACAACATCATTTAAAGATGCGCAGAGTGCGGCTGGGTATGGTCGCAGGGCTCCATCCGGTTGATAACCAAGAAAAGTGGGCACCGCCCCTGCTTTTTTCGCCATCGTACGCGCTAAAGTATCCAATTCAGAAAGAGCCACTCCCTTTTTTGCATTTTTTTCCAGAGTACCCAAAATAGAACCCAAAACACGGCCCGACTCTTTTAGTATCTCTATATCACTCTTATTTTTTTTGAGTATCATCAATAATAGAAGAAATAGAATCAAAAACCTCAAAAGGCATGGGAGTTGCGTCAATGTGATTGATAACAAAACCTCGTTTTGTGAGTCCCTCTATAATAGGCATAGTACGTTTTCGATACTCCTCCAAACGAACCTTTATAACATCGTGCGTATCAAGAGTCCGCGTTCGCAAAGAGCCTCCACAAAAAGGACACTGCGATAAATTAAGGTTTAAAACGCCCAAAATACCACCACCACACACCGAACAAATGATGCGCTTGCTGTTACGCTCAATAGACACCTCTTTGGGCACCTCGAGCAAAAAAACAACAACACCATCTTTTCCATACAAACGCTCCAAAAGAGCAATGAGCCCACTATCGTCACTAGCGGCACCAAACGCCTCTTCCTGCGTACGCGGCGATCCGCTAAAAACAATTCCTTCACCACGCAAGGCAACGTCCTCTACTTTTTTAAAAAACCATTTTATAAAAAAGGAGGGCGTCAAAAGTTTGCCTGAGTCAAAATTATCTCGCTCGCGCATGACTTCAGGGTCAGTTTGTAAAGAGGAATCATGGACCAAATTTTCCAAAAAACGCCCCGTATCAAGATGAAACACATTATATTTTTGAGCAACCAAATTGGCCTGTGTCCCCTTCCCTGATCCTGGGGGACCTAAAATAATTAATGCCTTTTTCATATCCTTTATTGTATCAAACCTCACCAAACAAAAAAAGTCCCGCCGCAACGACCAAATCTTACCTCTGTTAAGTTTTTTACGATTCCTCCCAAGGCGGACAGACGTGAGAAACTTAACACCATTAAAAAAGTACAGAATTAACTCTGTACTTTTTTGGTTAATTTTGACTTTAGACTCTTAACTTTTGACTATTTTTATTCAAACCCCTCATACTCGCGCATAACCAGTTGCGAGTTTATTTGGCGCAATATTTCAAGCGCCACCGAAACCACAATCAAAAGAGCTGTACCACCAATAGTAAGGATCTGAATGCCTGTTACAATACGCGTAATGTTAGGCAAAATAGCAATCACGCCCAAAAAGATAGCACCCCAAAGCGTAATACGATTAATAATACGTTTTAAATATTGAGCGGTAGATTCTCCCGGACGAATACCCAAAATAAATCCTCCCGATCGCTGCATATTTTTTGCAATTTCTTTAGGATCAAAAGTAAGAGCAGTATAAAAGTAGGTAAACGCAACAACAAGCACAAAATAAATAGAGGCGTAGAGATACTGGTTATTGAATATAACGCTCACAATATCAATCAACTTTGTAGACAAACTCTGAGATATAACCGCAGACGCCTGTGCAATAAATTGTGGAAAAAGCAACACAGACACCGCAAAAATGATAGGGATAACGCCCGCCTGATTGACTTTAAGTGGCAGATAGCTAGACGCCCCACCATACATCTTAATACCACGCACACGCTTAGCATACGTCACCGGAACACGCCGCTCCCCCTCGCTGATATAGACCACACCAGCAATAACCAAAACAGCCACAACAGCAAACGCAAGATAGGTAGTAAGAGTCCCCACATCAAAGGAGGCAGCAAGTTGTTGGATGGTTGTAGGAACACGAGAAACAATACCCGCAAAAATTAATATAGAAACACCATTCCCAATTTTTTGTTCGGATATTAAATCGCCAATCCAAACCAAAATCATCGTACCCGCCGTAATAATCAACGCATCTTTAAAAAGCGCAAGCCCCACAACATTGGGAAGCACTCCTTGAGAAATAAGCAATTTCAAAAATGTATACCCCTGCAGAAATGACAACGGAACCGTAAGATATTTTGAATACCGATTAAATTTTGCTCTGCCAGCCGCTCCCTCTTCATAATACATTTCCTTAAGGCGTGGAAATATCATTGTCATTAACTGCATGATAATAACCGCCGTAATAAAGGGCCCCACTCCAAGCATCACAATAGAAAGATTAGAAAGCCCACCACCAGAAAAAATATTCAAAAAACCAAATAATTGGTTATCAGAAAAAAAGTTCTGCAAGCGAATGACATCAACGTCAGGAATAGGAATAGCCGCAAGCAAACGAAACACAAAAAGCAAAAACAGCACAGTTAAAACTTTGCCGCGTAAATCTTTTATCTTAAATAACTGCGCTATGCGATTCATATCAAATTAAGCGCGCACGCTACCTCCAGCCGACTCTATCTTAGTGCGCGCAGAGGCAGAAACAGGAATGCCGACAACATCCTTTGGGGAAGTAACTTTCCCATTTGCAACAATCTTAACACGTTTTTCTTTTGCAGAAACAACTCCCGCAGCCACAAGAGTAGCCAAAGTAATTTCTTTAGCACTCAAAGCATTCAGCGCAGAAAGTCCCACAACCACCGCCGAGGGGCTTTTTCGTTTATTAGCAAACCCACGCAGTTTTGGCGTTCGTGAAATAAGCTGGCGCTCTGCAGATAAAATATTATGACCTGCACGAGATTTTTGCCCTTTCTGTCCACGCCCCGAATAAGTGCCTCGTTTTCCTCCGCGCCCAACGCGCTTTTTTGAAGATAATGATGTTTTTGGTTTGAGTGTATGAAGTTGCATATTATGATAATATCTTTTTACTCTTTTCTATTAATCGCAGTGCCGCAACAGTAGCCATGGCATTGGTAAGTTTGTTTTTTGTATTACCAAGTGATTTTGCTGTTGCATCAGCAACGCCAGCAAGCAACAGTACAGTACGCACTGCGCCACCAGCCTTAAGACCAGACCCCGCTGGTGCCGGTTTTAGAAGAACTCGTGCAGCAGAAAATTTTGCAGATGCCTCATGAACCAATGTGGTACCAGAAAGCGGAACAGTAAAAAGATTCTTTTTGGCCTTGCTACGAGCTTTGTCAATGGATTGTGCCACATCAGCGCCTTTTGCAACACCCACTCCAACGCGTCCCTTTTCATCACCAATAACCAGCGTACATCTAAAAGAAAAACGCTTACCTCCCTTTACCACACGAGAAACACGGCGCAATTCAAGCGTTTTTTCTTTAAATTCACTCTTTGCCGCATCAACACGTCCACCACGACGCATACCACCACGCCCCCTGCGTTGTTGATTAGCACCACCCGCACCCCCTCTTTCTTGTTTTTTTTGTTCTTCTGCCATATATCTTTTCTATATAGTTATCCCGCTTTTTCGTACAGCTTCGGCAATGTTTTTAATAATCCCATGATATTTAAATCTTCCTCTATCAAACACGGCACGCTCTATACCCTTCTTTTTTGCACCTTCACAAAGCGTTTGAGCAACCGCGACAGCTTTTTCTGTAAGACTTCCTTTTTTAATAGACGCCGAAGAAACACCCACCAACGTTATACGTTTTTCATCATCAATAAACTGAGCATATATATGACTATTGCTTCTATGTACGCTCAAACGAGGACAAACCGCGGTACCACGGACTCGCGCATGGATACGTCTGGATCGTCTCTCTCTCTTTTGGTTTAATGCTTTGTGTTTTTTCATATATCAAGATTATGCACTAGTAGCTGCTTTCTTTCCTGCCTTACGACGAACAATTTCTCCTTGATAACGAATCCCTTTACCAAGATACGGCTCCGGTTTTTTAATTTTACGGATACGAGCGGCAACATGCCCAACTAAATGTTTATCAATACCGCTGATACTAATGACATTTTTTTCAACACTCACAGTAATTCCTTCTGGAATAGGAAAGTTAACCAAGTGAGAAAAACCAACTTTTAAAACAACATCGGATCCTTCAACGCTTGCCTTATATCCAACTCCTTCTATTTCAAGATTTTTTGAAAAACCATTCACCACCCCCTCAACAGCATTGGCAAGCAAAGCACGCAACGTTCCCCAATTCATGTGGGCCTGATTAGTTTGGGTATTGGGAGTACACGCCAAAGCACCATCTTCTAAAACAACATCAACAAAAGCCAGCCGATTAACGGATAGTGATCCTTTTGGTCCTGTTATTGATACAACACCATCCTCAACGATTGCACTAACCCCAGAAGGAAGTTGTATTGGTTGTTTTCCGATTTTAGACATGAATAAATATTACCAAATAGTAAATAAAAATTGTCCACCAAGCAAAGATTTTTTTGCCTGTGCTGTTGTCATAACACCAGATGACGTAGACACAACACCAACACCAAATCCCTGACGCACTGGCCGAATATCACGATATCCCAAATACAAACGGCGAGACGGCTTGCTTATAAAACGAATACCAGAAATAGCCCCTGTTCCATCAGCTTTATATCGCAACACAACGTCAAAATATTTTTTTGGCGCACGTCCTTTGCGCTCAAAAGACTTTATAAAACGATGCCGCTCAAGTATCTCAAGGACGGATGCGTCCATAGCAGTATACGGAAGCTTTAAAGATTCCTTTTTTACGCTCTGAGCATTTTTTAATTGTATAAGAAGATCAGTATACATAAATAATTACCATGAAGATTTTTTTATTCCCGGAATTTCGCCGCGCGAAGCCATTTCTCTAAAACAGATTCTGCACAATCCAAAGTCACGCAAAAAGCCATGTTTGCGTCCACACCGAAAACAACGGCGCACAATGCGTGTTGAAAACTTCGGTTTTTTTTGCGATCGCGCAATAACTGATTTTTTTGCCATACTTATTTCTTAAAACGAAACCCTAACTTTTTATAAAGCTCTATCGCATCTTCTCTGCTTTTGGCCTTGCACACCAGCGTAATCTGCAACCCAAAATCAACCGACGATGTGTCCATATTGATTTCAGGAAAAACAACTTGGTCTCTAAAGCCGAGGTTTAGATTACCCGCCTTATCAATATTTTTCAAGCTAATACCCCTAAAATCACGCACACGAGGATATGCGATGCCAACAATTTTTTCTATCAAATCATACATACGTGCACCACGCAATGTTGCTGCAAGTCCAATAACCTGACCTTCGCGCAATTTAAATCCTGCAATTGATTTCTTTGCAGCACGATTTGAAGGACGCTGCCCACATATAGACGCAACCTGTTCAATAATTTCAGGTAAAATTTTATCAGAAAAAGATGGTTTTTGACTCATGCGCCCCAATCCAACATTAACAACAACCCGTTCAACATAGGGTAATGCATGAATATTCTTTATGCCCAAGTCCTTGGCAAGAGTAGGCATTATTGATTTTTTATATGTTTCTATAAATCGCATATGTATTACAAGGTAGCATTACAACGATGACAGGTTCGCTCCTTTTTCTTATCGGTTATCTTCGTCTTTATTCTGGTTGTTTTTCCACACGACGCACAAAGCAACGCAACGTTTGAAAGAGCCAATGAGCGCGGGACGATGATAACTTGTCCCTTTTCATTTGATGAACGTGGACGAACATGCTTTTTATATAAATTAACCCCCTCCACCATAACACGCCCTGACACATACAACGTGCGCAAAACAGCACCGACTTTCCCCTTGTCTTTGCCAGCAATCACTTTTACCTTATCTCCTTTTTTTATCTTTAAGCTATTCATATTAGACAATGTCTTGTGCCATAGTAAAAATTTTCTCAAAACCACGCTCACGAAGTTCGCGTGGGATAGGACCAAAAATGCGCGTTGCACGGGGCTCTTTCTTTGCATCAATAAGCACCGCGGCATTTTCATCAAAACGAACATACGTGCCATCTTTTCGGCGAAATTCTTTCTTTTGACGCACCACAACAGCCTTAACTATTTCCTTTTTAGAAACAGCTTTGCGTGGCTCAGCAGTCTGTACAGAAGCAACAATAATATCGCCTACACGAGCATAGTGGCGACGCGTTCCTCCCAAAATTCTAAAACACCGAATAATCTTGGCGCCAGAATTATCAGCAACTTTTAATAGTGATCTCTCTTGAATCATACGCTGTGTTTATTTTTCGCTCTCTGTTACTTCTTCTACTCCTGTTTCAATCGCATCGTCAGTCACGTTGGCAACACCACTATCTACGCGAGAAATAAGATCCAAAATTGTCCATCGCTTTTGAGCTGAAAGTGGTCGTGATTCTACAATATGTACAACATCACCTATGTGGTATGCATTTTCAGCGTCATGTGCCTTAAATCGGTTGGTAATTTTAACATATTTGCGATAGCGTGGATGCTTTGCATAACGGGTCACTAAAACAACGCAGGTTTTATCCATACGGTCAGACACCACTACTCCTTCAAGCGTTCGTCTTTTGATTGTTTTAGTTTGTTTTTCCATGTTCATTAATAAGTGAAAGCGCTACTGCAATTTCTTTTTTTAAACTATGAATTTCCTTAATATTTGCCGTCTTTCCTGATCGTAGATCAAAACGAAGAGCGGCAAGTTTCTCTTTATTGCCACCCACCAGCACATGCAATTCTTCAGTATTCTTGGCGCGAAGCGCCTGTATTTGATCTTTTTTCATATTACAGCGGATTGTATTTTAGAGGAAAAAATGTCCTATGTCAAAGTTATTTAGTAATAATACGTGTCTTAAGCGGCAACTTATGACTTGCTTTCAAAAGAGCCTCACGAGCCATATCTTCGGCAATACCATCAACCTCAAAAAGTATTCTTCCGGGACGGACTGGAAATACATAATATTCCACATTTCCCTTTCCACCTCCCATCGTAACTTCTGGTGGGCGCTGAGTCATTGGTTTATCAGGAAAGATACGAATCCAAATTCTCCCCCCACGCTTGGTAAAGTTTGATATTGCACGTCGTGCCGCTTCAATGTGGCGCGAGCTTATATATGCCATCCCCAATGCTTGTAGGCCAAAACTACCAAACTGCAAATCTATTCCACGCGTTTCAACAGAACGTTTGCGTGAACGTCCTTTCTGCATTTTTCTGTGTTTTGTTTTCTTTGGCTGTAACATAGGTATGTTTAAACAATAAGTCCTTTATATATCCACACTTTTATACCAATCGTTCCATACGTTGTATATGCGGTTATCTGTGCATAATCAATGTTAGCACGCAATGTCTGCAGTGGAAGACTCCCATCAGCAAAAACTTCAGCACGCGCAATTTCTGCACCATTCAAACGACCAGCAATACGCACTTTAGCCCCCAACACATCCCGACTCTGCATAATTCGCGATAAATGTTTTTTGACCACCCGACGAAACGGCATACGACGCTCAACATCTGTGGCAATATTTTGCCCTAAAATAGCAGCTGATGCTTCGTATCGTTTTATTTCCTCAATGTTAACACTCAATGCAACCTTGTCCTTAATACCCCGTTTTGCACGAAATGTATTTATAACTAACTCAATAGCAGCGGTCAGCTCCTCAATACCCTTTCCACCACGTCCAATAATAAGTCCAGGGCGGGCGGTACGGATAGTAACAACCATTTTTGTCGCAGTCTTTTCAATAACGATAGAAGCAACGCCTGCGTGTCCAATCTTTTTCTCTATTATCTGACGAATACGATAGTCCTCTTGCAACATCGCATCAAAATGAAAGTTACGCGCAAACCAACGCGATTCCCATTCGCGCGTTATACCTAACCGAAGTGATGTTGGTCTTATTTTTTGTCCCATAATAATTACACCGATTTACGTCTAAAAAATCTCTTTGACGGCTTTTCTTTTGTTTTAGTTTCAACCTTTGTATCTTCTTTATGCATCTGATCACGCTCCTTTTGTTCCAGAACCTCTTTTGAAATAGAGAGGTTTTTTGTTTCTTTTTCTGCTTTTTTAATATCTTTTTTACCGTCAGCCTTTTTGGTAACTTTCTTTTCTATCACAAAACGAACCCGTTGGTCTTCAGATGCTTCTGCAAGCACCAGGGTGATATGGCTCATTTTTTTATGCAAAGGCGTTGCGCGTCCTTGGGCACGCGGCATCCATCGCTTTAACACCGGTCCCTCATCAACACGAAGTTCGCTAATAATGAGCCGTGCCTTATTTAAATTTTTTTGTGCTGCACCCGCCAAAGCAGAGTGAAGAAGCTTTAACATAGGAGCTGCTCCCCGTTTTGCTAAAAGCAAAAGTTGTGCTTCTGCTTCACCAGCACTAAGACCACGCACGACACCGGCGACCAAACGCACCTTGCGTGGAGCTATGCGCACAAAGCGCAAACGAGCAGTTGTCTTTTTGCTCTCATCCACCACAATCTTTTTTCTTTTTGTTTTTGTTATTGTCGCCATATACAAATACTACCAAATTATTGTTTCTTTTCTATCTCACGTTGCATCTTACCGCCATGTCTAACAAATTTACGCGTTGGAGAAAATTCACCCAATTTATGTCCAATCATATCTTCAGTAATCCGCACAGAAATAAAATCCTTTCCATTGTGAACATCAAAGGTATACCCAACCATTTCCGGCGAAACATCAGAAGACCGAGCCCACGTCTTAATAGGACCATCTTCTGGCTTTTGACGATTGATTTTCTTTGTGACGGCCTCGTGAACAAACGGACCTTTTTTAGCGCTTCGAGACATAATTATTATTTTTTAACACGTCTTTTAATAATGAACTTGTTTGACCATTTTTTCTTGTTACGAGTTCTGCGTCCTCCCGTAACTTTACCCCACGCAGTCTTAGGTCGCTTGGTTCCACGTGGCTGGCGTCCTTCTCCACCGCCGTAAGGGTGATCAACTGGGTTCATAGCAGAACCACGCACCGTTGGCCGAATACCCATACCGCGTGATTTTCCTGCCTTACCAATAGAAGTAAGACTCCACTCACCATTTGAAACCTGCCCCAACGATCCAAAACAATCCCACGAAACTTTGCGTATCTCTCCAGAAGGCATTTTAAGAGTCGTAAATCCATCATCCTGTGCCAATATCTCAACAGAAAGTCCTGCCGATTTGGCTAGTTGACCACCCTTGCCCGGGCGCAACTCAACATTGTACACGCTATATCCCACAGGAATATTTTTGAGCACCATTCGGTTCCCTTTTTCAAGCGGAGCTTTTTGAGCTGTGATAAGAGAGTCACCAACCTTCATACCCTCCCACGCAAGAACATACGAACGTTTGCCATTTTGATACACAATGAGCGCAATGAAGGAAGTACGATATGGATCATATTCAATAGTTTCAACACGAGCTTTTACATCAAAAACTTGTTGTTTAAAATCAACGAGCCGATACAGTTTTTTATTGCCACCTCCTTGGTGACGAACCGTTATACGCCCCTGATTATTTCTACCCGCATGAGTTTTTACGCGTGTGCGCAGACCCTTGTGCGGTTTTACACCAGAAAGCACGCTGTAATCTACAACGCTCATGCCTCTTCGTGATTGAGTTGTTGGTGAATATTTTTTCATATGTGTTACCGATTTCCGATAATATCAATTTTTTGTCCCTTTTGGAGTGTAATAATTGCTTTCTTTTGGGTATCCTTGCCACCGCGCTTTCCTCTAAACCCCGCAAGTGTTCCTCGCTTGATGCTTGAATTGACCGCAATAATAGAAACTCCATACATTTTTTCCAATTGTTTCTTTATCTCATTTTTTGAAGCAGACGGGTCAACAATAAAAACATACTGATTTTGAGCAGACAAAAGCATACTGCGCTCACTTACCAACGGACGCACAATAACAGAAGCGTTTGGTGTGTGAGTTATCTTTACATCAGCAACCACCGCCTTCTCTTTTGCGACGTCTTTGTCTTGAGCGACTGGTTTGTTTACCTTTGCCACAGGCGTTGTTTTCTTTTTTGATCCAAATAATGCCATAGTTCTGTTTTATGCTTTTATGTAATGCGCAACCATTTCTTCAAGCGCATTTTTATCAAAAATAATCCGTCCTGGTTTTAATACATCCTTTACATTCAAAGAGATGGGAGCAACCGTATCATGCTTTTGCAGATTGCGTGCCGCACGCTCCAATTCTTTGGTTTGTGAAGAAAACACAAACGCAACTGACATACGTGGTTCAAGTAAAGCTTTGGTAGCATTACCAAACGCCTTGGTAGTAGAAATATCTGCAGAAAAACCATCCACAACCAAAACGTCCCCGTCACTAAACCGACGCGACAGCGCAGAAAAAAGCGCAGTCAATTTCATTTTTTTATTTATCTTTTTTGTAAATACGCGTTCGCTGGTCGGGCCAAAGGTAACACCGCCACCGCTCCATAACGGAGAGCGATTAGATCCATGGCGCGCGCGCCCAGTCCCCTTTTGACGCCACGGCTTTTTGCCTCCACCACGTACCTCTGATCTATCCTTTGTATGCGCAATAGGGCTACGTGTATTGGCATCCTGTGTGACAACCGCCTGGTGCACAAGATCAGGATTCCATTCGGTACCAAAAACACGATCGGGCACCTCAATAGTTCCTACCTCCTTTTTTTCCAAATTGTACACAGGGATACTCATCATATTATTTATGTATAAAAACAAACGTCTTTTTAGTTCCTGGTATTGCTCCTTTAAGCGCAATTAAATTCTTTTCGGCGTCAACAAAGACAACTTGAACCTTACGGCGCGTCACTTGATCACTGCCCATGCGTCCAGCCATTTTTCTTCCTGGGATAACTCTCTGTTGTCCACCCACACCAATAGATCCTGGTGCACGCAACCGGTCTTTTTGTCCATGGCTCTTGGGCCCACCGTGAAATCCATGCCGCTTAACTACACCGGCAAATCCACGCCCCTTGCTGGTGGCAACTACCCGCACACTATCACCCGCTTCAAAAGCAGAAACGCTAATGCTATCACCCAGAGCATACTTTTCATCTTTTTTGAGGGGTTTAAATTCTTTAAGAATAGAAAAAGGACCCTGATCTTTCAGATGCCCCTTTTGTGGTTTTGCAATATGTTTTTTGGTGCCATAACCAACTTGAAACGCACTATAGCCGTCTTTGCCCTCATCTTTAACCTGGGTAACAAAAACAGGCCCCGCCTCAATAATAGTTACCGGGACAACTCTTCCTTTCTCACTCCATACCTGATCCATCTCTAATTTTTTGCCTACAATAAATGGCATATGTTTTGTGCGTATAAAACAACGCAAGACAGTTATGCCTTGCCCTAAACGTAACCATATTCCCTTCGCGCATGCAAAAAACAAGCACGAAGACAAAAATAAAACCCCTAGGGTAAGGTGAAGAAAGTGTAGCAAAACACCCATATATTGTCAACCACTCCGCCCACAGAGGAGAGTTAAAAATCAAAGATCAAAAGCCAAAAGATTAGTAGAACAATATCGCCAGACAGAAAATTGACCTATCATCATATATATGATAACGTATGAGCAGTATTGAAACATCTAACTTGCACCCCAAAAACAGAAAGGAAAGGGAAGATGAACGTCAAGCGCGCCCTCTTGTTTGTGTTCGTTCTGTGCCTCGGCTTTCTGACTGCGTGCAGCGGAAAAGATGGGCGAGATCGAAAGCTTTGTTACGAGCTTAACAAGCCCGAGCTTTCACCTTATCGTGTATTTCTGGAGGAAACGTACTTCACAAACGGAAGCATGATAAAAAGGATGCTCATAGTAGTGATTGGGCAAGAGAAGCAAGCGGAAATACTCAATCTGCTCGGAACCCGCACAGTCTTCTCCAGCGCACAACTCTCGGGAACCCGAGACGGCTGGCTCTCTCTTGAACTCTTTGATCAAAAGAGATTGGTTCTCTACGTAAAAAAGGATAAACCCCACAATTTTTGGTATATCCCATACGAGATACAAAAAAAAGACTTTTCGGACATCGAGTTTGGGAGAATGATAGGGGTTGCCATCTACATAAGCCAAGAAGCCCAAAATGACGCCATAGAATTTGGTCAGGTCACCACAATCTCCTACCAACAAGAAAAGAAGTGACTGCCACTTACGCCGGCACCTTCCACGCCCCCAACCAATCGGGGGCGTTTTCATACAAAAAAAGATGCTATCAAAATTAATAGCACACTCCCTCCTCTGCTAAGCGTGACATTTCCCCCACACCTGTCCGCCTTTGGTGGAATCGTGATATTTTGTCACGCTTATTTTTTACTAAATTATCAGACAACACTCTTCAAATCACACGCTCTCAGTGCCACGTGCACCCTCGCGCTATACACTGTATTATCTTTCTTTCTGCATTACACAAACTACTTAAAACAAAAAACTCCCCCGTAGGGGAGTCTTTTGTTTGGACTATAGCATCTTTATCTCAATATCCACACCCGAGGGCAAATTAAGATTGGACAGTGCCTCAATTAATTTTTGCTCAGGATTTAATATCTCAAGTAGCCGCTTATGAACACGCATCTCAAACTGCTCGCGTGCGTCCTTGTGCACAAACGTTGAACGGTTAACCGTATATTTGCGCATTTCGGTAGGCAATGGAATGGGTCCTACAACCTCTCCCCCATTACGCACAGCAGTATCAATAATCTGACGCGTGGACGCATCAATCAAGCGATGATCGTATGCCTTGATTTTCAATCTTATTTTTCCTTTTTCTGTGTTCTTTGATGCCATAAGCAAGAGTATGCTTTATTTGAGAATTTTTGTGATAACACCGGCGCCAACGGTTTTTCCTCCTTCGCGAATAGCAAACCGCTGTTTTTCTTCCAATGCAACTGGCACAATGAGATTAACAGTTACAGTTATGGTATCGCCAGGCATAACCATTTCGGTGCCTTCAGGCAAGATAACTTCACCAGTAACATCAGTCGTGCGCAAATAGAACTGTGGCTTATATCCTTTGAAGAATGGAGTATGACGACCGCCCTCTTCTTTGGTTAACACATACACTTCTGTTTCAAATTCGGTGTGTGGTGTAACGCTCCCTGGCTTTGCCAATACCTGTCCGCGCTCAACGTCTTCTTTTTTAAGCCCGCGAAGCAAGATACCAACGTTATCACCCGCCCGACCTTCGTCAAGCAATTTGTTAAACATTTCAATACCGGTCACCACGGTCTTTTGGGTGTCACGAAGTCCAATGATTTCAATTTCTTCGTTTACCTTAACAATACCGCGCTCAATACGTCCGGTTACCACCGTACCGCGTCCCTCAATAGAGAAGATGTCTTCAATAGGCATCAAGAACGGCTGGTCAGTAGCACGTACAGGATCTGGAATATAATCATCCATCGCCTGAATAAGACCTTCAATAGGCTTTATTGCTTCATCATCAAGAGATGTTGCCGCAAGCGCTTTAAGTGCAGATCCGCGAATAATAGGAATTTCATCACCAGGAAATTCATACTTTTTCAAGAGCTCACGAACTTCCTCTTCAACCAAGTCAATAAGTTCAGGATCACTGACCTGATCAACTTTGTTTAGAAAAACAATAATACGTGGAACACCAACTTGGTGCGCAAGCAAGATGTGCTCACGAGTTTGTGGCATAGGCCCATCAGTTGCGGCAACCACAAGCACAGCACCATCCATCTGCGCAGCACCCGTAATCATGTTTTTAATGTAGTCCGCGTGTCCAGGCGCATCAATGTGCGCATAGTGACGCTTCTCTGACTGATACTCAGAGTGGTGAAGCGCAATCGTTATCCCACGCGCTTTTTCCTCTGGAGCATTGTCAATCTGATCAACCAACTCTTCTTTCTCAATCAAACCTTTCAGTTTGAGAACGTGCATTATAGCGGCAGTCAACGTGGTCTTCCCGTGGTCAACGTGACCAATGGTCCCCACATTAACGTGCGGCTTACTGCGATCAAACTTTGCTTTTTCTGCCATAACAATAAAATAAAAAATTACTTATAAACAATACAAAAGACGATAGTAGTTTAGACGGGAATGGAGTGTATGTCAATGCGTCGTCCATCCTCGTTGTATTGCAGGTCCGATGCAAGCGAAACATCAAACTCGTCATCCATTTCGCGTGCAGGAATCGATTCCCGAAGCTGACGTAATTGTCGTAATTCATCGACCATTTGCTGATATTTGTTCCACGTCATAGCGACGTACTTCGGGTTATTATGTTTGGAAATAACACACGCCTCTTCCTTTTCAAGAATACGACGCACTTTTTCAAAAGTAGCCATACGTTATACAAATTCAATAATACTCACGCCACTGGCGTCCCCGACACGACGTTTCATCGTTTTCACGATTCGGGTGTATCCCCCTTTTCTTTCCATATAACGGGGGGCAATGTCGTAGTACAATTTAAGCGCAGCTTTTTTAGAAACACGCGCAATAAGAAGCCGAAGTGCCGCCAGCTGTTGTTTTTTAGCAAGCGTTACCAGTTTTTCAATATGTGGACGCAATGTGTTAGCGCGTGCCTGAGTGGTCTCAATTTTCTCATTCAAAATTAAGTTCTCACTCAAACTTCTCATAAATGCGGTCCGCTGCCCTTTTTCTCTACCAAATTTTCTTCTTTTTTGTTGATGTATCATACAACTAGACTATACCATTCTATTTTTTTGCCTTTGGGGTCTTTTTTGTTTTTGTTTTTTCTTTTGCTTCAAATTCGTCAGAAACAGCAATGCCAGAAATAATTTCAAGATGATCTTTTAAAATGTTTGCCGCTTTATGCACAGCACGTGATGGGCTAACAGTCCCATCAGTTTCCACATCCAAAGCAAGGCGATTAAAATCGGTCCTATCTCCCACACGCATATTTTCTACCTCCATATTAACATTGATAACTGGAGTAAAAATAGCATCAACAGCAATAGTACCCACGGGCAGTTTTTCTGCTTTGCGAGATTCAACCGGCGAATAGCCAAGACCCTTTTCTACTGTTATCTCCATATCAAACTCTCCTGATTTTGTAGTAACCGTAGCAATGTGGGCATCAGGGTTGGCAACTTCAACATCAGCATTTCCTTTAATATCACCAGCCAACACCGCTCCCTCTCCTTTTTTCTTTAATGAAAGCACTTGTGGTTCATCGGCAAAGAAACGAAAACGGATTTTTTTAAGATTAAGAACGATGTCTATAACATCTTCCAAAACATCCGGAATAGTTGAAAATTCATGCTTCACGCCTTTTATCTTAACGTGAGTAATAGCCGCACCAGGGAGCGATGACAAAAGCACTCTGCGCAACGCATTGCCCAAAGTAACACCATATCCTGTATAGAGTCCATCAATTTCAAATGAACCCTCGGTTACTGTCTCCGATTTGGTCTTTATAGAAACGTTTTTACTAAGAAATGTATATTCCATATGAGTGTAATGTCCCCGCTCGCAAGCATCAGCCGCACTAGCGAGAATAAAAGTCAATGACAAGATTAATGTTAAAAGGAAGCTCAACACCCAGCGGCTCTGCTTTAACTTTCCCCGAAACTGCCATGTCATCGACCAACAGCCAGGCGGGCTCACTATGAGCTTTTAAGGTATTGGGTAAATCTTTAAATAGTAAAATATTTTTTCGTGATTCACGAATACCGATCACATCGCCCACGCGCACACGATATGAAGGAATAGTTACCTTTCTTCCATTCACCGTAATGTGCCCATGCGAAACACTCTGGCGGGCCATAATACGCGAAGGAGAAAATCCAACACGAAACACCACATTATCAAGACGAGATTCCAATGTCTTTATAATACGTTCTGGCACAGAACCAGAGCCTGCTTTTAGCGCCCCGTGAACCACGCTCTTCATCTGATGTTCGCTTAGGCCATACGTAAAACGAATCTTTTGCTTTTCCATCAGCTGTGTTTTGTATTCAGATCCACCACCACGCACCGGACGCGCGCCATGAACACCTGGCCGATTAGGACGCCTTAGCATCGCAGATTTTGGAGAATGCGAACGATAGGCCTTCAAAAAAAGCTTTGTACCAAGTGCTCTCTCCTTTTTTTCTTTTGCTTTCAAATGCATAAAATACTATACAATTTTATTAACCAAATTATACACGACGTGGTTTTGGTGCACGCGGTCCGTTGTGTGGAATTGGCGTTGCATCCTTAATAGATCCTATCAAAAACCCTGCCGCAGCCAAGGTGCGCACCGCAGAATCTCTTCCGCTACCCACTCCTTTTATAACTACATCAACATTAAAAGGGCCATTTTTCTTTATTTTTTCGGCAATAGCAGTAACAACCTTTGACGCCGCAAACGGCGTCGCTTTTTTAGGACCGGAAAAACCCATGCTTCCCGCAGACGACCACGCAACAACATTTCCAGCTTTATCGGTCACGGTAACAACGGTATTGTTAAAAGTTGCATTAACATACACAAAACCGCGCTCAATTTTCTTTGACGATCCACTCGTAGCGCCCGCGGCAATACGCTCGCTAATTTTCTCTTCAGAAAGCGTCTCGCCACCAGATTTTTGTACAACTTTTTTCTTTCCCATGCCGTTTTTGTTCAAAAGCGATAGCGTTGGTTACAAAGCCGCGCACCCCGCTTTTTGGATTATTACTTTACTATTTTATATATTTATTAGCAACCATAATTATGAATTCTTCTTTTTTACCCCCGCGCCAAAAGAGCGGGGTAATTTGTTTACTTTAGATCAACTTTACGTTTTCCACTTCCGGCAGTCTTTCGCACATTACCCTTTACCGTACGAGAATTTGTGCGCGTGCGCTGACCATGAGCGGGAAGTTTGCGTGCATGACGCGTACCACGATATGCACCAATATCCTTGAGCCGCGCAATATTCCCACGAACAACCTGTCTCAGTTCCCCTTCAACCTTAAAATTCTTTTCTATATATTCCTTTATTTTGTTTGCATCTTCGGGTTTGATATCTTTTGCCTTTGTTGTCGGTTGTATACCCGTTGCCTTAATAATACGCCCTGCTTGAGCACGGCCAATGCCATAGACATACGAAAGAGCTATATCAATTCTCTTTTCGTCTGGAATGTTTATACCAATAATACGCATAATGTTTTATATATGTAGCTTATCAAAAACTAGCCCTGACGCTGTTTGTGTTTGGGGTTTTTGCAAATAACATGAACCCGACCCTTGCGTCTTACTGATTTACAGTTTTTACAAATTTTTTTTACTGAAGCACGTACTTTCATATTACATTCTTCTCATAATAATCCCCCGCTTCCCATCGGGGCTCATTTTGACCGACACACTGTCTCCCGGATACACACGAATACGATACATTCGCATCTTGCCCGAAAGATGGCATAAAACGACATCCTCGCCCACCTGAACACGAAACGTGGTGGCCGGCAAAGATTCAATAACAATGCCTTGCACTAATTTTTCTAAATCCTTTTGTTGCATTAATAGGCGGGTTTAATAATAGAAAAACTCAAGCAAAAAGTCAACCCCACAATAAAATAGCGATGAACTTTCTGTACGATATTCTATCGTACAGATGAAGATGTATAAAAATCAACGCTGGTAATACGATCGGGCGTTCCAGTCCAAACAAAATTTGTAGAAGTTATTAACTCAGTAGAAATAGATCCAGACGTCTCACCAAGAGACCAAAAAAGACGCGTTCCGCTTTCGCTACCAGTAAGAGGCCCTTGCTCTGCAGCAATCTCTGAGTCACTTAAAACAATATTCCGAATACTCAATTCAGCAGCACCAGCGGTTATAACACTCCCGCCCCAAACGTTACTATCGGGCTTCCCAAAATATAAACCAAAAGATGAGCTTGAAACAGGAGAACCCGCCACCGTACTTTGTCCAATATACGATCCGTCAAGATATGCTTTTGCCACCGACCCTGATAAAGTAAAAGTAAAACGATGTGTCGTGTCAGCTATAGGAAAATCATCTGGACTTTTGGTTATATAAACATATTGAGCCGAACCTGAAACAGGCCACCATTGCATACCTATCTGCCAACGCCCATCAGAAATTTTTGGTTTTATAGTAATCCACCACTTAGAGGCGTGGTTAAAAAGAACATATCCCTGGTCAGCAACCGCACCAGCAACAACAGAAGCGGGAATATTAAGAAGAAAGCTAACAGTCCAGGCAGTACCAATATCCATTCTGCTATTATATGGAGCAACCATATAATTGCTAGAGGGTCTAACATATTGTAGAACAAGATCCTGCCCCAAACCAGCAGCAGGAGTCACAGTTAAATCTCTTCCTTTTTCAAAAAGTGTCGGACTATCTCCTCCATCACCGGCAGAAATATCAGAATATTTTGAAGATTCCATTTTTGACTCAAATTCCCAAGAACTTTCACCATATACGTAAGAATACCAGAGACCCGTTGAAGTAGTATTAATAGGGTCAATAGGAAGAGCCGAAAGAGAGATAATACCTTCTGAGGTGAAGTCAACAGGAAGCCAGCCAGTACCATCTGGGTTTTGGAGGGTTGAGGTGGGGGCGCAGTGGTAGCTGTAGCCAGAAGGCAAAGAGTCAAGACCGAGGTTAGCACAGGTTGCTGAGGTGTCAGCTATGGATATATAGACGGTAGAAGCGGTGCCAAAGGAGGCAGAGGCGTTTTGAGAGTCAAGAATAGAAAGAGACTTATCCAGAGTAGTAATATCAGTGGTACGAGTAGCATCACGAGCTTCTCTTAAGCGTTCTGTGGGGTTGATGGTAATAACGACAGCAGCAGAAATGATGGCTATGATACCAATGACAATCAATAGTTCTATGAGGGTGAAGGAGTTATTTGCTTGTGCGGTTTGTTGTGTAGATATGAGACGCCTCATCGTTCTAATGTTTAAATACTGCAATGCTTCTTATTTCCAATTTAGAATTGATAATTGATAATTTAAAATTGTCCCCCTCTTGTCCTTATCCCTTATCTACTCAATACTAATAGTAATTCTCTTCTCATTGGTAGGCGCCTTACTGACCCAAAATGGCCAAAACGATGCCGTTGCTTTTTCAATACCAGAAAGCCCAAAAACAGTTGACTTAAGATCGGTCTCGCTTTTACCTGCAATAGCATGTGAAAGCGCAGCAACATCAATATTTCTCACAAAAGTTGCCTGATATTGCACCGGCAGTGTCATGTTTCCCGTCTTCCAGTCAATAGTTGGATCTGCCTTAGTAAGATTATCTGATTCAACAACATAATCATCACTAGAAAGTCCCGCCTCAGAAAGTCCCTTGTCTTTTAGCAAAGCCAACAAATCAGAAGACCGAAACGCAATTGCTTCTACCTTGCCGTCAATCACAACAGAAAATTGATTTTGATCGTTCACGTCAGTGTCAACAACACTTTTGCCAACCGTGTATGCTTCTGTGTTTGGTATAAATTCAAAATCTTTAGGTAATGTATTTAAGGAAAATGAAGTAAGTAGCGTTCCTTTAATAGAATCCTCTGCCGCCTTTTTAGCAACTTCTATATCACTATCAGTCGGATACGCACTCTGTCCCACAAATCCCCCACTCATATCAGCATTTGAAGAACCATAAAAACCATCAAATCGATCACCGCCCTCAAAGCCGGGTATAGTAAATTTTGCAACCGGTCCAATATTATAAGAAGGCCCCGAGCCATCAGCAACAACAGCCGCGTCAATATGAGATGGTTCAATCTTTCCACCAGTAATAATTGCCCCAGGCACCACAACTTTATCCGCTAAGCGATAAATTTTCCCATCAGGCGTTTTAAAACGTGTTGTTGCAACCAAGGTTTGCGGCGCCGAGCTATACGCATTATAAATAGTAATCGTTCCTTTTGCTTTGCGCTCTACATATTTTGTTCCCGTTGCCGGAAAATAAGAAACCGCATTTTTTACCTCAGAAAAAACTTCCCCAGGAATTCTCACATCTTCCACACTAAGAGCGCTCAGTGAACTGCGCACACCCACGGTTGAATCAAACGTCCAGGACACACGCTTTGGCACAATGCGCACATCAACGCGCGGCAAAAAAACAAGAGCACCCCATATAATAAGGACGAGAGCCACAAAACCACCGCCCCACCACGCATATTTTTTCCATCCAAACCCACGAGGCGCATACGACTCATCAACAAATCCGTCTCCATCAAACCCCGCATTATCAACAACCGCCTCTTCTTGTGCACGCGGCATCTGTGTATCGCGCGTATCACGCGCAATCTCTCTAATAATGCGATCAACATTTTCTTCACGCTCTGCGTCACTCATTCGTCTGGGTAGCTGACGTGTTTGTGTTTCTATTTTTTCTTCTTTGTTGTTGCCGCTGGCGCGAACAATATCAACGACTTTAACAACTCGTTTCTTTTGTGGCATATACAAATAGTATACACCCATTCATCATTGCACGCCAACTACACAACCAACCGTGAAGGCAAAAGCCAACGAATAGTTTTGATTGCAATACTCGTAACGCGCCCCACACCACCACGCAAAGCAAAAAATGAAACTTCAGATTTTAAAATACGCTCGCACCCATCACCAAAAGACACCCCCTCCTGATTGTCCTTTTCTTTTCCAACCAGTACAGATTTAAAAGATGAGTGCATCCCCAAAAGCCCCCCCAAGGGTCCCCCATTAATCATAATGCTGTGAATAGTAGTTGATCCCTTAAAGGACTCCACACCACGCACCAATGATCCAAGTCCCTCTTGAGCAATAGCAAGAATATTTTTACCAAGCGCACCAGACGTCCCTCCACGCGCAACACTATCAAGTATGCCAAGACAAGTATCAGCATCCACGCCAAGACGCCGATCAAACACATCAGCAACGTGCCGCCACCCAAATCCAAAAGAATCATGAAACACTATCTCATCGTGACTGCACTTCCACACATCAGTTTCTCGGCCATGAACAACAAAAAGCAAAAAGGGTCGCTTTGCCTCCCGCGCCAAAAGAAACGCCAAAGAAAATCCAACTTGCGCCATACGGATACCCACCGCGCGTTTGGGAATAATATGCGAAAAATCAGCGAATGCTTCGCGCGCAACATATGTTTTCAAAAAAGAAAAAGAAAGTGGCGTCCCGCTCAAATCAAATACACCATCCACCGCCATCCCACTGCGAGTGCGCCCCACAACACCATCAACAATTGCTCCGTCGTTTAACACAACATCCAAATCATCATATCCATAACGATTTAGAAATTGTTTTTTATGAGCATCCAACTCTGGCAACAGTGTGCGCCCAAACATATCCGCCACCTCATCTTCATTAACATTCTCATGCGCATCAGAGCGCTCCTGCGAAAAAGAAGCAACTGCGCTATAGGCAAAACGCGGTGGCAAACTTGCAACGATAGTATAGGGAAAAGGAAAAAACAAAAACCACAAAAGCATTTTTGTTCGCCAGTTACTCACAAATCGATCAAAAGAAACATCACCAAGAAAAAAAGAAAAACGCACCTTTTGCGTTTTGCGGTTCGCTAAAAAAGAGACCCCCAGCAAATGAGCCCCCTCTTCATTAAAAAAACAAAATAAAACTCGCCGATCATTGCGCCCAGAAAACAAATTTTTTATGCGCGCCTTTTTAGACATTATCAGAGTGCCACAGTGGCACGGATACGCCGAACACCCTTCCCCACGGACTCTTCTTTCTGCAAAATAAACTTGCCAATTTTGCCCGTAGAAGACACGTGTGGCCCACCACAGAGCTCCTTACTCACCACGCCAGTGTGTTCGTCAGATCCAATATAATACACCTTTACGACATCAGGATATTTTTCTTTAAAAAACGCTAAAGCACCCTCTCTCTCTGCTTCTTCTTTGCTCATCTCTTTAAAATAAACCGGCAAATCCTCATCAATTTTTTTATTTATCAAATCTTCAACTTGTTTTTTCTCTTCATCACTCATCTTGCGATCAAAAGAAAAGTCAAAACGTAACCGATCTACATTAATATCAGACCCCATCTGTCCAATGCCCCCTCCTAGCACCTGCCGCAGTGCCCACTGCAACAAATGTGTCGCCGTATGCATCGCCAAAACTTTGCGCAACTCATCTTCGTTTGCAGCTTTTAGTTCTCCCGTATCCAGAAGTAGCCCATGCCCACCAAATTTTTTCTCAACTCCGGCACGTGAAATATCCTGATGTTTTTGCACACGTTCTTCAAAATACTGATCAAAAAAGTTCTCAAGCTCAAAATTATTCTTTGCCGCAAAATCTTTTACAATCTCAACCGAAAGCCCATGCGTGGCATACAAATCAAACGCGTCCGCAGCACTCAAAACTTTAGAAGAGCTTTTTTCAAATAATTTTTCCAACTGGACTATACCCTTACCAATGGCTTCTTCAAATTTTGAAAGCTCCTCGTTCCATACCTGCAAAATTTCTTTTTCTTTTTTTAGTCCCTCATAAATATCTCCATACTGTTTTACTAAAACAGAAAGTCCTCCCGCAAAAAGATCGGCGCTAATCCCCTCTTTTATCTTAATGCCAATAACACGTCGCAGTAGTCGCCGCAAAATATATCCCGTTTCTTTATTAGACGGCACTACCCCATCACTAATCAAAAACACCGATCCCCGAATATGATCCGCTAAAACACGCAAATCTCTTTGAGAAAGTCCTGCGCCATGTTCTTGTAAATATGCCATCAGAGGCACAAAAGAGCTTGTTGCAAAAACATCGCTCACTCCCTCCAGCACCGCCAACAACCGTTCAAATCCCATACCCGTATCAATGCCCGGCGCTTCTACCTTCTCATACGCGCCATCCTTATTTTTATAGTACTCATTGAAAACAACGTTCCACACCTCAACACCTTTGTTTGCCAACGCATCAGCAGATGAAGCAGCAACATACAATTCAGTTGTGGGCCCGCAAGGCCCCTCACTACCGGTTGGCCCCCAAAAATTATCCTCTCTATTCCCTTCAAAAATACGATCTTTAGAAATACCGACATGATCATACCAGATGGCATATGCTTCTTTATCTTTGGGTGTTTGCTCATCACCCCCAAACACAGTCACATATAATCGCTCACTTTCAATTTTGAGCACCTCAACAATAAATTGATATGCCCATACAATCGCCGCTTTTTTAAAATAGCCCTCCACCCCTTTACCATCTGGATCATCACTACCCACCGGCCCAAAAGAAAAATTACCCATCATCTCAAAAAAGGTCAGGTGGGTTTTATCTCCAACTTCATCAATATCACTAGTACGAAAACATTTCTGAATAGACGTTGTGCGCGCTCCTCCAAAATCACGCTCCGCACTTAACTCCCCTGTATAGTAGCGCTTAAACTGCTGCATTCCCGCTGTAGTCAAAAGAACCGATGGATCATCGGGCACCAACGAAGAAGACGGAACCGCAAAATGTCCTCTCTTTTGCCAAAAATCAAAAAATTTTTCTCTTACTTCTAAAAAATAATTTTTCTCCATATCTCGCCTTCATTATACGTTCCCCTCCCCTAAAATGCCAATAGCACCTACAAACAAAGTGAGTAGCCATACTGTTGAGCATCCCATCCCGCTTGTCGGGACGGAAGTCCAAAAATCCACTTAGGCAATTTAAATACCAAATTAAAAAAGGCGAACCCCAAAGAAGGGTCCGCTCACAACGGAAGAGAGCTATGTTATTGAAGAGTGCTTCCAGTATCAAGAACAGCGGTGGCATCAGGAAAATGACTCAGACCCAGCCAGCCTTCTTGAGCAAGCACGGCTTGGCAGTTAGGGCACAAACGCCCATGAGGAGCATCAGCAGCTTCCTCGCCAGCGAGAGGATGTTCCGTTTGAGGGCATTGACTCACAAGGCCCTGCCAAAAACATTGCCGGCACACCAACACAGCACGATAACTTTCTATCTCTCGAGACATATTCCTCTCCTTTCAAGAGATCTAAATATAGATTAGAAAGCCCCCCACAAAAAGTCAAATCCGTCCCTACCCAAATTAAATTGAGCCATATAAGTAATTAATTACGTAATTTATTACTTACTTTGCTAAGCGTGACATTTCGTCACGATCGTGAATAAATGTCACGCTTAGCTTTTTAACAAAAACCCACCTTCCTTCTCTTATCCCCATTCCTTATCCCACTCGTTTCTAATTTAAAATTTCTAAGTTCTCCTTAAAAGTATCAGCTTGACATCGTTCCCATGAAGTTATACTGTGCAACGAGGTTGTACTTACAACATTTAGAACTTAGTACCCAACACAAAAAAACAAGGAGAACAGCATGAGTCGCAAATATCTTTGGATGCTAACTGATCCTGACCAAGATTCTGTGCTGAGAATTGCATTGAACAAGGGAGTAGCAAGGCTTTTTGATGATACTCGCCCCGAGATCCAACCACGCCCATGTCTTAACGGCATCGATGGACTACTCGTTCTTAGGGAGATTCTTCATAACCCAGCCACAGCCAATACAAACTTCACTCTAGACCACCATCTCATCGTCGACGTTATGGGATCAGATGTCTGGACAAACGTTATGTTTTTCGTCTCCCTAGAAAGACCCGATGAAAAGGAATTTGACACCCGACCAAGCCACGTCAAGCTCAGCCCCCAACAGACTTCTTGCATTGTTCAGGGGCTCTCTCTTGATCTACAGAAGGTAGTTTTAGAAAGAGTGCAAAGATGGTTTCTCGAAGATCTCGCCCCCAACATCAAGAAAGGGCTGGAAACCATCGCGGAACAATTCACTCACGGCGATCCTCTGCTTGCCAGCGACAGAGACAACCGGATATTTGACATCCATGGTGGACGATGTACTCTCGATATCCCCTACACCGAAGTAGGCATTGTGGGAGAAAATCTTTTCTGGGCACTTCCACCCCTCGGCCACACATATACAGCGGCAGATAGAATCATCACCACCAAAGACGCCCAACGAAAAGAAAATGTCCAAGGCATGCTTTCTCTCATTCAATTCTTGAATATCCACCCTTAGCACTCATTCCTCCGTCGTCTTTGTAAAGGAGCCCCATGGCTCCTTTCTTTTTTTACTTCCTCTTTCTCCTACCACTAATTTAAAATTGTTTTCCTTCTGTCCTTTTTCCTTTTATCTTTATTTCTTGTCCCCTTGTCCTTGTCTTCCTTCTGTCCTTGTTCCTTCCCCCAATGATGCAGTGCTTTAATGTTTTATGTTCTATTGCCCACTTCCGCTCCAACTCACAATCAAATCCCTTAGCTCAACAAATATATCCGTCCCCATATCAGCGGGTGTATAATGTCCCCTCCCTTCAAGTGATATAATCTCTCCTTTCAGGGCATTATGAAATATCTCTAAACTTTTTTTACCATCCTCTCGTTCGTTATCAGCCGTAAACATAACAATCTTTTCAACACGATTATCAATACTTCTATCTATATTATACGCATAAAACGCCTCGCGCGACGCACTCCCATCAGAAACCTTCCATGGCGCAACCAGCACAAGGCCGCTCACTTTTGTTTTTGTCTCCCCTAGCCAACGCACCAAAAAAGAACACCCACAACTATGACCAACTAAAACCGTATTAGGAGCAATAGCACACTTTTCAAACTCACTTTTAAAATCTTCATACACCGGATTCCATGGCGCGGGCATCAATGGCGTTTGCACGGGAATACCTTGTGCAATAAGTTCAGTCGACAACCAAGGCACCCAATACGTACCCTGCTCACGCTCACGCGGAGCCATAACATCTCCCACATTCAAAAAACACCCATGCATCACCACACAATGTAATGCTTTCTCATTCATTGTATCTAATATTTAGTAATATTTGGATATTATAGTAGTTATACACAATTACTTGACTTTCTACAGATATACGTAGTATACTCTAGACATATACAAGAAAGAGCACCTCTTTGGGTTTCGTCCCCTAGCGGTGCTTTTTCATTTATACTCAAGCTTTTTACGCAGATTGTTCATATACACAATTTTTTCTTTGGCTTCCTTCTTGAGTAGTGAGGAACACGTCTTAACGTACGGACTTATCACAAAACATAATTTGTTGTTTTGATAAAGATGTTTTACAAGCGAATAAAAATCGCCATCACTTGAAACAATGACCGCCAAATCATAGTTATCAAAATCAATCATCGCTTGCAAAACAAGGTCGGCGTCTATATTTCCCTTAACATTCCCATCACCATCTGGGATGGTTGGTTTAAAAACTAAAACATACCCTGCCTTTTGTAAGTCAGAATACAGAGGCTGGTTACCAGGAATATAGCCAATAAAATAGTATGCGGTTGTTACCGAGTATTTTTCTTTTAAATATTTTCTAAAACGCCAAAAATTGAGCTTCCAACCCAACCCCTGGGTGCCAAGATGAAGATTTTGACCATCTATAAACGCAAAATTATTTTTTGTTTTTCGCATCTTTTTTATTATAACCCACTATTTTATCTAGTGCCTAGCCACACCTCTCCACAACATTCTCATTCTTTTGTCTTCGTCCTAATTTCTCTCCCAAACTTTTTCCCCGCCTCAAAAAGACCCTGTCCCTCAGGCGAATAAATCCACGCAAAAAGATCCGTCTCTCTTGTAGGAGCAAATTTTTTTACCGCGCGCGAAAACAATTCTTGAGCATATCCCTTGCCCCTATATTCAGGGACAGTAAATGCGGCACACAAATACAATGCTTCTCGTTTATTTTCCGCTACAGCTCTATCAAAAAGTTCTTTTTCAGTAATGGCATTGTCCAAAAACAGTTCCATTGTTTCTTTCCCGGTAGGAATAACTACAACCCATGAAATCGGCTCCCCGTGCTCATCTGTTTTAATCAAAATAGCATCTTCATCAATAGACACCAGCTTATCCAACGACTCCATGGTAATAGGAATCTGGTCTTGATCAGAAGCCGTCCCAAAATACCGCTCCGCAATATCCATCGTCTTTTGTACCAATTTTTTATCCATAGTATCACTACAACATTCCAACATTCTCAAGAATGTGAGAATGTCCGTATAAATGTTACAAATCGTTTTCCGTAAGGAGAAAGTTCATGCACAACAGTCCTCCCACAATAGGCTTTATTTAACAATCCTGCACTCACGAGCCGATGGGTATGTTCTGACATTGTTTTTATATTAGCACCAGTTTCATCAGCAATCTGTTCCAAAGTAAGCCCTGATTTCTTTGAGAGAAGCAGAAGAACATCAATCCGCCAATGATTCGCCGCACCTTTAAAATATCTTTCTAATTGCTTTGATGTCTTCATAACGTTAGGGATATACGAAGTTTTGCAAATTCCTATATATTATTATTTTTATTTGCGAAATTTGGGAGAAGAAATTTTTTACTCTTTTTTAATTATTATAAGAGAAAATTTCCGAACCGCACATACCGTGCTGTACGATGTTTTTAAAAACAAACTTCCTTATTTTTTTAGCAATTAAAATTACATAATTTTCAGATAATCAGTATCTTTATTTCTGTCTATTAGTTTATGGACATGTTTCATTTCTTCTGGTGTATAAATATAAATTATCTTAAATTTTCCAGAAGTTGTTTGATTAAGATTATCGTGAACAACCTCAATAACATGAACAAGTCCCCAGTAAAGCCATTTACCATCTATATTTTGAACCAAAAAATTTCGGACAGGCGGTAAATGGTAGATTCTAACCTTTGACTTATTTTTAAACTCAAAAATTTTGCCTTCAAAATTAGAAGCAACTAGTGGCTTTATTTTATGTTGTTCATAATCTAATTCTTCTGGAAAACCCTGCTCTTTAGATATCTGCACGGTATCATTAATCTCAATGAAACTGCCCATAGTTTTAGTTTTAATTGCTAATGGTTAAAGGTCTGTTTTTAAAAACATCGTACAACTTCATTATATCACCCCATTACAACATTCCAACATTCGCAAGAATGTGAGAATGTTGTTTGGGTGAAAGGGCGCTCTATTTCCAATCAACAATCGTGATGGTTGTGCCGCGTTTTTTGAAAACGAGCTTTTGGCCCTCGCGCCACTTGAGCTTGCGCACCATCTCAACAGGAATGGTGACAGCATAACTAGCACCTAATTTCATAATTTTGCGAACATTTTTGTCCGCCAATACTCTTCTCGTCATATATATATTAATATATATATGAAGTTATTTTGATAACATTCTCATCTCGATGTATCGGGATTACTTTGTGTTGGCTGGATTATTATTTTTCTATGGGCTCTTTTACTGTGGTCTCTGGTAAAACTTTTGGTTCTTCTTTTCTTGTGTTCTTTTCTATCATATTGAGTTTACTTATTATTTCTTGAATCCCCCAGTACCACAGAATAAACGCCCGAAAAATAAGAAATATGAGACCCAAAATTCCAAGACCAAAAAGAAAATATGCCAAGTAAATAGGGTCAGAAAAAATATTCATAAATATTTATTGTTATTTAGCCTGATCTTTTTTAGGATCCTCAAAACTGAATTGTACTCAATAATATTTTACCGACATAAAAACATTATATACAAAACACACAGGGAAGCAAAAGCACTTCCCGCACCAAACCCACACCATTAACATATTGCGTATTTTTATAAATAATGTTATCATACACACAAGAGATGCTCGCCGTGGGTTTCTCAACAATCAGCACCCCTAACCACGAAAGGAGGTAGAGCGTATGAGCAAAGCAATTCTCATCGTTCCGAGCACCGAAACACGCGAGAAGATCGCCGCCAAGATCAACTTCAAGGACGCGGTCAACGCGCGCCCCTGCGACTGCACTTCCTGCAGCTCCTGTCGTTGCACTCCGTGCAAATGACACAAGCAAGACCTAGGCACGTCTATAAACTGCTCTTTTTTAATGAGAATTGTTAGTAACTTTAAAATTTGATACCATAAAAGAAATATGAGAAAATTACGTTTTTATCTCAATAAAGAACTGGACAAAGTTATGACCGAGCAATTTTTATATGAATTGGGCGGAGGAGTGAATTTTGGGGAAAGAATCATACAAATGCACCCTCAATTAAAGAAGGTAAGGATGCTTGATGATGAAAAACAAAGGAACAAACTCATTCGTTCCTACATTAACCGCTACTACCAGACTCATAAAACAGACCTGCTTCGCTCACTTGGAAAAGCTCGCCAAGCTTGGCAAGTGCAAGAAGAGAAATTTTTTAAGATTACTCAGGATTTTTTTGAAGGGTACACTTTCCAAAAAGGAAAATACATTGCCTATGCTTCTATTATTGACTGCAATCCCAGATTTCTTGATACAAAAACATTCCAGTTTTTCTATAAAAAATCGTCTGATGATGTTGTTTATACTATTGCTCATGAATTATTGCATTTTATCTTCTTTGACTTCGTGGCAAAGAAAATGAAGCAAGAGATAATGCGACTATCGGAGGATGAGTTGTGGGATCTTTCTGAGATATTTAACGTGATAATACTTGAATCACCACATTTCCAAAACATCATTAACAAAAAATTTTTATTCCCTTATCCAGACCACCAACACTACATTCAGAAATTCAGAAGGATCTATAAAGACTCTCAAAATGCTCAAAAATTTATTAGCGCAGGTATTAAAACAATAACGAAAAAAAAATAAGGGAGAATATTTCTATTCCCCCGAGTTCAACTCACGTCTTCTTGTCACTCGCTATTCTGTTTCTCCCACAAGTCACGAATCAGAAAGAGTGTAGTTGCTTTCGCGTGAGCACAAAATCGCTCATCAAGCGCGGCGATGTCTTTCTTAGTGCGAAATGCGTTGTACGGACAACCGCCCCCACAATTACCAAGAGCAACACAGCTCTTGCATACATCGTTGGCAAGTGGCGAACGAGCCCTCCATTGCTTCCAGTAGGGATGAAGTTCGGGTTCAAAAGTATCAAAAGGCTCTTCAACAAAGAATTTCTTCTCTCCGCAAAACGCCTGGCAAACACCAATCTTGCCATCGGGGCTCACCACAATCTGAAGCCCGCAACCGCCACAATCGGAAAGTACTGGCTCCTTTTCCATGAAGTTTTTCACGCGACGCATCATGCGATCTTCATATACTCCCTCTTCTCGCGCCACTTTAAAACTCTTAATAAGCTCTCGAGCGACGATCTCGGCATAAGAATCTGAGCCAGCCTGAACTTGGTCACAAGAATTTTCAATGAGGATGTTAAATCCCATACCCTTGGCACCAAGCTCGTTGGCAACCCACCGGACAACCTCTTCCATACGAAAAAGGTTATGCCGATCAATAGTCACACAAATGCCAGTATGCACACCCTTCTGTTGAGCTACTCGATACAAACGCACCACTTCATCAAAAGTGCCCCTCCCACTTGCATGAACCCTCATCTGGTCATGGATTTCCTTGGGTCCATCCATTGAAATGGCAACAACTACATTAGAGATCTTGCACTGTTCCAAGATAGCATTGTCAAGAAGAATACCGTTTGTGTTGAGCGTTACGTCGGCGCTCTTAGGAAGTGCTCCTTTTTCTTTCAACCTATCAATGTACTTAAGTGCCTCAAGAAGCACTTCTTTGTTGAGCGTCGGCTCTCCTCCATAGATGACGATGTGCTGTTCAGGATGACCCTTAGCAACACTCTTATGGACACAACGCGCAAAAAGATCCAACGCTTTAATCGCAATCTCACTTTCCATAAAGGAGTATTGATAATCACAAGGCATGGGAGCCAAAAAGTAGCAATACCGACAACGGATGTTACAGGCATCCGAGAGCAATAAGTACAGAATGTTGATTGCTGGTTCTTTGAGCGCCCCTTGGTACTCGCGATACTGTTCATAACCGTCAGTATCTTTAGAAATTAAAATGCCAAGCCGTTGTAAGGATTTAAGAACTTGTTCTGAAGTACGATCAAGAGCAATCCATACATCACCTTGCCAACATTGTTCGACAAACTCTTCTTTGAGAAATGCTACTTCCAGGCTCAGGCTGTTGTAGAGAGCAACATATCCTCCATCCAAAGAAATGATATGCAAAAACGGACTTTGCTTGAGTTGCATGGTTCTTTCCTCTCTTTTGTTAAGGTTCTAATTTAAAGAGGTTCATCATGAACTTCTTCTACTAAGCAATACCACAATAAAGCAAACAATACAAGTCCACTGTGAAGTACTGCTTTAGGACCTAACGACTTATCCACAAATTTCTTGATTTTAACCAGTGAGCATGTTACTATTTAAACGGTGCTTGGAGGGCCTTGGCCCTGTCACGGCTATCCAAGCTGTAACCAGGCACCACTAAAGAATGTTGCTTTGCGGCATTTTTTAGTTTAATCACATTCTAAATTGCCACTATGTAAAACACGACGACCAACACTTTTGTCTATTCCCCAAAATGGAATAACGCTCCAAAAATATTTTCCCTCTCCCGCTACTTGTTTTACTATTACTTTTACACGGACCGAATCCAACACGGCTATAAATTCGTAGTACACAACGTCTTTCATTGTCCACTCCCAACGATTATTTGTCTTTTGTTCTTCAAAACGTCTCACTGACCAGATTCCCTGTACTGTCTTTGATAATTCCAAAATCTCTGGGGCGTATTTGATGAGTTTCAGGCGGCTATATTGATCTTTGTGTGGTCGCGCTTGTTTGTCTGTTTTAAACTTTAAATGTCGCAGTCCTTTTGCATTAAAAGCTATTTTCTCTCCAAAATACGGGCAGTGAATTGCATCTATCGTAGTATAAAAATCTTCGGCACTTGTACGCGTCTTTTGAAAATCTTGGTCATCCTTAAAATTAAATTTCCCCATATAATATTTATTTTTTATAACACTCTTCCTATTTACATCCTACAACATTCTCATCTCGATGCATCGGGATTATTTGAGTGAGTTATTTAATTTTTTCCCTAGGATATATGTTGTCGGGACTGGGGGTTTTGGGAGTGTTTCTTGAAATGGTGCCCTATTTAGATCTTCCCAAGAAAGCTGTATATATCCATGTTTCTTATAAAACGCGAGTGCCCAATGTGCTTCTTTTTGCACCTCAAGTGCAATAGAAAAAACTCCTGCTTTTTGTGCCTGATTTTCAACCTTCTCAACCAACGCGCCACCAACCCCTCTCTTATAAAAATCTTTACCAACACTTAACATGCTGACCCAAGCAACGTTGTTTGGTTTTATATACCAAGAGACGAACCCAACAATATGTTCATTTTCTACCGCAACCAAATATATTCGCGTTTCCTTTCCTAGCTCTTGTTTTGTTGTCTCTATAGTTTCATGGCCAATACCAAGCTTATCTAAGTATTCTGCCGAATAAACAGTCAAATACAACTCCCTTTCTGAGTTGATAACATCTACCATTTGATTGTATTCATCATCCCTCGGCTCTCGTACAAAAATCGTCATATTTTTACTTTTAAAACATTCTCATCTCGATGTATCGGAATTATTTTGTGTTGGCTGGATTATTATTTTTCTATGGGCTCTTTTACTGTGGTCTCTGGTAAAACTTTTGGTTCTTCTCTTCTTGTGTTCTTTTCTATCATATTGAGTTTACTTATTATTTCTTGAATCCCCCAGTACCACAGAATAAACGCCCGAAAAATAAGAAATATGAGACCCAAAATTCCAAGACCAAAAAGAAAATATGCCAAGTAAATAGGGTCAGAAAAAATATTCATAAATATTTATTATTTATCCCGATTATTAATACCAAGTTTTTTTCTATCTCATCCAACCGTTTGTGGATATTACTTATTAACTTGTCGGCTTTTATAACCACCGCCGCCAACCATACAAACAAAATTATAAACAAAAATATTTCCATGTTTTTATTCTACAACATCAATCAACTAGGACTTAATAATATACTTTTCTACTGTGTATTGCTCGTTAAATTTCATATACTTTGTTTGATCAATTCTTGCAAAACTTTTTTCATTACACTAGATGCCTCAGCAAAGCCTTTTCTGAATTCCGCAACCTCATTAGGTGTACTTTTCTTTAATACCGTCCAACCGGATAAATACAAAATAACCGCAGGTATTTGCTTTGTAATTGTTTTTATTTCACTCTCGTATCCTGGACTATGTATTTTTAACTTAGCAATTAAATCATCAGAAAGTGCGGTAATTTTACTCGAAAAAGCATTGAATTGTTTATCAAATTCACTCTGAAAATGATCTTCAAATTTCTTATTTATGACATCACTAATCAGCTTAATTTGAGGATTCTTCCCATCATATATATTTAATTGCCCCTCGTAATTTTTAGAAGCAATTTCAATATTTGCAAACAAAAGCGAGGCTGATTCTCTAATTATTTTTAGATCTTCATACTTGATATCAACTTGCTTTTGACGACGATATAAAAACAAACCAAATAATGCCAAAAAGAATCCAGCCAAAAGAGTACCAATAAACGTATTATTCAAAATAAGAAATAAGAAGCTCATATCTTTGTTCTCACTTTCCCACTCAATAAATCCCGCATCAGACCTTTCTTGAGGAAAGTAAGTTTTTTGTTTTAAGATTGTTTTATTTTAAAATTTCCAATCTGACTTAATTGTTTTATAAGTCCAAACAGTTATCCTCATATCTTTTTCTCCAACTTTCTCACTGTTCCCCCCTCCTGTGGTAATGTATTTTTCTCCAAATTCATCAATTAAATAAATCGTTATTTCAAAAGAATTTGATTCTTTAGGTACAAAATCAATAGGAAGCCAATAAAATGAGCTGTCTAAAGAAGCCGACGATATAAGACGACCTTTTTCAAGCTTTTTAATATTTCCATTAACTTCAAAACCCCATATGTATAGATTTATCTTACCCGTATTAAGTAGTTTTATGGTGCCGTTTCCGGGGACAATTGACAACGCGACATAATCCTGAATTTTAACCAAGCGGTGATTTATACTAATTTGAAAAATACCAAAAACAACCGCAGCAATTGCTACCACCCCTTGGATAACTAGGCTAAAAATTTCGTATTTGGTCATAAATATACAAAAGCCGCAGACAGTACGCCCCGGCTCAAGAGATTCAAGTCAGAGCTTATTGCCCCTAGGGCTATCGCCCTTATTTCAGCTTTTTATTTAATTGTATCTCTACTATAGCACGTTTTTGAGAAAAAATCTACCAATATCAGCAATTTATATAAAAAAGAGAGCCCCCAGTGGGAGCTCCTTTAATGTGTGCAGAAAGACAACGTATCTTACTCCACCTCACCGAGGGTGCGATGGAGACTTTTAGTGATAAACACGGCCATCTGGGCACGTGAGAGCGGTTGATCAGGGCAGTAGTTTCCCCCGCCACAACCAACCGTAATGCCCTTGGCAGCGACGTAGTGGATGTACTTGCACCCGTTATCAGCAGGTGGCACATCGGCAAACACCGAAGTTCCTCCCACGACGCAGTTGTACGAACCAAACCCAGGTACAGTGCCAGAAACCGGAATCGTAGCTGGATCGGTAAGTGCACGAGCCAAAAGAACAGCTCCCTGCCAACGTGTCAGAACCTCAGATGGACAGAAATTGCCTCCGCCACATCCTGCGGTAATGGGACGCGCCGCTATCGCATGGATAGCACTGCATCCCCCATCAGCAGGTGGCACATCGGCAAACACCGAAGTTCCTCCACTGCCACACTGGTAGTCGCCAATACCGTAAACAGTTCCAACGGTAGGAAGATTGACACCCTCCAAACCCTTGGCAAGAAATACGGCAAACTGCCACCGCGTAATCTGATCATCGGGGCAAAAATCGGTCTGCGAACAGCCGGCTGTAATGCCCGAGTGGAACAGTGCTTCCACATACTTGTATGCCCAGTACGTTGGCGGCACATCATCAAAGCTCTCACCAATGTGAACGGTCCACCGGCGCCGTCCCCACGTGGGACTGCTTTCCAGTATTTGCGCATCCCAGTGATGTACAGGACGCTGAGTTGGCAGTGCCAAGCTGATGGTATAGCAGTCCAAGCACTGACTCTGTGAAAGAGGATCAATGCTATAACTGCCCCAGGTATCAGAGATGCCGTATCCAGACCCAGGACCCTCAAACGAAGTCAACCGTCCTTGGGCACTGTGGGAAAGAGTGTCTTGGTTTGCCCACGAAGGAACAAAACTGACAATCTCTCCTGGCTCCAGAACGCCATTCCCATTGGAATGAGCCGTCACAAAAGGATCAATAGCAAGAGATGCCCCCAGAAGAGTCGGACGCACCACACTAACCGAATCAGCCGCAGAGTTAGTCATCACCATCGCGCGGCCATCGGTACTAGGAGCAACCAGCGACTGATAACTGCAAGTGAACGGAACTGAGTCCAGATCATAGCTTGCGGTTGACCAGTCAACGGTGTCTACAACCGAAAAGTCATAGAGATGTGAACCTCCCCAAACCAGAACAGCATCCTCAACCCCACCAAAATGACGAACGAAAAGAGTAGTACCGTCATTACTGATGGTCCCAGCAACACCACCAACGGGAAGTGTCCCTACTTGTTGATAAGTTATGAGATCAACAATGCCACTGGTAGGAAGATACGCCGTAGAACCATCGGGAGAGAAAATTATTCCTCCCCAAAGGCTTCCATTGTTAGTAGAAATCAGAGCAATTATCTGCTCCGATTCCATACCAATAACTCCAATACGCCGAATGGTTCCTGTTTGGTTTTTCATCTCAACAAAAAGACGTTGATGAGAAGGGTCTGAGTAAGAAGCAACGTCAAACGGAACCCACACATCTCCCTGGAAAGAAAATGGCGAAATGACATGCCACGAAAGGGACAAGGTATCCCAGACACCGATGTCACCACTGTATTGTGCCACAAAGATCTTGCTTTGGGACGCGTTCAGATACGCCCAATATCCTCCGCCTTGACCACTCGTCTTGGCAACCGATCGTGTGGTAAGGTCAACTACCTGTAGTCCATCTTGCTCACTCACAAAGAGCGTGCGCTGATCGGCGGCGAGGATGAATCGAAGCGGGGCGGACGCGAGTGAAATGTGTTCCACCACCATACGTGTTGCCAAATTGACGATTCCGACGCCGAATTGGGTGTCGGACGTGCCAATGGCACTACAATCGTCGGCGGGGAAGTTTTCCTTGGGGTATCCGGGAACCGAATATCCGTAGTAGAGCTCATCTTTGCTGGGATGAGCCAGAAAGGAACCCTGAGGAAATTCCTCAAGCGGGATAGTCGCTACCGAGTTGCCCGACGAAAGATCGAGCACCAAAATTTCCCGACCACCCCACGACAAGGAGTATCCCTCGTTGCGAGACACCGATGTTGCGCCCACCAAAGGGCTACGAGCGGCAGTTGAGGTGTTGACCATCACCTGTAGCGGACTTGCAAGTGCAAGCGACGAAAACAGGGTTGCACACAGAACACCAATGGACCACGTACGAGCGTTCATTGTTTATCTCCTTTGAGTAGTTAGAGCGGAAAAGATCCGCTGTTTTTCGAATCACAGAGAATAGTATCCAACAGAAATCCAGATGGATCCCCATGTTGTATCACCAAATACATTGTCAAGAATACTAATGACAGTATACCAGATAAAAGACAAAAAGTCAATTATAACGCCATCAAAGAAGAGAAGATATGCTCCTAGGAAATCTTTTGATATACAAAATTTTTCAGGGGCTTGTATACAAAAACTCGTCCCATATGAATCTTTAAAGGTTGGGAATCCCCTCTTCCCAAAAGAAGAGTCCTAATAATCTTTTGCGGTTCTTTTATGTGACAGAAGAGCATAGTCATTGTGTCCAAATTTTTATTTGAGATTTTATTAGCTTTTTTCACAAGAACCCCTTTTTCATCTTCGGAAACAGAAAAGTTTTTGGATGACAAGATTTCAACTATTTTATATGAATCCTTGTTATATTCAGTCATTTGTAAAGTAGAACAACTACTAAACGCAGGAACCTGAGAGAGTCTCAGAAAAAACCCTCTGTCATTTCCAAAATGTTTTACACCAGCCAAAGCCAGCATGAAAAAAAACAACTCGTGAGAAAAGAGTACCTTTCCGTCTTCTATTCCTCTTAAAATTTTATCTTTTGAAGACTTATTATATTGTATTTCTTCAAATCCTAAGGTCCGAAACAATCTTCTTAAAAAAATCTCTTTGTTAAAAAGTAGGTTCTGTAACTCGTCTTCTTTCTCCAGCTCTCGCATACTCCACACAATCCAATTACGAATGTTCGCTGAATAATATAAAGAAATCATTTTATCTTCCACCAAGTTCTTTAATTCACCCATCCCAAATAACGCGTAGAGAGATGACAACGTATCCACGTAAAAACTATAACTGTTCTTTCCTTTTGCTAAATTAGTCTGATATTCAGATACAAGTGTATCAAAATTCTTTCTAAATATAGAATTATTTTCTTCTTTTCTCTCTTTCCTCAAATCTGACATATTTTCCAAAATTGCGTCCAAATATTTTTTTAACTTTTTAAAATCAATGTCTCGAGGATTTTGTTGAGGATAAATCTTATCTGAATCATAAAAAAACAACGAAGAGTCGTGGATCGACACCAAACCAATATCTAATCCCATTGATGATCTATAAAGACCTCCTTGGGGAGGTTTTATTGTGTCCCAACAAACTAGGAGCGGATTGGCTCCACTCTCTCTAAGTTGATTTAGAATGTAATGTGTAGAAAGTAGGCGCGCAGGCGGACTTGAATAAGGATGGTCGGTGGTTGACACTATATTAACGCCACCAAATATCTTTCTAAAAATCTTTTTGTATTCACAAACCATTATGATTTTATGGGTTTAAAAAAGGCATATTTTCATCACCAAATAAAATATCATTTTTTGGAGCTAATTCTTGTTCTCTACAAAGTCGATCATACACATCATCACAACTCTCAAGAGTACTATCACTTTTCTTAAGCCCTAATTTTTTCACAATTTGATTTATGTCTTCTTCCTCCCCCTCTATCTCCAGTACCCACCCAAAAGGAAACTCATCCATGGTAACCTTTGTATTGTCCATGGCATACGTCGTACGAAAACGTTCATAACTTGAAACCGAATTAAAACCCATTTTGTTTAAAATGAGCACCAGTAATTCAGGATTTGTGCGGAAAGCAACCTCAATTTCTTCTTCTTTTTTAATTTCATCTGTCATTTCAGGAAGTCTTCTTTTATATGAAAATTCAATAAGAGTATCATTGCCTCTTTTAATTTCCCTCACGCGTAACCTTGCGTCTTTGGCGTTCATCCTTTTCTCTTTGTCGTCAAACATAGTGGTCTTTTCATATACCCTTTCGCCTTTTTTATTATCAAACTTCAGCATGAGATCTTTCGCTTCCCCACTAGAGAACAAAAATTTTATTTCTTTTTCAACATAATTGTTGTCCATATTTATTGTTTTTCTATTTTATGCCCCATCTTTTTTATTTTTATTTCTATATATCTCTTGTTATGTTTCCCAACTTTGCACATCATGGGTATTCTTTCCTCTATAATAATCCCCAAACTGTGAAGTTTTTCAAATTTATCGGGATTATTGGTAATAATATCTATACTCTTAATTCCTAAATCTCTTAGGATATCGTCCACCATATCGTATTCTCTCATTTCTGGAGGAAATTTGAGTTCTTCATTCGCCTCGACGGTATCTAATCCCTTATCTTGAAGATCATAGGCCATAATTTTATTGAGAATATTTATCCCTCTTCCCTCTTGAAATAAATAAATTAGTACACCGCACTCTTTTTTGTTTATGTATTCAAGAGCCCTGTGTAATTGGTCTCCACAATCACATTTGCTAGAACCAAAAATGTCTCCCGTAATGCAGGAAGAGTGGATTCGTACAGGAACATTCCTTTTTCCTTTTACACCCCCCTTAATTAAAACAAGATGATATGAATAATCAACTTTATTCTGGTAACCCACTATAGTGAAATTTCCATACTTTGTAGGGAGATTTGCGGAAGCAATTTTTTTGTAGAGTTGATATTCTCTTTTCTTCCCCTGTTTTAATTTATACAGAATTTCCGCAAAAAGAAAATTCTCTTCTTGGGAGGCGTCAACATCAAATGAGCTCTCTGCATAAGGAATCAAAAGACTGTACGCCTCTAGAGCCTCCCTCAAATACTCTTCAAATCTTGCTTTACTTTTCTCTACGTCGTCATCCCATCTTTTTTCTAAAACAGATCCGTCAACATCACAAACACCGTGTTGTAATGAGGGTCTAAGTTTATTATAAAATCTTCCACAAATACCGCAATACATTCGACCCTCTATTCTTTTTCTCAATTCTTCAAAATTGATATTAAATTTTACCAGAGCTCTAAGATTTAAATCGCAATTATTAATAATAGAAACCAGTTCTCTTGCCTCTTCTATTCTCCTTGGATATCCATCTATGAGTACTGGATTTGAACCCTTTAGTTTGTGTATCTCCTGTTCCAATATTTTGTTAATAAAATTGGGCGGAAAATTCTCCTCTCTTTCCATTATCCCAATAATTCTTTTTTGGAACTTTTTGTGGTCCCCCTTTCCAGCAACAATATCCCTTGAAATCCTCCCCCAAGAAACATAGTGGACATTCATTCTGTCCTTCAAGAAATTAGCCTGGACAGTCTTCCCGGCACCAGGAGGACCAAAAAACACAAATAAGTCTCTTTTTTGTGATTTTTTCATGACTTTTATTGTACCACATACTAAAAGAGTCTTCAAGTATCTGGTTGGCTACCTCCCCCGCTAGAACCTGGGCAGTATCTCTTTTAAGATAGGCAAGAATCCTACGCGCACCAGAGCAGCGCTATCAGCAACATTGGTGCATTGAAGGGTGTAATACGTATCATCAGCAGGAGTAACGTTTCGTGATCCTCCTATCGGTGAAACATCACCAACATCAGCGCCCAAAGAACTATCTATGTAGCAACTCTTGCCAGTTGGTTGCGTACAAGACCAGGAAAGAGTAGACGATTGTCCAGAAAGAATTGCGGTGGGACTTGCGACAATAGAGCATTCATCAACCACACCACCTTGACACTGGGGACGCGGGTCGCCAGTGGCACAGTAGACAAATTCTACAGGAACAGTATCAGCGACCGTGGGCGTGCAGGAGATAGAAAAGTCATAAAGCCCTGGTGAGATAGTGTTGATCTCATTGCCTTGGATAGCGATAGCATGATTGCCCCAGTCAGCAGAGCTGCTACCTACCGGTGTGCGAAGGGCCGAGCACGAGGTTACATTAGCTGATGTCCAGTTGATAAGCAGTTGGGCAACGTTGAAGGGATCAAATTGTATGATGGCATTAGCACCAGTGAGATCGTCCTTGCCATTGATTTTTAGATCCACCGCTGGATCACTGCCACCACCTCCTCCAGGACCACAGTTGCCCACACAGATTGGTGGTGCACTACAATCAGCAGTCGCATTGTTTACATCAACAATATGCACCGATGGTGTAAAGGATCCTTCGCTGTAGTAAGTGTAAGGAAAGGCGCTGATAGGGTTTGCGGTATGAGCAATACGTTGTCCGCCATCATCAAAGTTGAAGTGGTAGTCAAAGGGAGCGACACCATCAGTCACCACAACTGCGGTGCCAGTAGTTAAAGGGGCACTACCTGATTGAGGAGTGGTACTCATGGTACAAGAAAATCCCCCTCCCACAACGGTAGTAGTTACATCAATATCAGCCCACGTACTATGAGAAAGCGTGCCGCTTGTTCCCGTTACCGTAAAGGTATTTCTGCCCTCATTGGCACTTGCCAAAACCGTAAGAGTAAGCTGAGCACTGCCTTGGGTGTTGATAGTCTGGGGAGCAAAGGACGTGGTGATGTTTGCGGGAACATTGGCAATTGATAAGGTAACATTCCCAGAAAATCCGTTGAGCGCAACAATAGTGACAGTATAGGAAGTAGAACCTGGCTTTTGGACAGTGCGAAGAGACGGGCTTACACTAATGGAAAAATCAGGGCTGCCAGGCGAAGAAACATTTAAAAGTGCACTGGCAGTAAGGCCACTGTAGATGGCGCGGATGCCAGTGGTACCCGCCCCAATACCTCTAAAAAGACCCTGACCTGTTTTAGTAGCAACGGATGAGTTCAGAGCTGACCAGGCAGCGGGAGTAGTAACATCAAAGGACCCGTAAGTATAGACAAAAATACCATCTGGATCATACGAAGCAGTATATTGTTTTGTTTCTCCAACCGAAACAGAAGCACGTGTCGGATTAATAGTGAGTGTTGCAGTAGGATCTCCAGTTATAGGAGGCTCTGTGCATGAGGAAGGAGTAGTTAATGAAACAGTATTTGACTGCGGGCCCTCAACGCTTCCGTTTAAAGCGGAAACATAATAGGAGTGGGTAGCACCAAAACCAAAAACACCATCTCTATAAGAAGTTGCGTTAATCTGTGTGAGAAAAACACCATCACGATACAGCTTATATCCAGTAGCACCACCAACCGATGTCCAAGAGAGATTGTTTTGCGTAGAATCGGAGTCATGACACTCAGACGCAACAGAAAGCGTTGGGGCAGTAAGTGGTGCATTGTATTTAAAGTACGCCGTCATGGTTTGGTCAGGACTATTATAAGCAGGAAAAGAAACGCTGGAGGGCTGGGTGCATACGTGTTGATACGAAGAATCGTTTATAATAGTGGCCCCGTCAGAGGTATATGTTCCTAAAATACTAACACCGTACGACCCCACACCAAGCGAAAGCAATTGATTGTCGGGATTATAAATACGATGAGAAATACCAAGTGCATTTGCATCCGCATCAGAAAGCAACGTCCCATCGCCACACGACTGTCCAATTGCCGCCTGCAATGTCAGCACCGGATTGGTAGGAGCAAAATAAAGCTTCACCGTTCTCTCTTGAGGGGTTGCAATAGAATCCAAAAGAACACCACCCGTTCCCGCAGAATTACCACAATAAGTATAACGCCCCTCAGAAGCTGAGCCCGCAACAAAATGAACATTACCTTCAACGCCTAATAATTTTGGCATTGCACCATCAACCCGATCATCACCATCATTGGGGACGGCGTTGGGATAAATAGTATCGTGTGAACCGTCAGCGCCATCATCAACAAAAGCATTAAAACGAATATCTGGCTCAATGGTTCTATTCCGCGATCCATCAGCCGATTCGCATGAATTTTTCTGATAGGCATAGAAATGAACTTGGTGATAAAACGTCCCTACATCAACGCTTTTTTCAACTATATCGTTTGTTGCACTCACACAATGAAGAACTAGTGTTGTATCCCCTGCAATGGTTGCGCTCAAAACACCCAAACCAGAAGTGGCATCATTTGTATCAAAACCAAACCCATAACACGTCTGAGCATTGGTAGACCCCCACAAAACAGAAGTTCTATTGTTGTGCAAAACAGGATTGGGAAAGACAGTAAGCCACGCATCGGGAATAGTATGCACTGGTACAGGAACGGCATATTGGAATGTTCCGTTGCCCAAACTCACCCCCGTATAATGCCCCCCACCAACAGAGCTAAGACAGTCATATTCAACGGTTTTGCTGGCATTAATTGTATAATCACCGCTAGTTTGATTGCCAAGAAGCGCAACTGTAATCCCATTCTCTCCGACTACAGACGCATTAAAATCGACACCACGCACCAAAACCCCACCACCAGGACCAAAAATACGAATTGAGGAATCAAGAACGCTTGTGCCCTCAAGAATGTTATAAGGAGGCAAAATACCAAGTTCAGGATCAGCAGGACACGTAATTGACCCTAAATAAAACGTAAATGAATGGTCCACTCCGTTGCCGATAGGAGAATCCTCAACAATATATGAAGGAGAAATACCCCGCGCCGCCTCTGTGGGAGAAAAAGAAAAAAAGACACCAACCCCAATCGCCAACACAGCTATGGTGAGCAAAACACCAAATAAAAAATGTTTATTCATAAAAAATTAGATAACTTCAGAATCATTACAAAAAAGTATATCACACCACTCATTGGGCGTAAACCAAGAATGGTGCACCGTCCAGAGGGCTCCTCCTGGTGATAGTGTCATCCACCGCTGGGATAGGGGTTGCCGTCGCCACCGATGATGGTTCCTTCGGAAAGGAAAGATGATTCAGGAATTTTTGTGCTTGACAACGATTAATGTATAGCATATATTTACACATGGATGCGAAGATGTTCTTCGCATTGTGAACCTTAACTCCAGAAAGGAGACTGCCATGAAGAACCCCAAGAATTTCTCTTGGAAAGTCACCTCCAAGGACAAACCTCTTCCCGGCACGATCGTGTGTCAGGAACAGTGCAGTTCCGGTGGTGGTGGCAACGGCAAGTGCGGCACCGGCAAGTAATCCGATGTTCCACTCGCTCCCCACGAGCGCAACAACTCTCGAGATTGTTGCGCTCTTTTTTATTTTATTATCTCTATAAATCTTTTAGGGCTAGTCTTCATTAACTCATCCCAAGATATATCTCTGTTTTTATTTATAAACTCTTTAACTAACCAATAACCAATAGAATATCCGCTCCATTTTTTATATTTACCATTCCCAAATAAAAATCCTTTTATCACCTTTTGATCCTTTGATTCTAGTGTGTTTTTGTCTAAATCTTTTAAAATCTGAAAAGCTTCCTCTTTTTCTAATGCCCCCGCCCACTTTGTAATTTCAGGATCAAAATACTGTTCCCTAAAATTTTCTGCCAATCCTTCCAACAATATTTCATCTAAAAGTGTGTAGTTGTTAAAGTCATCGTAATGGTGATAGTAATAGATTGTATGATTTAGCTCGTGAGCGACAGTATTTTCGACTGATTTTTCTGAATATTCAGCTAAGTTTATAAATAAGTGAAAAACGCAACTGTAAACAGCAACAGCCATTACACCATCAAAAACTTTATCATCTTTGGTGGTGAGATATGGATGAACAAAGATAAAATTCTTTGTCGGGACAGATAATTTCTCATTACACTTCTCAACGGTTCCTGAAATAACCTTTTCTATTTTTGATTTTTGACCCTCGGAAATTTCTTTATACTGTTCAATATCTCCATTTCCAATATGATCTAGTAAACCCTGTCTCAATAGTTCAGTATCCGTATAACCAGAATAATCAATACTCCCCCGGTTTTTCATCAAGGAAATAATTGAGTCAACAATCTCAGTTTTATCTTTAAATTCTCCGTTTGGAAAATAAAATTCAATTTGTGATAAATCTTTACCCATAGCTTCATTTTAACAAAATAAAAAAGAGGTGGAAAGTTGTTAGCTTTCCACCTCAGGTATCACTCGAAGGGATGAGGAAACTTGGTTAGCTGACTATACACCATCTTTCCATGTCCAAACCTTTCGGCGATTTCGTATAAACGCTTCATCCCAGCGGGTTCTTGTCGATAACCAAAGGTCATCTGGACAGTTCCAGGGACAAGTACCCTAACAATGCTAAAGTCGCCGTTTCCGCCGTAGTCATCTGAGAGTTTGAGTGGAACAACTAAATGTTTCCAATCCTTACCCTCGAAACAACCGAGCAGATCGTCCCACGTCCCGGAAGTGTTACCTCCTACTTCTTTGAACGACAGAGATTTCTGGCTTGTAACCAAGAAATCTGCGCGTCTGAAGTAACGTTTTTGTCCGTAAAGCCGACCATGGTCATTCGGCCAAACAACTTCGTCTGGACGAATCTTGTCCGACACACCATGTTGTAGGCGGTGAAGAACAGATGCCTCCACCTCCATCAGTGCATGGCTGACAGCGTACTCAACATCGAAGCTGGAGCAAGATGTACAAATGGTAAAAGTATGCTCTATGCTCTGAGCCATAACAAATACCACAGGCGCCAGATCGAGCGAATGATCCACAACCCATACCTTAAACCCGATATCCTTCAGTCTCTGGATGCGCTTCTGGATATGATCCGGAAGTGTGTCTTCTGTGACTATCGGCATATCAAGTTTGCAGAAATACGAGTTGGTGAATGCATCACGTTCGATCAACTCAAGCGTTCCGGTCTCAACCGCTGTCTGCTTGTTTGGGTGTGCAGCACATCCAGAGGAGTTCGAGAAGCAGTGGTAGGGAGTTTTTGGGAAGTAAGGGAAGTAAACATGGTCGGCAAGAATATAAAATTCATTGCCATCCAAGTCTATCCCCTTAGTCCAACTGTACCTTGTCTCTTCGTCAAACTGCGCGAACGGAAAACCCTTGATCCTGTACTGACTTTCGTGAAATTGGATAATTTCTCGAGGGTCGATAACATTATCCAACTCACGATAAGAAGCACAGGTTAATTCTGGAATACACCCACAGGAAGTCCACTCCTTGGCCTCAGAAATTGCTTTTTTCAAAGCCACTTCTGGAGAAGGATCTCTGCCGTGTGACCAGCTTCGCTTTTCTGACAACCGAGCTGAGGCAATGGCAAAACCAGGAATGTAACCCCTGGCCATTGGAATCGCCCAATCAACTTGCAGAGCTGACGGGTTCTCCAACTCAACCTGCTTGCCCTCTTTACCAAAGGCTACGAGAGTAAGTGGATAATATTCATTTGGAAGTTCAAGGGATTGAGCAAGAAGCTCGTCCACAAAACCTCCAATTTCCAGGGTCGCGACACCTTGACGAGTGGCTTCCAGAAGGATGTTCTGTGCAGAATGTCCAACTTCCAAAGGAACGTACAGCATACTTCGATTGCCATATTTTTGGTTCGATACGCTGAACGAACCGCTGATGGCGATGACTCCGTGAATTCCTTTCTGGATACCTGCGGGATTCAAGAAGGACCTGGCAAATTTCAATACATCTGTTGAGATCAACTTGAAGCCAACAGAACCTTCTCGGTCGTAAAGCACTCGATACACCCCAGGATCCAAATCGCCTGTCCTTGCGAACAGACCAACATGAATCATTAGAGGATAGAGCGCTCCAGCGGATGGTACAGAGCGATGAGACTTTCCATCAACCGTCAGACATTCTCCATACGCGCTCCAGAGCAGATCGATGAGAGTTTGAAAGTCAACGGTCTCTCCGGAAAAAATACGAACGGACTTTCGGTGACTCATGATTCCAGAGAGACTACTCCTGGAGGGCTTGTATGCCTTATCCAGATTCGCCGATCGGTGTCTTTCGGTAGCTTGAGCTACCAGATAAGCCACCTCTTCATCACCGACATTTGTTGGAAACCGCATTGGATTCATGACGGTTTTCCAAAACAGGTTTTCGAGAGTTTTTCCGTCGACAATTACTTGCTTTTGGAACAACTCTTTAAGGAGACTCGTAATCGATGTCCTGTCCCAATCCTGAGACAAGATGTCGATAACTTCATTCAACTTCCTGCCTCCGTTGCAGACATCCAGAAGTTGAACGATAACGGCGCGCGGGGCTTCAACTACAACTTCTTTACTGAGAGTGGTGAAGGTTGTCTTGTTACTCGTGATGAGGGCTGAAGCCCACACGATAGGGATACTTTGCAAGTTCATGGCTCTTCCTTTCGTTTGATTTTGTTAAAGAGCTGCCTGATACGACATTACAATATATCTACTTCTAAGTCAAGCACAAAAATTCCTGGATCATCTTTCCTTCCCGAAGGAACCACCATCGGTGGCGACGGCGAACCCGTTCCCCCTGGCGACGGCAACCCCTACCCCAGCGGCGGATAACACCCTACACCAGGAGGGACCCTCCGAACGGTGCACCACTTAGGTGCACCGTCTTTTAAAATACTCTATACTAAAAGAATAATGGCTTTCAAAAGAAAAAAACTAAAAAACAACATAACGCTTATAACAAAAGCGGTCCCCACATCAAGTGTTGTTGCCCTCTCAATTGTTATAAAAGCCGGGTCAAAATATGAAAAAAAGGGACAAAGAGGATACGTCCATTTTTTGGAACATGTTTTACTAAAAGGATCAACAAATCATCAATCTTCTAGTATTTATAAAGAGATAGAGATGAGCGGAGCATGGTTTAACGCCTTTACCAATATAGATTTTATAAGACTATCTATTGTTGTTTCCGCCCAAAAATTACCACGTCTTTTAGGATTACTCTGTGACATGATAAGCAAACCCGCCATAACCAAAGAACATATCAAAACAGAAAAGAACGTTCTCATCCAAGAAAGAAACAACCTCTTTGACTCAAGGGAAGCAAGGGGTTGGGTTGAACTTTCAAAAAAAATGTTTAAAGAGCACCCACTTGGTAATTTCCCAATTGGAGAAGAAAAAGATATACACACAGCATCAGCAGAAAAAATAGCGGCTTATTACAAACAACAATTTTTATCCACTAATACAGCGGTTTTTGCAATAGGAAAAATAAAAAGAAAAACCATAGAGCAAATTTTAGAAAAAAGGCTTTCTCTTCCAACCACTAAAAAGACAAAGAACGACCAACAAAAAAATATCCCCATAAACAAAAAAAGAGAGCAAATCCTCATAAAAAAAGACGAGAAACAAACTCACATAGCCATTGGCTATAGACTCCCCCCACTCACATTTAAAGAATCACTTTGTCTTGATTTAATTGCAAGTCACATTGGATACAAAAAAACATCGGTGTTATACAAAAAACTAAGAGAATCTCAAGGGCTTGTTTATAGCATAAACACAGCAAGCCTTTTATTTGATAACGCTTGTGTTCTCTATATTGCAACGGCATCATCAAACCCCAAAGAAGTACTAAAAATTATAGAAGAAGAAATGCTGTCAATTAACAAATCCTTTTCCAAACAAGAACTTAAAAATCGAAAAGATCAACTTATAAATTTACAGAAAAGAATCTTTTCAACACACCATGAAGAAGTTCTTTTTATGATGAAAAATTGGTTGTTATATAAGAATAAAAATATAGATACAAAAAGTTTTGAAAAAGAGCTAAAAAAAATAACCCTAAAAGATTGTTCAAAAATAATTTCTGATTTAAAGAAAACAAAACCAGTTGTAGTTCTTATTGGCAAAACAAAATGATACTCTCCCCTGTTTTAGTTTCTCTCCAATTCAACTACTCCCCTACTAGCAAGCCCCATCATTATTACGACGAACGACAGAAAGCCACTCCGCCGTTTTTTGTTTGCAAGTTTCTAACGATAAGATTTCTGACACACTCCATTCTCCTCCATAGATACTACGCGCTAGTTTTTTTCCGTCCGACATACTTTTTACATCTCCAATAAAAATATTCCTCTTTTTAGGAAAAACTTGCCAAATAAACAGATCCAAAAGATAGACACCTCCTTTATTTTGTACTGCGAGAATGTCATGAGATTGTTTCTTTCCAAAAACGCCATCGCCCTTCAATATATATACCGTACTACCTTGCCATAGTTTAAGAGCAAAACAGCCTGCCAAACGAGACATCTCGCTACAATTATCTTTGGCTAGTTCTCTTAGAGAAACGCCCCTTTTACCAGATTCCCTCAAAATCTTTTTGCTAAAATCTTGTATTTGTTTTATTTTTGCTTTCGTATCCATAGATAAATATGGATTTATTATACACCACATTAGAAAGACACACCCTCAAAAAGAAAGGAGCTTTCACTGAGAGCTCCTCAACCTAAAAACAACAAGAAGGATTCATAAGGGCACGAGTAATCGCCAAAGAAATCGGCATTCCTGTTAATTCCTCTATCCACCCCCATTGACCATTTGGATTGATCTCTAAAAATACATATTCACCCTTAGGAGTAACAATCATATCAATAGCCCCAAAATTGAGCCCCAAACAAGACATAAGATTCTCAAGCATCGTTTGGACTTCTTCTGGCAATTGATATGAAGAATGGTCTACTTTGTCAAAATCATAACGACGCCAATCATCCCGAGTTCTTTCGCTGTTTTGCGAATCTATCTTACAAGAGAAAAACTCCCCACATACAACGGTAATGCGCAACTCAAAGAGCTTAGAGACATACGCCTGAAAAAAGGTCGGGCAATGAGTCACCTGGCTGATACAAGCAAGATTTTTTATATCAATACGATTTGTGTAGATCAAGTTTGTTTGACCCTCGCGCTTAATAAAGCCACCCCCCAGAGGTTTTACAACAACGTCTCCATAACGATTAACAAAGTCCATAACTTTGGTTGGTGACGTTGTAATCAACGACGGAGGGATAGTAAGACCAACCATTTGAGCGACACGCAGTTGAGCAATCTTATTGTCTGCAACACTGTTACGTCGGGGATGATTTATCCAGAACCTATCCGATAACAAATCCCAAAGTCCCGCCAAAACGACTCCCGTCTCGCGGGAAACAAAATCAACGACATCCTCTTCCAAGATATTTGCGACTACTTTTGGTTTTTTTGGTCTACGATACCAAATGCTTTGCACGGCATTGATATTGAGACTTCTTTTGCTTGTGTATAAAACTCCACTCCAATCATCAGAAAATGTAAGGGAGCATTGACTCTCAAGAAAATCTTCTGTGTTCAACCTAAAAAAATCAATACAAGCATTATGAAGATGGCGAATAACCATATCAGCATGCGCATCACCCTTGTTGGTCAGTATCAGAATCACAAATCACCTCCAAAGCTTTCTATTTATTAGGAGCTACAATAAGCAAAACATTAACTTCAATTGGAGTCAATAATGGATTTAGCAATTTTCACCCAAGGGCGAAACGATGCTTGTGTCCTTGTGGAGCTAATGATGTCTAGCGCTTTTTGAGCATATTTTTTTGCCAAATTCAATCTATCAACACCGTTGTAGAAAAGGGCAAGATTTATGATTGGTGAAACTTTTAATTCTGAATTTTTACTAAGTTTAATTGACTTTTTATAAAATGACTCGGCAAGTAAAAAGAAATAATTACTTCTTTTTTTATTTATTTTCCCCCAACGTCTATAGGCATTACCTATATCATTATATACGGCAGGGTTATGAGAATCTTTTATAAGTGCCTGTTTATAATAATAAGTAGCTTTCAAAGGATTATATTGATGATGGAAAACAGTCCCCATCCCTCTAATTAAAAATTGATAATTAATAATTTAAAATTAAAAATTTCCTCCATTAAAAAACGCCACCCCAAAAGGAGTGGCGATAGAGAACAGAGAAATTCCTACTCCACGTAGCTTTGCGCTTGCAGAGTAAACAAGTCCCGATACAATCCACCGACAATGCCCATAAGCTCACCATGAGAGCCAAGCTCACGAACAACGCCGTTCTTAACTACACAAATTACTTGAGCGCTACGCACCGTTGAGAATCGGTGAGAAACCAGCACCACGGTGCGATTGCTTTTACTTGCCTCGAGATCAGCGAAGATGTGCGCCTCAGATCGTGGGTCCACCGACGCCGTTGGTTCGTCCAACATCAGCACGCGAGCATCCCGATGCAGAACCCGTGCAAGCGCCATCTTTTGGAGTTGGCTTTTGGAAAGATCCACGCCATCGTGGAATTTCTTTCCAATTTGTTGCCGGTAACGACGTTCCCACCGCAAGATGAACTCATGCGCATCGCTTGCGCGAGCAGCCGCTTCAACGCGATCCATCTCGTCTGCGCCTTCTACGGATCCCATGGCAATCTCTTCGGCAGCAACAAAATTGTACTGTTTGAAGTCTTGCGATAGAAGTCCTAGGATGGAGTGCCACCAAGGCAGGTCGATGTCTCGCAGATCAACACCGTTAACTAAGACACGCCCCTCGGTTGGATCATAGAAACGACACAACAACTTGATGATGGTCGTTTTTCCAGACCCATTTTCCCCCACCAGCGCAATTTTTTGTCCCGGATTGATGGTAAGAGAAAAGTTCTGCAAGACAAACCGATTAGCCCCCGGATAGGCAAACGACACATCTTCAAAAACGATCTGCGGTACTTGGCCACAAGCCAATCGAATGCCACCGTGTGGTGACTCAATGACCGGTTTGGTATCCATAACCGCAAAGATGTCGTTTGCAAACAGGCCCCATTCGTATTGCCGAGCAATACTCATGAAAAAGCCCGTCAGCGCGTTGCTCAGCCCGTTCATAGACGCCAGAAGGAATGTGAGAGTGCCAAGTTGTAACTTGCCACCAACCACTTGCATGATCAGGTAGGCAAAGCCAGCGCCAAAGGTCAGGCCCGAGAACAGCCGTGCCCATGTTTCCTGCCAAAAACGTTTTGACTCCACAGCTTCTTGTTGAGCATCAAACTCCCGCATATGGACGCGGATCATGTCTCGGAAACGCTCCACACTACCAAAGAGCTTGAGCTCAATGATGCTAGCCGCACCAAAAAAATGCTGGCGAAGGTTTTGAAACTTCCGCCTATCTTCGGCGTGACCATCGTAGATACCCCACATACTCCGCCCATAGCGTAGCCCAATGGCAAAGCGTGGGATAAGCCCAATCAAGATCAACCCAAAAAGCCACGGATAGTATCCCGCAACCACAACCGAAGCAATGATAACGCCGACGACATTCTGCAGATTCTCGAACTGATCATCCAGCAGATTCCCCAGAGGCGTCATGCCCCGTTCAGTTGCGTTATTCACTAGATCCTGAAACTCTGGGCTTTCGTGTCTGGCTGGATCCAATTCTCCTTTTCTAGAGATAAACATGACCTCAAAGGTCTCGATCATGCGGATCCACATCAAGCGCACGAAGAATGAGTAGAAGCCGTGATTGATACCAGGAACAATCATAGTCCCCACGACAAGTGCAACCAGAAGCCACAGATGAACGAGGTTAATGCCACCACCCTTAACTTGTGCAACGAGATTGTTGATGAGAAGTGCGAAAATTCCCGAATTCGCATAGGGAATTGCCGCAATGAATAACGAGGTCACCAACAGCCCCATATACACCTTGGGCTCTTGATGCCACGCAATACCCATCAAACGACGGATAGTGCGCAACATGCCCGGCAACGCCGCCAGCTTAACACGCCTATCTTTCATGTCCCTTCCTTTCGGTCTTTTCTGTGTAAACAGTTATATTGTCAAGGTTTGCAACCCTCATTATATCATATTAAAAACGATTTGTCAAAACAAAACGCCACCCCCGGAGAGGTGGCTAGTTACTTCCATTAGTGTACATTGTTGCGCCGATACATCACATATGCATCAACAACAAACTCCTCTTTTGTATGAGATACTTGCATGGCATTGCTGTATACCCCTTTTAACACGGAGTTTTCTGCGTTTGTTTGGATACCTTTTTTCTCTTGGTTTTTCCAATCAACAATTTCCGGATGATGAATGTCTCTATTAGGATTTTTCTTAAAATATTCAAGCAAAAAATCCATCTGGGATTTTTGTTTTTTCTTTGCCATACCCCCATTATCACCCAATTTTCTTTTCAATTCAATCCCATCCCTAATTTAAAATTGCTAATTGAAAATTAAAAATTTAGAATTTTACTGCCCCCTTCTCCCTATTCACTAATCACTAGTCACTACTCACTAGTCACTATCTTAATATTCCTCCAACGCCCGCGCCTTATCATGCTCGCGCATTTTTTCAAGTGCCTTTGCTTCAATCTGACGAATACGCTCACGCGTCACACCAAATTTTTTACCTACTTCTTCTAATGTATGGGTTACCCCGTCAACCAAGCCAAAGCGCAGGGCAATAATTTCGCGCTCGCGCCCAGTAAGATCATCCATAATTTCGCCTATCTTTTCTTTCAAAAGTGAGTGTGATGTGGTCTGATCGGGAGATAAACTTTTTTCATCTTTTATAAATTCGGAAAGTGTTGAATCACCATCGTCGTCGCCTACCGGCGACTCAAGCGAGAGCACTTCTTGAGAAATTTCTTGAATGTGGCGCACTTTATCAACCGGCATATCCATTTCTATGGAAATCTCTTCTGCTAAGGGATCGCGCCCCAGTTCCTGAGCAAGACGCCGTTTGATTTGTGTATATTTTGAAATGGTTTCCACCATATGCACGGGGATACGAATGGTGCGTGACTGATCGGCAAGCGCACGCGTAATTGCCTGCCGTATCCACCACGTTGCATACGTAGAAAATTTAAATCCTTTGCGGTAATCAAACTTATCAACAGCGCGTGAAAGCCCAATGTTTCCTTCTTGTATCAAATCCAAAATCCCCAGATTGGGACTCCGGTTAACATAATGTTTTGCGATAGAAACAACCAAGCGCAAGTTTGCCTGGATAAGTCGCTGACGCGCCTCTTCATCACCTCCCTCAGAACGCTTAGCAAGGTCTTTTTCTTCTTGCCCGGTTAAAAGGGCTGTGCGTCCAATGGTTTTAAGATACAACTGTACCGCATCGGGAAGATCTTGCGTTTCCAACATCGCAAGCTCTTGTGCGCTCACTTGCTTTTTTACTTCAACGTCAATAAGTTGATTTACCTCAACCACCCGAATGTTTTGATCTTCAAGACGGCGATAGACATCCTCAAGCAAGGTAATATCGTCTTCTATATTAGGAAATACTGCTAAAACCTCAGAGTCAGTAACAAATCCGCGCATACGTCCACGTTGGGCAAGTTGAGTAATGATAGCGTCTCCCTCCTGTTGGGAAACTTTTCTTCGGCTCCTTGGCGCTTGTTTTTTAACCGACTTCTTTTTTGAAGCGGAGCTTTTTTTTGGTTTTACTTTCTTTACTAAACGCTTTTTGACAACTTTTTTTGGTTTTGTCTTTTTTTTGGCAACTTTCTTTACAACCGGTTTTTTCTTCTTTACGACTTTTCTGACCACTTTTTTTGCTACCTTCTTTGTTGCTTTCTTTTTCTTTGCAACTGGGCGTTTCTTTGGTGCGAGGCGCTTTTTGGACGCCTTTTTTGATAAAACTTTTTTTACCTTCTTTGTACGTTTTTGTGCCATAAAAATATATGCGCCAAAAGGCGCGCTAACTGTTTTAGGTATTATTAATCAGTTTTGCCGTTTCGTCAAATTCTTTAAGGAGTTTTGAAAGGTGTTCTGCGTCATTAGCTTTTTCTGCTACTTCAATTTCTTGTTTTAGCTGTGTGCGTTTCATAACAAGAAATTCTTTTTTCAAATCCCGCAGTAAAGACTGCATGGCCAAAAGAAGCTGATCCTGCTCAAGGTTATCGTGTTTGAGTGTTGCTTGCATCTCAAAAAAGGCAAGCAATTTTTCATCATCGGCGCTCAGGGTTGTCTCATCAGCCCCACTCACAAAACGCGCGAGACATTCAAAGCGAGGAGGAAAATAATGTTCCCATCCCAAAAGAATTGATGCGGCCTTCCCGACCCCAGCACCCATCGCTAAAAGTTCGCCGGCTATCCCTTCGTATCTATCAGCAAAAACAACTGCGTTGCCCAAAGATATTTCTTGCTTTTCTTTTTGGGTGGGCTCATTTTTCTTACTGGCACGCTCCAAAAGCGTGAGCTCATCATAGAGCGCATGTTCTACAATATGTTCGCGCTCCGAAAGTAGTCGTACCCACCGACTGCGCTCCAGAGGACTTTTGATGTGCAATAATTTTTCAAGAATAGGTCTAATACGACGCGTCAGGGGCACATCGCCTTTGCCATCCAAATATCGCTTAAAGTAAAAATCAACAGCGCTCACTGTGTGCGTATGAATGATGTGCGCAAGCTCTTTAGGGTGGGAAAGTACATATTCTGCAATATCCTTACCTTCCGGTAGCAACAAAACTGATACAGAAAAATCCATTATATTTGCCATATCAATAGCACGCTCCATAGCAATAGCACCCGCACTATCACTATCAAAGCCAAGCAAAAGCGAATCTGCATATTTGCGCAGTGTTTCAAGATGATGAGTAGTCAATGCCGTGCCCGATACCGCAACACCATTGCGCACACCCTCCTGCCATGCCATCAAAAAATCCATCGGACCCTCCACCAACAGCGCCCTTTGTACTTCACGAATTTCTTTTTTTGTTATGTGGAGACCATATAAAAGATGCGATTTGTTAAAAACGGGAGTTTCGGGAGAATTAATATACTTTCCTGCCGTACCCGTATCAAGTGAGGGAAGTATCCGGCCAGAAAACGCAATAACCTTACCAAAGGTGTTATATAACGGAAATATAATACGTCCCCGAAATCTGTCTATGTATGTTCCCCTATCAGTTTTAAAAACAAGACCACTGCGCTCAATATCGGAAACGTCATAGCCCATATTAACCAGATGCAAAAGAAGTCCGTCGGGTGCATTGGGCGCAAAACCAATTTCAAACGTTTCTTTTGTCTCACCACCAATCCCCCGACTCTCAAGATACGAAAGCGCCTCTTGGTGATCTGCTAAACTAGCAACAAAAAAATCTTTTGCCGCCACCTGAATATCATACAAAACACCAAATTCTTTTTGACTGGAAGGACTTAGTCGTTTTAATTCCACCCCCGCTTTTTGCGCAAGCATTGAAAGTGCCTCGTAGAACTCAACATTTTCATATTTCATTACAAAACTGAAAATGTCCCCACCTTCATTGCACGATCCAAAACAATGCCACGTACCCCGATCAGGCGATACCACAAAAGAAGGCGTTTTTTCCTTGTGAAAAGGACAAATCGCCTTAAAATTCTTTCCTGCTTGTTGAAGTGGTATATAAGAGCGCACCACATCCACAATACTCAATTTTTCCTTTATCTCCTGGATAGTAGGATCGGACATAAGGGTAGTATAGAGGAATAAGAGGCAAGGAACAAGGACAAAAAAAAACAAACGAAAAAATATCACTCAATCGTACTTATTTCACATCTTTCCGACCAACTTTTAAATCTTGTAAACTTTAAACCGCGATTTATCTGCCGATATTTCGTCCCAATACTTTTTTGTGACTTCTCTTTTTTGTTGTTTTTCTCTTCACCCTATCCCTCATTTTGTCGCGTTATAAATAGCTTGAATTTCTGCCGCGCTAAGAGCACGGTTATAGATGTGCATATCATCCATAAGACTATTTGCCAACCACGAAGAACCTCCAATGCCTAAAGCAACGTCGTTTTGAGTAAATGTTCCGCTGTGTAAGTGAGATCCATTTGCCTGACCATTAAAATAAAAAGAAATAAGAGATCCGCTATGAGTAACCGCAACAAAAGACCAAACCCCCCCCAGGAATAGTTGAATTGGCATCAACATAGCGGGCGTCAGATCCTGAAATGTAGATTGAGGGATACGCACCATTTCTTAACCGATAATAAAAACTCCCTGATTTTAAAAACATGCTTTGATCACCCGCACTCCCAACGTTTTTATTAATCCACAATGTGAAAGTAAACGGCTTGGTAACGTCACGGTCGCCTACAGTAAGATAACTAGAACTAAAACTCGCCGCTTGATCTTTGTATCCAGAAACAAAGGTTACAGAACCACCCCCAATTAATCCATCATATCCATAGCCAGAGGAATCGGTAAAATCACCATCAAATTTCCAATAACCAATCATCCCACCAACAAAGGGAGCTAGCGCAAGATCTGTGCCTTTTTCAAAGGCAGCAATGTTAGATCCACCATCAGAAGCCTCCAGCGGTTGATATTTTATTGACTCAAAAACAATAGAAAGTTTATAGGAACCTCCGGGAGTGTAGGTGTAATAAAGACCAGTGGAGGTGGTGTTGGTAGGATCAATGGGCAGAGCACTCAGTTGTGCAATGCCATACAGAGAGCCATCTTGAAAGTTAACAGGAACCCAGCCAGTCCCATCGGTGTTACGATAGGTAGAGGTAGAAGCACAGTTGTAGCTCCAGCCAGAGGGAAGAGAAGGAAGGCCTAGATTAGCACAAGAAGTAGAACTGTCAGGGATAGAGATATAGACAGTTGAGGCAGTGCCCAGAGAAAGAGCGGTGTTTTGGGTTTGAGAAATACGGATGGTGTTGTCAAGAGTAGTAATATCAGTCACTCGGGTAGAATCCCTTGCTTCCCGCAGACGCTCTGCTGGGTTGATGGTGATAACAACAGCCGCAGAAAGGATGGCAATAATGCCAATGACAATCAACAACTCAATTAGAGTAAACGAGACGACAGACGACGCCGACCCGCCCGGTTGAAAGATGCGAAGCATCTTTCTTTTTTGGGTAAGGATGAGTGGTTTTATGAAACTAAAAGAATCTTTTTTTATAAAAATCATGAGAAAATGATGTATATAATTGTAAAGCAAACAAAAAATAAAAGAAAGTGCTTTACTTCTTTGTTGTATGACGAGAAATATTGGCCAAAATACCAAGCATCGTCAAAGAAACCGCGAGTGACGTGCCTCCATAACTCACCAGCGGCAAAGGAACGCCAGTAAAAGGAGCAAGACCCGAATTAGCCGCAATATGAATAATGGCTTGAATAGCAAAAACAGAAGAAAATCCAACCACAACAAGACGCCCAAAATCATCGTGAGACCGGCGCGCTATAACGGTGCCCCGCCAGAAAAGTAAAATATATAAACACAACGTAACTACCGAACCAACAAAACCAACTTCTTCGGCTATAACAGAAAAAATAGAATCTCCCATCGGTTCAGGAAGTACACTAAACTTACTCGTTGACTTACCAAACCCAACCCCCCATACCCCACCAGTACCAATGGCAATAAGAGACTGATTAAGATGAAACTGATCATACGACCCCCCGTCAATAGAAAGTGATGGTGCATACTGCGAGGTAAAAGAATTCCAAAAGGGAGCAATCCGATTTAGGCGATAGGGAGTAACCAGAGCCAAAAAAGCAACCAGCACCACCGCCAGCACACCAGTAACAAGAAATTGTCGAAAAGGTGCCCCGCTATAAAAATAAGCAACCGCTCCTGCACCAATAACAATTGCAATCATAGTTGTTGCCGGCTGAAACAAAATCAAAAGTCCCACAACCGCCGACACGCCGGCAAAAAGCCAATAACTCGTCCATCCCTTTTTTTGCCGAAGACGCGCACTAGAAAAAAGAGACGCTACATACAAAATAAAGGTTATCTTCAAAAGTTCCGAGGGCTGGAAGGAAAACCCACCAAAAGAAATCCATCGACTCGCTCCATTAGCCGCAAGTCCCAGTGGCGTAAATACCAACACCAATAGAATAATATTTGCCCCAAGCGCTACCCACGCAAATTTTCGCCATTTTCGATAATACACCAAATACCCAAGCAAAAACCCAACAGCGCCGGGAACAAGTCCCTTATATATCTGATTTTTTACAAAATAAAGCGAATCGTCATGTTTGATTTTCCCTATATCAGATGACGCAGAAGAAAGAAAAAGCATGCCCCCCACCAACAAAAGCAAAACAACGCCCAGCAGAATATAGTCGGGCGCATGTCCAAAATTACGAAAACCAAAACGCGTCATAAAAACTAAGGAGAAAGAATGTTGCCAGAAGAAGATGAGAGCACCGACCCACCCTCAACAGACACAACGCCATTAACCATTACCATAGACACAGAAAAACCTTTGGTTAAAAGAACGAGATCAGCAAAATATCCATCACTCACAAACCCACGCCCGTCAAACCCAAAAATACTAGCCACAAGCCCACTTACCTTGGCAACCGCTTTTTCTATAGAAACACCCTCGCTATTTGCCATAGAAAAATAGGTCGGAAATGTTTTGGTAGAACGGTCTGGCTTAAAAGAAGAAAGCGAATCAAACGAAGGACTATTGGTTGAAATAAGTGCGCGTTCAGAAAGCAAGGCGCGTGCTACTTCCTCTTTGTTTAGATTTTCAAAAAATACCACGCCACGCAACTGCGTTATTTCCATTAAAGTCAAAAGCGCCTGGCGCGCACTCAACTGTCTATTCGCCGCAAAAGTAAATAGAGACGTTCCATTCAAAAACTCCATTCCTGGCGCATTAAGAATAATAATTTTTTTAGAATCAATACGTGGCAATAGTAATTCAATTTCTTTTTCTACTTTTTTATCGCGAAGTTGTGAGAGAACAAAACTCCTGTCCTGCCCTAAGAGCGATGGTGGCAAAAATGTATCCAGCGTCACCGCACTAGAATTAAAAGGGTTAATATCAAAATAAACATTTGCTTTTGCACTTTTTTCTTCTATGTGAGCAATGGCCTGTCTATATTCATCTTCAAACCCCACAAAAGGCCGTAGGTGGCTGATAATACCCGCCACCGCAGTCTCCTGACTCAAGCGCAAAACCTCATCAACAGACTCTATGAGCTTTTCACGCTCATTGCGTAAATGAACAGAAAAAACTCCTTTGTGCTCATGGATGATATCCACCAGTGCTCGCAATTCATGAAACGAAACATTCTGATACGGATAATATCCCAAACCAAACGAAAGCCCAAACGCACCCTCATCAAGAGAGCGCGCAACAACACCCCGAAAAACGCGCAGCTCGTTTGCGGTTAGTTTGCGAAATTCATTTGGATTTTTAAGAATATCCTCTCTAATTATTTTATGCCCCACCAATGAGGCAATGTTTACACCTAAAGGTAGTCGCCCCAGCGCTTTTAAAAAATCGGCAACACTTTTCCAATCAATATTGTGATTGCCTCGCGACCAATCAGAAAAACGCCCCATACTGCCATACAGCATAGGCGCTAAAGAAAAACCACAATGTCCAACGACAACGCTAGTAATACCCTGCAACAAAAAATCGGTATGTGCTGGAGCAGAAAACAGCGTCATATACCGATCGGACCCTGCGTCAACATCAATAAACCCAGGAACCAGATATCCTTCGTTACCCAAAATAACCCTGTCCGCCTTGTAGTTAGGAAAGCTCCCCAAAGCAACTATTTTATTATCACGCACCAAAACGTCAGATCGCACTGGCGATGCCCCACTACCATCAACAACAAAAATATTTTTTATAAGTGTAGTCATAGAAAAAGGATATGCAAACATACAGCACAAAAAGCACTATATGTATAAGTGTACCATATTCAAGTGCCGCACTAGTGGACAAGCGTACGTGATAAGAAGAACAAAACCAACCCAAGCCCGTTACACACAACAGTAATAATCCAAAAACGCATGGTAACCCGCGTTTCATGCCATCCCAACGCCTCAAAGTGATGATGAATGGGAGTTGAGCGAAAAATTTTACGCCCCAAAAATTTTTTTGAAAAAACTTGCACAATAACCGATAAAGATTCCAAAACTAATATTGGCGCAAACAAAGGTAAAAAAAGCACGGTATTAGTAAGCATAGCAATAACACCCATAGTAATACCCAGCGCCATAGAACCCGTATCTCCCATAAAAAATTTTGCCGGATAAATGTTAAACCACAAAAATGCCAACAGAGCTCCTACCACAACGCAAGAAAACGCCGTTAAATCATACCGCCCCAAAGAAAAGGCAACCACCGCAAGCGACCCAAAACCAAAAAGTGATACACCCCCTAGTAGTCCATCCAACCCATCGGTCTCGTTAGCAGAAAACGCAGAGGCAACCATAATAAATATGAAAAGCGGAAAATACCATCCATCAATTTCTATATTACCAACAAAAGGAACGTACAACGTTGTCCACCCCAATTTAAAAGAAAACCACCACGCGCCAACAGTACCAACAAGAAAGTACATAATTAGCTTAAAACGCACCGGCAGTCCCCCACCCCGCGGACCACGTTTCAAAATACCCAACACATCATCCAAAAATCCAAGCATCGCGGCAATAAACATAGCCGCAATAGGAAGATACGTTTGTGCACGATCAACAAAATTCAAATGAGACCAAAACCCGTCAAAAATAAGTCCCAAAATAAAAAGAATAATAGAAAGTCCCAAAACCGTTGTCCACACGATAACGCCCCCCATAGTAGGGGTGCCTGCCTTCTGTTGATGAAGTTCAAAAAAAACCGGCGCATCAGATTGATGCCGGATCTGTTTTCCTACGCGGTACCGATACAAAAGTGACGTCACAATTGGGGTAAGTATAAGCGCAACAAAGAAAGAAAGCCCCGTCAGTGATAAAATGCGAATAATTTCAGAACTCATAATAATTAGTTATTGCTTTCCATAGAGGCGACACAATCCAAAAGCGTTTGCATATCGCCAAACCGATCGTTACTCCCCAACACAACAGCGGCAAATAACGTCCCATCAACCTTAAAAATACCTACCAAATTTTGGCCAGACTCATCTATGTAACCAGTTTTCCCACCATAAAAAGTACTCTGTCCAGCAAATGAGTCCGTGCTAAATAATGTAACATATTTTCCTTTGGTAAGGTCGCGCACTGAAATACTCTTTTTACGAGTTGTTTCTAAAAGAGACGGCCGCTGATGATACAAATACCTCAGCAATGCAACCAGATCACGAGCAGTAGATTGATTAAGATATGAAAGGCCCGATGGCTCAAAAAAGGTTGTCTGGCTCATCCCCAAAGCATTGGCCCTATCATTCATCTGAGCAATAAACGCATCATACCCATAACTTTCTGCCAAAGCATAGGCGGCATCATTACTTGAAGCAACCAATGCACTACGCACCAAATCATTAACCGACAAAGTGCTACCCACCCCAAAAGAAGCGTACACACCAACCTGATCACGCACCCATTGTGTAATGGTAACGGGTGTGGCTGGATCCATACCATCAGAAGCAACCAGTGAACTCATCAATTTTGTAATAGAGGCAATGGGCCAACGATTATCACTATTGTGTTCAATAATAGCGCTATCTCCATCAAGTGGTTGAACAAAAAATATAGACACGCCAATATCAGCGCAGCCACCCTCGCTATCAACAGAAACCGCAGGTCGCTCTAAAACCGCGCCCAATATCGCCGCCGAAGAGGATGCCGCAACATCTCCCCCGATGCGTGACACCGGAACGTCTGACCCTGTTGTAGGCGCACTTTGCACCGCCAGCGCATTTTCTCCACTGCGAGAAAAAGGTGTTTGTAAACGAACCGACTCAAAAAGTTCATCAACACTGCTCTGATCACTAACCGTTGAAACGCTTTGAGAAGAGGACGCGCTGGAAACAAAAAAGTGGGTACGCGCAATAGCACCCGAAAGTAATACCACAACAATCAAAAGAAGTGCTCGCTCTTTCATAACTAAGACTCTGCTACTACTTCACTATCATCCGACTCTTTTTTTTGTTCCTCAAAATAACGCGCACGTATCTGGCGATAGCGTTCATACTGAGGCAATTCTTGTACTGAGGTAATTCCCATATGTTTAAGAAAATCAAAGGTGGCAGTATAGAGATACGCATTCCCTTTGCCACCAGCGCGTTCTATAAGACCACGCATTAAAAGATTACGAATAATAAAACTTGAATTAACACCACGAATAAAATCAATCTCTGGTCGCGAGATGGGACCAAAATAGGCGATTAAAGAAAGTGCTTCGGTTGCTGCCGGTGTGAGCTCTTCTTTGAGATCCTCTTTAATAGTTGCCTCCAAAAGAGACGAAAACGCCACTTTAGTAACCAACATGAGCGTATCGTCCTTTTCCAAAAGCAAAAGTCCACGCGACTCGTCTTTAAGTATAGCACGATATGCACTCACAAGCGCATCACCCTGCGCCAAAGAAACCCCCAGCACGCTGTATGCTTTTTCTTTTGTTATGGGTTCGCCATGAGAGAAAAGAAGTGCCTCCAAAGCTGCAACGGTGTTGTATGTATCAGACATAAATATAATTACAATGTATCAGGCGCAACAGCAGATGCACCAACAGAAATATCATCAAATAAGCCATCCTGTGTTGCGTGTATTATTCTATCACGAAGTAGATGCAGTACCGCAAGAAAAAGCACCACAACTTCCTCGCGTGATTTATCGCGCGCCACATCAGAAAAATGAAAACTACCTCCCAATACACGCTTGGCTACTTCATCAATCTTTGACTCAAGAGAAATAAGTTGTCGTTCAACATTTTCATGCTCAACAAGAAATTGTTGCACAATATCCAAAACGTCTCCTGCTACACGGCGCAAATCCTCTGGAGTTATAGTGTGAGGCGGATAGAAAATGGGCTGGAATTGATACAACACACTACGCATATGCATACGTGGTAAAACATTCCAGCGCTCTTTGAGCAGAGAAAAAACCGGCGCAACGTCCCGATACAATTTTAAACGAAGTTCAAGATCCAAAAGACCCCCCTCTTCTTCATCAGAAAGTTCCAGTTGGGGTAACAATGTTTTTGATTTAAGCAAAATAAGATGAGCCCCCACAACCAAAAAATCAGCAACCATACTCATTGCCTCTTCATTGCCACGCCCAACCATATCTGTTTTAAGCTTTTCAATATACGCCAAAAAATCGGCAGTTACTGCCGCCAAAGAAAGTGACCCCACGTCCATTTTTTTTGCCTCAATAAGTTCTAGTAGTTTGGCAAGCGGTCCAACAAATTGTTCAGTCTTTACTTCATACATATCTACACCATTGTATCCCCACAATCTCCAAAGTTCAATATATAAACCTGTCAAGTTTCTCACGATCGTGAGAAACTTGACACCCCCCCTTTTTTTTACAACCCACACAAACTTTACACCCCCTACCTTCCTATCCTATAATACCCCAAGGATATCTCACTCTCCCCCTTTCTCCTTTTCCTTTATTTCTTTTGTCCTTATTCCCCCTTTCTAATTTAAAATTGTCCCTCCCCCTACTTTGATATTCAACAACTTTAATTTGAAATTTAAAATTTGTAATTAAAAATTATTCCTCCTTATCCCTTTATCATGTTAGCCCTATACAGAAAATACCGCCCAAAAACTTTTGATGATGTGCTGGGACAAACACAAACCATCACCATTCTTAAAAACACAACCGCACAAAATAAATTTGCTCATGCATATCTTTTTTATGGACCGCGTGGAACTGGCAAAACCACCACCGCACGCATCTTGGCAAAAGCCGCTAACTGCACCAAACACCAAGAAGACAAGACATTTGCAAAAAAAGGCGAGCCCTGCAACAAATGTTTACTATGCACCAGCATAGACGAAGGACGATCTTTAGATGTTGTAGAAATAGACGCCGCATCAAACCGCGGTATTGATGAAATCCGCGACCTTAAAGAAAATATCAAAACGCTCCCCTCCTCGGCTCGTTTTAAAGTATTTATTATAGATGAGGTACATATGCTCACCCCCCAGGCATTTAATGCACTGCTTAAAACACTAGAAGAGCCCCCTGCTCACGCTATTTTTATACTTGCCACCACCGAATATGAAAAAGTTCCCGCAACTATTGTATCGCGCACCCAGCGTTTTCATTTCAAACGCCTTACCCTTAAAGAAATTGTCGCCAAACTTGAAACCATTTGCAAAGCAGAAAAAATAACATACGAAAAAGAAGCCCTAGAGCTCATTGCATCCCTTGCCGATGGCAGTGTTCGTGACGCAGAATCGCTTCTGGACCAAATGGCAACCATGAAAGAAGGCGCCATAGCAACCGCTGACGTTGAAACAATGCTAGGGAAAATTGGCAGTCAAAAAACCATCCAACTTGCCGATGCTCTTTTAAAAAACGATCTCAAAAACGCTCTAAAACTTTTTCATGAAATATACACCCAGGGACACAATCTTTTTCAATTAAACAAAGACCTCACCGAATATCTTCGCCGCACACTTTCACTACGTCTCAACCCCGACCTTGAAACACTTTTTGCCCAAGATATTGCCTCAAGCGAAATCATCTCCCTTAAAAATCATGCGGCAATACTCAATGAGCAAAAAACAATAGCGCTCATCAAAGCACTTATTAATGCCTATACCAATATGCGCTATAACCCCTTCCCCTCAATTCCCTTTGAAATAGCCATCATAGAATCCCTCAAAAAATAAAAAGCCCCGCGCTCGCGCGGGGTTATACTTATCACTAACATAAAGATCAAGGAATCTTTGGCGCATCTGCCTCTGGCTTTTTCTGGAAGAATAGCAAAACTTGCCGCAGCACCATCCCGCTTGCTTCGTCCCAATTCAGCGAATTAGGAGTAATGACCTCGTCAATGGACAAAAGCCACTGATCATACTCAAAAACACTATTGTTGCCCCACTCAAAGGCAGTCCCCAGTTTTTTCACGAGTCGCTCGCTAGAACGCACCACCACAAACTCAAAACCCTGGCCCGTCCGATGCACGATACATCCAGCATCACAGAAACGGGCAACCCGGTTCCTGTTGTAAGAGAGCATCTGCTTCTGGCTTGGGAGAAGATTCTCCTGCCAACGGGTTTCTTTTTGTTTGGCTTGAACCCCAGAAACAAGGAAGAGGACTCCAACAATAATAAGCAACGCCCCCAAAGAGAAACCGGCGACTCTTCCTGTCCTTGAGGAAAGGATCCAGAGTGCCCATATCACAACTCCCCCAAAAAGAGTAAACACACAAAAGGCAAACCAATACTCAATGCCCATCGCTCTTCTCCTTTCGTTCTTTTCTGTGAATTTTAGTACAAAAAGTCCTATCAACAATATAGACCATTTTTACCGAAGAGTCAAATAAAAATAACAGCATTAATCCTTGAATTAATACTGTTATTTTTATTTCTTACTTTACCCCTTTGTCCTTATTCCTCTTTCCTTATTCTGTAGTTTTGCCATCAAAATGATCATCGCTATCCGCCATCGCATCCGCTTTGGTAACATGAATTGTGCCATCTTTGTGCTCAGGAGGTGAATAAACAGTATAAAGCTTCAACACAGTATCGGGCGAAGTATTTTTAACATTATGATTCATACCCGCCGGCACCACAATAGCACTACCATCTTCTAACTGATATTCTACACCATCCAAGATAGCAAGGCCCTGCCCAGCCTCAACACGAATAAACTGATCAAGCGTGTGGACTTCGGCACCAATTTCTTCTCCCACGCCAATGCTCATCAACACCAACTGGCTATTTTTGCCAGTATAGAGAACTTTTCTAAAATTATTATTATCAAGCGTCTCGCGCTCAATATTTCCTACGTATCCTTTCATATTGTTTTTTAATTACTTATATACATAACGCACCACAAACAGTATAACACAAAAAAAATAAAAATACACCTCATTGCACATAGCAATGCTAACTCATTAACGCACTTACATCCAAGCCAATATTTATAACCACCACCAACCCACAATCCTCATTCCACCCCCACCATCCATCGGCTAATTCGTACGAATTAGCCGATAAGTACCACAAAGAAACACAACAAAAACAGCCCAAAAAAGACCCCCCTATTAAAAAGAGTCAATAACTACTTTTGCTAAAGAAGGCAAATCTTTAGCGAGTGAATAGAAAACCAAAAGACCTCTCTGTTCATACTCAACAATATGACTACCAGAAAGAACAGCAAGATGCCGCGACGTTGATCTAAAAGAAAGATGAAGATGATCAGCAATAGCACCCACAGAAACTTCCTTCCTTTTCTTAAGATATAAAACAATCACAATGCGCCGCTTGTTTGCCAACGCCTTTAAAACCTTTTCAGTTGCACGAACATATTCAGCATTCATATGTTCTTAATACTTATTTAAAACTAAGAGCTTCACCTTTATAAAATATTCTACATCTCCTGACAAAAATTCACAAACAATAGCCATCTTCCCAAACCAACTATCGGCTAATTCGTACGAATTAGCCGATAGTAAGGATTGAATTAAAACAAAGAAAGAAAATTGTTATTGAGCAAAAAAGATTGGTATCTCAAACGCATCATCATTTTCAGGAAGACCAGAAGGATTATCCTTTTTTAGAATAAGTGCACCTCTATTGCTCACCGTAGAAGAAGCATCAAATGTAATTGTTGCCTTAAAAGGAACAAATTCCTGAGTCATCCACTCGCTAGTGGACTGCGCAATTCCCTGCCCGATAATTTTCCCATCCCAATCAACCACCACAATCGGAAAACTCGCCTCAAAAAACCAGTACCCTCGCGCCTTGCCTGTTATCTCAAGTGGCGATGAAACCTCAGATCCCACCAGGGGCGTATCTACGACAATTAAATCATTTTTAAGTTCCACCTCTACCAACGCGCCATCATGAAGAGCAAATTGTTTTACACGCAAAAGTGTTGGCTCCTGCGCCATCGCTTCGCCGGGTCCATGATCATAAAACGAAACTTGTACAATGCTTTGTTTATGCAAAGACAAATCCTTTATGACAACCCTATCACCCAAAAGTGATGCTTCTTGATATAAAAAGACATTACCGGCGGAATCATATGAAAAATGTCCAAGATAAGCAAAGGTACCACTCCCACCAGCATTAACCCAAAAAATAGAAAAGACATCTTGTATAACACTGCCCGCCCGATTTAACACAACCCACCCTGGTCCTTGTGCAAGTGAGACGGTGCCACTTACAGGACCATTGCTAAACGTTCCCTCCCCGTCAGTTAAAGAAGCAGAAACGTCTATTTCAGGAACAACAATAGTCGCTCTCAAAAGCGCTTCACGTATAGTATCAACCGATGGCGCCTGACTAGTAAGATGTCCAAACACAACAAATCCACCAATCACCAAAACAATAATAAAAACAATACCAAAAAATAATTTCATATATCTAAAGTATACCATACAAGTCCCCAACACCCAATTAGAATTTTTCCCCACAAAAGATCTCTCCCCACCTTACATAATATTATCTCACCTCGCTGTATTTGATACATTTCTTACCCTCCTACCAGGTAGTGAAGTTTAAGTGCGCAGAGCACTTTTAGGGACTAACTTAAACTTCTACTATCCTGGTTGACTTTTCTATTCTTATGTGCTAGTATGTTTTCAAGCACACCGAACAATATAGCTAACTCAGTAGAAAAAGGAAGGAAGAAGATTATGAAAAAGATCTTCGTCGTCCTGCTCGCTTTCGTCGTCATGCTCAGCCTGGCGACCACCAGCCACGCCCAGGGGGACGCGTCCCTCTGGCTCAAGCTCAGCAAGGGGCACGTGCCCGAGCTGATCCCGTGGGTCACCTACGACGGGGGATCCATCTTCGTGGAGGGTCGCGCCAATTTCGATTGGGGCGATTCGAAAACTCCCAATCCCGAGCACCGTACAAAGACGAATATGCCGCCCACCGCAGGGCAAGGAAAGCGTCTCCATCGTCACCAACGCTAAAAGACTCAACAGGACCATGCACTAAACCAGAATTGCCAAGCAAGTTGATCTCTGCATACCCACAAGGAAGTAACCATTCAACTTCCCGCCAGTCATGACGAGTACCAATGGGAACATCTCCCAAGTCAGGGATGGAAGCAAAGTGTTTTTCAACTTCACGAACGCGCTGGCGACTCAGCCCTTTGTGAGGATAAACAACCTTCCACAAAACGAAGAGTCCCAGCAATGCCAGCGGCGCAAACAACCAAACAAGCGACGCATCAAACATATAAACCTCCCTTCTGAGTTCTAGCTAGTTATTAGTATTGCTTTTTATATAATACAAAAAAATAGGAAAAAAGTCAATACACACAACTAGCATAAAAAATAATAGAAATGTATACTGACACAACAATAAAAATGAAAAAAACACTCCTTATTCTTATTTTTGTTCTCAACCTTGTTATCATTTTTGCCTTGTGGTGGTCTGGTTCAGGATATCTTCTTACAAAAACCACAGCCGACATATACATTGCCATCGGACGCCTTGCGGGATTGTTGGTTCAACTCTTTTTGCTAACCGAATTAGTGCTCATCGGCCGCATTGCGTTTATAGAGAAAATATGGGGCTTTGACTCTCTCAACCGCCTGCATCGTTATATTGGCTACTCTATTTTTGCCACCATCATTGCCCATCCCCTCTTTTTATCACTCGGCTACAGCCAGCGTTTGCAAATAAACATAACAACACAATTTATTAACTTCCTTACACAATGGGAGGATGTTCTGCCAGCATTTTTTGGCGTTTTACTGCTCGCTATTGTCGTTGTTTTTTCCCTGGCTTTTGTTAGAAAAAATATCAAATACGAATCTTGGCACCTTTTTCACCTTTTAGCTTATATCGCCATCGCACTGGCGCTTGCTCATCAATTTATGGGTGGTGATTTAATTGGCGCATGGGCAGCGCTCGGATACTGGTATGTGCTCACTATTGCAGTGTTTGGATTTTTGATTTTATACCGATTTTTAAAGCCGTTTTTCTTGGTATACAAACACCAATTTCGTATCGCAAAAATTATCAAGGAAAGTGACTTGATATATTCCATCTATATAAGTGGCAAAAATATAGAAAAATTTTTTTATCAAGCCGGGCAGTATGCAAACATATTTTTTTTGGCACGAGGATTTTTGCAACCACACCCCTTCTCTTTCTCCTCTGCGCCCAACACACGCTTTGTGCGTATTACTATCAAAACGCTGGGTGATTTCACCAACAAAATAAAAAACCTCAAAGAGGGAACATGGGTCATCATTGACGGGCCACTGGGCAAATTCACCACAGCATCGGCACGCAAACAAAAACATTTGCTCATTGCCGGTGGCATTGGCATCACACCCATACGCGCACTCCTAGAAGAATTTAAAAAAGAAAATAAAGACGTGGTGCTTTTGTATGGGAACAGAACAATGGACGATATTATTTTTGAAAAAGAGCTGGAAGCATTGGGAGTGCCACGCACTCATATTCTCTCAACACAAAAACAAGACCCACACGAATATGGATACATAGACAAAGAAAAAATAGAACGCCTCATTCCTGACTTTAAAGAACGCGACGTCTTTGTCTGCGGCCCACAACCAATGATGGACTTGGTAGAAAAAATACTGCTTCAACTAGGAGTTCCCCAAAACCAAATCCACATAGAAAAATTTGGGATGTAGGTTTCTTATTTCACCTTGATTGTAACCGAAAAATCACCATCAGAAAGCGTGCACTCCCCTGCTTTTAAAGTTTCAAAAGAAACCGCATAAATAACAGCTCTGTTAGTATCGGGCATGTTGGAAACGCGCCCAATAATGCCCTCTGGAGCACACATAAGCGCTTCAACAGGATATTGTACCTTATCAAGAGCAACCGAAAAACGAGACCCCACCGAATAAACAAACGTTTTACCCAAATCACTAAGGATGATTTCGTTTGGACCACTTTCCTCTCCCCAGAGCGCATTATATAAATCACTAGCACCAACATACGGCAAAGAAAGACTCCCCACCACACCCCCTTGTAAATCGTATCCTTTTACAAACAAACTGGTTGCAAGAATCGGCCCTGAAGGAATAGAAAAGTGCCACACTTGTGATCCGTCGTCCCCACTAGAAAACAAAGTCGCATCCCCAACGTGAGAAAAAATAGCCTCAGAGACCTCCGTCCCCGTGGGTACAACCCACACCTCAACACGTGAAAGATTTGCGCCGTCAGTAACAATAAACGGACTCTGTACAAAAATAGAAGAAAGCTCGCCCTTCATCGTCGCGTGACGATAACCAGGAACAAAAATAATATAAGCAACCGCCGCAAGTACCAAAATAGCGACAATGCTAAATGCAAATAAAATTGTTCGGTTTTTCATGTATGTTTTTTATTTTTCCTATCTAAATGTTATAGATATTTCCAAACTAATTAACTTTTTACAAAACCAATCTATATAAACAAGAACCTTGTATGCTATACAAATTTCGCATCATCTGCATACAGGTTTTCTTTATTTTCGCATTATGTGTCAATTTGATAAGATTTCTATCCCTTAAGTGTTCCAATTAAAAAGTTTGAAAGTTCCTGCTGTGGACGCCCTTGCCCCCCGTGTTGATTGTTAAAGGCAAAACTTCCATCCCTCCCACACAACATTAAAATAGTTCCTACTCCTCCCTGGTGCTGATTAATAAAACTAGTTACATTATACACGTTTCCATTAATAGCAGTCCAACAACTTTGTGCATTATTATGCACCGCAATCTGATCCATAGAATAAGAGGCAGAGACCACATCACTAACAATGGGTTTCGTATTAACACTGCCCGCAGAAGGCACACTGTTTGCAGTATTCGCTGGCACCTGTTGATTAGCGCTATTTGTTCTCAAAGGTAATGAGGCGGGTGAATGTAAAGAAACCGCCCACACCCCAGCGCCAACTATAGCAATAAGAAAAGTCGCAATAAATAAATGTATCAGCTTCATACTAAATTAATACAAAAAAAAGCTGATAAATATTACATCCTATTTTTCTTCACTATTATTCCCATCATCAATGACGTAAGCAGGCAATTTTCCACTTGCCATCATCCACACAACCACCCCAACACCAAGTAAAATAATAGTAAATATAATATATTCTAAGGTAGTCATTTGATTAGAACTGCTACCAAAGAAATTTTCATAACTCGCAAACAACCAAACCACAAACAACAAAACGGGAACAAATTTTTTCTGCCACAAAGGCAAGTATACTTTTTTCTTCATATGACTATAGTATAGCATGTCGCACGCCTTTTTCATTCTTCGCACGCGCCGCTTGGAGCTCTTCTTTAAACACTTTATTAATTGCGCTCAAACGTTCCAACTTGCCACCCTCAACCATTACCAACGGATCAACGTGTCTAAATTTTTTATGAACTGGTTCTTTAGAAACGGGTAAATGCACAAGAGACGGCAATAGAAGAACATCAAAAATGCGCCGCATATATACATCAGAATTTTTTTCAAGCACGCCAAGCGCCTCACTTTCGCTTCCCCACAAATCATCAAAAGAAATGATATTTTTTGCAATAGCGTGCTTGAGCAACTCAGAAAAAAGATAGAAACGCGAAATTCCTTCAAACCCTCCCCAGTGTTTCATTTGTGAGTGAAGAAAATTTTTAGCAAAAATATATGCAGCACCCACATTATCAAAAACAATCCCTCCATCAACGACAACCAGATGAGATAACGTTTGAAACACAACATCCTCAGAAAATTCATGTAAAGCATAATCAACCCTATCAGCACAAAGGTTAGGAGTCTCTTTCTCAAGTAAAGAAAAGTATTCACCACACCCAGCAATACGATCTACATCATAACCATACTTGGTAAGGATAGCGGGCAATTTTGATCTTTGTATATATTCCAAATGTTTTGAATCCTGAAAATCTTCCTCACCACCATGTCCGTCACGAACCACCCAATCAATAACATGAGAAAAGGCAGCATGTGAAACATCGTGCAAAAGCCCAGCAACTTGCTCTTCAAGAGACGCCCCCAAACGCCGCAAAAGAAGCATTACCCCAATCGAGTGCTCATAACGAGAAAACCCTTTTACAAACCAGTATTTATCAGGAACGCCTAATTGAGAAACATCTTTTAGACGCAGAACCGAAGGCGCCTCTAAAAGCTCCAAAAGAACGGGCTCTGTAATAATAACCTTGCCATAAAGACGGTCATCTATTTCCATATAAACCGCATAATACCACCATCAAAAAATATTACCAAATTTCCATTTGACATACGGAACAAAAAAGTCCATTATTGCAAAAGGACCCCTTGGAGGTGCTCTATGGAAGAGCGTTGTCGTCGTTGTCCCTATTTGGGAATACACCGAAAGACCAACTCAATGGTGCTGGAGATGCACGAGGACCACTCATGCGGTCTTGCCGCGAAACCCGACGACCCCTGTATTATGATAGGGACCTGTCAAGCCGCAAACTGGAGCGAGTGCAAACTCAAGGGCATGAGCCCCGCCCTAGAAAGAGAGCTCAACAACTGTATGGTCAGTATTCCAAAAACTGGCCAACAAATGGGTTTTTCCAGATGGAGATTCCTCTGCGCATAACCCTCCTCTCGTCCTCAGCCAAAAGCCAATCCGCCTTGGTGCCTGAGGACCAAGACGCGAAACCCGCGTCTTTTGTTTTAATTTGCTGGGAGGGAAGGAATCGAACCTTCATTCACGGCTTCAAAGGCCGCTGTCCTACCGTTAGACGACCTCCCAAGTGTTATAACCATACTCAAAAACCCACCGCAATTCAAGGCTCTAACTGAATATAAGATTTTAAAAAATGGACGCCCAGACGGGCGTCGCAGGATAGCTCTACAGACAATCTAGGCACTCTTCTCCAGGAAGAGCCCTTAGAATTTCTTCACCTGGGCCTCAATTATCTTATGAGCTTCCGACTTCTGAGGCTCCGGAGCATAAGTAAAGAAAAAACTGAGAACAGAAAAAGGGGGTGGGCCATCGCCCAGAACACTTCTAAATCCACGCTCTCTTAGCTCGCCGTCCGAAATGTTGCAGACCAGGTCCATTACAGCTTCAGAAATTGTACGCCCACAACCAACAACCCCTGGACACTCCTCCACTCTAGCAAGAAACAGATCACTGTGAGTGCGACGCATGATAAAGTCCATCTCTCTATCTCCTTTCTTCCTATGCTTTATCTTGCTTTTATGAGCTTCTATAAAATTTGGTTCTGATAATATGATAGCACTAAGCAAATACTATGTCAAATACTTGTATTAACTTCTACCAAAAATCCACCCCAACTTAAGATTTTTCCACCTATCCTAAAATTTTTTTAACCCGCGCAATTGCCAAGGGCATATTGCGCGTCCCCTGCCCAACAGGATACCACGTCGGATAGACATCAAATTGTTTTTTACCAATAACAAGAATTTCTTTTTCTTTATTTTTATAATCACCCACCGAAAGATTTTTACCCAACAAAACACTGCTCACTTGATTGCCAAAAGTAAAAATGTTCTGAGGCAAAACAGTTGCTATCTCTTCAAATATACTTGGCAAATAATCCACAAAAACATTGTTTGGCAACGGTCGCGCATCAATTTGCGTACATTTAGCAAGATTGGTAATAAACCCACCACGTCCAGCAACGTCTTTGTATAAAGAAAATGAAAAATCTTCATTCCACTCAAAACTTTTCATCGTATGAACTTTTTCAAAAATAGCACCAGACAAAAACCCCAAATCATAAAAAAACCGCCACACTGGTTTTGACCCCAACCACGGAGCCCTCATCCCCCTCCACTCTAGCGTGGCCGATACATTTTTACCCGTCGGGTTCATAAACACAAACATTGCTTTTGGTCTCTTTGTGCACCCAGCTCCATAAATAGAACACAACGACTTATCACCATGTTTTTTATGTAATATATCAAAATCTTTTTTCAATTTCTCAATCTGCATACAAGCACTATACCACCAAATCCCAAAACCAAAAACGTCTCTCCCCTGTCAAGTTTCTCACGATCGTGAGAAACTTGACACATTGATAACCAGTTTGCTACAATTACAATCGGTAATCCAAGCAGTTACTCCTATACTTTTGTATAGGGGAGGAAAGTCCGGACATCCAGCCTTGTGCGCAAGCATTTGGCAAGAGTAGCGGGTAACGCCCGTCGCCCGAAAGGGTAGAGATGCGAGCAGAGACGGTTTTGGCCGCAAGGTCAAGACTATCCTCTTGAGGATAAGCTCTTTTGGTAACAAAAGAGGTGAAACGGCTAAATTCTTATTTGGATGCAAGGACGTACCGCCTTGTGCGCAGCACAAGGAAATTCCAATAACCAAGCACCAAATTATAAACAAATACCAATAACCAAAACCGAATCGGAAATTGAAAAATGGTTTGGTCATGAGGAAATTAATTTTTTGAATTTATTTGTTTTTTGGGATTTGGGATATGTGATTTTCTCGCGCTGTGCGCGAGGCGGGGTTCCGCTCGAGCCCGCGAGCAATCAAGGGCCCAGATAAATTACTGCATACCGACTTTGTCGGGAAACAGAATCCGGCTTACGGATTGCCATAAAAACATCAAAAATCCCTCGGAGTACGGGGGATTTTTGATGTTTTACCAACCGTTTATGTTTTTGTTCTTTTTTGCTTCCACTTCTGATCTTTTGTTTTTCTATCAACAAACCATGCATCTTTTACGTCAAACCACCACGCGTCAGGGTGTACTTTTATCAACATCTTCCCCAATTTCTTACCAGAATCTGTTTTAAGACGTTTGAGGGCAATATCTATCCACTCACGAGCTTTTTTATTTCCCTTTATTTCCTCTCCGCGCAGTGTTGCGACCCACTCAAGTTGATCAGCATCTTTTACCAGCCGTGCTTCTAATGTTTTACGTTCCTGCTCTTCTTTAAATAGCTCAAGTATTTCCGTCCCAAAAGGAATACTTTGAGCAATATCCTCAACAGCATTTGCTTCTGCCAGGCGCCCATAGCGCTGGTGAACATAATTATGATCAGATGTTCTCCCCTCTCCGATATCATGGAAAAGCGCCATCAAAACTACCCTTTGTTTATCAGCTTTGGGCTCAAGGCGCGCAAGCACATACGCAATCATTGCTGTATGAAAAAGATGTTCAGCAACTGATTGATTACCACTCCCCAAAAACCACAGCCCCGAACGAGGCGTTTTGCTATGAATGTTTGTCTCATAAACAAAATTAGCCATTTGTTTATACACGTCATCCTTTTTTGTATTTTTTTTCATAACTCAAATTAATAATATAAAATTCGTTTTTCCTTTTCCCTTATTCCTTTTTTCTTCAAAACATTCCTTTCCCACTCTTCTGTGCATCAAGCTCTTCATTTAAGAGTGCGTCGGCAACTTTATTTTTCTCACGCGGCACATATACAAATGACACCTCTTTAAAATCCTGCTTTACATTCCATATTTCAATAAAATACTTCCACAAATGCTCCTGTTTTAATTTAAAGACACCGCTTAATTGAGACACAATAAGCTGACTATCAGAACGCACCTCAACAGAAACACTCTTTGCTTTACTCTTACCCACTAGTTGATGTATTTTTTTGAGCGCAAAAACAATACCCTGATACTCCGCTTCGTTATTAGTAGCACGCCCCAAAAACTGCGCATATTTTTTATCCAACGTCTCAACGTACACCCCCAAAGCCGCTGGCCCTGGATTCCCTCGCGATCCTCCGTCAGTATATACAACAATATGCATAATTTATTTTTTTAGCTTCACATTACTACGTTTTAACGCCTCGAGTGCAGGAAGTTTTTCTCCCGCACAATACGCAAGCATGGCTCCGCCCCCAGAAGAAAGATGCGAAACCTTTTTATCGAGTTTATGCGCAATAAAAAAAGATGTAGTTTCCCCTCCTCCCACAATAGAAAAGGCATGGCTTTTTGCAACAGCATGGGCAAGTGCCAGCGTCCCCTTATCATAGGGCTTTTTTTCTATAAGACCCATGGGACCATTCCATACAATAGTGCCCGCCTTTTTAATACACTCACTATATGCAGTAATAGTATCCTCGCCAATATCAACGATTGCATTTGTTTTATCAAAAACAACATCAAAAGGGAAAAGAATTTTTTTGGAAGCTTTATAGGGGTCAAGCAAACCAAGTGCGTCTTTTTCATACAAAGACTTGCCAATAGGAATGCGATGCGCCGCAAAAAACGTATTGGAAACGCCGCCACCCAACAACACACAAGAGGCATGTGACAAAAATCTTTGTATCATTGCAACTTTATCAGACACCTTTATTCCTCCTATAATAAGAACAAGGGGTTTCTTTGCTTTCTTAAGACGTTCAAAAGCAGAAAGTTCCTTTTTTAAAACAAGTCCTCCAAAAGAAGGGATAAAACGGGTAATGGCATCAACAGACGCATGCGCACGGTGACTCGTCGCAAAAGCATCATTAATATACACGTCACCAAGCGATGCGAGTTGGCGAGCGAACGAAACGCTGTTCTTCTCCTCTCCCTCAAAAAAACGAAGGTTCTCCAAAAGAAGCACTTGCCCGCCTTTCATTGTATCAACACGTTTCTGTATCAGAGCAAAATCAAGTGATGGCTCAAATAAAACAGACCGCCTCAAAACTCGCGACAGGGCGCGCGCCACAGGACGTATAGAAAAAATTTTGCGATGGCGAGCGTTTCTTGACGCTTTTTTTGCGTCAGGGCGTCCTCTATGAGAAAGTACAACGACACGACATTTTTTACGAAGCAAATATGAAATTGTCTGTGCCGCGTCACGAATACGAACCGAATCTTTCAAATCGCCATCGTGCACATCCAAATCAAGCCGCAAAAGACAGGTTGTTTTTGCTCCAATACGAGCAGGGGTTACATAATGAATCATATGGCCAGTATACCACGCATCCTTGGTAGGATAAAAATATGCAAATTAAAAAGATGGCCACTTAAACCACCCCGTGATAGAAAGAACGACTAAAATAGCAACAAAGAAGAAGAAAGGGAGAGACAACTTATCTTTTTTAGTAGAAGGATTAAAATAAAAATATGTTATAGATGTCGCCACAAGAGCAAGAAGAATATCAAAAACCCGATTGAAAAATACCTCCTCAACCCCAACAGCAACCTCAAAAACTTCCCAGCCAACAGTAAAAATAACACCAATAAGAACGGTCTTTTTAAAAGAGTAACCAAAAAAGTGCGCCAACACTCCTATGACAATGCCCCACGAAGAATGGACTATGGTCCAAAAATCAAGGACGGAGCCATCCTTCCAAGACCAAGAAAGAAACTTGGTGGCAACAGTAGCTGATGCGAGTTTTAATTGTGATATAGCATCCATAACAACTGTAGATTTTCTTTCTCCAATATAAGGCTCTTATTCGATTCCCCAATACTCAAGTTATCATACTTTTTTAAAATCCAAAAAATAAGTATGTTAACTTATGAGCGAGTGAGGGGAATCGAACCCCCGTATCATGCTTGGGAAGCATGCGTACTGCCACTGTACTACACTCGCAAGATAAACCATCGCCCCACAAAAAAGTACGCATCATTGTACCACAACCCTCCCCTCTGTCCATTCTACCCCCGGCAAAAATTCTTTTACCAAAACACCCTTGCGCTTATCAGCAAGCCACGCCGAAAGATCTCCCCCGTTTTCAAGATCAAGCTGCCCTTGCCCAATATCATAAAGTGCCAATAATCTAAAATAAGCAGTTAAACCATTTTTAGGAAACGTCCCAATAGCAGAAAAGTCTTTTTGTATTTGATCATCAGATTTCATCTGAGTAACACGCTCATCTATTTTTTCCTGCAAAATAGATGGCCCTATTTCAACGCCCAAAAAATGGGTTAAAACCCGCTCATCAATAAGCCCCTCAATAACCGCAGCTTTTAAAAGACGAACAAGTTCAGCAGATGAAAGTGGCTCCTTTGCCGCATTATTAAGCGGCTGCCAATAGGCACGTGCAAGCGCATACGCCCGGTTATATTGAAAAGAAAAAATAGGGCTCCCATCAACAAGCGCCACCGGATACAACCCAAACGTTACCGCCACAAGCGCAAGCAAAATAACACCAACAACAATACCAAAAATAATAGTAAAACGTTTTTGCATAATTATTGAGAAGACCCAGGAACAATAACAATCATTTTTTCAGACGGTTTTCTATAATTAAATTTTGAACGAAGTTCAGTCTCAAGATTTTGAGGATCAGAATAAAAAGAAATATCACTCTCAAAAGATTTATTTTTTTGGGCAAGATCCTCCAGGCGTACCGATGCTTGTGCCAAATCACTATTGAGCTGACGTGATTGTTTGAACATAACAAAAGTATTGGTACCCACGAGCCCAACAAGAATAACTAAAATGACAATAATAAATATGCGCCCAATCATTTTTCTAGTATACACCAAAGCGAGCCTCTATAAAACAAAACTATTTTGATAAAAGTTTTTTGAAATCCTCTGGCGCAATACGCACCTTCGCCATAGAAAGTAGCTTTTTCTTACCTCGCTGCTGTTTTTTCCAAAGTTTCATTTTGCGCGTTCTATCGCCTCCGTATAAATAGCCAGTCACGTCTTTGCGCAAAGCTGGAATAGTTTCACGCGCAATCACGCGCCCCAATGCTTGTGCCTGTATTGCTTGAGAAAATTGCAGTCGCGGAAGTGTGTCTTTTAGGCGAATGGCTAACATGCGCGCCTCACGTTCAACGTCTTCGCGTGGCAAAATACGTGAAAGACCAGGTACCTGCTCACCAGCAACCAATATATCCATTTTTATCAAATCACTTTTTTCCCATCCATCCTCTTCATAACTAAAAGAAGCAAATCCCCCCGATATTGATTTTAATTTATCATCAAAATCAGATATCAGTTCTGCGAGAGGCATACGAACACGTACAATAACTCGATCACCCAAGTTTTCTGTTGTTAAATCATCCCAACGAAAAATATCCTGAAGCTGCAACACCGCACCCAGTACCGACGCGGGTGATACAATTTCCACACAAATCATTGGTTCCCATATTTCGCTATACTCCTTGGGAAGGTCTTTTGGGTTATGAATGGTTACATATCCATTTTCGTCTTGGCGCAAAGCACCCATAGATTCAAAAATTCCCTTTATGCGATACGCAACAGAAGGAAACGACGTAATTGTTTTAACCCCAAATTCCCTTTCAAGCCGTTGAGAAACAATTTCAAAATGAAGCTTTCCCAAAAATCCACCCTTAAATCCGCGCCCCAACACTTCGTTAAAATCTGACTCAAATAAAAAAGCAGAGTCATTAAGCTTAAGACGTCCAAGTGACCGCTTTAAATCATCAAACTCATCAGGATCATCGGGAAAAAAAGAAACAAACACCACCGGTCGCGGCTCTTTATAGCCAGGCAAGGCAAACATCGCCGCATTAGCAGAAGTGCCACGCGCCTGCACAATGGTATCACCAATCATGATGGCACTGGGATCTTTAAGTCCAGTGACCACATAACCAATTTCTCCTTTTTGTAGAAGATCTGCTTCCTTTTGCTGAGGAATAAAATAACCTACTTCTTTTAACTTGGCACGCTGACGTGTTGCTACAAATTCTACTGACGCACCCGCAATAATAGAACCGTCAAAAACACGAACAACAGCGATAATACCCTTATGATCGTCATAAAAAGAATCAAACACCAACGCCCTGCTAACCGATGCAGGGACCTCAACATCTTTGGAACCAAAACTTTTTTTTGGTGCAGGAAACGTAGTGATGATAGACTCAAGCAACTCATTAACACCTTCGCCTGTTTTACCGGAGATTCTATGTACATCATCAACGCTACACTCCAAAAGTTCAGCAACTTCAATAATGGATTTATCAATGTCAGGCATTGCAAGATCAATTTTATTTACCGCTCCAATAATAGAAAGACCCGAGCGTTTTGCTGCATGAAAATTAGAAAGAGTCTGCGCTTGAATGCCTTGTGTCCCATCAACCAATAAAACGGCCCCCTCTACTGCCGCAAGGGCGCGCGAAACCTCATAACCAAAATCAGGATGCCCAGGAGTATCAATCAAATTCAAAACATATCCTTCCCCATCTTTACTTTTTTCTTTGTCATTTTGATTTATGAGATTTGATATTTGAGTTTTATACATCATGCGAACTGGCGCCATTTTAATGGTAATCCCCCGCTCCCTTTCTAGCTCAAGCTGGTCTAAATATTGGCTTTTCATGCGCCGATGTTCAATAGTCCCCGTTGCCTCAAGAAGTCTGTCAGCAAGAGTGCTTTTACCATGATCAATATGAGCAATAATACAAAAATTGCGTATTTGTTTATCTTCCATAGAATGCGCCCAGTATACGGCAAAAGAGATAGGTATTCAATTTTTTCACTCCACCAAAAAAAAGACGTGTTATACTTTAAAAAAACAAGAATATATGAGAAAAACTGACCACAAAAAAAATAATAACGCATTTTCTCTATTAGAAATACTTCTTTATGTTGGATTTATTGTGCTTGTAGCAGGTATTTTTGCAGGAGTTCTTTTATTGGTAACATCAACACAAGTTGAGCAGTCAACCCAAAACGAACTTTCCAGCCAGCTCAATTTTGCCATGCAAACTATTCAACGATTTGTAAAAGAATCAAGTCTCATAGACATCCCTGCCGACAACGCTACCACAACACTTCTGTTAAGAATGCGCGACACCACCCAAGATCCAACACTTTTATTTTTATCAAACGAAACTATCTACCTACAACAAGGCGAAAACCAAGCACAAAAAATTACCGACGCACAAAATACAAAAACAACCAGTCTGGAATTCAAAAAATTTACTCAGTATCCAGGTAAAGACATAGTGCAGATAGATATAGCCATGTCATCGCCTCAGCAGGTACAAGGAAAGACAGTAAGCCGGTCACTGCGTTCAGCAGTGTCACGTGCGTCAGCAGCAACGTTTGATTCTGATTTAATACCTGGAAGTGACAACTCGTATTCAGTGGGTCTAACTCCTTCAACCCGATGGCGTGACGGGGCCTTTGCGGGAAACTTAATTGTAGGAGGCAATGTAGGCATTGGACAAACGACTCCTTCGTATGCATTGGATATCACCGGAGGTATTAGAGCAACCGCAAGCACAACATTTTTGGGAAGCTTTAGTGTAGGAACGTCAACGGTTGATGGCGATCGTGCGTTGATTGCAGTAGGAGGAGGATCGGGTAAGCACACTGCCGCATTCCTCAATCAACTGGGAGTTGGTCTTGCATTAGGAGCAACAGGAGAAGCAACGTCTACTGCATCCATGCAAGCATTTGGACTGGGCACGGGCAATTATCTTCCGCTCCTCATCAATCTAAACGGAGGTAACGTTGGGATAGGCCAAGACACAACAGACCCCCAGGCACAATTAGAGGTAAGTGGAGGGATACGTCTTAATACAACAAGTCAACGCCCTACCTGTGACTCTCCACAAAGAGGAACCTTGTGGTTCACACAAGCCGGAGCTGGAGATACGTTTTCAGTTTGCATTTACACATCAGCCCAAGGATATATATGGAAAGCTCTCTAATAACTTACCCATTGACAAAAAATAAGGTATACTAAATGTAATTAATTTTTATACTGCTTATGCGTAAACACGTACGTAATTCAAGTGGCTTTTCGCTCGTTGAGTTAGTTATTTATATCGGCATCGTAGGCATCACAGCGGGTATTCTTACCGGAGTACTTACGACCGTCACCACAACTCAAGTTGAGCAGTCAACTAACAACGAGGTATCAGGCCAGCTTAACTTTGCCATGCAGACCATCCAACGCATTGTTCAGGAGTCCAGTCTTATAGACATTCCCGCCAATACTGCAACCACAACACTAACCCTACGAACCAAAGAAGATGGAAATGATCCGACAATTATTTCTCTTGCAGATGGCGTTATTTATGTGCAACAAGGATCAGGATCAGCACAAGCAATAACCGATACAAACAATGGAACGATCAATTTTTTAGAATTCAAAAAATTCACCCAGTATCCAGGTAAAGACATAGTGCAGATAGATATAGCCATGTCATCGCCTCAGCAGGTACAAGGAAAGACAGTAAGCCGGTCACTGCGTTCAGCAGTGTCACGTGCGTCAGCAGCAACGTTTGATTCTGATTTAATACCTGGAAGTGACAACTCGTATTCAGTGGGTCTAACTCCTTCAACCCGATGGCGTGACGGGGCCTTTGCGGGAAACTTAATTGTAGGAGGCAATGTAGGCATTGGACAAACGACTCCTTCGTATGCATTGGATATCACCGGAGGTATTAGAGCAACCGCAAGCACAACATTTTTGGGAAGCTTTAGTGTAGGAACGTCAACGGTTGATGGCGATCGTGCGTTGATTGCAGTAGGAGGAGGATCGGGTAAGCACACTGCCGCATTCCTCAATCAACTGGGCGTCGGCCTTGCGTTGGGAGCAACGGGAGGAGCAACGTCTACTGCGTCCATGCAAGCATTTGGATCTGGCACGGGCAATTATCTTCCGCTCCTTATTAACGCAAACGGAGGAAATGTGGGTATTGGGGTAGGAGCAGCAGACCCCCAGGCACAATTAGAGGTAAGTGGAGGGATACGTCTTAACGGCGAAACCTCAGGAACTCGCCCGGGATGTAGTTCGACAAACAGAGGAACGTTATGGTTTTCTCTTAATGCAGATGCTAACGGTAGCGACCTTCTTTCGATGTGTGCCTACAACGCAACAAGCACCTCATACGTCTGGACAGACCTCTAAAAAACAAATAAAAAAAGTATAATAAAACAGCCCCAATGTTTTGGGGCTGTTTTTTAGAAAAAACGCTATGTATAGGAAATGAAATAAGCCGAGGTCCTTTCGCTTGCTTCTGTTCGCCGCTCACTTGAAGTATGCTTTCAATCACGTCGAGAATCAGTTGTTTGCATTGTTCGACGAGCAGTATTTATTTTTTCGAGATCGGGATTTTGGCATAGAAAAACCCCGTGCTCATCGCACGAGGTTTTTCCCTTTATCCGCAATTTGCGAACGGAAACGGCTCTATTTGTCAGCTCCTACTTCCCATGACATTTTTTATATTTTTTTCCGCTCCCACACCAACATGGATCATTGCGCCCAATTTTTGCATGTGAGGTATCCGCGTCATTTCCCCCTTGAACAGACTGAGGCACAACTTGAGCAACCTCTCCTTGTTGTTTTAAAAGCGAAAGCACCCGCGAAAGCGCAAGTTCTTCTGCACCAGCAATAAGATTTCTGAAAAGTTCAAATCCTTCACGTTTATATTCCACCAGTGGATCCTTTTGCCCGTAGGCACGAATACGCACCGATTCTAAGAGCGCCTCCAATGTCTCCAAATGATTTGTCCAAAAAACATCCAAAGATCCTATAATCGCAAATTTGGTATTAGGATTGTCTGATAGCTCCTCTATATGTGATTGGATATTGGAGGGAATAGCCCCCTCCAACGCCTCGTCTATATCACTATCCAAAACAGACTCACTATCTTTAGCAAGTCCCACTGATACAAACCACGCACGCACGTGAGCGCGCACATCAAAAGGAGCCTTTCCCTGCTCAACCACAACGGGTTGTGCAGCCTGTTTTGCAAAATGCTCAAAAACATTTGAAAAAAGTTCCCCAAGCACGTCGGCAACACCGCCCGCTTCCATACGCTCCAAAAGATTTTGGCGGCGCTTATATACTGTTTGGCGCTGTTTATTTAAAACCGTATCATATTCCAACAAATGTTTACGTATATCAAAGTTAATACCCTCAACCTTCTTTTGGGCTTCATTGACTATCTTAACAACCAAAGATGATTCAAGTGGCTCATCTTCTGGCATATTAAAACGCGTCATCATTGATTGCACACGCTCTCCCCCAAAAATACGCATCAAATCATCTTCCAAAGACAAAAAGAAAATACTCTCACCCGGGTCTCCCTGGCGCCCCGCGCGTCCACGCAACTGATTATCAACGCGTCGCGCTTCATGACGCTGAGTTCCAACCACACAAAGACCGCCGACCCTTCGCACATCATCAGCCAATTTTTGGTCAGGAGGATTGCCTCCTAAAATAATATCAATACCACGCCCCGCAAGGTTAGTCGCAAGAGTGACTGATCCTGCACGCCCGGCTTGGGCTATAATTTCACCTTCACGTTCATGATTTTTTGCATTCAAAACTTCATGAGCAATCCCCGCCTCAGAAAAACGAGCACTCAACACTTCGTTTTCGTCAATAGAAGTTGTGCCTACCAACAAAGGTTGCCCATGCTCACTGCGCTCTTTGACTTCACGTACTAGCGCTCTGTACTTTCCCTCTTTTGTTTTAAAGATACGATCAGAATGATCTTTGCGAATACGTGGCTTATGGGTGGGAATTTGTAAAACTGAAAGCCCATACACCTTAGAAAATTCTTCTGCCGAAGTAAGAGCCGTTCCAGTCATACCAGAAAAGCCCTCATATAATCTAAAATAGTTTTGGATAGTAATTTGTGCAAATGTTTTTGATTCATGTTGCACAGCAACGTGCTCCTTTGCTTCCAATGCCTGATGCAAGCCCCCCGAAAAACGCCGCCCCGGCATCAAGCGTCCAGTAAATTCATCAACAATAATAATTTCACCGTTTTTTACAACATAATGCCGATCTTTAAAAAAGAGTCCCTTGGCACGAAGTGATTCTTCAAGATAGTGCACCAAACGAATATTTGAAGGATCATATAAGTTTTCCATGCCCAGCAATTTTTGTACTTTCTCTATTCCTTCGTCGTTAATGGAAACTGATCGCGCTTTTTCATCAACAACATAATCAGTGTCAACAGAAAGATGTGTCACCACATTAGCAAATGCCTTGTAGTGTTCTGCAGCTTGTTGATCAGGAGCCGAAACAATAAGTGGGGTACGCGCCTCGTCTATAAGAATACTGTCTACCTCATCAATAATGGCAAAATAATGAGGCCGCTGTACTTGCTGATCGCGCGAATAAGAAAGATTGTCACGTAGATAATCAAATCCAAACTCATGGTTTGTACCATACAAAATATCAGCATTATATGCTTCTTTTCTAGAAACAGGACGCAAATACTCTTTTTGGATACGGAAAGACCCAGTCAAATCACGCTCAGCATCAATAAGCTGCTCTCCATCCTCCTTTATTTGCCAAGAAGGATCATACATATAAGCCGAATCGTGCACGATACAGGCAACCGACATCCCCAAAAATGCATAAATTTGTCCCATCCATACGGCATCACGTTGAGCCAAATAATCATTGACCGTGATAACATGTACTCCCTTACCAGCAAGCGCGCGTGCATATGTTGGCGCAGTAGCCGCAAGTGTTTTTCCTTCTCCCGTTGCCATCTCAGCAATAGCCCCACCCGCAAGCACCAGCCCCCCCAGCAACTGAACATCATAATGGCGCTGCCCCAACGTACGCTTTGCAGCTTCACGTACCAAAGCAAATGCATCAACAAGCAAATCGTCAACACTTTCTTTTTGAGATTGCACCTGTTTTTTTAACGCTTCACTTTTAGCAAAAAGTTCGCCATCACTAAGCGACGCAAATTCCTTTTCTTTCTCATTAATTAATGCAACACGCGCCTCATATTTTTTAAGAGGCGAGCCAAAACCAAATAAAGCCATACTATTTAAGAACGTCGTTTATTTTGAATCTTGTCTTTATATCTACGTAAATCAACTTTTAAGCGATCTCGCGCTTGATCGATTGCTGCATGTAAATCGTCTCCATACTGTTCTATGCGAATGGTCTCTTTGTGTATCTTACCAGTAATTTCAACGTAATAAACACCACCCTTTTTATGATGACGTGTAGTACGCGCAACTTCAACATTAAACACAACATCACCTTCTTTTTCAAATGACTGCACAAATTTATCCAAAGGCATCAATACCTCTTGTATATAAGCTTGCAAAGCATCTGATGACTCAAGTCCTGTTGATTTGATGATAATTTTCATATACTGTTTGTTTTCTTCTTAGTATATGCCAAAAAAAGTCCAAAGTAAAACCGCCCCAACACAGTGTCGAGGCGGCCTTTAGAACTACTTTCTACGAGTTGAACGCTTTTTTGCGGTACGCTTCACTGCTTTTTTTGCAGTTTTACGTGCCGGTTTTCGCGCAACACGTTTCTTTGTTACACGCTTTTTTGCAGTCTTCTTTGCGGGTTTCTTCGCGACTTTCTTAGTGCGCTTTACTGCTTTTTTTGCAGGCTTTTTAGCAACTCGCTTTTTAGCTGTTTTTCTTTTTGTTGGCATTGTAAAAATATATTCTTTTTTGATCACAAAGATCAAAAATAATATAAGAAAATTTCATACGATGTATCGACCTTGCGTATTGTTGTACATCGCCAAAGACAAAATTGTTTTGCCTCTATATTAATTGTATCGTATTGAAAATAAAATGAAACAAAAAAATGTGGATAAGTAAAAAAAATATTTTTTAAAAAAGTTTTTTAAAATAAAAAACGAAAACCGCCACCATCTTGAAAGACATTGTTCCCTTCCAAGATGGTGGCGGTGGTGACCTCCTTTTTTTTGTGTTGAGTAAGTGCTCTTCCGCCACCAGTTTTATACTAACAACTTGAAAAGCAAATGGCAAGCACTCCTCTAAATAAAAACCCCGCCCTTTCAAACTCACTTTTTAAAAACGAGCTTGAAAGGGCGGGGAAAGAAAGGACATTCCTCTGCCGATATCATCGTAAGGGAATATCTCACTTGCTCAACACCCCCATTATAGCGCACTTGGCCCCCATTTGTCAAGTAGATAGTGACTAGTGACTAACAAAATGAGATTTGTTGTAATAACTTACGATCGTAAGTTATAATAGTAAACTTTTTGTATTAATACTATTTTCTTTTGTTTTTGTGTTTTGTTTTTTCCCTTTGTCCTTATTCCTTGTCCCCTATCTTTTTTATGATTTCTTCTCAAACACCAAAAACTTATACCCAACAAAGTTCCAAACCAAAGAAATTACCGTCGCAGCAGCCGCTCCAACATTTGCCCATTGTTTATCCGAAAAATTGCCATGAGGAACAAAGCTAACAACAACAAGCGCAATAGCAACGTTTAAAACCAACCCCACCAAGCTAACAAGAAAAAACTTTCCAAACTCTGCCATATTTGCCTTGCTACCACTTTCAAAAGTCCAATATTTATTCCAAAAATAACTTCCCCCATTGGCGATAATAAATGAAAGGCCTTTAAAAATTCCATACCCTAACCCAGTTGCAATACCAGTAAGAGCAATCAAAACATTCAAAACGCCCCAATCAAGAAAAGTGTTAAACGCCCCTACCGCTGCAAATTTTGCCAACTGGAAAACAACAGGGATTATGCGTGCAATTAAAGAAGCAACAAAAAGTGCAACGGGCGCCAAAATTGTAAACAATATAACAACCTCAACAAAAAGAGAGGTACTAGGAACCAAAAAAGAAAGGTTTAGATTGGTAATAATTGGAATAGCAAAAACACCAAACAAAAACCCAATCAAGGTAACATACAGATAATCTCGTAGACGTGCCATAAAAAATAAAAATTACTAATAGATACTACAATTATATCATAAAGAAATACCCCCTGCATCAAGATGCAAGGAGTATTTTGAATTAAAATCAATCCATCGTTTTCACTGATCACTAGGTTACCAATCACTAGTCACTATCTTATTATCGTATCTCGTATGAGACAGTCACACTAACCGAAACCTTTTGTGAACCAGGTTCTATAGTAGGAGCACTCGCAACTTCTCCAGCACCAAGACCACCCATAGAAGAATCAAGTGCTTTTGAATACACCGGATAAGGATTGCTGTTCTCGTAGACATTCATAACACGTCCAATAGAAAAGCCATTTTCTTTTGCTATTTGTTTTGCCTTGGCAAGTGCTTTATCAAACGCCTCACTTCGTGCCTGCGCCAAATAGCCTTCCGGATCATCAACTCCAAAAGATGGTCCCGATATTTGATTTATTCCCATAGAAGGGAGAGCAGCCAAAACAGGAGATATCAGGGTAAAATCACGAATTTTCACACTCACCGACTGTGTCAAACGATACGAAGAAATACTCGGTGTGTAAGGCTGGTCATATCTTGTTGACTGTGTATATACGGGCTCAAGAGAATATTGTGATGTTTGAATATCACTAGCAGAAATAGCTTTGTCTTTTAACATTGCTATCGCTTCATTAATCTTCTTGTTATTATCATCTGTAATAGAAGTTATAGACAAACCCTGAGAAACAACAGAAAAGGTAACTGTAGCAATATCTGGTTGCGCAATAGTATCACCAGACGCACTTACCGACAATGTTCGCGCCGCACCCAAAGAAGCGCTGTAGTGAGCAAGCGGTCCCCAAAACATCGCATACACCGCCAACACCGTAGCAACTATCAAAAAAAACGAGAGTGCACCAAGCAATGAATTTTTATTTTTTTCCATATATTTTTTTAATAATTTTTGCAACGTCAAAAGGACGCAAACTGGCTGATCCGACTAAAAAGCCATCTGCCCCTCCATCACCCAAAAAAGAATCTATGGTATCAGACGAAACGCTGCCTCCATATAATACTACGAACGAACCTCGCCAAAAGTTACTAAGAAAAGAGCGCATCTTTTCCATAACTTCGCGCGCATACGCACTGTCTGTGGGTTTGCCTCCTCCAATAGACCAGATCGGCTCATAGGCAATCACTAGTGTTTTTTTCTTATCGGCAACGCTAAGCGCTCGCCGCATTTGTCCAGCAACCAATTTATACGCAGCAGATGGAGTCATCTTTTTCTTCTCCCCCACACACAAAACGGGAACAATCGAACACTTCTGTAATGCAACAATTTTTTTAGCAATAAGCGCACACGTTTCATTATGGTAACGTCTTCTTTCAGAATGCCCCACAATACAATAAGAAACCCCCAAACTCTTAAGCATAGAAGCACTCACATCACCCGTAAAGGCACCATCAGAAAACATAGACACATCCTGTGCCCCCAGGGCGATCGTATTTTTCTTTTTCTGTCCCCCAAAAATACCCAAAAAAACAAAAGGGGGCGCTACAACAACTGGCAATTTTTTAGCAACACGAGCGATTTGCTCAAATAATTTACGCGCCACTAAAGGAGACGGCGGGTTTTCTTTCCAATTTAAGATAAGCAACTTTTTCATATAGACAGTATATCACACCTTTTTTATTTTTTTGTGCCCCATAAAACCAAGATGCCCAAGCAGCCAACCCGCAATAGCCAAAATCAGGATCGCCAAAATAACATAATCAAAACGCCTAAAATAGATGCCTATACTTTCCCAATGCACACCCAAAGTCCAACCAATATAAGCCAAAAAAGACGTCCAGAGAAAAGAACCCGCCAAAACGAGCGGTAAAAACTTTTTTAGTGGCATTTTGGCAAGCCCGGCCGGAAAGGCCATAAAAGAACGCACAACAGGAACAAAACACCCCACAAAAACAGCAATACCGCCAAAACGCGAAAACCACCTCTGTGCGCTCTCAAGCGAACTATCGGACAAAAAAAGATGAAGAAACTTGCTGTGTGTGCGCAATCGCACAATACCGCCCGCCAAACTGTATGAAAGATATGATCCCACAACACTTCCCAATGTTCCCGCAATAATTATAAACCACAAAGAAAATACACCCTCACTGACTAAAAACCCGGAAAACGGCATTATTATTTCTGAAGGAACGGGAATGTTAGCGTTTCCCAAAAGCATCAATAAAAAAATACCCCCATAACCAATGGAACGAATAACACCGATAACAATCCCAGCAAGAAAAGAAAGAATAGTGGAAATCATAAAAGGAAAATTTCTAATATCTAAGTTCTAAATTCTAAACAATATCAAATTAATAAAAACAAAATTAACTTTTTGATTTTTCAATAATAGATCCGAATATCTTCATTAATTCAGTCGCCTCTCTAATGATGGTATTTTTCTCTTCCGTGACAATTTCTAAACACTCGGAAAGTTTTGCCCAATAAATGGTCTCCTTAGCTTCCTTACGACAGATTTTAATTCTCATAATAAAATCTTTTTTACTAAGAGCCTCGTTGGCCTCAATAAAATTAGCGCCAACTGAACCAGAAGATCTAATCCCTTGCTTTGCTATTTCAATATTAGAAATAGTTTTGGGTATTTTCCTAAAATAACCAATAGCACTTTTTGCAAATTTAAAAGTTCTTTCCTCTAAGTCATATACCTTTTCTGTTTTGGAATTTGACATTTTAATTTGTTTAGAGATTAGAGCTTAGGGCTTAGAATTTGGTTTTGTGATTTGTTATTTACCCCTTAGTATTGTAGCTGCTTGTTCGGGAAGAACTGGATTTATTTCAACGCCCGTGCCCAATTCAAACCCCGCAGATATGTTGGATTTAGGAACAATTTCAACGTGCCAATGATAATGCGAATGTGATCGCTTTTGATACGCAGGGGCTGTATGAATAAAAAAGTTATAGTCAGGATCTCCCAGACGCTTTTTTATAAGTTTTAAGACGTGCTGGAGTCCATTGGCTACTGCACCTCGCATAACAACAGAAGATTTTTCAAAATAAGCTTCATGTTTCTTGGGGAAAATATTTACACCAAAAGGTTCCTTTGATGCAAAGGGAACAAACGCAATAATATTTTTGTCCTCATATACAATACGACTTTTGTCTTTTTTTTCTTGTTTAATAATTGCGCAGTGAAGACACGTTTTATTTTTCTGCCAAAAACGCTTTGAGGCATGCAGTGATGCGCCCACATCTTTTGGCACAAATGGAAGAGAGATTATCTGGTAATGCGGATGATAAACACTCGCGCCAGCATCAGCTCCCCAGTTATGAAAAATGGAAATGTATTTAATGCACACGTCTCTATCTATCTGCATGTAGCGTTCTGCAAATGCCTCAAAAACCGCCGCCGCTTCTTTGGGAGAAAGGCGAGGGAAATTTTTGGTATGCAAACGGGTGATAAGTAAATCATGATATCCAACTCCATCCATAACCGAATCTATAACCTTTTTACCGCGTAAAATCCCTCTGTGTTTTTTGTCGTGCTCCAAAGCAGGATATTTATTTTCCAAAACCTGCAAAAACCACCCAGACAATGGCTTGTTTTTAGGATACCAAAAATAGGGATCTTTATTTCCTTTCTTTTGTGGCTCTTCAAACGGACACGAGCTCTTTGGGGAAACGACGCGCGGTTCTTTACGATGTTTAAATTCGTTTGGTTTTTTAGTACTGGAACGAGCAGGGGCAATAACCACCCATTCGTCTGATGTTATTTTATAGCGCAGTTGCGGTTTTGATGAATCCATAAAAAATAAAATACTGATTGCACTCAGTATAACAGAAACAAAAGCCTAAGATAAGCGCCAAAACCTTTTGGTGCCCACAAGCTACGTATTCCCCAGTTATTCTCTATACCTAGTGTGTCAAGTTTCTCACGATCGTGAGAAACTTGACACCCCTTCTTGAATTTAAAATTAAAAATTTATAATTATCTTTCCCTTCTATCCTGATTCCTTTCCCCTTTTTCCTACCCACTAGTCACTATCCTATGCTCATACCACCATTGAAAAATCTCTTTTCCAACTGGTACCGCATTCAAACTCCCCTCCTTTGCGTCTTCAACCAAAACCAAAACCGCTATTTGCGGATTGGGAACAGGCCCATACCCCACAAAGAAAGCATTGGTTTTTTGATTATTTTGAATCTGGGCACTACCAGTTTTAGCGGCAATAACCATAGGAATGTCAGCAAGCGAGTGAGCAGTGCCATAATCTTTTCTAACCGCATCCAACATACCACGCTCAACCTCATCAAAATCCTGGGCATTTTTAGCGGGGATAACATATCCGGGCTCATTAAAAGCATATTCCTCTGCGCCACCCTGAGAAACAACGCGGTCAACAACGTGTGGCACCGCCATAGTTCCGTGCATCGCGATACCACCAATATAACGAAGAAGTTCAAGCGGTGTTATAACTAAATCACCCTGTCCAATAGAAACGTTGTAGGTGTCTCCCAGCCGCCAGATATCGTTGCGCCTGTCCTCTTTTGACTGTGGGTCAGGCAAAAACCCACTTTGTTCTCCAGGCAAATCAACGCCTGTTTTTTGGTCCAATAAAAAAGTCTGCCAGTATTGTTTAAGCCGATCAATACCCAACCCCTCCTGATACCCCCCGCCGTCTGTAGGAAATCCCCCTTGTGCAGGAAAACCGCCGCCAATTTCATAAAAATAAACGTTACTTGAGCGCGCCAGGGCAGAATACATATTCACCCACCCCTGAGGACGCCAGTCAACAAAGCGCGAAGGATTTGACGGATCATACGGATTGGCAATTTCAATATATCCAATAGAAAGAATGGATCTTAGTGGACTAACAATCCCCTCCTCAAGAGCACCAAAAGCAACCAATGGCTTTATGGTAGATCCTGGACTATAAAGCCCCGAGACGGCCCTGTTGAAAAGAGGCTTTGCCGAATCAGAAAGCGCAGCCATATCTATATTGGTGTTATCAAAAGAAGGAGCGGAAACTAAAGAAAGAATTGCCCCAGTTTGAGGATTAATAACAAGAGCCACCCCAGCACGCCGCCCCAATTGAGAAAGTTGTTTTTCTAGTGCACCATAAACAAATTTCTGAAGATCACTATCAATGGTTGTATATACATCGTCGCCAGCTTGCGGATCCCTACTTACCTTAGTATCAAGCGTATTGCCAAATGCATCCTGCAAAGAAAGAGCAACACCGTGCGTGCCCCGCAAAAATGAATCATACGATGCCTCAATACCACTGCGTCCAATATCATCACGCGCATATAAAGAAGAATTTTCTTCTAAATCAGCCGGGCTCACCGCACCAGTGTAACCAACAATATGAGAGAAAATAGACCCGTCCGCATATAATCGAGAAAAATTTTCCTCAACAACCACCGCGCGATTATCAAGTTGCCTTAAAGCGACAACTTGTGACAGAGAAACTGACCGCGAGACAACATAATACGATTGATGTTCCAAATCAACACGCATCAAATCATCGTACAGATTTTCTTTGCTAAAAGGCACAATAGCAGAAAGTGTTTCCAACGTAGCCCTAATAGAAGATCTATCTCTAAAAAGCTCGGACAAATTAAGTACCAGTCCAAAGCTGGGTTCATTAGATACCAAAGCATTGTCAGCAGAATCATAGATAATGCCACGCGGAGCCATAAGAACAACCTGCCGACCTGTATTAGCAAGAGCTCTGTCTTTATAAAGCCCGCCCTGTAAAAAAGATAGGTACAAAACGCGCCCAGCAATAACCAGCGCCACACCAACCGCCACAAAAGCAAACAACCGAAACACAGCGCCAGAAAAGGGACGCTCCACAACATCCAGCCCTTGAGACAAATCGTCTAAGACCGCTTCTTCTAAGAAAATTTCTTTTCGAGCCATAATCCAAAAACAAAAAATAAAATACCCAACGCCTCATTATACAAGAGTTCTATTAAAAAAGGGAACGAAAAGATAGGCCCAACCCCATACACAATCGCCCAAAAAACGAGCCCAAAAACAGCAATAAACGAAAGCACTATTGGCAATGTTTTATGAAGAACAAAAAAACGAGATAGAAAAAAAGCAATAACGCCAATGCCAAAAAGTGCTATATATTCAACTCTTAAAAACGGCGTATAAGAAAACCACCACACCACCAGACACAAAAACACCAAAAAAACGCCAGCGTGATCAATAAAGAGAGCTAATGCAATAATAGCAACAAGAAAAATATTAGGATGTATCCACGTACTCGTTGTCTGCAAAAAAGAAAGAACAAAAAAGAGAGCAAACAAAAGACCTCCCCTAACAACATAAGAGCTAAGACGCGGGAACATGGTTTGCAGGAACAATAAAAATGTCGCGGATATCACTCAAATTATAAGGAACCCCAAGTCGTGCTTCCAAAAAACTACCCGACGAGTCACTAGACAAAGAGTCAACCGTCCCCACAATGGAACCATACACAGATCCCTCTGCCGCATTAAAAACAACATCCCCCTGTGCTACAGATTTTCCTTTGTCAATGAGTGTGACGTGTGGCGTAATGCCTCCCTCCAAAAGCCCATCAATCTCGTCATCACCAATGCGCACCGACAAAGAAAAAGAGGGGTCAAAAATAGTAATAACATCAGCAGCATGTGCACTAAGTGCCACTACACGCCCAACAAAAACTCCCGAACCAAAAAGAATGCCATCGCCTTGTGTCACGCCATCGGCACTTCCTTTATCAATTGTCAGTGAACTTTTTACATTAAGCGGATAAAAAGAAAAAACCTTTGCGGCAATGTTGTTTTGGGAGGTTACCACATGTAAAGACAATGCCAAAAGATGAGAGCGCAGGTCGTTGTTTTCTTGTTTAAGGGTTATATTTTCTTCAATAAGAGAAGAAAGAGAAAAAAATCGAGCAACATCACGAAAAAAAAAGTACGGTTTTTGAGGTGCCACCGCAAAAACCATAAGAGCCATAGCGCCACCGATAGAAATGATTGCAAAAAGCGTCTTTTTCATAAAAATTACTCCACAGCAGCAGGTTTAATTGCAAAAGAAAAAGCACTTTTGTAATGGTCAAGGTTTTCTATCGCAACACCTGTTCCACGAGCCACACACGTAAGCGGATCATCAACGCGGATAACTCGCACCCCAACCTCCTTTGCAATCAATTCATCCAAGGCAGAAAGCAAGCTTCCTCCGCCAGAAAGATACAGCCCCTGATGCAAGATGTCACCAGAAAGCTCGGGAGGTGTTTTCTCAATAGTGTCTTTTATAGTTTCAACAATCTGTTTTAAAGAAGAAGCGAGCGCAATACGAACCTGTGCATCTTTTATAGAAACTTCCTTAGGAAGCCCAGAAGAAAGATCGCGTCCCGCGATAGTCATTTCCATTTTTTTCTGCTGTGGCAGAGCGACACCTATTTCCATTTTTATCCGTTCTGCCGTGGGCTCCCCTATAGCCATTTTAAAGTCTTCACGCACGTACTGCATAATATCATTATTAAATTTGTCCCCCGCAATTTTTAAACTGCGCGACACAACAACACCTCCCATAGAAATAACAGCCACCTCACAAGTCCCTCCACCAATATCAACAATCATCGTCGCAATAGGTTCATCAATAGGAAGTCCCGCCCCCAAAACGGCCGCAATAGGCTCTTCTAAAAGATAGACTGCACTTGCCCCCGAAGAGATAGCAGCATCCTCCACCGACTTACGCTCAACTTCAGTAAGATTTGTTGGGACAGCAATAACACTGCGGACAAAGCTCAGCAGAGACCCAGCGCGTACCCGCCCAATGAAATGCTTTAAAATTTCTTGAGTCATCACAAAATCAGAGATGACGCCATTAACCAACGGACGCACAACATCAATATGAGCCGGCGTTCTACCAACCATTCGTTGTGCTTGTAAGCCAATAGCAACGGCCTGCCCCGTCTTATTGTTAACCGCAATAATAGTGGGTTCATTTATTACAATACCCTCTCCTTTAACATATAAAAGTGAGTTGGCAGTCCCCAGATCAATACCCACATCCTTTTTAAATCCATTAAAAATGCTCATAGTATTACAAAGAAAAATACTGCTTTAGTGATGAAAAATCAACCAGCTCTGTTTTCTCTTCTGATCGTTTCTTTATTTCAATTTTGCCCTCGGTTTTTTTGCTGATAACTAAACGCAAAGGAATTCCAATAAGATCACTTTCGGCAAACTTTTCTCCCGCGCTACGATCGCGCCGATCATCAAAGAGAATCTCAACGCCCAACGACTGCAACTCATCATAAACTAAAGATGCTTGTTTTAAGAGGGCATTATTTTCTTCTTGAGAAGAACCAAAAAGGACCAGCAGGTGCACCCCGAATGGAGCAACTGATGCGGGCCACACAAGACCCTTATCATCATGAAAAACCTCCGCCAACGTTCCCATCAAACGCGACACACCAATACCATAACAACCCATAATAACCGGCTTTAGGTTTCCGTCAACATCTTTAAACTGAAACGAAAAGGGATCAGAATATTTTGTATTCAACTGAAAAATATTACCAACCTCAATAGCGCGCTGCAGTGAAACTTTTTTTTCACATACAGGACATGCCTCCCCATCGGCGAGGCTACATATCTCTTTGTTCTGGGCAAAACCGCATGCCGCACAAAAAACAATAGTATCTTCTCCGTTCTCATGAAAAACCTGAAATTCATGAGAAAACTTAGAAAAACTACCCCCCGACGCCTCAACAAAATGAGCATCTAAAGCCAAATCAGAAAAGATTTTCCTATAGGCGTCACTCACATGCTCATAATAGCGCTCCAAATCATCCTTGTCCGTATGAAAAGAATACAAGTCCTTCATTAAAAACTCACGCCCCCGCAAAAGCCCCGACTTGGGACGCGCTTCATCACGAAACTTTGTCTGAATCTGATACACCCCAGCAGGCAAATCCTTATACGAAAAAATCGCTTCGCGCATGAGCGGCACCACAATTTCTTCATGCGTTGCTCCCAGCGCATATTCTCTTTTATCTTTTGAGATAACATGAAAAAGAACATCTAAAGAATCCCACCGCCCCGTAACATCCCAATTTTCTTTGGGCGTAAGAGCACTCATTAAAATTTCCGATGCGCCAATTTCATTCATACGCGCACGAATGATGTTTTCAACTTTTTTGAGCACCAACAAACCAAGCGGCAAATAAGAATAGACCCCCGCCATAACCTTATCAACAAAACCAGCCCGTATCAGCAGACGCGCGTTAAAAGCCTCCTCATCACTAGGAAATTGATGACGAATAAAATTGGGTAAAAGTGACTGGAACATAAAGAGTAGAATAAATGATTTGTCCTTCTATACTAGCACTAAAAAAGGCGCTCCGCAAAGAAGCGCCTTTCTTCTAAAACCCTTCCCTACAAGAGCCGTCCCACGTCCTGCACCGTCACGTAAATAACAAAAGCAATCAAAAGAAAAAAGCCAGCCGCGTTTACAATTTGCTGAGTTTTTACACTCACCGCAGATCCCTTAATGCGCTCAATAAGTAAAAACATAATACGTCCCCCATCAAGAGCCGGAAAGGGAAAAATATTAAGCGCCGCCAGATTAACAGAAATAAGTGCGGCAAAGTTAAGAAAATACATAAATCCCAGTCCTGCAAAACGCCCCGTGGCTTGAAAAATTCCCACCGGTCCTGATACCGACTGTATCAAGTGCCCACCACCAAAAATATCTACAATTAAACGAAAGAGCATAACAAAAATAAAAGAAAAAACTTGTGCCGTATGAACAAGTCCGTCCCATATCGCTCGTCCAATGGGAGCGCGCTCAACACCGCTCTCAATTACACCAACACCCAACGCACCCTCCCCTTGTGGGCTCTGACTGCGCGGGGTAACACTAATCGATTGAGCAACCCCTTCATGCTCAATAGATAGTGTAATTTCCTGCCCTCGGTGCTCGTTAACAAAATCAACAAATGTTTGTGTATCAGAAAAATTTTGTATAAAATCTCCATCCACAATACCAGCTGTTTGCGCAGGAGAGCCCTCAGAAACCCCTGAAACAATCAAAAAATTACTAGACACACCAAACGCAAAGACAATAGAAAATAAAAGCCACCCTAATACAAAATTCATAAAAACACCCGCACACAAAACGATGGTGCGTTGCCAAATGGGTTTATCAGAAAAAAAGCTACCACTAGATTTTTGATTGGTCAAAAAAAACTGTTCGCGCTCCACAACAACCTCTTCTTCGCCATCTCCCCGTGCAACAGCAACTGCAACAGTCTCCTCTTCAATAACCTCACCGGCAGCAGAAGGAGTGCTCTCTCCATCCTCTCCGGCAATACGCACAAAACCGCCCAGTGGGATGGCATTAATACTCCATATAGTCTCACCTTTCTTTTTTGCCCATAAACGAGGAGGAAACCCAATACCAAATTCCTCAACACGCATACCAAATCGCCGTGCAGCAAAAAAATGTCCCGCCTCGTGGACCAAAATAAGAACTGCCAGTAAAACAATAAATAAAAGTATAGTCACAATGTTATTCGTTTATCTCCTCAATCTTTTTATCCAATATTTGTTTTATCTCTTCATTAAAAGAGTCCATAGCTTTCTGGATACGCTCCAAGAAATCAACGCGGTCATCTTCGGTAAGCTCACTTTGCTTTTCAAGAGATTCTATTTCTTTTTTGGCACTGTCCCGCAACGTACGCGATTTAATGCGAACTTCTTCGGCTTTGTTTTTAAGCAATTTAATAATCTCATCCCGCCGCTCCTGAGTTAATTGAGGCAAGTTAATATGAATGGTGTTACCATCACTTGAAGCTTGTACACTAAGTTTTTCTGAAACCGTTTTCTCAATCGCCTTTACCACACCCCCATCCCATACACTTATCTGAATTTCACGTGGTGGAACAATAGTAATAGACCCCAACTGCTTTATGCTCATATGCTGACCGTAGCATTCTACCCCAATATCTTCAACAAGCGCGGTTGTCGGACGCGCACCACGAATTGAGGCAATATCCTCTTTAAAATGCCCCCGCAGGGCATCCATCTCCTTTTGTAACTGATTTATATCATGCATATACAGATAGTGTATCCCATCTCTAAAACCAAAACAACCCCTTTATAAAAATAAATTTTCAATACCAAGTACCAAATAACAAATAGTATCCAAATACCAAAAAGAAAAATGGCGCAAACATCGAGAAAGTCGAGTGTTGAGTATTGTCTGCTTACACTTTAGGACCAAACTTTAAACGGCTCATCCCTTTGAGCCGTTTAACTAATCCCTAGTCACTATCCACTAATCACCATCCTCACATACTCAAAATAATCTCAGGTCCAACAAAGAAAACATTAAAAATGCGAAATGTATTAGGAAGATCGGTAATGTGCCACGAGGCACCGCCATCATTACTAGAAAACATACGTCTATCCACAATGACGTACAAAGTCCCGCCATGATAAGCAACTGCGTCCACACGATCGGTTTGAGCGGGAATATTGGTAATGCGTACAAACGTACTGCCATTTTTACTCACAAACACCCCCCTGGCAGTGTGCGCAAATAAAGTGCCCCCCTCGTCCCACGAAAGCTTAAGCACGCCCAAAGATCCAAATCCCAAAAATCCACCCCCAATACGGATGCGAGAAAAAGACCCCTCAAAAGAAGTGGCACGCATCAAAACCCCCGATTTTAAAAGAAGATATATCTTCCCATCAGAAGGAGTATATATACGAATAATAGGAGCAGAAAAAACATTCACTACACGAGCAGTATTTTTATTAAGATCATAAGAGATAAGTTGCCCGTTGGACATCGCCAAGTACAACGTCGCACCAGAGCGAAAAATGTCATAAGCCGCCTCGCCCTTAAAATCAACAATTTCTTCAAGAGTAAAGAATGAATCGTGTGTTGCATACACCGTCCCGACACCATTGTTAAAAACAGAGACAAGATATTCATTACCATTTGAAGAAAGCGGCAACATTTGCAAAACCAAAGAATCGCTCTCTATTTCATTGGCGTACATAGGAAGTCCATCCCACGTAAGACCGCCATCGCGACTCAAAAAAAGTCCTCTATCGGTAGCAACAAAAACCCTGTTGGACGCAAAATGCGATTCAATATCAAAAATCTTTACCTCTTGATTCTCATCAAGTATGCCACTATGGACATTTTTAAAATTATCAAAAGTAATCAAAAATCGCCCCGTATAACTAGAAAAATCCTCAGAGATAGTGCTCAAGGTAGATGCAAAAAGTGATGGCCCACCCGCAAACATACCGCCATCAGAAAGACCGCCCAAACCTATGTATGCGCCTGCCAAACCGACAATGATGAGTCCAATGATAATGATTTTATCTGCCATAGAAGTGATGTTATTTGAAGTGGTTTATTTATCTCCACAGAGCACAGCGTTGAAAGTGTTTGGCAGATACACGCCACCATATGCGGCTGAGCATCTACCAGACTTAACGCCAAAAGTTCCTCAAAAAAAACATCCAAACCACTCTCGTGTTGATTGAAAAAATCAACTACACGCACCGCACCAAGATTAAATGAGCGGCTATCACCAAGCGAAGAAAAAACAGAAAAAATCAATTCCCGCGCTTGAGCATGAATAGCCAAATTCTGCGCTATAATACTTGCCCTTCCTATCTTCCCACGTGCATTTGCTGTTACTTTTTTGAGGTGCTCTGGGCTCATTTTACCATATTTATCCAAAAAGTCAAGTACTACACTATCTTGCGCAAGCGGGAAGAAAATCCGCGCTAATCGCGAAATAAGTGTCTCAAAAAGAGCACTGCTATCATAGGCAACAAAAATAATAAGACCGCCCCGAGGAGGTTCTTCAAGAATCTTGAGCATCGCACTTTGGGCCTGATCACTCATACGATGCGCATCGTTTATAATCACCACGCGCCCACGGCTAGAAGGCAAAGAAGTTTGAAACAAAAAAGATCTCGCGTCTCTTATGTGGTCAATGCCCACGCTCCCACCCTCTCCTTCTACCAGTAAAACATCGCTGCCAAGGTGGCTCTCATCCCACGTACCTGAGGTATAAAAGGCAGCCAGGGATCGTGCAAAAGTGTATTTACCAATACGCGGCTCTCCAAAAAAAAGATACCCGTGCACAAGCGAGTCCTGCTCAATGAGACGTTCAAACATTTTTTGGTACCCTTCGTACCCCTGCATATTAAAACTTATTTAAAAGCGTTCTCTTATAAACATTCAAATGGCTCAAAATAAGACCCGTGCCTTTGGCAACACAAAATAAAGGCTCCTCGGCAACATAGGCATTAACACCCAGTGTTTTTTTCAAAAATAGTGGAAGTCCCTCAATCTGAGCTCCCCCGCCCGATAAGATAATCCCCCGCTCCATAATATCAGCCACCAACTCCGGAGGTGTTTCATTAAAAACACGTCCTATGGCCTGCGTTATTTCAACAAGATGCGGATGCAAGGCCTCAGCTATTTCGTTAGATGTAACAAAGATGTCACGTGGCAAACCAGAAGAAACGTCCCGACCGCGTAATTGATGCTCTTTTTTTGTACGCGTCACAACCGCAGAACTAATAGCAATTTTAACCCGCTCGGCAGTTTGTTCTCCAATATGCAAAGAGTATTTTTTCTTTATATAATCAGCAATGGCCCTGTCAAATTTATTACCTGCAATGCGCACACTCGCCCACGAGACAATCCCCCCCAAAGACACCACCGCAACCTCGCTAGTCCCGCCACCGATATTAACAATCATATTGCCGCAGTGCGCATTGATAGTAATGCCCGCCCCCAGTGCAGCCAAAATTGGCTCACGAACAATGTGGGCATGTTTTGCACCGGCCTCTTGCGCCGCCTTTATAACAGCGCGCCGTTCAGTTTGCGTAATGCCTGCCGGAGAAGAAATAACAACGTCGGGTTTTAAAAACGTACCCAAAGATCCAGTTGCTTTAGAAATAAAATATTTCAAAAGTGCCTTGGTGATATAGTAGTCCGCAATAACCCCGTCTTTGAGCGGTTTATATGCCACAATATCAGAGGGCGTTTTACCAATCATTTCTTTTGCCTCGCGCCCCACGGCAATAACCTTATTTTCAGGAACGCTCAAGGCAACCATGGTTGGCTCATTGATAACAAATCCTTTTTTGGGTACAAAAACAACCGTGTTTACTGTACCCAAATCAATACCAATTTTCTTAGAAAGCATGGGTTCATACTACTGCGTTTAGGGGTCAGATGCAACCGGCAAAAATACACATTTTACAAACACGCTATGGTGCGTATATGATACATATACACAAAATATATGACGATACGAACACGAAGAAAGATATTCATACTTTTTGTCTTTTGTTTTGCCATTTTAGGAATAGGCATTGTTTACTATTCACAAGGATACCGTATTGATATAACCTCTTTTGCAATAACAAAAACTGGAGCCCTGTATGTGGAAAGCTCGCCCCAAGACGCCCACATCCTACTCAACGGCAAGGAGTACAAAAACAAAACAAACATCCTGCGCAATGGAACGTTTATTGGGGGTATTTTGCCAAAAAAATACCGAGTTCAATTAGAAAAAGATGGGTATAGTTCATATGAAAAAAACGTAGATATTGTCCCCTCATCCGCTTTGAGTCTTGCTCACATTATTCTCGTACCAACAATCTTGCCCCCACAAGCAACAAGCACACTAGAAACAGATGATACTATTGTTGGGATAACTGACTCATATGTGGTAACACAAAGCGCTGATAAAAAATCATATTTTGCCATACCCACACAAACTCACGCCTCCACCATCAACCTAAAAACACGCATCGCCGCACTCTTAAAACAATCAATTATATCAATTGCCATAAACCCCCAAGAAAAAGACTCCTGCATCATACAAACAAAGCTGGGGCTCTATAAATACAACATCATCGCAAATACACTTACCACACTGCTCAAAGCAACCACCAGCGCTTTTGTGGTAAAAGACAACAATCTTTTTGCACTCTCCCCTACATCGTCTGCAAGTTCAACCATACAACAAGCAACGCTTACCACCGTTGATCTCACACTCAACACAATCGCAAACACAACATCACTCATTGTAGATCCTCTGGAAACATTGTCTTTAGACGTCTGGGCAAACAGTGCCCTCACACTCTCAAATGGCGGCTCGCTAATCTTTCACGCTTTAAGCAGTGGCACGTCTATACAACTGGCATACAAGGCAAAGCAAGCTTTCCTTTCGCCCGATAAAAAGAAGATAATCTACCAAGACACGGATGGGAAAATAGCAATCTACTTTTTAGAAGATGACATTCAAACGCTGGACGTACACAAAGGAGACACCCTCACCTTGCAAGTACCAAACACAGCCAATACCCAGATAATCGGCTGGTTTGCCGACTCGTATCATTTCATAGCACAATACCAAAACGAAGCATATTTGATAGAAATATCTCCCTACCCACCCATTAACCGCGCCCTTCTTGCCAAAGACGCAAAACAACTTCTCTACAGCATAAAACAAAATATTTTCTACACGGAAGATGGAAGCGTCCTAAAACAATACAATCTCTCCTCACTGTAGTATCTCCAGAGTTAACTCTGGAGTTAACTCCTGAGGGATTTATATAATTAATTATATAAATCCTTTTTGTATTAGAACTACGATTTTCGCAAAAAAGAAACCCGACGTCTTAAGATTGTTTTTTCTTGTCGCCAACAGATAGTGAAGCTTGATACAAAACTTTCACACTAACGATTTTTATAAAAAGAAAGGAGCCCGAAGACCCCAAAAAAGTGATTAGTGGTTAGGATTTAAATTTTTCCAGACCCGCGAAGTAGCTGTAAGTTTGTTGGCTGTTTGCGAACGGTACGGTACGTAGGTGTGTGGTTGTTTGAGTTTCTTCCCGATGTAATCGGGGAGACGAGTTCCACACACCAGTAAGCAAACAGACAATACAAATCAAAGCTACAAAGCGTAGTCTGTCAGTTTTGGAGTCACCTTTTGCTGACCCAAAAGGTGACAAAGTAGTGCAAGGTAAAGCCTTGCTGAAAGTTGGGCTCTTTATGCCAACTTCTTCTCCGGTTTCATAATCAAAAGCGCCATAAAAAGCCCTCCAATCATATCCATAGTCAAATCTCCCATAGTATCAGCAATTCCCGGCTGCAGAGAAAATCCAAACAACTTCACCACCAAAAATTCTTGTAGTTCCCACAAAACACCGATAAAAGCGGCAAAGGAAACAATCAATACCACAATCAATGCACGCTCCCACAAATTTTCCATTGTCTGGCGATGAAAAAGACGCGTAAAAAATGGCACAAATAAAAGTGCAGCCCACACACCACCTAAAAAGTGAAGTGGTATGTCAATCCAGGGCACTGGTGCACTCCAGTAGAGAAAAAAGTCAGAAATATAAGCAATACCCAGTCCAAAAAAGATAATCCAAAATAGATATTTTTGTACCTGTGTCATAAAGACAAATTAACGTTTTGCCCACTGTGGAGCACGACGTGCTTTTTTGAGCCCAAACTTTTTACGCTCAACCATACGAGGATCACGAGTCAAGAAACCAAACACTTTCAATTTTTTACGCAAATCAGGATCAAAAGAAACAAGCGCACGCGTAAGACCGTGGCGCACAGCACCAACCTGCGAAGAAATTCCACCACCAACAACCCTAACCGTTGCTTTAAAAGATCCCAACATATCAGATTGCTCAAGTGGAGCAAACATAGCACGCTGGTGTGTCGCAGAAGGAAAATATTTTTCAAAAGGCACATCATTTATAGTCATCTCCTGCTTTGGTGTTTTTTTGGATAAATGAGTAATACGCACACGCGCCACCGATGTTTTGCGTCTTCCCACACCCTCAATATAGCGTTCCTTGGGAGCAGCACTTTTGGTGGCTTTTTCTTTTGTCGTTTTTGTTGGTGTTTTGGTCGGTGCCATATTATTCAATAATAAGATTTTTTATACGAACGGAGCGTAGACGATTTTTAGGAAGCATCCGCAATACTGCCATACGCAATATATAGCCACGTCCATGCTGAGCAACAACGTCCTCAAACTGACGCTCTTTTAAATGCCCCACTCGTCCACTGTGTGAATAGTATATTTTCTGATCCTCTTTTTTCCCCGAAAGCTCCAACTTATCAACATTCTTTATAATAGCCTTATCACTACCAGCAAGCCGAGGATTATAGTTAGGATCCCTTTTGCCTTGCAAAATAACGGCTATATCAGATGCCACACGCCCCAACTTTTTCTTTGTACAATCAATTGTATATTCCATAAAACGCACTATACTATACCACTATTTTTTACCCTCTTGCAACCCCCCAACGCCATCCACTCGTTTTTTATTCGTGTGAGCGCTTTCGTGTTGCCCTTAGGCGCGCTCTTCGTGTACTATTTCTTTCCTTCAACGATTTGTGTTTCAACATTTTTGGGAACTTCCTCATAATGAGCAAATTCCATCGTTGAACTACCCCGACCCTGGGTCATAGAGCGAAGGGCTGTTACATAACCAAACATCTCAGAAAGAGGCACAAACGCATTAATAACCTTAAGCATCAAGCGATCCTCCATGGAGTCAATGCGCCCACGCTTTGAGTTAATGTCTCCGGCGACATCACCCATAAATTCTTGCGGCACCAAAACCTGCACACGCATAATGGGTTCTAGTAAAATTGGTTTTGCACGTCGTGCACCTTCTTGTAGTGCCATAGAAGCAGCAATTTTGAAAGCGGCCTCAGAAGAGTCAACGTCGTGATATGAACCATCATAGAGCATTACTTCAAGGTCAGTCATTTCATATCCGGCAATAACACCGCGCATTAAGGCCTCTTTGAGACCCTTTTCAATAGCGGGAATATACTCCTGAGGAATAACACCTCCTTTAATTTTGTTTACAAAAACAAATCCTGACCCCGGCTCCAGAGAACGCATCTTAATCTTAACATGCCCATACTGTCCGCGACCTCCCGACTGTCTGATATATTTACCCTCAGCTTCTGATTCACCCTTAATGGTTTCTTTATAAGAAACGCGCGGACGTCCTACGTTGGCTTCAACGCCAAATTCACGCTTCATACGATCAACCAAAATTTCCAAATGCAATTCTCCCATACCAGCAATAATGGTTTCTCCTGTTTGAGAATCGCTGGTAACGCGAAATGTCGGGTCCTCATCAGCAAGACGTTTTAAGGCCATGCCAAGTTTTTCTTGGTCCACTTTTGTTTTTGGTTCAATTTTCAAGTTGATAACCGGTTCAGGAAAGACAATCTGATCAAGCGCTATGGGATGATCCGTATCACAAAGCGTATCTCCTGTTGTCGTAATTTTAAGCCCCACAATAGCTCCCAAATCACCCGCATACATTTCATCAACATCTTCACGGTGGTTAGCGTGCATACGCACAATACGCCCAATACGCTCCTGAGAATTTTTGGTTGAGTTAAGAACATATGACCCCTTTTTTAAAATTCCTGCATATACTCTAAAATAAGTAAGATTACCCACAAAAGGATCAGTTGCAACTTTAAATGCCAATGCAGTTAAAGGTTCACTATCATCAGGGCGACGTATAATCTCTTCACCAGTTTTTTGATCAATTCCCTTAACTGGCTGCAAATCCTCAATTTCTAAAGGAGAGGGCAGATAGTCAAGTACACCATCCAACAAAAGCTGAACCCCTTTATTGCGAAGCGCTGTCCCACAAAATACAGGGAATAATTTGTTATGAATAGTTGTATGCCGCAAGACCCGCCGAAGGTTTTCTATGGAAGGTTCGTTTCCTCCCAAATATGCATCCATTAACGCCTCCTCGTGCTCAACAATTTTTTCAACAAGTTCCTGGCGACGCGCCTCAACTTCCTGCTTCATATTTTCGGGAATATTTATAACATCAAGTTTTTCTCCATGCTCACCAGAAAAAGAAAACGCCCGGCGCTCTAAAAGGTCAATCACCCCCTCAAAAACATCTTCAGCACCAATAGGTAATTGCACCGCAATTGCGTTAGGGTTGAGACGTTCGCGAATAGAATTAAAAGATTTTTCAAAACTTGCACCGGTACGATCCATTTTATTTATAAAACAAATACGCGGTACATTATACTTATCGGCTTGATGCCACACTGTTTCTGATTGTGGTTCCACACCGGCAACGCCGTCAAAGACAGTAACGCCACCATCAAGAACACGCAAAGATCGCTCCACCTCAGCAGTAAAATCAACGTGTCCAGGAGTATCAATAATGTTTATACGATGCTCGTTTTGCTCACGAAAAGTTGCCTTTTGTGCATCATCCATCCCCAACAGATCACGCGAACGTGTCCAAAAACAAGTGGTTGCCGCAGAGGTAATAGTAATGCCACGCTCTCGTTCTTGTTCCATCCAATCCATAACCGCAGCACCTTCGTGCACCTCTCCAATTTTATGAGAAATACCGGTATAAAAAAGAATACGCTCGGTAACGGTGGTTTTACCCGCATCAATGTGAGCAATAATCCCTATATTGCGATATCTATCTAGAGGATATTTTCGTGCCATACGTAAAAATAATGATCAAACCCCAAGCACCAAAATACAAATGAATAATGTTTGAATATTGGTTAATTAGAATTTGTTTGTGATTTGTTGTTTGTGATTTGTTATTTATACAACATTACCGCGCAAAGTGAGCAAAAGCACGGTTAGATTCTGCCATTTTATGAACGTTTTGTTTCTTTTTAATTGCTTGACCTTCGTTGTTGTATGCGGCCAGAAGTTCTTCGGAGAGCTTTTGAGCCATTCCACGTCCTTTACCTGACGCTGACCCATCAATAATCCAACGGCACGCCAAGAAAAATCGGCGCTCAGGGCGGACTTCTCTGGGAACCTGATAATTGGCACCACCAACACGGCGTGAGACGACTTCATACATAGGCGATACATTCTCCAGGGCGGTCGTAAAAACCTCCAAAGGATCTTTTTCTGTTTTTTTACCAAGTTCGGCCAATGCATCATACACCACTTTTTGAGCAACAGATTTTTTACCATCTTTCATTAAGTAATTAACAAAACGAGCGATAGCAACGTTATCATATTGTATATCCGGCTCAACGGGACGTTTTTTTGTTTTTCGTTTTCTCATAAATAATTAACTCTTTTTTACACCATACTTTGAACGCTCTTGCTTGCGTCCATCAACACCAGCCGCATCAAACCGGCCACGAACAATGTGATAGCGCACACCCGGAAGGTCTTTCACGCGTCCTCCACGCACCATAACCACAGAGTGCTCCTGTAAGTTATGCCCTTCGCCAGGAATATAGGCACTTACCTCCATGCCATTAGTCAAACGTACACGTGCAACTTTACGCAATGCAGAGTTTGGTTTCTTTGGAGTAGTTGTAAAAACCTTCGTACAAACCCCTCGCTTAAATGGACTGTTTGAAAAAACCTGTTTGTTACGAACAGTATTAAAATAGAGCCCCATTGCTGGAGATTTTGATTTCTTTATTGGGGACTTACGCCCCTTTTTTATCAATTGTGGAATAGTTGGCATACCAAAGGTCAAAAAAATAACCATCCTAGCAACGTAGGATTAAACACACTATAGCAAAAAGAGGTCGTAAATGTCAAGAAAATCCATACTATAACCCTCCCCGCCCCACAAATAGAGTAAAAATAAAATTACTCACCGGAGGTAAAACATAAAACGCCAAAAAAAGCGCCAAAAAAAGACCTATAAAACCAATCCGAGCAAGCATACTGCGAAACGACGGAAAAAGGTCAGCAAAGATTTTTGACCCATCCAAAGGTGGCAGTGGGATGAGATTAAAAACTGCCAAAAATATATTTATATACACCGCATACGCCAAAAAAGACAGAAAAATAGAAGAAACACCAATCCCCACCAACGCAAAAACATTAAATCGCAATAAAAGCCCCAGCACTAAAGCAATGAGAAAATTAACCCCAGGCCCTGCCGCAGCAACCTTTAAAGATCCGTAGCGCTTATCAGAAAGTGCGTATGGATTATACGGAACTGGCTTTGCCCAGCCAATAAAAAATCCTCCAAATAAAATAGAGGCAAGTGGCACCAGTACCGTACCAATGGGATCAATGTGTACCAGTGGGTTAAGTGACAGCCGCCCCGCATCTTTTGCAGTAGTATCTCCTAGCCGCAATGCAACCCACCCATGAGCAACCTCATGAAAAATAGCCGATAGAATAATAACGACGTAGATAAAGATGCCAACCGTAATATCAGATCCATTCATAGAATGCCAGTATAACAAGATAAGAGAAAAGTGCCAATCATGCCCATGAGTAAAACCAGCTATTCTATAATCAAACAACCTCCCCCTCCTTTACCAAAGGAGAAACTAAAAAACAAGAACCACCATTCAAGCCCCAGGCAATGTGTCAAGTTTCTCACGATCGTGAGAAACTTGACACATCCATTTCAATTTTCACCATCCTTTCTATACAATCCTAAACCAATAAGAACATTCCTCTCTGTTCTCTAACAACCCCCTCCTTTTGCAATCCTTCCAGTGCCTTCTCAACCAAAACCTCATCAAATTGTTTTTCAAAAAAACGTATAGAGTGTGATTTTTTTAAAAGCTCTTTAATGATAGCACCCCGTACTTGCCGAACCGACCCCTCAAAACGCGACTGTTTACTGTGGTGAGCACTACGTACGTTTGCATTACCATACACTTTTTTAAGCATCGTCCCATAATCCATCAAAGCGCTATACCACTCGCGCGCACCCACACCGCTAAGTGACTTTTCAAGAAGGGGCACTATATCCGTATCAGAAACATTTTTTTTGTTCTTAAAAAAATGATGTATGAAAACGGTTCGTATATTGGTCTCAACAAAAACAGCTGGGGCATCAAATGCAAATGCCACAATAGAAGCCGCCGTTGCCCTACCAATGCCCGGCAAAAGCACCAACCTTTCCACATCAGCTGGCAATCGTCCCCCATGCTGCTTTGTTATAATACCCGCCGCTTTATGCAAAAAAAGAGCACGCCTGTTATATCCCAACCCCTGCCATACTTCAAGCACATCTTTGACAGACGCGCGCGCTAGGGCAGAAAAAGAAGGAAACGTCCCAACGAAACGATTAAAAAAAGGAATGACTCTATCAACCTGTGTTTGCTGAAGCATCACCTCAGATATAAACACCCGATACGGCGTTGGCCTACTCCGCCATGGTAAAACACGCCCATATTTTTTAAAATAGCCCAGCGCCTCCTTTTGGAAAGTTTTTATTTCTTTTGATAAAACAAATTTCACACCAAAAGTATACCAGAGTATCTACTCTTTCTTCATCTCTATTGTTTGTGTTGGAAATGCAAACTCAATGCCCTTTTCATCAAACGCCTTCTTAACACCAATCAAAATGGCCTGCTGTACATCCATAAAATCATTATAATCTCCCGACTGCACATAATAGACCAACTCAAAATTTAAAGAAAAATCTCCAAGAGCGCTAAAATGACATCTATCAAACCGCACCCCGTCAATCTCTTCAACAATTTCCCGCACGAAAGTAGAAATCTCTTTGAGCGTTTGCACCGACGTATTATAGACAACGCCAAAAGATACCACGACGCGTCGCTCCTGCATCTTTTTAAAATTCTGTATCCGCGCAGACGTCAGATCTTTATTAGACATTACCAACTCCTCTCCTTGGAGAGAGGTGATGCGTGTGGTTTTGATCCCAATATAATCAACAACCCCCATCTTATCATCCACCACAATAAAGTCCCCCACCTCAAACGGTTTGTCTAAATATAATGCAAATGAACTAAAGAGGTCGGATAAAATACTTTGCAGAGCAAGAGCAATTGCAACGCCCCCAATACCTAACCCCGCGACAAGCGAGGTTATATTAACTCCCAAATTAGAAAGAATCATTAAGACCGCGACAACCCACAAAATACCCTTGGCAATCTTTCCCAACAACAGATACGCCCCGCGCGCACCTGTATCGTCCTTTTTGCGTGCGACCAAGCCATCAACAAGCGTCTGCGCCACAACAACAACCTGCCACACCACCAGCACGATAAAGATTGTGTTAATTATCAACACAACCGTATGTGCAAGTGCCAAGCTCTGCAGGGCAATCCACGCAGCAAAAACAATATAAAAAGGCGGGCGCAACGATTGCACTAGCGCCAGCAACATATCATCAAAAGACGTTTTAGTTTTCTTTACATACACACTCACTCGCGCCAACACAATCCGGAAAATAACCCACAAAACAATAAGAGCTATAACAAAAAAGAGAGCTGCGCCAATATACGCACTCATACTATTCCCCCAAAAAATAAAAGACCGCCACGGCGCGGAAATAAGAGAATCAAACATAGTAAAAATAGTGTAGCAGATGAAAGAAGGAAGATCAAAATCATCTCCAAAAAAATATATATTTTAATATATATTTTCTTACCCTTTTCACCCAATTTATTTTTATATTTTGTCGGGCCGCTCTAATATGGGACGCTTCGCTCTCTCACAACTTCACTTCGTTTCGTTTTCAAAACCCACGGTTTTGAATACCCGCCCCGAACGTACCATTCGGTACGGGCGGGATTTCCTCCACGAGGTATTTTAAATACCCCGACCCCCAATAGTTCAGATCCCCTGGGTCACAACAAAAATATAACACCCCGCTTTTTTAGACGAGGCATTATATTTTGTCGGGCCGCCGGGACTCGAACCCGAACTAAATCCACCCCATGGACTCGTGCTAGCCATTACACTACGGCCCGTTAGAGACACTACTTTGCAAGAAAGAATTTTAATCTATTTTTGAGATATCGTTTCCCCATACCACTTTTTAGATATTTTTCTCTTGCTTTTGCATCATTTTCATTCAAGCATACTTCACAATATATCATTTTGAAAGGGCGCCTCTGTTTGGTAGAAAAAACAATCCCTTTGTTATGTTCAGAAATTCTTTTTTGTAGAGTATTTGTATAACCCGTATACCACCTGCCATCCTTTTGACTCTCTAGTAAATAAACGTAAAACATATTCTTTTGTTTCTAACGGGCTACGGCCCGTAGTTACCAGCAAGTATAATGCCTTTCTCTGTTTTTTTGCAACAAACGACATCCCCCACACTCAATTCTAACTGTTTAATCATACGACAATCGTCGCAGTATTAAACAGTTAGAAAAAGCAAAAAAACTCCTTTTTTGGAGTTTTTATATTTTTATTTCTTTTTGTCCTTTTCCTTATTCCCTTTTCCTTTTTTTAGGCTTTACCCATCTTCTTCATACAGCTCGTACACACAACCACGCGCTTGCCTTGATCGTCGCGTGACTTTTGAAGATTTGGTTTTTTGCGTGACCAATTAACGGGATTATAGTTTCCACGAAGTTTCTTTCGTGTTCCCCCCATTATTGATCCTTTTCCACAAATTTGACAGGTTTTCATAATAGTTTAGAAAATTGCTCTTAGCGTATACTAATCGCCGAAAAGTAGAAAACTTTCGGCGCCTAGTATGAGCCCCGTAAAAGCGTTCCGGCGAAATGCCACGTGGGTGGACTCAGTTCAACGTCCACAGACGAGAACGATTTGTCCTCCCAACAAGAACTATTTGATCCGAAACTTTATACAGGACTCATCCTGAGTGTAGCAAATCAAAACCCCCAAAGTCAACCAGGTAGTAGAACTTTGGTTGGTTATACCATTGCACACAGTATGCACAAAGATTCAGTACCTAGAAAACCCACCAAAAATTACTAATTTATATTCTCTTCAAAAGGAGCCGCCTCCTCTGTCTGGGCGCCACCACGAGCCATGTTTTGAGCATAGTCAGCAAGTACTTGCCACTGTTTTGGCTCAAGCTCCTCCCCTTTCTGAACTTTTTCTAATAATGTCCGCACCAAAGCAGGTGTTTCAACTTCTTGACCCTCTTGCTCACCGCCAAACATTTTTATCTCTCTTTCCATATAATGTATATTACTTTTTAACGTTTTCCCTCTCGCTCATCTTCGACGTAGACATGCTCAAAATCAATTTTTTTATAATCAAAAACTTCGTTGGTATTAAAAAAACGCCACAATTCTTTTTCTGCCGTCTCAACGGAATCAGACGCATGAACAATGTTTGCTTGAATTGACATAGAAAAATCACCCCGAATAGTGCCCGGCGCTGCATCGCGTCCAAGCGTTGGTCCACACAAATTCCTCACCACCCGCACTGCTTCAAGTCCCTCAAGTGCAATAGCAACAACTGGAGAATTTTGCATAAAACTCTTTAGTCCCGCAAAAAATGGTTTATCCTTATGATGCTCATAATGTTCCTCAAGCATCGCATCTTCCAAACGCATCATTTTAAGCCCAACAATCTTAAGACCCTTCTGTTCAAAACGCTCAATAATCTTTCCTAATAAATTTCTCTGCAATGCATCTGGCTTGAGAAGTATTACTGTTTTTTCTTTTATTGGCATACCCATAATTTATTTTTCTTCTTTTTTAATAGTGATGCCCAATTCATCTAATTGTTTACCGTCAAGCTCAGAAGGCGCCCTCATCATTAAATCTCTGCCATCCCCCGTTTTAGGAAACGCCATCACCTCACGAATATTGGGTTCGTTGGCTAAAATCATTATCAATCTATCAAGTCCCCATGCAATACCTCCGTGCGGTGGTGTCCCCAGGTCAAATGCCTCAAACATATGCTCAAACGAACTGGTATCATCCTGCCCCATGATACCAAACACCGCCTCAAGCATACGCCGATCATGACTGCGGATGCTTCCCCCACCTATCTCCCAACCATTGAGCACAACGTCGTACTGCGTGGTAAGAATAGATGCAATCTCTTTTTTATCTAGTGCCTGCCAATTGAGAAGTTTTTGTACATCCTTTTCTTGAGGCGCAGAGAATGGATTGTGGGTAAACGTCCATTCCTTGCCGGGATGATAATGATTTTTGTCCTTATCCTCTATTCTTTCAAAAAACGGAAAATCAACAATCCACACAAACGCAAGTAAGTTAGGATCATCTTTATCTTCACGTACATCAGGTCTATCAGTGCCGTACTGCTCCATTGCCTGCGCAAACGTCATTTGAGGGAAAGGAATTTGCTGAATTCTTTTCTCTGGCATTTGCGTCTTTACAATATGAATCAAAAGCTCCTCGTTTAATGCCATCACATCTTCTCTGTTTACAAAAGACATCTCCATATCAAATTGAGTAAACTCAGGTTGCCTATCGCCACGGGTATCCTCATCCCGAAAACAACGCGCAATCTGGAAATAACGCTCTACACCACCCGACATTAAAAGCTGTTTATATTGTTGCGGTGACTGAGGTAGAGCATAAAAAGAACCTTGTTGCAGGCGCGAAGGAACCACATAATCGCGCGCACCCTCTGGAGTTGATTTAGTTAATATGGGTGTTTCCACCTCAACAAAATCTTGGTCAGACAAAAAATCACGAATAGATTTAATAACCCGATGGCGCAACAAAAGATTGCCCTGCAAACGCGCACGCCGCAAATCAACATAGCGCTTCTGCATACGAATCTCCTCTCCTATCTCGCGTCCATCACTCATTACGTCAAAAGGGGGCGTCTGTGCCTGGCTTAAAATTTCAAGATTATTTGCTTCAATTTCAATTGCTCCCGTTACCATATCGGCATTTTTGAGATTTTGGGGGCGTTCTTTTACTAAACCCTTAATATGTACAATCCACTCCGCGCGTAGTTGCTTTGCTGCCTCATAGACCGCCTCTCCCGCCTGAGGAGTAAATACAACCTGAACCAGGCCACTTCTATCGCGCAAATCTATAAAAATAAGCTTGCCATGATCACGGCGCACCCCAACCCACCCAAAAAGATCGACATGCTCACCAATTTTTATAGCGGTATCGGTAATCCACGTTTTCATATATCACCACTATACCCAAGAAAAAAACAAAAAACAACTTTTTTGCTATTTCCCAACAGAAAAAACCCTCAAAGCATCATCCTGACGAACAACCTCAAAAAAACCATCCTGATCAGTCCTAAAAACAGTTGCCCCAACCGCACCCAAACGATCTAAAACCTCTTGAGTAGGATGCCCATAACTATTACCAGCACCCACACCAATTATCGCAAGCAAGGGATGAACCGTTTGTAAAAAAGCGTCCGATGAAGAAAATTTTGATCCATGATGAGGCACTTTTAAAATATCAGCCGCCAAGTCATAACGAAAAGCCAAAGAACTTTCAACGCTCGATGAAATATCACCGCTAAACAAAGTGCTAAAATCATTTCCCTTGTAATAGACAACCATAGAATTATCGTTTGTTGCTGAACCAAAGTTCCCATCAGGCCAAAGAACGCGGAAAAATTGATTTTCATATACCACACCATCTCCCTGAGCAAGTGCTAAAACAGGAATATGCTCCCGCTGCAAACGCAGTGACAGCTCGTCCCACAATTCATTTTTTTGTCCATTCCAAACAACCACACCAATATCATAACGCCCCAAAAGTCCCCAGAGTCCCTGCGCATGATCTTTTTCTGGATGAGAAATAAACACAACATCAATATGTCTTTTAAAAAGCCCCATTATACGATCAAGCAAAGTAGCCGCAACAATCCCCGGCCCCGCGTCCATCAAAAACGTAGCATCAGACGCTCTTACTAAATACGAATCCCCCTGTCCCACATCCAGCGCATAAACACCGTCCCCACCACTACCACCGCCAGACAAAACAGCACTCCACACAACGCACAAACACAACACAACAAGAACCCAAAAAAATGTATGCGAAAATTTAATATCCATATGTATGTACAATACGTTTACGTCCCCACCACACAAAGCCCAAGAGTATCCCATAATAAAGAATAATCCACAAAACACTTCCTCCCATTTTTAGCAACGCAACAGAACCAAAAAGACGGATAATAAAAATTTCAAACCACAACAGCGGCAAAAGCGGAAGCATAAAAACAAACCGCAGTGGTACCAAAAACATTCCAAGAAAGCCGCCGCCAAACCCTATAAGCATAGTAAGTGGCATAATAGGCAAAATAAGTATATTAGAAAAAAGCCCCACCAAAGAAATACCCCCAAACAAACTCACCAACACACCGGCCACTGCAAGTTGTGCCCCTATCGTCTGTGCCGCAAGCGATATACTCCCCAAAACATATTTATTCCCAGAGTCAAAAAAGGAATTAATAATGGGGGCAATATAGACAATACCCGCCAAAGCACAAAACGAAAGCAAAAATCCGGCATCATAAAGAAGTGTAAGTGGATTAGCCAAAGCCATTATAAATGCCGCAAGCGCCATACTGTGCCTAAAGGAATACACACGATAAAAAACTTCTGCCACAACAAGTAGTGACCCCATCAACGCCGCCCGCACTACCGATGCAGTAGCCCCCGTCATCACCACAAAAAACACGAGCCCCAAAAGCGCGCCAAAGAGCGCCAGCCGCCGACGCATAAAAAGTCCTAAAAACATAACCAATCCCACAACGAGAATTGATACATTATATCCCGACAAAGCAACCAAATGAGTCGTCCCGCTTGCGCGCATCGCATCCGATAAATCAGCAGAAAAGCCAGCTCCTTCTTGCCCCACTAAAATACCACTCGCAAGTGACGCATAGTCAGAAGGAAGAGAAGACGCAAAAACCCTCACAAATCGATCACGAAGCTCATACAAAGACCGGACCACACCATGCCCTTGGTGGATACGTGTCAGAGAAGGAAAGGAAAGCGTCACAATAACACCTTCTCGTTTCACAAAACTGCTGATTTCTGAAGGAGTCTTAAGTATACCTTCACATGCAATCTCATCTCCATAACCAACAACAAAACTTACATCTGTATATACCAACATACGTGCCCCAGAAGATGTTTTTATAACAAAACTTTGGGCGCCCTCTCCTGACTTATGAGGATAGGATGCAACAGTACCCCGCAAAGAAGCCAACGACCCATACGCCACATCAAAACGCCCCACCCGCAGATATTCCATGGTGTGTGTATAAAAAAATCCACCAACAAAACCAACACAAAAAAGCAACGCCACAACACTAAAACGCACGTCAGTGCGCACAATCCAAAATACCAACAAGACACACAATAAAAAAGCCGCACTCAGCGCGGCAACACCAACGCCCACCCCAAAACTTGCACTGCCAACTCCAGCTAGAAAGAATATACAAAACCAAAATGTTTTTTCTGATAATGGCAACACTACTATGGATATTAAAACTCAAAGCCTACTTGTGCTTTTGTTCCGATGTTATAAGGATGTTTAATCTCGCGCATTTCGGTAGCAAGATCAGCGCGTTTCAAAAAACTGGCGCTCGCTCCTCTTCCCGAAAGAATAATAATCATGTTTTGCGGCTCATTTTTAATAGCAGTTAGCACGTCTCGTGCTCCGATAAGTTTTAGGGACACCGCAACATTTACCTCGTCTAATACAACCACGTCCCATTTTTTTGAAGCAATAGCCTTTGTTGCTTGCTGTAATGTTTTTTGTGCTGCTTTTCTATGAACGCGTCGGGGAAGTTTATCTCCCAAGATACCCACAAATCCTTTTCCACCCCGATGTACTTCAAGTTTCCCTTTAAATTGCTTGTGCGTATTTAAAAATTTATGTTCTCCTGAAATCCACGGACCCTTAATAAACTGAAACATAATAGCGCGTTTGCCCTGCCCTACCGCGCGAAGCATCTGCCCCAAAGAAGCGGTTGTCTTGCCCTTTCCATTTCCAGTGAATACAGCAATCATATAAAGACAGTATAAAATAAAAACTAGGATAGTAGAAGTTTTAACTGCTACACAAACGAAGTACGCAACTATACTATTTCCCCACCTAGTTGACAATAAAAAGTCTCTGTGATAGGTTATTTCCACACAAGGTGGGGCTGTAGCTCAGCGTAGAGCGTCCTAATGGCATTAGGAATGTCGGAGGTTCAAATCCTCTCAGCCCCACCAATTTGTAAAAAATGAGCGGCTGTAGCTCAGAGTTAGAGCGCCCGACTGCTCATCGGGAGGTCGGAGGTTCAAATCCTTCCAGCTGCTCCACTAGTACTCAAAATTATGGACGCAAAGCCAACTCCTAGAGCGGGAGACATGGGTAACAACCCCTTTGCGTCCGCCAATCTTGCCCGGCCACCAGGTCGGGCTTTTCATTTGCTCCCAATTTAAAATTAAAAATTACCTACCTGCCCTGCCCACTGGCAGGCAGGCCCGCAAAGCAGTTGAAGGTTTGTTAGCTGTTTTCATAATTCCTCAAGCCCCAAAAATCTCTTCTATACCATTGAGATGAGGATGGATATTTTATACATATTTCAGACCCACGAAACCGACGTTGCATTGATGAGGCGAGGACGAATGGTACTAATGGTTTATCCGTTAGTAGTTTTGTATTTGTATGAACTCCAAGTCCCTACTATGTTGGGACGAGGGTGAGTTATACAAAGCAATGAAAACGAGCCCCATCAATGCCAGCGGTTAAGTGTAGTCTGCTGGTTTGGGTGCTACCCTTTGCCAGCCCAAAGGGTAGCAACGTCATACAAGGCAATGCCTTGCTAGAATTATGCAATAATTCCTCCTCCCAGCATCTGCCCTTTTTTACTATAAAAAACAACCGACTGCCCGCTTGCAGAAAAGATAGAATCGGCAACATCAAACGTCACGACAGCACCACCATCACGCAACAAAACCTGGGCCCTTCGCAACGACTGTCTATAGCGCGTGCGCACAAAAACAGAAAGTGGCACGCCTTTATCAAACGCATCTTTAAAATCCATATCCAAAAAATTAAGATCGCCAAGATGTATTGTCTTGGAAAGCAATATTTTATCACCTTCGTATGCAACACGTAGAATATTTTCTAAAACATCTTTAGAAGTAACATAAAATTTCCTGCCAGCAGTATTCAAAAACCCATGCCCTTGCCCAATGGTATAAAACCACACTCCATCATGCTCCCCCACTTTTTTGTCACTTGTATCAATAATGTCTCCCTTTTGAGATGTGATATGCTCACGCAAAAATTCATCAAAATTAAACTTGCCCAAAAAACAAACCCCCTGGGAATCTTTTTTATCAGCAACGGGCAAATGCGTACTCTTGGCAATAGCGCGCACCTGAGTTTTAAGCAACTTCCCCAAAGGAAATAAAACATGTTCAAAGCGTTCGAAAGGAATTTGCCATAAAAAATACGTCTGATCTTTAGATAAATCCTTGGCTTGATAGATTTTGTTTTTAAATTTGAAATTGAGAATTTGTCTCCCTACGGGAGATCTCTCGCAGAGAGAATTTTTGATTTTATTTATGGCGTAATGCCCCGATGCCACAAAATCAGCTCCCGCCTTTCTTGCACGATCATAAAAAAGTCCAAACTTTATCTGGCTATTACAAACCACATCGGGATTAGGTGTTATACCTTTTCTGTAGCCATCCAACATATAATCAACTACTCGCTTTTTATACTCCCCTTCCATATCAAAAACATAAAAAGGAATGTCCAAATGAGCAGCAACTGATGCCGCGTCTTTTTGGTCTTTGTCCTGACATCCATCAACGTTGTACCCGCGGATAAATCCTGCCGACACATCAAAACCGTGCTTTTTAAGTAGAAACGCGCTTACCGCAGAATCAACACCACCCGAAAGAGCGACAAAAACTTTTTTTCTTTTTTTCACAAAAAACATACTCTGATACTATACCTCCTCACCTTCCTGTCAAGTTTCTCACGATCGTGAGAAACTTGACACCATAATAGAACCAAGCCCACAAAATCCCTTCTATAGCATTGAGACGAGGATAAGCGGTTTTGTTGATACAACAAAAACACAACAGATGTTTAAACTTCCCCGACAAAGTCGGGGGTGAGTTCTGTTGGGTAGTGAAATCCGAGTCCAATGGTATAAGAGATGAAGTGAAGTTTGTCAGTTTTGGTGCCACCTTTTGCTGACCCAAAAGGTGGCAAAGCTTAGTATTTTTAAAATGCTAAGCTTTTTCTACTCGTTCCACATACTCCCCTGTTTCTGTGTTGATACGTATGATATCGCCCTGGGCTATAAAAAATGGTGTACTAACTTTCGCTCCCGTTTGTACCATAACTTGTTTTGATCCACCCGATGCCGTATCCCCTTTTATAGCCGGTGGCGCTTCTACAACCTCCAGGTCTATTTTTATAGGCAGGTCAATGTTGATAACAACGCTCTTATATTCCAACGCGACAACTTCCGTTTGAGGAATTAAAAATTTACCCTTATCTCCCATTTGATCGGCAGACAAAGAAAAACGGTTTTTTGGGTTTTTGGGATCATCAAACCAATATTCCCCTTTATTTTCATAAATAAACCGAACCTGACGGCGAGAAAGATCCGCCTCTTCTAAATCATCGCTGGGCTGAAATGAATGATCCTTAACTTTGCCACTTACAATATCGCGAAGCTTTGTTTTCATAACGGGCTTGCGCTGCTGCATACGCAAAAAATCCGCCTCCAGTACCTGATAGGCGTTGCCTTCCCATTCAATAAACATGCCAACTCGAAGTTGTGTATATGAAAGCATAAAAATTTATTCTTTACTGCCAAGCGCCTTGCGCAAAATATCCTTTAAGTCATCAACCGGAGGCTCCTTTCTTTGTTTGTGAGAATACTTCTGAGGTTTTTTGGGCTCATGCGGGGCAAGTGTTTCCCGTAGTGATCGCTCATCTTTGCGTTCATTAAGACGCGCTCCTGTATCACTAGTGGCGGTATAATACTCCTGGGCAATCTTTTTTTCAACATCAGCGCGTGGCAGGGTATATTTCTGTCGCGATATATCCAAAATATCTCCCAGCGCAGATGCGTTAGTGATATGAAGTGGCGACAACATACGTGCAGAAAAAGGATTGGATGATACCCCATCAACCATCAATTTAATATACACGTGATAGTTGGGAAGGTTAACAAAATCATTCATAACAAAATCGGGCTCAAATTCTTTCTCCAAAACCTCTGCATCAGTTGCACCAATACGAAACACTATCATCGTTCCTACGTTTCCAAAAATCGCCGAGCGTACTGTTTCATCTAGTTGATCAATATATTGATGCGCCAAAATAAGCGCCAGACGATATTTACGAGCTTCAGATAAAATATTGGCAAAAGATTCTGTCGCAAAGTTTTGAAACTCGTCAACGTACAGATAAAAATCACGCCGCTTCTCTGATGCAAGATCAACGCGTGACATGGCCGCAAGCTGCAACTTAGTCACAATCATAGCCCCCAGAAGCGCAGAATTATCTTCACCAACGCGTCCCTTTGAAATATTAACTATCAAAATTTTACCCTCATCCATAACGCGTCGCATATCAAAGGATGAGTGCACCTGTCCCACAATATTGCGAATTAAGGGGTTTGCCACAAATTGACCCACTTTGTTTTGAATTGCCGATACCGCTTCAGTTTCAAGTCGCTGGGTATATTTTGCAAATTCATCAACCCAAAAAGATTTAACCACAGGGTCCTGAAGTCCTCCAACAATTTTGGCACGATATTCTTTATCAGAAAACATTTTCATAATACCTAGTAACGAAGAGTTGGGATACTCTAAAAGCGCCAAAAGGGTGTTATTGAGAATATATTCCATACGTGCTGACCACACATCGGGCCAGATTTTTTTAAACACCGACATAAGTCCAGAAGCAACCAAGTGTCGCATTTCAAAACTGACCTTCTCCAAAGGATTAAATGCTATAGGGTGCTCAATGTCCGATGGATTAAAATACACCACATCATCAAGCCGCTCTTGAGGAATCATTGCCAACACTTCTTCTGCCGCTTCGCCGTGCGGATCAACTAAACACACGCCACGCCCAGCAATAATATCAGACACCACCATATTGGTCAGCAAAGTTGTTTTACCAACACCAGATTTTCCTATGATATACACATGGCGACGCCGATCATCTATTTTGATGCCAAATTTTCGCTCTTGATTTCTAAAATTAGTTGTTCCTAAATACAATATTTCTTCCATACACAAAATATATTACTCTTCTATAGGTAAATTAGTAGGTGGTCCGCTCTTGCGAGAAGCATGCATACGTAAGCTCGGTGCCTTAACCACCCACGAAGGAAAGTGAAAAAGTGTTGCTAACTCTTCAACATTGAGCACCGGCAATCCCTCATCGGATAAACGATTGGAATATCCAAAACGGCGCGTGCGAATAGCATCATACAAACGGCGTTTTTTGCTTAACAACTTATAGCGCTTATAAAACGGAAAGACTTTTGCCTTCCAACCACCAAAAATCGTCATAAATTTATCGGGTTTAAATGCGTTTTCATTAACTGTATTAAACTGCTGAAACGACCCCATAATAGCCGCATTATTAAGTGGCGAGAAACTATCTTTTCTATCAATATACAAAAAACGCAAAGAAACCTGAAACGCTAATTTTGCCGCCTTTGCCTCAATATCTTTAACAACATTACGATACCCCTCTGAAAGCCCTATCATACCAGCCGAAAACTCGTTGCCACCACTATCGGTACGTTTGGGTGATTTTTCATCAACAATTTTTTGTATTTCTTCTTCGGCCTTCTTTTTAAGGTCAAACCCCGTCAGCGCGCCGGTAGGACTAAAGAGCACTTGTATAATTGCCGTTTCATCATTTTTTAATTTTGACATTGCCTCAACAATTGAGGAGAGTGGATCAAGACGACGTTCCTCTTTGGGGTCTTCAAAATGAAAATAGGTACGAATAGGATATACACTGTTTTTTGTTAAACCAAATCCGGTACCAAAAATATCGTATACGTCATTGGGAAGAATTGTTGGAAGATCTTCCATATAATCAATCACCTCTTCTAATTCAACATCAGGATACTGAGAATAAATAGCCGACTCAACCAAATTACGATATTGGGAAGGAAACCGTACAAAAAAACGCATCTCTCCCCCTTTCCCCATCATTTCAAAACTTGCCCACAAATCAACCTTCCCCTCTAAGTATTTTGGAAGCGGCTGGACACCAAACGAATACATACCATAAAGCGACGCAAAAACTTGTTCCATCGCTTTGGGTGTCTTTTCGTTATTTGCAGGCATCTGCATCTCCAAAAGAACCCACTCAACCTTTGCTAAAAAGGCAGCGCGTTTATAGATAAGCCGCACCCGCCACCAGAGCACAATTAAAAACACCGGAACAAAAAACCACGCCAAAACATAGATGGCATTAGAAAGAAAAGAAAAAAGAGCGTCAATGGAAGCTATCATACAAATACTATTCTACCACGATACCACAAAAAACGCTTTTAAAACAATCCCGCCCCTTAGCATTGTGCCAAAGGGCGTGACTATATATAGATAACATTATGCAAGATGATATTTTCCGTTATCCTGCTTTTTGAAATGTTTCTTGCTTTGCAAATTAAGAAGGATAGTGTTGCGTTTGAGAACACGATGTTCTCCTACCAACTGAACCAAAGAATCAAAGTCCGTAGGACCATGTTTTTTAAGAAGTTTGGAGAGTAACTCTCGCGTTGTTCCCTCTTCAATACCAAATTCTTTAAGCGAATACAAACCGCGTCCTACCAACACAAAACGCTTATCTTTTATCAATTCATTATGCACGGTTTGAGGATGTGCCTTTTTTGCATCAAAGCGAACACCATCAATAGCTTTTGCAATCTCACGAAAGTGCATTGGTCCCTGTTGTTTGCGCAAAACTAAGTAGGCTTTATCACGAATAGTTTTAGGAACAATCTCACGCCATTGTGTGAGCCCAAAATCACCAAAAGGATTTGCCGCAAATTTCTTTGATGCAAGCAGGAAGTTGAGTCCCACCATATCAGATACCCCATGGTCTTTGACTACACTATAGAAAATTGAATCAAATTCCCCCCGCCCAATAATTGCCTCCTTTTTATTTTTCAAAACTTTCGCAACCTTATCAATAAATTTTTTAACCTCTTTGAGTGTTTCACCATCAGCATACCAAAAAGAGCTAAAGTCTTTATTCGCTGGATGCATAAGGGGTTTACCAAAAACAGCGAACAAAAGCTCAACATAGCTTGCACTCAATGGATCATGCTTGAGAACCAACGCACAATCATCAGCAAACAAATCAACACGGCGCACGCCACCCATACCCTTCAAATGTGCAAGGCACTTGGTATACGTTGCCAAAACCTCCTTGTTGCCACGCACTTCTTCATGAAGAGTTTTAAGCGCTGCCGCCTCAATCTGACGCACCCGCTCACGCGTTATAGAATAGTTATCTCCTAGCGCGGCAAGGGTTTTTGGTTTTGAACCACCCAAACCAAAACGTTGGCGCACAATGTCTTTTTGGCGCTTTGGTAACTGATTTATAATTGAATCAAAAATAGATGAAACACTCATAAGAATAAATTATTTTAGTATGTCTATAATGGTTGCCCCAACAAAGCCACAAATGGTGTTGTGGTACAATACTTAATTTTTACCAGCTTTGCTCCAAAAAGTCAAGAGGGGGCTGGCAATAAAGATAGATGAGTACGTTCCCATCACCGTTCCAATCAGCATGATAAGAACAAAAAGTTTGAGTGACGTGGCGCCCACAATAAGCATGGCCGCAAGCACCAAAACCAGTGTAAATGACGTATTAATAGAGCGCGCAATCGTCTGATTAACGCTCACATTGACCGTTTCACTAAAAGAAGACTTACCTCCCAAAGAGAGCACATTTTCACGAATTCTATCAAAAACAACAATGGTATCATGCACCGAAAATCCCATAATAACCAGAAGCGCCACAATAAAATTAGTATCTATTTCAATTCCCAGAAAATGCCCCAAAACAGCCAATACGCCAACGGGAATCATAACATCATGAAAAAGCGTCCCCAGGGTAATAATGCCATATTTCCATGATTTAACCGGATAGGAAACTTTTCTAAAAGAAAAAGCAATATACAAGGAAATAGCCAAAAGCACAAAGATGGCCGCCTCAATGGATTTAGACTTCAACTGTGCGCCAATGGTTGGCCCAATAGATTCAAAACGTAACTCGTCAAAAGATCCAAAGCGTTCTTTGAGCGCATTTTTATATGTTTGATGATCTTGTTCTGATGTAAGTGGCATACGAATCAAAAAAGAATCCGACGTAAGCTCTTTTTGAACAACCTCCTCTTGTATACCCTGGTCAACCAAAAAAGAACTCACCATATCAGGAGTTACGCTCGTATCAGAAAAAGAAACATTCCACAAAACACCGCCAGTAAAATCAATCCCCGGCTTTAAACCAAACACGACAACCGCTGCAATACTACACAGCACTAAAAACCCCGAGATAGAAAGAAATATTTTTTTATGTCCAATGATATTTACCATAATTTAAGATGTAGATAAATCTTTTTCTTTTTTAGTGCGCACAAAAATAGTCATAAGGCCCCTCGTTACCGTAATAGCCGTAAACATGCTAATTAAGACACCCAACAAAAGTGTAAGTGCAAGTCCTTTTACAAAACTTGAAGTGAAAAAGAATAAAATAAGTGATGTAATAATGGTTGAAATATTGGAATCGCGAATAGAAGGCCACGCACGCCGAAATCCTTCAGTAATAGCAGCAACACGTGATACGCCTTTTTTGAGCTCCTCTTTGGTTCGCTCAAAAATAAGAATGTTTGCATCAACCGCCATACCAATAGAAAGTAGAAATCCGGCAATACCCGCCAAGCTCATGGTCACAAATATCTTAAAGATACTCAACGATAAAATCACATATACAATCAAGGCCAGTGATGCCAAAACACCAAAAAATCCATAGTATACAAGCATAAAAAGGACAATCAGCAAAGTTCCTATGGCACCTGCCAAAAGTGATTTTTCAAGAGACGCCTTCCCAAGTGTTGCACCAACACTTTGTTGATTAACCAATTCAATAGGTGCGGGCAATGCTCCCGCATTTAAATTACGCGCCAGTTCTTTTGCGCTAGCAGTAGTAAAAGTAGGGCTTGAAATAACCGCACTGCCACCAGCAATTTTTTCGTTAACCACCGGATCACTAATAAGAGAGCCGTCAACAAAAATGGCAAGAGTTTTACCTACGTTGCGAGTTGTAATATCTTCAAAAAGCTTTGCCCCCTCGCTATCAAATTCTATAGCAACCTGAGCACGACCCGTTGTCTGGTTAAAATCAATCTGAGCTGACTTAAGATAACGCCCCGTAAGTTGTGTGGGTACATACTGAGTGGTGCCATCTTGAGCGGTTTGTGTCTCCATAAACTGCAAAAGGGGTGTTTGCCCAATCTGATTAATAGCCTCAGAAACATCAGAAATACCAGCCAAGTCAACATTCAAATAATACACCTCCCCCGCTGTAGAGATAGCAACGCGCGGTTCGCTCACACCAAACAAATTAACACGCCGCTCAATAACGTCACGAATACCAGCCGCAACATCAGCTCTATCAGCCGCATCAACCTGAGAAAAATCAATGGTGTATACCAAATGAGCTCCTCCAACCAAATCCAAACCCAGCCGCCACGGACTCAATTTTTGTAACCCCTGCCAAGCACTGTTTGGATAAACAAAAAAAGCGCCCACAATGGTGGCAAGAAATACCAGCGATACAAAAATAAATGCAGTCCGCTTTTTCATATAATAACGCTTTCTAGTGTATCACAAAAAAATAAAAAGGCAAGCGCTACGCTACGCGCACTCTGCGCAATGCCCATATAATAAGCCCAGTAGCGATAAGTATATCAGCCAAAGAAATCATACAATAAAAACACAGAGCACCAATAACAAACACCTGCAGATACAATAAATACAAAGAGAACAAAAGCCCAACAAAAACAAACACAGAGGTAAGCAGTGCCATTTTTCTTTTTTCAACAAGAACAGTTATTGCACTCACCAACAAAAGCGCACCATAAAAAATCATTCCCAAGAGCGCCATAGGAACACCAAAAATCTTTGCGTATGGAGAAAATACAACCGTATCACAACCATTACCAACCACGCACGGCAACGCAATAATACCCGAGGCACGCTCATACACCAAAAAAGAATCCACCAAACCGATAAGTGCCAAAAGACACACCAATGATATGAGCAAAATAGCTCTGCGAGAAATTGTTGTATGATGCATATAAAGAAAGTATAGCACTAAGAAAAGATAAAGGAATACATCGTAGCTAGTATTTCGTATAACGTATTGAGTATGAGACAAAAAATAGCTGTAGAAAGTATTTATTCAAAAAACCTTGCAAGTCTTATGAAATTTATGAGAAAATAAGCTCAACGCCCTATATATAAAAATAAATATTATGCGCCTAATTCTCATTAGACACGGCAAGACAAAAGAATCTAATCAAAGTATTTTACTTGGGTCACTTCCTGGACACCTTATTCAAGAGGGAAAAAATCAAATGAAAGAAATTGCTAAAGGAATAAAAAATGGGCGGATACAGCCAAATATTATTATTTCAAGCGACTTACAAAGAGCAAAAGATTCTGCTGAAATTATATCAAAAGAGTTGGAACTAAAAATTATATACGATCCACTACTCCACGAACGAAGAGGCGGAATAGCTGAAGGAAAAAAAGAAAGTGAGATTAATTGGAACACATACGAACAGAAGCCACTCCCCCATCGCAAACACAATGGAGGAGAAGATTTTGTAGAAGTAAGAAAACGAGCTCAACAATTTTTAAAAAAACTTCGTTCAAAACAATATCATACTGCTATTATCGTATCACATAGCGTGTTTCTTGCGATGCTGATTTCTCTTAATAAACGTTTAAATATAAAAGAAGCTCTGGCACAAAAGCACATTTGGCCAGTATATATCTCTATAAAAAAGAAGGTACAGAAAACCTAAATAAAATAACGGGATAAACCTCGTTATTTATCCCGTTATTCTTTCACACCTCTCCACACCCACCTACGGCAGGCAAACCCACAAAGTGGACACCACGCCTGTTTGCTGATGATTATTTAAAATTTGTAATTGTCTCCCCTTGGGAGATCTACCGAAGGTAGAAAAATTTGAAATTCAAAGCCGCAGGCTTTGCCCTCCTATATACTGCATACCTTGCACTTTTTTGGTGCATTGGTATCAACATAATCAATTGCAACATCATCTTCTGTTGCGTCCGTTGCAGTCAATGTTGGCGAAAGATCTAAAGAATCGTCTTCTGATATGTTTGCACCTTCTTTTTTATACACCGCCAAACCCTTTGCTTTTTCATCCTTCATCTGCACCAACTCACTGCCACCTTTTTTATCTTTATCCTTTGGTTTTTCTTTTTTTTCTCCGGGTGCTACAAACACTTGGCTTTGAATAGACCCATCTCTAAATATCGTTGCTCCTTTGCATCCAAGCCGATAGGCCATCAAATACGCACGACGCACGTCATCAACGGTGGCATCAGCTGGAAAATTGTTGGTTTTAGAGATAGACGAATCAGTCCATTTTTGAAATGCCGCCAATGCACGAATATGATCTTCGGGAGAAATATCGTGTGCCGTAACAAATGTCTTTTTCATTTTATCGGGAATATACGAAAGCCGCCCCACCGTTCCCCGATGTATTGAAACATCTTTTAAGAGCGCGTCGTCCATAAGGCCTTCTTTTTGCATCCGCTCTTCAAAAACCGGATCAACATAGTAAAAGCTTCCTACCGTAACGTTTTTTTCAAACACCAAACTATAGACCGGTTCAATGCCCGACGAACACCCGCCAATCATAGAAATAGATCCCGTTGGTGCCACCACAGTTGTGTATCCATTACGCGGTCCATATTTTTTTATACTGCGCGCAATTGCCGCCCAATCAAAATTCCAGCTTTTTTTGTCATAAAATCCTGCAATAGGAAGTTTTCCTTCTTTATAGAAGGACTGATTGTGCAAAGGCATCGGACCGCGCTCTTTAGCTAGTTCAATGGACTCAACCTTGGAATGATAGTTAATAAATTCCATAAGTTTTTCCATAAAAGAAAGCCCACTCTTGCTGTTATAGGGCAAATCAAGTTCATACAAAAGATCAGCAACACCCATAACACCCAACCCCAACTTACGAGTCCCCAGAGTCATATCTTCAATCTCTTTAAGCGGATATTTATTAACATCAACAACGTTATCCAAAAACCGCGTCGCAATACGCACCGTCTCCTCCATCCCCTTCCAATCAACATGTGCCTTGCCACCGTTTTTGTGCTCAACAAAAGCCCACACATTAACCGATCCTAAGTTACATGACTCATACGGATACAAAAGCACTTCACCACACGGATTGGTTGTTTCAATAGGACCAAGATATTTTAGGAATGGATTATATTGGTTAATATGATCACCAAATAAAACTCCTGGCTCAGCCGACTCCCACGCCTGATACGCCAGTGACTCAAATAGTTGTTGCGGATCAATATAAGAAACCACCTTGCCGTTGCGCGGATTAACCAGCGGATAAGGCTCTTTTTTGTCGTAATACTTCCAAAAATCTTCTTTTAAGTTAACCGAGATATTAAAGTTGCGCATTGCCTTATTCCCCTCCTTTGATTTTATGAACTTCATAATATCAGGATGATCCGAATTCATAATGCCCATATTGGCCCCACGACGAATACCACCCTGTTTGATAACATCGGTCATATTATCAAACATACTCATAAAACTAAGCGGCCCTGAAGCAACACCACCAGTGGTCTTTACAAAATCACCCTCAGGCCTTAAATGCGAGAAGTTATACCCCACACCACCTCCCGATTTGAAGATAATAGCCGCAGCACGAAGCTTGTTCATAATATCTTCAATATCATCATCAACTCCCAACACAAAACACGCACTCCCCATGGCTAAAAAATTTCCAAAGTTAGCAACAGCAGGAGTGTTGGGCATAAAACGCCGCGAAATCATCAAGTTATAGTACTCTTCTATCTCTGAGGCATATGAATTAAAGTATCCATTCTTCAAAAGTTTCAAAAAAGCAGCCCACGAAATCTTTACGTGCCCATGGACAGCAAAACGATTATACACGCGCACCACCGATTCAAGATGAAACTGGTTGAGAGCATACGGCCCAATACTGTATTTACCATCATTTTTTGCAGCATCAAACTCACTGGCTGCTTTATCCACGCTCGCAGCCCCTTTTTTCTTAAAAACTTTTTTGTTGTAAAAGAGTGAAGGAATTACCGCATTGGTTGCAACACGCCCAAAAAGTTCTTTTGGAGATTCTACAATACCCTCCTCAGTTTTTCGCAAATAGCGTGCCGCCAAAACACGCAGAGCATTGATATCAAAACGTTTATCAACCTCATCAACGGCGTCCTCATTCTTGTTGAGCACCTGTGCTTTCTCTTTGCGTAGCTGCGCACGATGCTGGCGATATAAAATGTATGCTTTAGCAATCTTAGCAAGACCAGCATCAATCAAAACGCGCTCAACAAGATCTTGGACTTCTTCAACAGAAGGAATGGATCCTTTTTTTCTTTTTGTGGACAACTGCTCAACCACCTGAGCGGTCAGAGCAACCGATCGATCCCAATTTACTTCACCGACCGCAGCCGATGCTTTAAAAATAGCGTGCGCAATCTTTTGTGTATCAAAGAGAACCTTTGAGCCATCGCGCTTGGTAACGTAGGAGAATGATACTTTGTGTGAAACTGTTTTTGTTTTTTTCATATCAGTAAACATGTAGAGTCACGACGGGACGAGCGTCGCACAAAAGTTCTAGAGTATCAATCGGAACGTAGTAAAATATATCTAAAAAAACAGACAACACGTAGCAGAGCCACGTGTCTACGCATATATTGTGCGCGTACAAACTTTATTTTCGCTTCTTTTTACGAAGGAACGCAGGAACATCCCACAATCCCTCTCCATCATCATCAACAAGTGTGTCCTGTTGACCGGCGACTGGTGAAACTTCTTCGCTTGGGCCTTCATCGGCAACCACAGGAGAAGAATGTTGTTCCTCTCTTCCTCGCTCATACTCAATAGTATCACGCTTTCCAAAAATCTCAAAATCTCCAAACAATGAATAATTCCTCCCAAACGCAGATCCAAACCCAGTGGCGATGAGAGTAACCTTTATCTGTCCTTTTGGTAGTTTTCTATCATAATATGCTCCAAAAATGATGCGCGCGCTAGGATCAACACTCTCAGAAACACGCTTTGCTATCTCATTTACCTCATTCATCTTCAAATCTTTGTGCCCCGAAATACTAAAAAGTACGCCACGCGCTCCATCAAGAGAAGATTCTAGGAGCGGTGAATTTATAGCACCATTAGCAGCGGCAAGCGCACGTTCTTTTCCGCTTCCTATACCAACACCAATAATAGAAGGCCCAGAATTTTCAACGATAGTTTTAATGTCAGCAAAATCAACATTAACAATGCCCGGAGAAAGAATAATTTCAGAAATACCACTCACCGCATTGCGCAACACTTCATCAATAGCAAGAAAGGATTTTTGTAGTGACGTATCCTTATCAATAACCGCAAAAATTCTATCATTAGGAATGGTAATGTATGTATCAACCCTGTCTTTAAGACGCTCAATTCCTTCTTGCGCAATTTGTGCACGCTGTGCACCCTCAAATGAGAATGGCTTTGTTACAATAGCAATCGTTACAATTCCCATTTCCTTTGCAATCTCCGCAACAACAGGAAGTGCACCAGTCCCCGTACCACCACCAAACCCCGACGTAAGAAAAACAATATCAGCACCAACAAGTACTTGTGCAATCTCTTCACGATTTTCTTCTGCAGATTGTCTGCCAAGTTCAGGATTCATTCCCGCACCAAGTCCACGCGTTGTATTCTTTCCTATATATAAACGTTTGCGTGCCTGACAAAATTCAAGATCTTGTAAATCGGTATTAATAGCAATCAATTCAACTCCACGCGGTAAAAAACCAGTCATGCGTGAGATAGCGTTCCCACCTCCGCCACCAACACCAACTACTTTTATTTTTGCACCGCCATTTCCCAAAAGCGATGATCGTGCCGATGCAAGACCGGCAATTGATCCACCACGCACGCTACTTTGAGCAACACGACTCATTAATGTAATCCTTTTTTTAGTAGAACGTTTTGATTTTCTTTTAGCGACAACTCGGACAACGCGCTTTGACGCCGAACGTATAACGCGAGCATTTTTTATGCGCGGTTTTTTCTTTTTAGTTTGTATCTTTTTTTTCTGTGCCATATTAATCAAGGGCCAATAATGTTCTCAAAAATCTCTTAAACCAGGACTCGTTGAGATTATACGACGACGAGCGAGAAAGTCCAAATGTATCCCCTTTAAGCAGATCAAATTTATGTAAAAGCAACCCACATGCCACCGACATACGCGCGTCCACTACATCCTCCTCCAGCTGTGGGTATGACACATCAAACTCATCAAGACGTGGCACACCAATATGAGCAGAAAGCCTCAATTCATCGCGTGCAACGTCCAAAATACCCCCCAGAGCAGACCCACCGCCGGTTATAATAGCCCCAGCAGGCAACTTTTGCGCACCAACACCCTCTAAATGATCGGCAACTAAGGAAAAAATCTCCCGCACACGTGCTTCAATGATTTCTGCTATAAATTTCTTTGAAACCGCACTACTTTGCCCCTCTTCAAATTGAGCAACATCAACCACCTCCTTTACCGAAACGCCCCGCGCACTGGCAACACCGTAGTGCACCTTGATAGCCTCAGCGGTGTCAACAGAACATTTAAGCCCTACCGCCAAGTCATTGGTAATATGAGATGATCCGACAGCAAGCACTGCTGTTGTAATAAGTCGCCCCTCTTGATAGGCCACAATACTTGTAGTGCCCGCACCAATATCAATAAGCACCACACCCAATTCTTTTTGTGTGGGTGATAAAAGCGCGCGCTCACAAGCAAGTGGCGCAAAAAACAAACTGCCATCAAAATCTCCTTTTTTACCAAGCACTAATTGTGCAATACGCTCAAAATTTTTATGCACCGAAGAAAACAACGCAATTAAAACAACATTGGCTCCTAATTTTTTTCCAGAAAGTCCCACAACGTTAGGGGTATCAACTTCTATATCGTCAATAATAAATTCGCGCGGGAATGAATGGGCAACATGCCAACCCGATGGCAGATTAATTGCCATTGATTCACGAATAACCCTATCAACATCCTCGGGTAAAATTTCATGATCATGACGCGGAATAGAAACCGCCGCACGCGAAATAATCATTTTGCTACGCGTAGTTGAAACACCAAATACGATATGTTTTATAGTACGTCGATCAAAACGTTTAAGCTCACTTAAAACATTAAACAAACTTTTTACCGCGTCTTCAGGATGGATAATTTCACCACGTTTGATACCGCGTGATTCCTTGGTAACTGTTTTTACAACAACCAAACCGCCGCCACGTTTAACATCGGCAACTATTGCTTTTATATATGATGACCCCAAATCAACAGCGGTAATATACATGAAAAATAATTTCTAATTCCCAATTTTAAATTTTAAAAAACAAAACCATCACCACCCGGCATACCAATACAATTTCTAACAAGTCCAGCGTATGGTAAATAATAATACCACACTGAGTATCCTGATTGTTTTATGGACAATAAAACAAGAAGGAGTACATTTATTTATCCTTTCCTTACTTCATTGTAAATAAAAAAGGCCCCACAAGCAAACGCCGCCCCAACAAAAAGCCACCTTTTAGTGGTTGGTGTTTTGCGCCTAAGCCTGCTTACCAGTAGACAGGGCACACCTCCTCCCAAGGCGGATGCGCCCGGGGCGCAAGCCTAGAGCTGGGATGCTGGGGATTAGTAATAAGAATTAAAATAACCCTCTTTTGCTAAGCGCCTCATTATATGACGATCGTCATATAATGAGGCGCTTAGAATTTAAGATGAAAAATGGCTTTCTTTCATTTATTTCCCAAAAGCTCCAAAAGACTATCCTCCATCTTCTCCATCTCTTCTCTCTCCTTTTTTGTTTTATGATCAAACCCAAACAAGTGTAGCATTCCATGAACAACCATCAACTGCATGCTCTGCTTTTTTTGTGTCACAAATAGAGGACTAATATATATCTCCCCCGCCTTAGAAAGCCCCTCACAAGAGGCATCAATAAAACCGACCGGCTCCACAAAACTAAGCACGTTCGTAGAGCTGTCTTTGTCACGAAAGTGCTTATTTAAAAAACGCATCCGACGCTGATCAACTAAATAGACATCAAGGAAAAAACCATTTTTATGTAATTGTGTTAAAACAAAAAGCGCCCACAATCGTATGGACTCTTCATATATAGAAAAGGAAGGTAGCTGAGATGTAACGGCAATCTTATTCATCCACTATGAAAGCTTTTGCTTTATAATTGTACTCACCGCCGAGCCATCAGCTCGCCCATCTACTTTTCCCATCACCACCTTCATAATAGATCCAAAGTCTTTCTGAGTAGGATTTTCAAAATCAGAAAGTGCTTCGTCAACAATGTGTTCTACTTCCTCGCTTGAAAGTTGCGCGGGTAAAAATGTTGCTATAAAATTTGCTTCCTTTTCTTCTTTTTGTGCAAGTTCACTGCGCCCACCCTCTGTATACAAACGCATTGCTTCTTGGCGTTTTTTTGTCTCACGTCGCAACACATCTAGGACAATTTCGTCGTCAAGATCAGCATCAACAATATGAAGCTCTATTGCCTTGTTATGAAGCACGCTCAAAAGACCCCGCACCAAAGAAAGGGTAAACTCATCGCGCGCAATCATCGCTTCTTTAAGCCGAGACTGCAGTTGAGTAAATAGTGTCATAACAAAAGAAAATATTAACGAAGGCCCATCTTTTTTGCATGCTCAATTTCACGTCGCTTCCCTGCCCGATAGAGAGCAGAATCCTTACGCGCGCGCTTATTTTCGGGACGTGCATGTGTTCTGCGACGACGCGCTTCCTTAATAAGCCCTGCATGCTGAATTTTTTTAGTAAATCGGTACAAAAAAGCATTCACCGATTCCCCTTCTTTTCTTTTAATTTCTATCATGCCAATAATATTTATTTTAATATAATTAAAATAACTATAGCATTGAGCATCCCGCCCCTTTTAGCGTTGCCCAAAGGGGGCGGGATATTTCAATATCTTAGTTCAACTACTATAAACTGTTTCTTATTTTTTTGCAAGAATCTTTTCTAACACTTCATCAAGAGGGCTCAGTGGCGCTTTCTCTTTGAAGATGCTATGCAACGATCCGCCTCTATCATTATACATACGCGGAATAATATGAATATGCAGATGATCAATCGCTTGTCCGCTTGCCTTGCCATGATTTATACCAATAGTAAAGCCATCAGGAGCTAATGTGTCGGCAAGAAGTTGTACCGTCGCCTTAACACCAGCAAAAACATCCCCCAACTCCTTTGTAGAGAGTTCTAAAATTGTCTCCACGTGTTTTTTAGGAAGCACTAACGCATGCCCGTTAGCAAGCGGCATAGCGTCTAAAACAGAAAGGACCGCATCGTCTTCATAGAACGCCTTGGCATTTTTTTCTTTTTTGACAATAGAACAGAAAAGACAGTCCATATTTTATTTCAAACGTTTTTTAACCAACGCAACAACTTTTTTAAGTGACGCCGTTTCTTGATTGCCCGATTTCATATCACGCACAATAATAACGTCTTCAAAAACTTCTCGCTGTCCCAAAATAAGTGCGATATCAACCCCCTCTTTATCAGCCATTCGCAATTGTGATTTGAGAGAATCACGAGCAAACGATTCATGCACCACAATACCTTCTTTATAAAATTCCTCTAGAAGTAAAAACCCGCGACGCTTAGCCTCCCCCCCCATATGCACCAAAAAGACACGCGCATTATTTTTTGTGGCAACGCTGACTCCCTGTAATTTCATCGCCTCAATAATACGCTCGACACCAAGAGCAGAGCCCACCGCAGAAATCTTTGGAGCCAAAATCGCCTCAGCAAGATAGTCATACCGCCCGCCACCACCCAGAGCAAAATCAACGCCCTCAACAAAGAGTTCAAAAACAGTGCGCGAATAGTAATCCAAACCCCGCACCAAATAATGATCAATCATATACGGAATTTGCACATCGTCCAAAAGTTCCAACACTCCTTTAAAATGTGCCTTACACTCAGTACACAAAAAATCCAGAGAAATAGGAGCATTTTCTTTAAAGGGCTGACATTTTTCATTTTTACAATCAAGCATACGCAACGGATTGTCTTTATAACGTTTTTGACAATCTCTGCAAACCTTTGAAGCATACGGGCGATAATATTCTTTTAGTTTTTTAACATAAGATCCACGGCATGTTTTGCATCCAATACTATTAACTTTTACCATTATTTTTTTAAGACGAAGTTCTAAAAGTAGTTTATAGGAAGCCAAAATAATCTGCGCATCATATGCACTATCATCGCTTGTGATAACTTCAAACCCACATTGGTGAAACTGCCTAAATCTTCCGGCCTGAGGTTGCTCATGCCGAAACATTGGACCAAAATAAAAAAACTTTCCCGGCACCATAGTATGAAACAGCCCATGTTGCAAATAGGCACGCATAACACCAGGCGTCATTTCCGGCCGCAAAGCCAAAGCATTTTCCCCGCGACCACTCTTTACAACAAACATTTGCTTTGTAACAACTTCTGAAGTAGCACCAGTCCCACGTTCAAACAATTTTATATCTTCTAAAATGGGCGTATCAATGTGTAAAAATCCATAAGAGCGAGCAATCTTTTCAAGTGATTTTAAAATTTTATCATTATAGACAAAATCAGCAGGCAGCATATCATGCATACCTTTTGGTGAACGGAATGGAAACTTTTTTATAGACTTTATTGGTGAAAGCGGCTTTTCTTCCTCTTTCTTTTTTGCGTTAGGAATATTAATTGGCATAAGATACTCCATTAAAAATAGTGAATTCAGAAAACGGCCACAGGCGCATTTTTACAAGTCCCACAATATTTGCCTTAGGAAGCGGCCCCCAATAACGTGAATCCAAGCTATTGAGACGATTATCCCCCAAAACAAAGTACTGATTGTCTTTGAGCGTTATCTGCACGTATCCCGACCACGTACCCTTTATACCATCGGAAATATAGGGTTCTCCCAACAATTCTCCTTCTGGGTGCGCATCATTATATATGGTAATCGAGCTATCACTAACCTCAACACGCTCTCCGGGAAGTCCAATCACCCGTTTTATATAATAGAGCGATGGATCTTGCGGTGCATGAAAGACAATAACATCTCCACGTGCAGGTTCACGAAAACGATAACTCAATTCATCAACCAGCAAATAGTTACCGTCATAGAATGCCGGCTCCATACTGGCCCCATTAACAATAAAAGGTTGTATCAAAAAATACTTAATTGCAGCAACTGCAATAAGTGCAATAAAAAAAACTTCTCCAATTTCCCATAATGTATATAGAACTTTTCTCATAAGAAAGAATTATACTTGGCTTATTGCAAGCAATATCCTAATATTAAAGGTATCGTATGCAAAAAGCAACACACAAAAAAATGCTCATCATAGGACTGGGCAATCCCACAGAAGAGTACGTCCATACCTACCACAATGTTGGGAAAAACTTTTTGGACTACTATCTAGAAAAACAAGGATGCATCACCGCACCCAAAACCCCTTCAAACAAACGATTTTCACAAATAACATGCGGCGGGGTATTGTGTGTATTCCCAAAAACTTTTATGAATGAATCGGGCGGCGCAGTCAAAGAAGCGCTCTCCTTTTATAAAATAAATCCAGCAAACCTTCTGGTAATACATGATGATAGCGATATGCTTGTTGGGACATATAAACTTGTTTTTGATCAACGCTCAGCAGGCCACAATGGCGTTGAGTCAATTATTAACACAATCGGCACTCAAGCATTTTGGCGACTTAAAATTGGTATCCGCCCACAAAAAGAAGTGGTAAGAAAAAAAGCAGAAAAATTTGTACTAAAGTCCATAAGTAAAAAAGACGCTCCCTTTTTCCGAAAAGTTTTTGAGAATGCCTCAAAAGATATTGAAAAACTCCTAGAAAAATAAAACCCTCTCAAACTCCAAAAAGGGCTACTGATTTTGCGCCAAAGGCGCATCAACCTCGGGTTGAAAATCAGTATTTTAATTTGTACTCTTGTTCTTACTTCTTTCTCTTCATAATAAATGCCAGCATTAATGCTGGCATTTATGCGGTGATTTTTGTTTTATACGTTATACGAGATACCCAATACGATTCCCTCTTGTCCTCACCCCTTTTGTTCTCTGTCCTTATCCCTTTTTCCTTTATTTAGAACCTGGGCAGTATCTCTTTTAAGATAGGCAGAAACCCTACCCGTACCAATGCAGCGCTATCAGCAACGTTGGTACACTGCAGGGTGTAGTATGTATCATCGGCTGGAGTAACGTTTTGTGATCCTCCTATCGGTGAAACATCACCGACATCAGCGCCTAAAGAGCTATCTATGTAGCAGCTCTTGCCACTTGGTTGCGTGCAAGACCAGGAAAGAGTAGACGATTGTCCAGAAAGAATTGCGGTGGGACTTGCGACAATAGAGCATTCATTAACCACACCACCTTGACATTGGGGACGTGGGTCACCGGCGGCACAGTAGACAAACTCTACAGGGACATTGTCAGCGATCGTGGGCGTACACGATATAGAAAAGTCATAAAGTCCCGGTGAGATGGCGTTGGTCTCACCATCGCCGCCTTGGATAGCGATAGCATAATTGCCCCAGTCAGCAGAGCTGCTACCTACCGGTGTGCGAAGGGCCGAGCACGAGGTTACATTAGCTGATGTCCAGTTGATAAGCAGTTGAGCAACGTTGAAGGGATCAAATTGTATGATGGCATCAGCACCAGTGAGATCGTCCTTGCCATTGATTTTTAGATCCACCGCTGGATCACTGCCACCACCTCCTCCAGGACCACAATTACCCACACAGATTGGTGGTGCACTGCAATCAGCGGTTGCACTGTTTACGTCAACCATGTGCACCGATGGGGTAAAAGATCCTTCGACGGAGTAGATGTGGGGAAAGAGGGTAATAGGGTTTGGAGTATGGGCATGGCTGTGTACTCCATCACCAAAGTCGAAGTAGTAGTGAAAGGGAGCGACACCATCAGTCACCACAACCGCAGTATGAGTAATCAAAGGAGCATCCCCTGATTGAGGAGTAGTACTCATGGTGCAAGAAAAACCTCCTCCCACGCCGCCCGTGGTTACATCAATATCAGCCCACGCACTATGAGAAAGTGTGCCACTTGTTCCCGTTACGGTAAATGTGCTTCTGCCTTCATTGGCGCTATCAGAGACCGTAAAGGTAAGTTGGGCACTACCTTGGGTATTAATAACTTGCGGAGCAAAGTTAGTCGTAATGCCCGAGGGGACATTGGCAATACTCAAAGAGACATTACCCGTAAATCCATTAAGAGCAACGATAGTAACAGTATATGAAGTACTCCCTGGTTTTTGAACAGTGCGCAAAGATGGGCTTACACTAATAGAAAAATCAGGGCTGCCTGGTGAGGAAACATTTAAAAGTGCATTTGCAGTACGCCCAGCATAAATAGCTCTAATACCACTCGTACCTGACGCAATACCCCTAAAAAGCCCTTGCCCTATTTTAGTAGCAACAGCCGAATTAAGCGCACTCCACGTTGCAGGTGTCGTCACATCAAAATTACCATACACACCTCCATTTCCGCCATCGGGATCATACCATGCGGTATACTGTTTGGTTTGGTCAACTGATATATCAGCCTTTGGCGGATCGATAGTAAGCGTTGCACGAGGATCTCCGGTTATCGGAGGGCTACTACACGACACGGGAGTAGAAAGTGTAATAGTATTTGACGCAGGTCCTTCAGTTGTACCGCTCACTGCTGTCACATAGTATGAATGGGAAGCACCCAAAGAAAGATTGCTATCACGATACAAAGTGGCACTCACTTGCACAAGAAAGGTGCTATCACGATATATTTTATAGCCCGTCGCTCCCGTAACAGGGCCCCAGCTCAAATTATTTTGAGCCGATGACGGATCATGACACTCAGACACAACAGAAAGCTCTGGGGCAGTGGGTATGTGTTTAAAGTATGCCGTCATTGTTTGATCGGGACTATTCCATTGTGGAAAGTTTACGCTGTATGGTCGTGTACAAAGATACTGATAAGACGAATCATTAATAGTAACGTTATCAGCAGTATAAGTACCAAATTCACTCACTGTATATGATCCAACACCCAACGTAACCCCAACAGAACCTCTCATAAGACCAAACAAAATACCCAACGCGTTTGCGTCTTCATCAGGAAGAAGGGCTCCACTGTTACATTCACTGCCCACAGCAGCCTTCAAAGTGAGCGTGGGGCGAACAGGAGCAAAATATAAATTAACTGTTCCTTCTTGTTGCTCAGAGATGGTGGCCACAAGATGTGCCGGCACATCTCCACAGTACTCATACATCCCACTAAAGCCAGACCCATCAACAAAATGCACATTACCATAAACACCAAGTATGCGTGGCATACCTCCCCACACCCGATCATCCCCATCATTAGGAGTCTGATCCGGATAGATTGCATAATCCATACCATTCGCTCCATCATCAACATAGGCATCAAAACGAATATCCTGCTCAGCAGCGCTACCCATCCGTGACCCAGCAGCAGAACTACACGTATTTTTTTCATATGCATAAAAATGAACAAGGTCAAAGAAAGGAGTCAGTGTTGTACTCGCTTCAGCAAAATGTCCGGTAACACTCACACACCGAATTCTTAAGGTAGTAGTTTCAACTGTTGGAGTTGCTGGATCATCAACAATAGGAACACTTGGCTTATTGCTTCCATTCAAAGCGCCACCGTTATCAAATCCAATGCTATAGCACGTTTGTGCATTTTGAGAACTCCACGTAACACCCGCAACATTACCACTTAGAATAGGGTTGGGAGTAGCGCTTATAGTAACGCTTGGGATACGCGCGGAAGGAACTGGGGTAACATATTGAAAATGCCCATTACCAATACCCGCGCCTACATAGGATATACCGCCAGGACAATCATAGGTAAAGTTCTTACTAGCACGCACTGAATAGATGCCATCAGGCTGAACCCCTAAAAGGGTTATAGAAAAACCATTTTCCCCAGAAAGTGAGGCGGTAAAATCAGTACCCCTCACCAGATTTCTATTATATGGATCAGTGATGGTGATAGAAGAATCCGTAACACTAGTTCCCTCGGCTACATTAAAAGGCGTCGTGTCCTGTGTGTATTGCACATACGGGCACGTTATTGACCCCAAATAAAAGGTAAAAGAATGTGTGACACCATTACCCACAGGAGCATTTTCAACCACAAAAGAAGGAACCACCCCTGGCGCCGCATGCGTTATGGGAGCAAAAGACATACCAACCGCAAGCATTGCTAGAGCAATGCCACCAAAAATAATATATTTTTTTATCATAAAAATTCCCTGTTAATGACTTTCTAAAAGTATACCACAAAAAATAAAGTCAATGGAGAAATACGTACCCCACACCAACAATGCCAATGATATATCAGCCAATGCATCAACAATCTTTTACACATTATAGATAGTACACACAAGCCACACAAAAAAACCTCCAAAAAAACCCACCACCCTAAGCGCCTCATTCTATGACGATCGTCATAGAATGAGGCGCTTAGCAAATAGCTAAAAAGAATAAAAAGAAAAGGAGCACCCGAAGGTGCCCCGTGAGAGCGACTCATAGATCTCGCTACTGCGAGACCGAGAGAGAAAGAGTTTTGCCAGTGGTCAATTCCACCGACTCAACCCGCTGCCCACCCCGCCGCACTAGCGGTGGCAAAACAACGCGGGGGTTTAACACGTTCCCGTAGAGAAGGCGCCGAAAGTCGTCATGCAGGTACGACGGATCGAAACTCTCAAATCCGTACATACCATCCGACGACGGATCGGTTCCAAAGAACCGGATTACCCGCCCCCCCGGCAGAGCCAGTGGGATGGTATCGGCGTGATTGGGGTCCCCACACGACTCAACCGTGAAGAACACGTCTCCATGCTCATCACGATTTGCCGTACGACAGTTGTTGGTGAACGAGCTGCCGTCAGGTAGGGATTTGGTCTGTGCCCACGCAAACAAGGCACGGATGTTCGCCTGAGTGGTCGCGTCCCGATAGAAGTCAGGAATGTTATGGAGCGTCATCCGGTAGGCCTGAAGGGCGTTGTTAAGATGAACGTCCTGCAGGAGTGAATAGACCACACTTTCACCGTCATGATTGTACATCTTGACGGCAGGAACATTATCCCACTCAGCTTGTTCGTAGGTGAGCCCACTCCACCCAATCTGGGTGGAAAAGGCCCACTCAAAGTACTTGCGCTCCAGAGCAGTGATACTATCCAACTCCTCCGCAGTGAATGCCTGTGGGAAAAAGTTCTTCGCCGCAGAGAGCGTCATCACGAATGAGATAAAATCCTCACTGCACGAATCCCACGGGTACATCCCGCAAGACGCCGATACAAAGAACGTCTCCTCACGGACTTCGTTCTTCGCAATCTGTAGAAGTTGATCCTTCTGAAGACCAGAGAGCTGACCCCACAGTTCGTAACCTCTCACGAAGAAGAGGTACGAAACGTACTTGGAAAGCCACGCAGCCCCCCAAGAAGTTGACCCCTCCACGCACGACGAACCGTTGAACAGATAGTAGTGATCCATCGCATACTGAAAGTACCCCACATCCATCCCATTCTTCGCGAGAATGGAGAGGATGGTATCGGTGCTTGCCGGACGGCAAACAGCTTGGTTAAGTCCCAGGTCTCGCGCCGTCATGACGGGCGGAACCTGGGGCTGATCCGCCCAAGCGCTCACCGAGGCGAGCACCACGAGCACGAACAGAGCCACAAAATTCCGCAGAGTCATGGTATCCTCCTACCTCACCTTCCCAGGTGAGGATTTTTGTTTAGTTGTTAATGTTCTGTCTTACTCTACCTCTTTCAATTATACCACACGTGAGTGGAAAAGTCAATATCTGACCTCCCGCCCACAAAAAGAAAGGGAATAAGCCACTTGACACACTATATCAAATAACCATACATATGACAATGAAAAGTCAACCAATACACACAAAAACCACCCCTTTCGGGGTGGTTTTATTATTGTTGCGGGGGCAGGATTTGCCTACAAGTTTTGTTTCGCCGTCGCTCAACAAACTCGCAGGCCGCCCCTCGTAGTTCCAATTGCTATTGGAACATTACTGCGGTCTTCAAATCCTGACGAAAACAAAGCAGTTTGCTTTCTCCCCCTACACAAAACCACCCCCTTTGGGGTGGTTTTATTATTGTTGCGGGGGCAGGATTTGAACCTGCGACCTTCTGGTTATGCATACTACTACGATTTTCACCGCTTTTTAGCAATGGCTAAAAATTTGTAGTCTGGACTATCCTTTCACCGATTTTCTTTTTAGAAAACGACGGTGCCTACCCTCTAGTCTCTACACCTTTCCGCCCTTGGCGGACTTGGCTCGGGATTGCCTAATTTCAAAAGAAATATGGGTTTCCCCGAATTTGGCAGGTGATCCTCTCCCCTGTTTCCAAGAAAGACGCCCTTGCAAATTAAATATCACATCACTTCGTGGTATACTACCACATATGCCCCGATCAAAAACAAGAAGCGCAACTATTTATAAGCTCCGCAACCCATCAGGAGATCCTTTTTCTTACAAACCTAAAAAAGATCCAATCCTCGAAATAATAGGACTAACGCTATGGGCAACAGAAGGTGATAAAACGCAACTCTCGCTCTCAAACGGGAACCCAGCTTTGATAAAGAAATACCTCTTGTTTCTGAGAAACATTTGTGGTCTGAAAGAAACAAAGATAAAAGGAGTTATCCATTGCCACGACACAGTGCCTTATAAAAAGTGCCTTGCCTACTGGTCACAGATAACAAAAATTCCACCAAGTCGCTTTACCAAACCACACATCAAAAAAGATAAGGGCGGAAATCGTAAGTTTCCTTACGGCATCATACGAATCGCCGCTTCTAATTCAAAGCTTGTTAAGATATTTAATACGCGCCTGAAAGAAATTAATCTTCCAAGAGATTGAGCCAGACGAGCTACCGGACTGCTCTACCCCGCGATACTGGGCTAAATTCTTTAATGATTTTAGGTACCTCAATTCATTAGAACTCTACCCCGCGATATTTTTAGTGTGCGCAAAGCATTATAGAACATAAAAATAGGTTTATCAAGTTGCACGCTTTTTTCTAATGCGATACTGTATTGGATATGACAAAGAAGATAACACAAAAAGAAATAGAAAAGCTTATTGTATTCGCAAAACAATTTATTGATATCCCCTACAAGTATGGCGCAACAAAAGACGACGCTCCAAACTTTTTTGACTGCTCAGGATTTATTCAATATGTATTTGAACATTTTGGTTACACAATACCACGCAGCACCATAGACCAAGCGGAAGCAATAAAAAGGACGATAAAAGATATCAAAAAAATAATTCCCGGAGATCTCATCTTCTTACACGGAGAAAAAGGCCATTACAATAAAAAATTCCCCCAAGGCATTGGGCATGTTGTTATGTTTTTGGGAGATAATAAAATCATTCACGCAACCTCAAAAAGAATATCTCAAAAACCAATAAAAGAAGTGGGCGGCGTGCAAATAGATAATCTAAATAGAAGAATAAAGAAAGATACGATTGTTATTATAAAGCGTCTTATTTAGTTGATTTATTTGAAAAATTCAGTACACTAGAGGAGCTTTTGCAGTGGTAGCTCAACTTGGTTAGAGCATCCGCCTGTCACGCGGAAGGTTGCGGGTTCGAGTCCCGTCCACTGCGCCAAAAACAGCATGCCGACGTAGCTAAAGAAGGTAATAGCAAGAGAAAAATATTTTAAGACGGGTTTTGGTAGAAATTTTCTCAAAAATAGAATATAGTCAGAGTCATGCCGGCGTAGCTCAGGGGCCCGCCCGCCATCGCCTGAGCGTAGCGATGGCGGGCGGGTTAGAGTACTTTTATTACATCATTATGTTGTTTTATACATACGTTCTCAAAAGCGAACAAGATAATAAATTATACATCGGCTGGACGAACGATCTACAAAATCGCCTAAAGGAACACAATGCTGGTCGCGTCACCGCGACAAAAAATAGAAGACCTTTGGCGCTAGAGTATTTTGAGGCGTGTAAAGACAAGAAAAAAGCAATAGCAAGAGAAAAATATTTTAAGACGGGTTTTGGTAGAAATTTTCTCAAAAACAGGATATAGTCAGAGTCATGCCGGCGTAGCTCAGGGGTAGAGCAGTGCTTTCATAAGGCACGGGTCGCAGGTTCAAATCCTGCCGCCGGTACAAAATATAAATTTTGTAGTGGGGGTAGTCCGATTTGAAGCTCCCGTGGGGGGTCGGGGGGCTGGAAAGTCCCCCGTGTTGGAAAATATTAAAAACCGTGGGTTTTTAAGGAGTGCCGACTATCAAGTCGGCACGACGGTGAAACAAAACTTGTAGACAAATCCCTGCCTGCCGGCAGGCAGGCTGCCGCCGGTACAAAGATTACTCCGCCACACCAAACTGCCGCAACAATTCCCTATAGGCGCGTAGTATTTCTTTTACTTCGCCATGTGTTAATGCCATCGTCTCATCAGCAATAACAATTTGTGCCTTAGAATGCATCCTCCTTACCTCTTCAACATTAGAAATTTGCAATTGATCCACCATATATAAAATCTCTTCCAAGTTGGGCGCCCGATACCCAGCCGTTTTAAGTGTTTCAAACAAAAGCCGTCCGCCATCAACAAGCGCCTCCCGCCATAAAGCGGGGCTATCAGAAGCAACTTTTTGCAACATGCGTTTCCATGCTTTATTAGAGACTTTTTTATCACCCGCAGTCCCCGCCCACGCACGCAGTCCATAATCACGTTTATCAGAAAAATAATCAACCCGCACCATCAACACCGCTGTTGCAATCAAAAAAATAGCAGACACCAGTATGCACAGCACCTGTAGAAAAACGATATTAGAAATAATCCAAGAAATAAATCCCATAATTAGCGCAAATGTGTTTCATAATAATGCCCCAGCGCAAACAACGAACGCTCATCAAAATGAGGTCCAATGAGCTGAAACGCCGTTGGCAGAGTACCTTTATCATATGACGTGCGAGTAGGAACAGCCAAAGAAGGAAGCCCCGCCAAATTAACCGGAATAGTAAAGATGTCCGAAAGATACATAGCAAGCGGATCGTCTGTTTTCTCCCCTATTAAAAACGCACTCGTCGGCGTGGTTGGTGCAAGGATAACATCAACCCCGTCTTCAAACGCGCGCGCAAAATCATTTGCAATCAAACGACGCACCTTTTGTGCCTTTGTATAATACGCATCATAATACCCGGACGAAAGAACGTGCGTCCCCAGCAAGATACGCCGCTTTACTTCATCACCAAACCCAACCGCGCGCTGCATACAATATTCTTCAAAAAGATTTGATGCATTTTCTGCCACCTGCTTACTGCCACCATAACGCATACCATCAAACCGAGCCAAATTAGCACTCGCCTCAGCAGGCAAGATAATGTAATAACATGAAAGCGCATATTTGGTATGCGGCAAACTAATCTCGCGGATAGTAAAACCAGCACTGCCAAATACATCAATAACGCGCTCTATTTCTTTTTTAACCTCCGCAGACATTCCATCAACAAAATATTCTTTTGCAACACCAATAACTGTTTTTGACGGGTCAACGCTTCCAATGGTTGCTATGTCTTTCCAGTCGCGCTCAACACTGGTTGCATCATGCCCGTCATGCCCGCCAATAACACTCAAAACACGCGCACTATCAGCAACGGTTTTTGTAAACGGCCCTATCTGATCCAAGCTAGAAGCAAGCGCCATAAGCCCATGCCGCGATACTGCCCCATAAGTCGGCTTTAAACCGACAACCCCACAAAAACTTGCCGGCTGACGAATTGATCCGCCAGTATCAGACCCCAACGCCGCAAGCGTCATACCAGACGCAACAGCCGCCGCGGATCCGCCAGACGACCCACCCGGAACACGCGCCATGTCGTGGGGATTTTTTACCGGACCAAAAGCAGAAGATTCATTAGACGATCCCATCGCAAATTCATCCAAGTTGGTTTTACCTACAATAACAGCACCAGCTCTTTCAAGCTTTGTGGTAACTGTCGCACTGTAAGAAGAGACATATGTTTCCAAGATACGCGATCCACCAGTAGCACGCGTTCCCTCAACGAGCATATTATCTTTTAGCGCGATAGGGACACCAAACAAGGTCTTATTCTCACGCTCATCCGCGCTCAGTGCATCTAATTCTTTTGCGCGCAAAGCGCCCTGTGAAGCAAACACCTCCAAAAAAGCATTCAAGCTCGGGTTAGTATCATTTATATAATCCAAAAAAGACCCCATCGCCTCAGACACAGAAAAACTACCCTCCAACAGACCTTGGCGATAATCAGAAATAGAAAAATGAGGAGAAAAAAAATCCATACAATATTATTCAAAAATCGGTGGCACCACCAGATGATTATTTTGTTCTTGTGGAAATTGCTCTATACCAATCATGCGTGACTTTTCTCTTTCTTCCTCTTCTACCAAAACCGCCCCGTCATCACGCACAACAGAAGACAATAACGTCCCTCCTGTCATTGGCTCAACAGCGTCAGTATCAACCTCCTGTAATTGTGTAAAATAATCCAGCACCGCTTCAAGATCGTGTTTTAGTTTTGCACGTTTATTAGCGTCTTCCTCTTGGGCAATACGCGCTAAATCAAAAAGGTGTGAAAGGTGTTTATCATCAATCATATGTTCTCTACTCTATCCCAAAAATACAAAGGTATGCAAGCTAAAAAAGATTACTATTCTGAATATCCCAAATGCATGCGTGCTCGCTTAGTCACACGTCGCCCCTGAGGAGTACGCGCCAAAAGTCCCACCTTTATAAGATAGGGCTCATACACCTGCTCTATGGCACCAGTGTCTTCTTCTAGTGCGGCGGCTAGCGTAGAAAGCCCCACCGGCCCACCACCAAATGTATCAATCAATACTCGCAACAACTGACGATCATGTTCCTCAAGCCCCAGCTCATCAATCTCAAACATCGCAAGCGCTCGGTGAGCTAAGTCGCCGTCAACAACATCTTTACCTGACACCTGACACAAGTCCCGCACCCGTCTCAGCAAGCGATTTGCAATACGCGGCGTAAAACGCGATGCCGCCGCAATGGTGCTAAGCCCATCAGAGGTAATAAGAACATCCAAAATACGTGCCGAACGCGCCAAAATTTTTTCTATGTCGCTTTGGGAGTAATAATCAAGCTTTAACATCGCGCCAAAGCGAGAGCGCAAAGGAGCAGAAAGTAAATTAAGCCGTGTCGTTGCCGCAATGAGTGTAAAAGAAGGCAAATCAATAGTCACCATACGTGCCGAAGGACCCTTGCCAATAACCAAATGCAATTGACGCGATTCTAGCGCAGGATAGAGCATCTCTTCTATAGACCGATTAATACGATGCGCCTCATCTATAAACAAAATATCGCCATCTTCCAAAGAAGACAAAATCGCCGCCAAATCCCCTATTTTTTCCAAAACCGGTCCTGAAGTTACTTTCAAATTTTTCCCCAACGCACCCGCCACAATGCTAGCAAGTGTTGTTTTACCAAGCCCTGCCTGTCCAAAAAAAAGCAAGTGATCAACCGATTCTCCGCGCTTGAGCGCGGCAGTCACCATCATACGCACATTGCGCTTGACGGTATCTTGCCCAATATAGTCCTCAAAAGTAGTCGGCCGAAGTGCTTGGTCTGATATAAATTCATCCCGCACCGCCCCAATATTTTTTTTTGTATCTATAATTTCTTTCACCTTATCAGTATACCACAAAGATAAGGAGTAAGGATAAGGGAAAAGTGCCAATAGCGTTTACGAATGGAGTAAGTAATGACGCTATTAGGCATCCCGTCTCTTTAATAAAAAGGGCGGGAGAGATAAAAGTATACTGTATAAAAAATAACAAACACAAGACGATGCTACCGTATCCGGTAGCATGTATCTCTTTTGGTGTTTGGGTATACCGCCACTCACCAAATAGTTCCCAAAGAAAATCAAACATCAGAGCATGGTCTTCTATGGAAGACCATGCCAACCACACACCAAACAATGCCACCATATCCGGTAGCATGAAAAACAAAGTCCTCGGCAGAACCGAAGGGCTAAAAGTTGGAGGCAACACTACGAGAGCTAAACAAAGAAATCACCACAACAATCAGACGTACACCAGCACAACAAACAAACAAAAAGATAAAACTCACCCATCACAACCGCCAAGAGCCCTGACACGATCATTATTGGAAGAAGAATAGGCCAACCAACAACAAAAACAACCATTATATACATCTTGTCAAAACCCAAAAGACAAACAAAAAAACGTACGCGGTATTGTGTATATTGTATCAATCCCCCCTATACTTTCTTTTCTTCTATATTTTTAGCGACAACTTTTGAATAATTATTTGTCACAAGAATGTGCTCGCCAAAATACGGCAATACATTGTTAGTCACTATTTTCTTACGCAGTTTATACGTATTGTACTGTTTCATATTTCCCAAATAAGAATTCACACTAGCTAGAAATTGATCCAAAATCTCTTTACTAAATATATAGTGGTTCTTTTGGAGAACAGCAATCCAGTAGTTTATTTTTTTATAGAAATTCCCTTTTGTTTTATTGCGGATATACATACGATATGGTTTTATAATAACGCCACAAAAATCCATTCCTCTAGAAAAATGTTGGAGGTATATTTTTTTAGGATGAAGCTCAAGAGACACTGTGTCGCACAAATATTCTCTCACAATAGATATAACCGACGTAAGATACTTTTTATCTTGGTGAACAATCACAAAATCATCTACATATCGCCCATAGTACCTGCACCTAAGTTTCCGTTTAACAAAATGATCAAAATCATTAAGATAAACATTACCAAATAATTGCGATGTCAAATTACCAATGGGGAGTCCTTTGTTTTTTTCTGCCCAAAATAAACTCTTTGATTTTGGCAAACCGCT